>JAANMW010002351.1_pt1 | contig 17265 bp, 14 predicted proteins | sample 7279671 | NCBI WGS metagenome assembly JAANMW01 (sample SAMN14094541, study PRJNA606508) | bioreactor metagenome | isolation source: A lab-scale SPAN reactor treating ammonium-rich wastewater day 247 | place: Ireland: Galway | collected 2017-09-19
ATGCGCGCCGGCGATCCCGGCAAGATACAGCCGCCACTGGCGGTCCTAAATCTCAGCACGCCGTTGCGGCCGCTGGCATCCCTCGAAGGAGAAGAAAGTGCCCCGAAGCCCATACCGCGCCGCGGAGCAATTGCCCGGGCGTGAAACCTATGTCGTCGCGATCGACGACATCGCCCCCATGCACAATTTCTTGGCCAATGCCAGCGAAGGAGATCCGGGGGCGTTCAAAGATAGATTTCAAGTCGAGATCGTCGGCACGTTGCAAGCGCCCGGTGCTATTCGCGGGAGTAGATGTACAATTCGGCTGTTCGGAAATCGGACCGTCACGAACCAGCTCTCTGATCCAAAAGACGAGGACTACAAGCCCGACGACGTCGGCGATCTCTCCCTCGGTCCCGAGGGTGGACAATATCAGGGTCTTTATCCTCAGGATGCCCTGTTCCACGTAGCGATCTTGATCGCCCAAGGCTTGCTGAAATGCGTCGAGCTCAAGGGCCTGCCCCTCCAGAGCGGTCGGGCGAGTATCGACGATATCAGCTTCCGGCTGATCTCTGTGTACGCCGCCGCTTGAGCTCGAGGTCGAACGTGCCGCGGTCTCTTATGCCTGGAATGATGCGTCTCGTTCTTTCGCCTGGCGAACCGCGGTAGGATGCTGATTCTCGCCTTGCTCCGCTTCTATAAGACTCGATTCCGTTTTCTTCTGGCGCGAACCACCGAAGTGTTTTGAGAGTCGATTTGATTCTGGAGCGGGCCAGGGCGCTGCACCGCCCATGTATAAGGACGGCGTAGCCGCAGCGTCCCCACATCCGGGACAGCCGCCAAGGCATCGGATGCGTCCTAGGACTTCTCCACACGGGAAAACGTCGCCTTATACATGGAGGGCTCTATGACGGGTCCCGGGGCCGCGGCGAGCGGTAATGCGCGCGACGTTACCGGCCCGCCCTGAAACCCCACCCGGGCGAGCCTCTGCTGCTCGCTGTGATAGGCGTCTTGAGGATCGCTTCTTCGTGACGGCCGCGCGCATCGTCGAAGCGGCACGCAAGGAACGATCCCGGCATATGGGCGGGCCGATGAATATCAGCGTCCTCGGGCGTTCACCAACCGCCATCTGCGCGCCTCCCTCAAGGTCTTTGCGCCCGGGTTGGAGAAACCTCGCTCCCGGGCTCGGTGGAGGATTTTGGCAGTTGGCGCACCAAAGCGCTCAGCACCCACACCGGACCGGCGCGGTCAGCGATGACAAGGTCATTGCCCTTGGTCTCAACGCCCCTCCCAGGACTATACCCCGATGCGTGGCGGCAGCGCCGCCCCAAGTGCAAATCGGAACGCCTCATATGTCGGTCTTGATGCAAATCAGATCGTTCAGCAGTTTGCGATCTCGCTGATGAAGCACGCTCAGATTCCGGGAGGCCGCGCGGAGAAAAACGTGGTCCTCCTGGAAGAGTGCGCTCGCTCGCCGCCCAAGGTCCGTGGCTGCGGCAGAGCCCGGCCCTGAATGCGTCTCTACCTTCTCACTGTCTGCGCGGCTGGCTCCAAACTGCGACCGGAACTCATGAATACCTCTAGTCTCCATCCTAGTTAGTAGTGACTGATCACGCCTTTGTTGAATATCAATGGCTTGGAGCCGGCGGTGGTCGAATGAAACGACGAAAAATCATCATGCAGCACGCTTAGCCCGAAATTCGCGCGTAAGGCGCCGCAGGGCAGCGTTGACGCGCTTGTTGAGCTCCACGAACGCGATGGTCTTACCCACGCGCCGCTTGCGAGCCGGAACCGCACGGCGTTGCTTCGAGTGGCCTCGCACCTGAGCGAAATGTGAGATGCCACCTGGGAGGAAGTCCTCAAGCGCCCTTTGGGCGATTCGCGCCCTTACGAGTCGATTGACGCTGGCCTCTGTAGGCTGGGCAGGGACGGTCAGCAGCCTGAATGATGATGCCTTAGCGACATTCTGGAAGTCGAACTTGAGCAGATCCGGCAGTCTGCCAAGTCCGATTTTTGCGAGCACGTAGCCGGCGAAAGATATCTCGTATCGGACCGCTTGCCCGTCGGCGGGGAGGGCGACCTCGGCCTTACCGCCGACCCTGTCGCGCATCTTGATGTAGAGACGCAACTCCAGCCCTTTCTTCTCGCCAACATAGGTCGTGGATGGGAAAAAGAGGTGTGCGCCCTCAGAAACAAGGTTGTAATGATCGTCGTCGGGCTTTCGCGCGGTTGGCTTGTGGCTGCCGTCCCGCAGCGGGCGATAGGCAAACCATCTCAAATTCTGCGCGCGCCGCGTATACTCGGGTTTGATCAGCACATGACGCGCCAGAAGGTCCAGGAGCGTTCTACGTGCTGCATCGAGCGATCCGTTGATTGAACTCACGGGAAAAAAGTCTATCGCCACGTCAACGCGATCCAAAAGAGGAGGCGCGGACCAGAGATCCGAATGGTGAATTGCTCTCAATTGCTCCGGCGTTGGATCCTGGATCTTCAAAACCCACTCATGTCCGAACCGATCCGGCGTTGCACCACAGGCTGTTGCCGAGAGGCTCGTGAACTTGGTCTTCCCGGTGATGAGCTTGTTCAAGACACCGCCGCGATAGGATTTTGATGTCACCGCGCGCAGCTCAACGGTGTCGACTTTCGCCGAAATTCTGAAACGACTGAGGTCAACATCGGGTCTCACTAACAATCGGTTCCGCAGGGTCCGCTGCCGGGCCGAGAGCGGCACCAAGTCAAATCCGTGATTGCGGAGCAGTGCGATACGCTGCTCCAGGATGGCCTCGGTCGAGATAGTCATTCGTCGTCTCCGTCGATTTGGGAAGGTAGGCACGCTGTGCTGTTCACGCGGGGCGCGAGGATTGGTCGAGCTTACACTTTCTTGTTAGGCGGCAGCCCTGGTTAAGGCGGCGGGGTAAAGGGCCGTTAAGTCGAGATCCGGAAACTTGATACGGCTCATGGCCTCCGCGAGTGTCCGCTCATCGTAGCCGGCGCCGTAGTGGCCTTCCGTCGTACTGATATCCTCATGGCCTAGGAGGCGCTTGCGTAGGCTGTCAGGCAGGTGGGCCCGCCGCGTCGCGTCGGTGAAGGTGTGACGGAATGCGTGGAAGCTGTTACGCTGCGTCTTCACTCCCACCTTGACCAGAAATCGCGAGAAGAACTTCGAGAAGGGCGAGGATTCGTATCCGTCAGCACTAGGTTTAAGGCCGGGAAAGAGCTTCGCTTGGCCGGCAGATTTGGCTGCCGTTGCAAACTCCAGGAAGCCAAGTCGCATCAATTCCGGATGGATTGGCACAGACCGGATCGAGGATCCTGTCTTCACGAGTTTCGCGCCCTTGTCGTTGATGTCGACGCAATCGACGCCGTCGATCTTGCACACGTCGCCGGGCGTGAGTTGGGCCAACTCGTTCAGACGGGCGCCGGTCCAGAGCGCGAGCAAAGGAAGCCAGAAGTAGTGATCGCGAATTCGAACGGATCCTGGCTCGTAGATGGCGCTCGCCGACCGACAGCCGGTGAATAGCGGCGCGGCGAAGATCCTCTGGAGCTCCGTGGCGTCAAACGGATCGCGATCCTTGTTGGCGCGCCGCTTCTTGACGCCGGCGACTTTGATATTCGAGGCGGGATTGTGGTCGAGATGATCGTTGTCCTTCGCCCAAGCGAGGAAGGATCGCGCGCAGGTCAGGTACTTGCCGTTGATCGTCTTGCCATTGAGCGTCGGCAGACCTCGAGCGTCATTGGCCGCGATCGCCTCGGGTGCGGTCATGCCCTTGAAGCGCTTGGTGTAGTTTACGGGGAGCTTCAGCAGCTTGTCCTTGAATGCAACCAGGTCGGCGCGGGCGACTGATCCGAGCTTGCGCGTCGGGCCCAGGATTTCCTCGAGCAGCCGACAAGTCGCCTCGTGATCGACCCGGGTTTTCGTGCCGAAGTCGGTGCGCTCCGCCAAGTATCGCTCGTAAGCCTCGCGAATGGTCAGACCCGGCCGGAGGCCGAGGGGCGACGAAGGGCCGATCGGAGCCTGCGTGGGCGCTAAGGGTGAACAGAGGAGGGGGTCGGTCGGCGTGCCGCCGAATTCCCCGCGATCCCGCTCCGAGACCCGCTTATGGATCTCGCGAAAGACCCTGAGCACGTAGAGGCAGAAGAGGCGGTAGTCCTGACCCGACGGATCGAGCTCGAGGCCGGCCTCTCCGAGAAGGGTGTCAGCCTTGCTCTTGACGACGTCGATTCGGGCGAGGCTGACCACCTCATTCAACCGCGCAGCTTGCCAGCTCCGGGCGCTCTGGAGCGCCGGCAGCGTGCCCTCATCGAGCGGGGCACGGGTGACCCGCTTGATTTCGTCCTTCGCGAGGGCGGTTTCGTAGAACCGCCGCAGGAGTTCCTTGACCAGTTTCGCATCCAACATCGGTGACCGCGCCGCCTCGAACAGGGTTTGAGCCAACACCTCGAGCGCCAAGGCGCGCTGCCGCGCTTCCAGGGCGTTCGACGTGCGGAGGGAGCGCAGGAGTTCGCGCTTACCCCCTACTATATGGCGGAGTTCATTGGGCACGCGGAGGCGGAACCAGAATCGACTCTTTCGCCTCACCACATGGCTGCCGAGCGCCATTTCGGACTCCGTGTGCGACCCGTTTGTGTATCAATCGGGTTCGGCCCAGGCCCTTGAGGTGATTGAATATTTGCCGATTCAACGGGTTAGGTGTGTAACGGAGAGAGTCCCACACCCTCCGCCAGCCGCGCTACTGGCCATGAATTTCAATCGCTTATACCGGCGCACGCACCTGTAAGCCCACGCGCGGCGCGGCTGCAACGGCGTCGGGCAGCGTCTCGCGCGGGCGCACGCGGTGCAGAAGGTGCAGCGTTTCGCCCACGATGCCGCGCCGGAACGCGAGCACGCAGAGCGTGAAGATGATGCCCTGGATCACGATCACCCAGGACCCGGCCTCGGCGAGATAGTTGTCCATCGCGACGATGAGGAAGGCGCCGACGATCGGGCCGAGCTTCGTGCCGATGCCGCCTACGATCGCCATCAGCACGACGAGGCCCGAAATGTGCCAGCCCACGTCGGAGAGCGTGGCGAGCTGGAACACAATCGTCTTCGTGCTGCCGGCGATCCCGGCCAGCGTCGCCGAGATCACGAACACGACCAGGCGGTACTGGTTCACGCGGTAGCCGAGCGAGATTGCGCGCGTCTCGTTTTCGCGGATGGCCTTCATGATCTGGCCGAACGGCGAATGGATGATCCGGTGCAGGATCGCATAGCCGGCCAGGAAGATCGCGAGCACGAAGTAGTAGAGGTTGATGCTCGAACTGAGATCGACGAGCCCGAGGAATTTTCCGCGCGGCACGTCTTGGATGCCGTCCTCGCCCTGCGTCCACGGCGCCTGCACCGCGTAGAAAAATACGATCATCGCCAATGAGAACGTGATCATGGCGAAATACATGCCGCGGCGGCGGATCGCGAGGCCGCCCACGATGAGGCCGAGCAGCCCGCCGACGAGGCCGCCGGCGAGGATGCCGATTTCGGTCGGGAAGCCCCAGAACTTCACGGTGTAGGCGGTGACGTAGGCGGCAGCGCCGAAGAACGCGGCGTGGCCGAACGACATGAGGCCGGCGTAACCGATGAGCAGGCCGAACGCGATCGCGAACAGGCCGTAGCACAGCGCCTTCATCAGAAAGATCGGATAGAGGACGAACGGCGCCACGAGGGCCAGCGCCACCAGCAGGATCGTCGTCGCGCGCGCGAGATTACGCGGCGGTGCGGGAATGGCCACCGCGTGTCCCGCGCCTTGCGGCATTTCGGTGCCGAACAGGCCGGCCGGGCGCAGCAGCAGGATGATGCCCATCACCACGAAGATCGCGATGCTCGATGCGGGTGCGTGGAATACCTTGGTCAGACCCTCGATGGTCCCGAGCAGGAATCCGCCGATGATCGCGCCGCGGATCGAGCTCATGCCGCCCACGACGACGACGGCGAACACGATCGCGATGATGTTGGAGCCCATCGTCGAGCTGACCTGGAAGATCGGCGCGACCATCACACCGGCGAGCCCGGCGAGCGCTACGCCGAGGCCGTAGGTGAGCGTCACCATGCGCGGCACGTTGATGCCGAAGGCCTGCACGAGCTCCGCGTTCTCGGTGCCGGCGCGGAGATACGAGCCCATGCGCGTGCGCTCGATGGCGAACCAGGTGCCGACGCAGATGACGAGCGACAGCACGATGATCCAGATCCGGTAGTAGGGCAGGAAGACGAACCCGAGCTCGAAGCCGCCCTGAAGCTCTGCCGGAATGCTGTAGGGCTGGCCGGAGCTGCCGAACTGCTGCCGGAACAGGCCCTCGATAACGAGGGAGAGGCCGAACGTGAGCAGGAAGCCGTAGATGTGGTCGAGCTTGTAGATGCGCTTCAGGAACGCGCGCTCGAGCACGAGGCCGGACAGGCCGATGACGATCGGGACGATGATCAGCGCCGGCCAATAGCCGATGCCGGCGTAGTTCAGCAGCATCCAGGCGCAGAAGGCGCCCGCCATGTATTGAGCGCCGTGCGTGAAGTTGATGATGTTGAGCAGGCCGAAGATGATCGCGAGCCCAAGGCTGAGCATCGCGTAGCAGGCGCCGTTGATCAGGCCGAGCAGCAATTGGCCGAACAGCTGCGAGGGCGCAATTCCGAGGAATTCGGACATGCGTCGGCCCTAGAGGGCGCGGCCGGAGCGCCGCGCCCGGACATCCACTATCGTGTTCAAGACGGCGCTGGCTACTTCACCAGGAAGCAGGCCTTGTCGAGCGGGCCGAAGGCCTGCTCGCCGGGCAGCGTGGCGACGAGCTTGAACACGTCCCAGGGGCCCTTCGATTCGGCCGGTGTCTTCACCTGCAGCAGATAAATCGGGTGAATGACGGTGCCGTCGATGCGTATGTAGCCCTTGCCGTGCAGCACGTCGTCGGTCGGCATCTCTTTCATCTTGGCGACGACCGCGCGGCCATCGGCGGCGCTGCCGACCGCCTTCACGGCCTTGAGGTAGTGGAGCACGGAGCCGTAAACGCCGGCGGTGAACTCGTTGACCGAGATCTTGCGCGGATGCCGGGGATTGAAGCGCTTGGCGAAGTCGCGCGTGCTGTCGTTGAGGTCCCAGTAGAACGAGCTGGCCGTGTAGAGGCCTTGCGTGAGCTGGAGCCCCGCGGCGCGCACGTTGTTCGCCGAGAGCACGAAGCCGGCCATGCGCGCGCCGCCCGGCTTCAAGAGGCCGAACTCGCCGGCCTGCTTCAGGAAGTTGTTGAGGTCGGTGCTGTACGTGGCGAGGCCGATCACGTCCGCATTCGACGCCTTGGCCTGGACGACGAAGGAAGAGAAGTCGGCGAGGCCCACGGGATGCGCGACGGTGCCGACGACCTTGCCGCCGAGATCGGCGACGGCCTTGCTTGCATTCTGCGTCAGGTCGCGGCCGTAGGTGTTGTCGGTGTGGATGAAGTACCAGCTCTTGTTCGCGCCGCCTTTCATCAGTGCGCGGGGCAGCGTGTGCGACGTGACGAAGGTGTCGATCGTCCAGCGGATCGTGTTCGGCGAGCACTGCGCGCCGGTGAGCTGCATCGTCTGCGAGCTCGATGGCATGAACACCTTGTTGGCATCGCGCGCGAGCTTGTTGACGGCGAGGCCGATCGAGGAATTCGGCACGTCGACGATCGCGTCCACGCCCTCTTGATCGAACCAGCGCCGCGCCACCGAGACGCCGACATCGGGCTTCTGCTGATGATCGCCGGCGACGATGACGATCTTCATCCCGGCGACGGTGCCGCCCATGTCTTCGGCCGCCATCTGCGCGGCGAGGACCGAGCCGGGCCCCATCTCGTCCACCGCGACGCTCGACATGTCGGTGAGGACGCCGATCTTGAGGACTTTTTCCTGAGCCGTGGCGGGCTGCGAGATCGCCAGCGCGAGCAGCGCGCCGCCAAGCGCGCACGAATACCGTGTCTTCATGTTTTCCTCCCCAGCAGCTTCGCTCTCCGCGCGGTGACGCCGGAGACGAGCGCTGTTGTGGAAACAATGTCGTAGAAGCCGCATAGGCGTCAACGAAAAACCGATTTTCGTATTTCGGTCTCCTTCCAATTCGCCTCAGGGGTCGCAGAGCCACGCAGCCGCCGTAATATCAGTCAATTCAAATGATTGAATGGCGCCCTCTAACCCATGGAACATCGGAGACGCGGATCGGATGTTGGGCAAGCGCCCAATGAATCGCTGTCACGCTCGAGAATTTCGAAAATCGTTTTTTGATTGACGCTGTCTCCCGCCGCCGTGACAATGACCGATCATGTCCTGCCGGCGACGATGAACGACACCAATCCGATCGCGATCGATCTTCGTCCGGAGCGCGGCGGCGAGGCCGGCAGCGCGCGCACGCTTGTCTCCGCCATCTATTCCCGCATGCGGGCCGACATTCTGAGCTGCCGCTATCCGCCGGGCGAGAAGCTGCTGATCGGCCCGCTGAGCGAGCGCTTCGATGTCAGCGTCGCATCGGTGCGCGAGGCGCTGTTCCGCCTCGTCGCCGACGGCCTCGTCCTCGCCGAGGATCAGCGCGGCTTCCGCGTGAGCCCGCTCTCGCTCGCCGATCTTTGGGACGTGACGCAGACGCGCATCGAGCTGGAATGCCTCGCGCTGCGCCGGTCGATCGCGCGCGGCGACGGCGCATGGCAGGCATCCGTCGAGCAGGCCTGGGCCAACCTCAAGGCCGCGCCACACACGCTGCCAGGCGATGAGACGGTGCATCACGAGTCGTGGCCAGTCGCGCATGGCCGCTTTCATTCCGCTCTCGTCGCGGCGTGCGGCCTGCAGTGGCTGCTGCGCTTCCGCGCGATCCTCTACGAGCAGAGCGAGCGCTATCGCCGGCTCGGCCTCACGGTCACGCACAGCAGCCGCGACACGGGAGGCGAGCATCGCCAGCTCTTCGATGCCACGATCCGACGCGACGCCGACGCCGCCGCGGCGATCCTCGCGGAGCATTTTTCGCGCACGGCGAGATCCATCGCCGACGCCTATCGCGAGCGAGGGGGCACCCTCACGCTCGCGGCAAACGACAAAAAAGCGGAATGAACACGGGATGAAACGATGAGCTGGCAGACACCGCTATTCGGCTGGATGATGGGCGCCGTCGGCGCCGACGGCGATTCAGATCACGTGCTCTATCGCGAGATGCTGTCGGATGCGGAGCTGGGCCATCGCCTCGGCTACGACGCCGCCTGGCTGGTGGAGCACCATTTCTCGGACTACTATCCGACGCCGAGCCCGCTGCTGTTCCTCGCGCATATCGCCGCGCGTTGTCCGGGCTTCGGGGTGGGGACGGCGGTGATCGTGACGCCGTGGCACCATCCGCTCCGCATCGCGGAAGAGATCGCGATGCTGAGCCTCATCACCGACGGCCCGATCCGCATCGGCCTCGGCCGGGGAAACGCGCCGCTCGAATACGAGGCCTACAGCGTCGATATGGCCGAGGCCAAGGACCGCTTCGAGGAATGCTGGGAGATCGTCCAGCTCGCGCTCAAGGCGAAGCCGTTCACCTATAAGGGCAAGTACCTCTCCGTCCCGCGCGAGGTGGTGATCCGCCCGACGCCGCGGCTCGACAACGTGACGTTCCACGGCGCGATCGGCCAGCCGAGTAGCGCCAGCAAGATAGCCGATCTCGACCTGCCGCCGATGCTCACCGGCCACACGCCGCTGCCGGCCCAGCAGCAGGTGCTCGAGGCGTGGGACGCGGCGGCGCGGAAGCGCGGCATGAGCACCGATGCGTGCAAACTCTGCTCGCCGATCACGATCCTGGCGGACACCGACCGCGAGGCGGTGGAGCTCGCGCGCCGCTACGTGCCGAACTGGTACCAGCAGCAGGTGAAGCACTACGCGTTCGATGCGGAACGCTACGCTAATCTGCCCACTTATCTTCCGTTCACGGAGACGCACAAGCGGCGCATCGTCTATTGCGATCCCGACAATCTCGGGCCGCTGCTCGAGTGGTCGTTCGTCGGCAGCGCCAAGACGGTGCGGCGGAAGGTCGAGGAATACCTCGGCGCCGGCTTCAACTATGTGATGGTCAATCCATCGCTGCCGGGCCTGCCGCACGCCCTGCGTCAGGATTGGCTGACGCGCTTCGGCCGCGATGTGATGCCCCATTTCGCGGCCGGGCAGCGCCGCGCCGGCAACGGCACCGCGCCGCGCGTCGCGGCTCAGTAATCCGCTTCCTTTCGCCCTTACTTTCATCTGGCATGAACAAGATTCTTCTCACGACCGTCGTCGGCAGCTATCCGCAGCCGGACTGGCTCATCGACCGCAAGGCTCTGTCGAAATCGGTGCCGCGCGTGCGTCAGCGCGATATGTGGAGAATTCCGGAGCCGCTGCTAGAGCTGGCGCAGGACGACGCAACGCTCCTTGCAATCCGCGACATGGAGCGCGCCGGCATCGACATCATCACCGATGGCGAGATGCGCCGTGAAAGCTACTTCAACCGCTTCGCGACCGCGCTCGACGGAATCGACAACGATCAGCCGGGCACCGCGATCGCGCGCACCGGCGCCAAGATTCCGGTGCCGCGCGTCGTGGGACCGATCCGCCGCCGCCACGCGGTGGAGGTGCGCGACGTCGAATTTCTGCGCCGGAACACCGACCGCGCGATCAAGATCACGCTGCCGGGCCCGTTCACGATGTCCGCCCTGGCGCAGGACGACTACTACAAAGACGAAGAAGCTCTAGCGCTCGCCTATGCCGATGCCGTCAACGCCGAGGCGCGCGACCTCAAGGCGGCCGGCGCCGACGTCATCCAGCTCGACGAGCCTTACTTGCAGGCGCGGCCGGAGCGGGCCAATCGCTTCGGCGTGAAGGTCATCGACCGCGCGCTGGCCGGGATTCCGGGCGAGACGGCGATTCATCTTTGCTTCGGCTACGCGCATTCTGTGAACAACAAGCCGAGCGGCTATTCGTTCCTCGGGCGCCTCGCCGATTGCAGTGCCAAGCAGATTTCGATCGAGGCAGCGCAGCCGAAGGTCGATCTCGGCGTGCTTAAAGAGCTTGCGCCGAAGACCATCATCGTCGGCGTGCTCGACCTCGCGCGCCGCGACGTCGAAACGGCGGCCGAAGTGGCAGAGCGCATCCGCGCCGCGCTCAAGGTCGTTCCCGCCGAGCGCCTCGTCCCCGCGCCGGATTGCGGAATGAAATACCTTTCGCGCGAGGCCGCGTTCGCCAAGTTGAAGGCGTTGGCCGACGGCGCGGCGCTCGTGCGCCGCGAATTGATCTGATCGAGGAAGCGAAAGCCGATGCCCCGTCTAGGCGAGATCGAACGCGCACGGCTGACCGCGGAACAGCGGCGCGTCGCCGAGCAGATTCAGTCGGGCCCGCGCGGCGGCCTGGCGGGGCCGTTCTGGCCGTGGTTGCGCAGCCCCGAGATGGCCGACCGCGCGCAGAAGCTCGGCGAGCAGGTGCGCTTCAATTCCACGCTCTCGCCGCGCCTGTTCGAGCTGGCCGTGCTCGTCACCGCGCAGCACTGGAAGGCGCAGTTCGAGTGGTATGCGCACGCGCCGCTGGCGCGCAAGGCGGGGCTGGGCGAGGACATCATCGACGCGCTTCAGGCCGGCGCCCGGCCGACCTTTGCGGCGGCCGACGAGGCCGCGGTTTACGACTTCGCGATCGAGCTCTATGCGCGGCGACGTGTTGGCGACGCGGCCTACGCGGCCGCGCTCGAACATCTTGGCGAGCGCGGTGTGGTCGAGCTCGTCGGAATTCTCGGCTACTACGCTCTGGTTTCGATGACGCTCAACGTCTTCGGCATCGAAGTGCCGCAGGGCGCGCCGCCGTTCCGCGAGCCATGACGGAGCGGCGTTCAGCGCGACCGGCCGGCCGCCGGCACCAGTTTGCAGGCGATCGATTTGATTCGCCAGCCGTCCGGCGTGCGCGAGAACTCGAGCTTGTAGTCGCCGATCATGGCCAGCTTGCCCGGACCGTCCAGCCAATCGGTGATGATCGCGCGCGAAAGTCCGCGCGCGTGGTCCGGCGTGTCGCCGGCCTCGACATAGACGTCCGTCATCTGATGCCGGCACAGCCCGCGAAAGCGGTCGCGCACGACGCCGACCGCCATCTTCTCGAGGTTGTCGCGGCCGCGCACAGTCTCTGCCGGCAGGCCGGAGCCACCGAGATCGCGCGGCGGGGAATTGATCCGCGTCCACGTCGCATCTTCGGTGAACAGATCGGCCCAGCCGGGCGCATCGCCGCCGTCGCCGCCGTCGAGAAGATGAACATAGCGCGCGAACATGTTGCGGATATCGAGCTCGTCGGCGATCGGAAGTTTGCGCTGTGTCATCGTGCCTCTCCAATATTGCTCCGCCGTCTTCTGCGGCCATTTGAACGGCCTGCAACCAAAATGCGCCGCGCGGCTGGGATACTTGATTCCGCCGCGGCATGCCAGCGCGTGCTCGCAATTCGGGCTATCGCACGGCGGACGCCGCGCTTGAACGGCCTGCTCGATCTCTCGCGAAAGCGTGGGCCGCCCGTGGGCGCGTCTCGTGCATGAGCCTTGGTATATTCAACGAATACTGCCGAAATCGGCTTTCGGCTTGTATTCGCGGATGTGTCGAGTGAAGGTAAGGGTGACAAATTCACGAGCTTGGCATCGTGAATGAATGAGGGAGGAAGGAAATCATGATCAGCAGACGAGTCTCGATTCTCTCCGTGGCGGCGCTCGCCGCCTCGGCGTCGTTCCTGGCCGCGCCGGCGATGGCGCAAGAGGAATTCAAGATCGGCGTGGTCGCGTCGCTGACCGGCGGGTTCGCCGGGCCGGCCAAGGATTCGATGGACGGCATCCGGGCCTGGATGAAGCTGCGCGGCCTCAAGGGCAAGAAGATCGTCCTCGAGACGCTCGATGACGAGACGAACCCCGTCGGCGCTTCGAACGCGTTCCGCCGGCTCGCGAGCGATCCCAAGGTGATGCTGATCTACGCGATCGTGCCTTCGAGTTCCGTCATGGCGATCAAGTCGCTGGCCTCGGAGTTCAAGGTGCCGATCATCTCGGCCGGCGCCGCGGACGCCATCGGCATCCCGGCCGATCCCTATCTCTTCAAGGTCGCCCCGGCCGTGCGCGACTTCATGATCGTGCTCGCGCAATACGCGAAGAGCAAAGGCTTCAAGCGCATCGCGATGATGAACGGCACCGATGCGTTCGGCCAGGCCGAGATCGCCGCGATGCGCACGCTCGCGCCCGAGCACGGCCTCCAGCTCGTCGCATCCGAGACGTACAGCGCGGAAGACACGAACTTCAACGCGCAGCTCACGCGCATCCGCGCCGCCAATCCCGACATCTTCTACAATGGCGCGTTCGGCCGGAACGCCATCCTGTCGTTCAAGCAGGTCAAGCAGATGGGCATCAAGGCGCATCTGGTGATGGGCCAGTCCGTCGTCGTCCAGTCCTTCTTCGAGGGCATCGGCGGCGCGAAGGTGGCCGACGGGCTCATGGTCCCGATCCAGCTCGGCTCGTTCGGGCCGGAGGCGGGCGGCAAGGAAATGGCGGAACTCTATGCCGAGCTCCAGAAGGGCCTCGGTCATCTGCCGGCGTACTTCAACACGTTCGGCTACGATGTCGGCCTGATCACGGAAGCCGGCGTCAACAAATCGAACGGCACGCGTCAGGGAATCCGCGACGCGCTCGAGTCGCTGAAGGACCTGCCGGGCGTGAACGGCCCCGTCACCTACACGAAGGCCGATCACACCGGGCAGAACTTCCGCTCCATCGCGATCGGCCGGCTCGAGAACGGCAAGCCCGTTCTGTCGAAGTAATCGCGCGTTGCGAACCGGCGGGTGGGCCAGGCCCTCCCGCCGGATTGCCTCCGTCCCTACGCAAGAGAAACGATGGACTTCCAGACTCTCGCGCAACTCGTCTTGCCCGGCCTGACGACGGGCTGCGTATATGCGCTGATCGCGCTCGGCTTCGTGCTGTGCTTCAACGTGTCCGGCGTCGTGAACATGGCGCAGGGCGAGTTCGTCATGCTCGGCGGCATGCTCGGCGCATGGCTGTCGATCCTCGGCGTGCCGCTGCTCCTCGCCGTGATGTTGGCGACGGTCGCCGGCGCCGTGCTCGGCGTGCTCCAGGAACGCCTGACGCTGGCGCCGGTGCGCCGCAGCCCCGCTTTCATTCAGATCACGATCACGCTCGGCGTCGCCGTCATCGTGCGCGGCATCGCGCTCATCCTGTTCGGCAAGGATCCGCTCGCCATGCCGGGTTTCTCGGGCGACGGGGTGTTCGAACTCTTCAGCGCGGTGCTGCCGGTCCAGACGCTCTGGGTGTGGGGCGGCACCGCGGCGATGTTGTTCGGAATCTATTATTTCCTTCAGCACACCGATATCGGACGCGCCGTGCGGGCCTGTTCGATCAACGTCATCGCCGCGCGGCTCATGGGCGTGAATGCCGAGCGGCTGACGGTGATGGTGTTCGCGATTGCCGGCGGGACCGGCGCCCTGGCGGGTGCAGTCATCACCCCGGTCGTGTTGGCGAGCTGGGACGCCGGCTTCGTCTATGCGCTCAAGGGATTCATCGGCGCCATCCTCGGCGGGCTGCGTTCGCCGGTCGTGGCGGTGCTCGGCGGACTCGGCGTCGGCGTCGCCGAAGCGCTGGCGGCGGGCTATCTCTCGTCGGGTTGGAAGGACGCCATCGTCTACGCGTTGCTGCTTGCCTTCCTGCTGATCCGCGGCGGCGTGTTCCTCCAGGGCCGCGCCTCGCTCACGGCCGGCGGCGGGCACTGACCGATGGAAGGGCTTGCGAAACGCAAAACGACGTTGGCGCTGATCGCTTTCCTGGTCCTCGTCGGTGCCTATCCGCTCTTCTTTCGGAACGGTTACGAAATCGGCGTCGGCATCACGGCGGGCGCGCTCGCGATCGGGGCCGTGGGCTTCGTCCTGCTGCTCGGCTATGCGCACCAATTGGCCGCGGGCCAGCCTGCCTTCTGCATGATCGGCGGCTATGCCAGCGGAATCCTCTGCGTGAAGTTTGGCTGGGACCCGACGGCGGCGCTGATCGTGGGCGCGCTCCTGTCGATGGCCATCGCCTATCCGATCGCGGCGCCGATGTTGAAGCTGCGCGGCTTCGTGCTGGTGATGGGTTCGCTGGCCTTCCAGCTCATCTGCGTGGTCGTCGCGTTCGAGTTGCCGTTCACCGGCGGCGCCATGGGGACCTACGGCATCCCGCGCTTCGCCATTTTCGGCATTCCGCTGCACTCCGACCTCGCGTTCTACTTCGTCGTCTGGGCCATCGTGCTCGTGACGATCGCGATCGGCCTCAACATCGACCGCTCGCGCATCGGCCGCGCGCTGAAGGCGATCGCGATCAGCGAGATGACCGCGGGCTCCGTCGGCATCAACACCGTCAAGCACAAGGTGCAGATGTTCGTCGTGAGTGCCGGCATGGCCAGCGTCTCCGGCAGCCTGTTCGTTCACTTCCTGCGCGCGGTTGACCCGACGGTGTTCGGCTTCGTGTTCAGCCTCAATCTCGTGATTGCGGTCATCGTCGGCGGCCTGATGTCGATCTGGGGCGGCGCCGTGGGCGCCGCCATCGTCACCGCGTTGCGCGAAGGCCTGCGCGGCCTGTCGCTGCCGATGTGGGAAACGGTGATCATGGGCGCGCTTACCGCGATCGTCCTGATCGCGTTCCAGCGCGGATTTGCCGGCTGGATCAGCGTCCAGTTCGACCGGCTCACCGGAACGCGCGGCGGCAGGCCGCCATCGCTCACCGAACCGCGGCCCGAGGCGCTGCCACGGCGCGCGAATGCGCCGGCGGCGGGCACCGCGTTGCTGGAAATAACGGGCGCGACCCGGTGTTTCGGGAGCTTGAGGGCCGTCGACGACGTGAGCTTTGCCGTCGAGGCGGGGTCGATCACCGCGCTGATCGGTCCGAACGGCGCCGGAAAGACGACCCTGCTGCATCTCGCGGGCGGCTATCAGCCGCTCGATAGGGGAACCATCAAATTCGCCGGCAAGCCGATCGAGCTCTTGCTGCCCAACCGCATCGCCGAAATTGGCATCGGCCGCACATTCCAGAACCTTCAGCTGTTCGACAACATGACCGTCCTCGAGAACGTCATGTGCGGCCGGTACCGGCTGCAGACGTCGGGCATCCTCGCGATCTCGGCCAATCTGCCGGGCGTGCGCCGCGACGAGGAGGCCGTGCGCCGCGCCGCGCTCGACTGCCTGAAGTTCGTCGGCCTCCAGGGCGCCGAGAATCTGATGGCGACGGAGCTTTCGTTCGGCCACATGCGGCTCGTCGAGATCGCGCGCGCACTGGCGCTGGAGCCCACGCTGCTGCTGATGGACGAGCCGGCCTCCGGCCTTAACGACACGGAAACGGAGCGGCTCGCCGAGCTGATCGCGCAGATCTCGGCGCTCGGCATCACCGTCCTCCTCGTCGAGCACGACATGCGCGTCGTGATGGGCCTCGCCGACAAGGTCGTCGTCATGCATCACGGCAAGAAGATCGCCGACGGTCCGCCCGACCGCATCCGCGTGGACCCGGCGGTGGTGGCCGCGTATCTCGGAACGGAAGCGTATGAAACCGCTGCTTGAGCTCCAGGGCGCCGCCAGCGGTTACGGCCGTATCCGCGTGCTCGACGACGTCACGCTCGAGGTGCGCACGGGCGAGATCGTCGCGCTGATCGGCGCCAACGGCGCGGGCAAGAGCACGCTGCTGAACACCGTCATGGGCATGATCTCGCTGTGGTCGGGCGATATCCGCTTCGACGGCCGGTCGATCGCGCGTGTCTCGACGGCGGCGATCGTCGGCTCCGGCATCGCGCAGGTGCCGGAGCGCCGGCAGCTGTTCGGCACCATGACGGTCGAGGAGAACCTCCGCCTCGGCGCCTATACGAGAAGCGACCGCGCCGCCGTGACGTCGACGATGGACGAGCAGTTCGAGCAGTTTCCGATCCTGCGCGAGCGCCGGACACAACTGGCGCAGACGCTCAGCGGCGGCGAGCAGCAGATGCTGGCGATCGCGCGGGCGATGATGTCGCGGCCGCGGCTCATGCTGCTCGACGAGCCTTCGCTCGGCCTTGCGCCGCTGATGGTGCAGCGGATCTTCCAGCAGATCACGAATCTCCGCGACGCCGGCGGAACGATCCTCGTGGTCGAGCAGAACGCGCGCGCGGCGCTCGCGATCGCCGATCGCGGCTACGTACTCGAGAACGGCAAGATCACTGCGCAAGGCAAGGCGGCGGAACTGCTCGACAACGCCGTCGTCCTCGATGCGTATTTGGGCGGCTCGGGCGGCAGCGTGCGCGGCATGGAGCAGC
>JAANMW010002355.1_pt1 | contig 17253 bp, 14 predicted proteins | sample 7279671 | NCBI WGS metagenome assembly JAANMW01 (sample SAMN14094541, study PRJNA606508) | bioreactor metagenome | isolation source: A lab-scale SPAN reactor treating ammonium-rich wastewater day 247 | place: Ireland: Galway | collected 2017-09-19
TCGGAGCTTGCGATCGGCCTTGCCCGCGTGAAATTTGAGAAGAAGATCCACGTCGGGTTCGACCTCGGCCAGGACACACTCGATATGATGCAGATCAACGCGAAGTCGCGAAACTCTGCCATGATCGCCTGCGGAAGCACCTCAAGCCAGGGAATGGCAAATCTTACGGAACTTTCTTGCTACATTTCGCGTGGAAACGTACGTGGACATAAGTACGCGATCTCGATCTCGACGGATTCAGTGCCTCTTGATCAGCGTACGCCGAGCTATGGCAGCAACCATACGAGCACGTTCGGAAAGTTGCACAAAGGCGCGACGACCGCTTATGTTCCGTGCGACCCGTCGATCGCATTGCCGATGATCATCACCGCACTCTCGCAGACTGCGGCGAAATTTATGAAAGGCCGGAAACGTCCGAATTTTTCGTTCTCCAGCCAGACGATGACCGTCGACGTCCCGTAATTTATGAGCGAATCTGCCAGTCTTCCGATGAACTTCGGCGGTATCGAGGACGAGAAATATTCGAGTCTCGATACCGCTGAGATCGTTGTGTGGCCTGTCGCCTACGAAGGCACGGTCTCTTACGGAACCGGCACGGAAGCCGGCGCGATGGCGATCATCGACGCCTCGCGTAATATGGAGCTTTACGAGGAAGAGACCGACGCAGAGGTTTACAAGCTTGGCATTCACACGCTTCCTGAATTCACTCCGCGTTCAACGCCCGCTGAAATGATGGCCGACCTCTACGGCGAAACAAAACGCCTGCTCGACCTCGATAAATTCGTTTGTATGCTCGGCGGCGAACATTCCGTGTCTGCGCCTGTCATTCGAGCACACGCCGAAAAATACGAGAATATCAGCGTCCTTCAGATCGACGCTCACGCCGATCTTCGCGATTCTTACGACGGAACGGAGCATTCGCACGCCTCGATAATGGCACGGGTCGTAAAGGACTTGAAGATTCCGGCCGTGCAGGTCGGCATCCGCTCCATTTCAAGCGAAGAAGCGCTTTCGCTAAAGAACGGCCTGCCGACGAAGATATTCTGGGCACGCGACATCGTCGGCCGCACCGACTGGATAGACGATGCTGTCAATTCCCTCACGGACAACGTCTATCTGACAATAGACATCGACGGCCTCGATCCAAGCATCGTACCGACAACGGGAACACCGGAACCAGGCGGTCTGGGATGGTACGAAACCTTGGCACTCATCCGCAAACTTGCTGAGAATAAACGAGTTATCGGGATGGACCTTGTCGAATACTCATACGTTCCGGGGCAGGATTCGGTCGCATTTCTTTGCGCCAAACTTGTCTATAAATCTCTCGCGTATTTCTTTAACGAGCGGACCCCGAAGGTGGGCCTTGCTTGAGGTTAGTTGTTTGATACCGAAGTAAAAACCCTCGGACCCCAGTTCACTTCTCTGGAGCCTCGATCCGTCATTCTTCGTAAGTTTAATCTTCTTTGTGGAGACCAGATCATATGCGTAATGGAAGAATTATTTTAATGACCGCTATTGCGGCCGCCGGCCTGAGCCTTTCCTGTACAGGCGGGCTTTTGCCCGGCACCGAAGCAGCACCACCGAGCGCGAATACCGCGCAGGCGCCAGCACCTGTTGTCGTAAACGGTATCAGGACATCGTATGCGGACGTTGTTGAAAAGACCTCGCCTGCCGTCGTCCAGATCCGGATGGAAAAGAAGCAAGCTGCCGATGCCGGCACATTGCAAATGCCTTTTGGCGATGATTTTTTCCGTCAGTTCGGTCAGCCGATGCCGAATCGCGGCCCGAGAATCGAACGCGGTGCGGGTTCGGGCGTGATCGTGAACTCAAACGGTACGATCCTGACAAACAACCACGTCGTTGATGGTGCCGAAAAGATCACGGTTCTCACGAGCGACAACAAGACATACGAAGCGAAGGTCATCGGCACGGACGCCCCGAGCGACCTTGCCGTCATAAAGATCGAGGCGGAGAATCTTCCCTTCCTGACGCTTGGCAATTCGGACGAGGTTCGCGTCGGCGACATCGTGCTCGCGATCGGCAATCCGCTCGATATCGGCGAAACCGTTACGGCCGGCATCATTTCTGCGAAAGGCCGCCGAACAGGCCTCAGCGACGGCAGTTTTGAGGATTTTCTTCAGACCGACGCACCGATCAACCGCGGCAATTCCGGCGGCGCACTCGTTAATCTGAACGGCGAGCTGATCGGCATCAATTCTCAGATCCTTTCGCCCGGCGGCGCCGCGGGCGGCAACATCGGTATCGGATTTTCGATCCCGTCGAATATGGCAAAAAGCGTGATGGAACAGCTCCTAAAGGACGGCAAGGTCCATCGCGGTATGCTCGGCGTTACGATCCAGAACATCACCGACGACACCGCCAAGGCTCTTGAACTCGGCACAACGGAAGGCGTTCTGATCAGCGGCGTAAAGGCAGGAAGCGCGGCCGACAAAGCCGGCCTAAAACGAGGCGATGTCATCACGGCGATAAACGGAGAAAAGATCGAGGACACTAATGCCCTCCGCAACAAGGTCGCAGGTGCGCAGCCGGGAACGTCGATCAAGCTGACGGTCAACCGCAGCGGATCGTCGATGGAGGTCAACGCGACGCTCGATGAATTCGAAACACCGAACGCCGACAAGAACAACCCGAACGCACCGACCGACGGTCCTGCAAATGACAGCTCGGGCAAACTCGGTGTCGTGCTCTCGCCGATCACGCCACAGATACAAAAGCAGCTCGGGCTTGATTCAACCGATGGGCTCGTCGTGACTGATGTGGATCCGACCGGGCCGGCAGCGTCGGCCGGCATCGATCGCGGCGATGTGATCCTAGAGGTCAACCGAAAGCCGGTCACGTCCGCAGCAGACGTCAAAAATGCTCTCGGCGAATCGAACGGCAAGCCCGTGCTCCTGCTCGTTTCGCGTCGCGGTCAGACGATCTACTTGACCGTAAAGCCGCAGTAAACGTCGAGAAGACGGGAATCTTGCTTCGGCGAGGTTCATGAATAAAAACGCCCGGGGTTAGGACAACAAGCCATAACCCTGGGCTTTTTATATGAAAGAGAAACTACGACGCTGAAGCGGCCGAAGCGCGTAGACTCGATATTGTCATGCGCGGAGCGACGCGTACATCACGAACCGCTCCAATTCTTCCGGGTCAGGCTGCCCGTTAGTTCCGCCGGGCCGCGATGCCGAAAATGCACCGCACGCGTTCCCGATCGTCAGGCACTTTCGCAGGTCGCCGCCATCGAGGAACGCGTGTACGAAGCCTGCCGCAAACGAATCCCCTGCTCCGGTGGAATCGACCGCATCGATCTTGAACCCTTCGACCCGCTCGACCGCACCATCTTGAAAACCGATCGCGCCCTTTGCTCCGAGCTTTATCGCAACTGTCGGACAAAGCTCGCTCAACTGACGGCCGGCCGCCTCAATATCATCGACACCGGTCAACAGCCTCGCTTCGTCTTCATTCAAAAACAGGATGTCCGTATGGCGACTGACCTCTAGGACTTTCTCGTCGCGGCCTTGCGTCGGATCTGAATTCGGGTCGAACGAAGTCGTCGCCCCCGCTTCCCTTGCCGCATCGAGAAGATGCGGAAAGTCCTGCTGCAATGCCTTCTGAAGGTAATACGACGTAAGGTGAAGGTGCCGATGACCGTGAAAGATATCCGCCGGAACCTGCGAGAGCGAAAGTTCGGCGATCGCACCAAGGAACGTGATCATCGCGCGGTCTTCCGCCGTGCTTACTACGACGGTAACACCCGTTTTCGACTGAACGTCGATCTCGATCCGATCGGTCGCAATGCCTCGCTGAGCGAGTGACTCAAGACATAAATGCCCGAAGTCGTCATTCCCGATCCGGCTTACGAACGTAACGCTATGGCCAAGGCGCGCGATCCCGCAGGAAAAGATCGCGGATGCGCTGCCGAGAGTGACGGTAAAATCATCTGCCAAAACCTCCGTACCCAGAACCGGGCCCGCACTAACACCCGACGCGATCAGATCTACATTCAGCTCTCCGATCACGACGATCTCATTTGATCTCGCCACAGATTTCTCCTGATCCGAAGTAAATTTACGTGCAATATTTACTGCATTAGTGAGGAACGTCTTCCATTTTATAAAAGCTCAGGAAGTCTCGCAATCGCCGACCGGAAAAAGCGGCTGAGTCGTAAAGTTTGCCGCTGACCGACTACCCTTGATATTCGTTCCGGGAGCTATATTCTTCGTCCGTGACCGGCCCAAGCCAGGTGACGTTACTGTCACCTTTGTGGTTCCCAGCGCTGCCAGCGCGTCACTTGTAAAAAACGGGGCTTTCTGCAAAATGCGGAAAGCCCCGTTTGTGTTGGTCGGGACGGCGAGATTTGAACTCACGACCTCTCGCACCCCAAGCGAACGCGCTACCAGACTGCGCTACGTCCCGATATGACGATTGTCTAGGTTAAGTTTCGGTAGCAAAAATGTCAAATAATTGGCCAACGAGATACTATTATTCCGGCGACGGCAGGAGATTCTTATTTGAGAACTAGATCAGCGGGTGCGGGCGAGCATTTCGCGGAGCTCGATGAGGTGGACGGCGAGTTTTCGAAGGGCTTTTCGCTGCTCGTCGGAAAGGCCCGTGGACGCGGCGGCGGATTCGATAACGCTGCTATCCGGGAGATCGTCGAACAGTGTCGGAACGTCCGAGACCGGTGCCTTGGTGCTTGGCTTAACGGCGGGGGCTTCGTCAGCAGGTTTCTGCGGAGCACGTGATTCGGCCTGGAGCTTCTGCCGTGCACCGGCGATCGTGAACATCTCCTTATATAGAAGCTGTTTGATCTTTAGTGCGACCTCGACATCCTTGCGCCGATAGCTGCGCTGGCCCGATTTATTCTTTTGCGGCGAGAACGTCGGAAACTCTGTTTCCCAATATCGGAGCACGTGCGCCTGGACTCCTACGAGCTCGCACACCTCGCCGATCTTGAAAAAGATCTTATCGGGAATTACGTTATCCACAGCCGTCATTTTGGAGAAATTGTGTTAAGGTTTTCTATAATACAGCCGGGCGTTATTGTATGAATTTACAAGACTTGTGTCAATAGGAAGGTATGCGGGGCGAATTCGACTTCATAAATTACATTAAGGAGCGTCACAAACTTAAAGCAATAGGTGATGACTGCTCCGTCATTCCGACCGATGGCCTTACAGATCAACTATTTACGGTCGATCTGCTCATCGAGAATGTAGATTTTCGCCTCGATTGGACGACACCTTCGTTTTTAGGGCACAAGGCCCTCGCCGTTTCCCTCTCGGACGTCGCCGCAATGGGCGGAACGCCTAGATTTGCACTGCTTTCGCTCGGGCTGCCTGACAGCCTGTGGAAAACTTCGTTCCTAGATGAGTTCTACGAAGGATGGCATTCGCTCGCAGGCACGTACGGCGTCGAGCTGGCCGGTGGCGATATCTCAAAGGCAGGCGAATTGGTGATCGATTCTTTCGTCATCGGTGAGGTTCCGCGTGGCAAAGCACTGCTCCGGTCCGGGGCAAAACCCGGCGATCTGATCTTCGTAACCGGCGAACTTGGCGGGGCGTCGCTCGGCCTTTCGCTATTGGAGAATGGCATGCGGCCTGGCGACGAGCTTGCAGATTTCCACAGAGACGCGATCCTTCGCCAGCTTAAACCCACGCCGCAAGTCGCCATCGGCAAGTCGCTGTTAGAAAACCAGTTAGCAACATCGGCCATAGATCTGAGTGACGGCATTTCGTCGGACCTTTTCCACATCTGCCAGGCAAGCAATGTTGGTGCGATACTCGACGCCTCGAACCTTCCAATCGCAAAGGAAGCGACGCTCGAGATGGCACTGAACGGCGGCGAGGATTTCGAACTTCTCTTCACCGTTCCCCCGGAGCGACGGCTCAACGCTCAGCAGCTCGGCTGCACCGAGGTCGGCAAGATCGCGGACAACAGCGATGGAATTCGCGTACAGATCGACAGCGAAACTCGGCCGCTCGTTCCGCGAGGTTTCGAACATTTCAGGCGCCAACAACGCGGCGACCGGGGCGATCCCTAAGGCCACCTTATCCCCAAATAACCGCACATATTGTTTCGCTCACGCGGGCGACGACAACAGATTGTGCTTGCGTTATTTCGTAGAATAGGAGTAAATTTGGACTTTGGACGAACGAACAGGGCCGTGGGCTCCCAAGATATTCGCTTTTCACAGCGAATATCTAACGGCACACAGGTACATCTGATCTCGATCTTAATAATGGAGGCCGCACGAACTTGCTGACCGGACGCGTATTGCTGTTGAACTTTTCGTATGAACCGCTGGGAACGGTCGGTGTCGCGCGCGCCGTCTGCTTGTGGTTTCGCGGAGCTGTCTTCGTTGAAGAGAACGACGGTGAGAACGTTCTGCATTCGCCTTCGACGGTCTTCCCTGTGCCGTCCGTGATCCGCTTGCGGCATTACATTCACCTTCGCCGCCGAACCAGCGAGAATTCGATGAAGCGCGCACGTATCTACATTCGCGACCGCTATCGCTGCCAGTATTGCGGTGACCATCGTCACGCAAAGGATCTGACGCTCGACCACATTCTGCCCCGTGCACAAGGCGGCGAGCACACTCCGCAGAACCTCGTGACCGCGTGCGTCAAATGCAACCAGCGAAAAGGCAACCGCACGCCGGAGCAAGCGCGTATGCCCCTCCTGACGTCGCAAAAGCTGCTTCGCCTTGGGCTCGATCACGTCCTGCTTTGCCACTACGCCGAGTCGCGTCCTGAATGGAAGAAGTACCTTTTCATCGACGAGGACGGCGACGACGAAAGACTCAGGGCCGTCGCCTAATGCGAAAGGCGCTCGCAAGATAAACCAACACGACAAAAACCCTTCGTGCACTATCGCATGAGACACGATCTGCGATAGTGCCCGTGTAATATTTTGCTTCCCATGAGCCGACGAGCTCGGCACGTGTGGATGATACTTGAACCGTAGATCTATGAACGCAACGCGATCGGAAAAATATAGTAGCGAAGACGAGATAGTTCGCCTTGTCAAAGATTTCGAGGAGTGCACGATCACCCGCGAAGCGTGGAAGCATCGCGAACATCTGGTCGTCGCGCTCTACTACGTTTCAAAATTTGATCTGGCCATTGCAACAAAACGTATGCGTCGCGGCATCTTACGCTTGCTCGAACACGGATTTGGTATCGATCTCGAGAAAGAGATGCCTTATCACGAGACGCTGACCATCTTCTGGATGCGCACCGTCCACAGCTTCTGGTCAGAGCGACGCGACCGGCCGCTTTCGTCGATCGCCGCCGAGATGATCGCAAGTCTCGATAAGGATCTTCCATTAAGGTCGTACACGCGAGAGTATCTTTTCTCGGACGACGCAAGGAAACGATTCGTGGAGCCTGATCTTCCCTGAACGGATAACGCAGCAGGCTTCGAGCAAATGAGGTTGACCAAATGCCCAGATCAAAACTGATCCTTATGCTCGCGGTCCTATTGATGGCGTTGTGTGTTTCGGCAGCCCGCGCTCAGGATGATGATGACGAGGGCGATGATGTCGATATTGAGCTCATTCCAAACATCGTCCAATGTGTCGCACCAACGGCCTATAAATTCGACGAGGCTCAGTTTGCGGACACAAAAAACCTCGACCGCGTAATTCGTGACTATCGCGAAACGCTCTATGCGATGCCGGCAGAAGCGAAAGGAATCATCTATGTTTACGGCGGCCAGATGTCGCGGTTTGACGAGATCGCCGAGATCACAAAAACGGTCGAAGGCAAGGTCGGCCTCGGGAACAGCCCCAGTTCAAAAGTGGCTTTCGTAAATGGCGGCTATCGCCGTACGGCTGCGGTCGAATTTACGATCGTACCGCTTGACTGCAGCAAGACGCTTGGCGCCTCGCCGGATATCACTATTGAGGACGTCCGGTTCGAAGAATTTCCTGCTGCCGAAAGCGTTCGTTTATCGCGTGACGATCTCCGAAATCAGGTTTCAAACGAGGTCTTCGGAAAGTGCGGAGCTGCGGCAATGGCAATGGGCGTCTGCCGCGAATCGATGCAGGTTGAGGTCTTCGTCGCTGTCGATAAAACGGGCACCGTACGATTTGTCAAGGAGATCGGCGGGCATCCGCTCCTGCGTGCCGCCGCTGTTTTCGCAGCAAAACAGTGGAAATTCCGTCCCCTCCTGGTTGCCGGTATGCCAAAGAACTTTGTCGGTGTTATCTTAGTAAGGTTTCCTCCGGAAACACACCCGATGATAGTCGACGAATGATGCTCAAACTTTTTAACACGCTTACTCGCCAGCTAGAGGAATTCGTGCCGCTTGAGGACGGCAAAGTGCGGATGTACATCTGCGGGCCGACCGTTTGGAATTTCGCACACATCGGCAACTTTCGAACGTTCATCTTCGGCGACGTTCTGCGGCGGTATCTGAAGTACAAAGGTTATAGCCTGACGCACGTCTTTAACCTTACGGATATCGACGACCGCATCATCAACGAATCGGCTGCCCGAAATATCTCGATCGACGAATTCACAGCACCGTACATCACGTACTTTTGGGAAGATTTTGATGCGCTCGGCAACGAACGGCCGGAAGTGACGCCGCGTGCGACAGAGCACATCGCTGAGATGATCGACATCATCGCAAAGCTCATCGAGAACGGCCACGCGTACGAATCCGACGGCTCGATCTACTATCGGATCGCCGCGTTTCCCGAATACGGCAAACTTTCGAAGATCAGTTTTGAAGGCAATATCGCCGGCGGCAGCGACCGCGTCGATACGGACAAATACGAGAAAGAGGACGCTCGCGATTTCGCCCTTTGGAAGCTCGTCGGCGAAGGTGAGAATCCCGGCTGGGACGCTCCATTCGGACGCGGCCGTCCGGGCTGGCACATCGAATGCTCGGCGATGTCGATGAAGTATCTCGGGGAAACCTTCGACCTGCACGCGGGTGGAATGGACCTGCAGTTTCCGCATCACGAGAACGAGATCGCACAAAGCGAAGGCGCGACCGGCAAGCTTTTTTCAAAGTATTGGGTGCACAGCGAATTCCTAAAGATCGACGACGTTACGATGTCAAAATCGAAGGGAAATTTCTTCACCTTTCGCGACCTTCGCGAGCAGGGTTATTCGCCGCTCGCGATCCGATATCTGCTGCTCTCGGTTCCCTATCGCAAGCAGTTGAATTTTACGTTCGAAGGATTAAGGGCAGCAGAATCCACGACCGAACGCCTGCGGAATTTCAGCGCACTTGTTCGCGAAGCCGCGCCGGTTCAGTCTAATGGCGACGCGGAAACCTCGGCCCGCGCTTGCGTCGCGCAGGCTCTCGAAAAGTTCGAGACGGCGATGGACGACGACCTCAACACGGCCGCCGCGCTTGCCGCGATCCACGACATGGTGCGCGAGGTCAACACTATACTTGCGGCAAACGGCCTTTCCGAAAAGGACAAGGCCGCGGTGCTCGATGCGGTCGAAAAGTTCGATTCCGTGCTTGGTATCTTTGGAAAAGAGAGCGGCGAACTTCTGGACGAAGCGGTCGAGGCTCTGATCGCCGAGCGTCAAGACGCGCGGCGGCATCGGAACTTCGCACGTTCGGACGAAATTCGCGACGAGCTCGCCGCAAAGGGCATCATTCTCGAAGATACAAAGGACGGAATGCGCTGGCGGCGAAAGTGATCTAGCGCGTCGCCGAAACGCCCGGGCAGAGCTCGCCGTCAATGCTCGTATAGTTCAGAAGAACTTCCTTGTAAGTATTGCTGTCTCTGCAATACGAGAGGCAGCGGTCGTAGGGTTTTGAATAGATGTGTATGCTCACGGCACGCTCGTCAAATTCGGCGAGGTTGAGCACCTGATGGATCGGCTCTTCTAGATCGACCTTAGCGGCAAGACAATCCTTTAGCTCGAAGGTCTCGGTCTCACGCAGCTTGCAGTGCATCTTCGATTCATCGATCTCTTCGACCGCGAAATTCAATCCACGCAATCTTCCGACCGGCACCATCATCCAGCATTTCTGGTCCCAATGATTATGCACGGTGGACATCTGCCCTTTTTCCCAACAGATCGCCATCATCTCGAACCGTTCGTCTTTGTAGATCAAGTTGCGCGTGTAGAAATCCGGGCTCCAATAGAAATACCGTTCGAGCGAAGCCACCGCAACGGGATTTCGCTCGAGAAAATCATAAACATTGTCGGTAACGAATGCTTCGTCAGGTATGGCTTTGAGGCCCTCGATCAGGGCCGAAATGGGAACGGGCTGCATAGGCTAATTCTTCTTTGATTCGCGCAAAAAGTCAATGAATTCCGTGTGGTTTCTCGTCAGTCCGGGGAAGGTCGCGCGCGTTGCTCCGTTCGGGTCGATTATCGCGTAAAAAGGCAACGCGACCGTGCCGAATCTTTCCTCTTCAAAACGCTGATGACGTTCGTAAATTTCGCCCGAACCGTCGGTGTAAAGTTTCGCAAGAACAAATCGTGAAAGCTCTCGCCGCACGTCCTCGCGCGGGAACATATTCGCCTCCATCCACCGGCAATTCGTGCAAGTATAGCCGGTGAAATCGATAAAAACGGGCGTGTTCTCGCTCCTGGCCTTTGCCATCGCGGCTTCGAGATCATTCTCGATCCATTTCACTTCGTTATCGCTTGGCGAAAAGAATTGAGCTTCGCCGGCCTTCGCCGGAGGCAGGAAGGATTCGATCTCGCCGAGTTTCGCTCCGAATAGGCCCGTCAAAAGGTAGAACGCTATCGCAAGGCTGCCGATCGACGCCATCAGCCGTACCGCACCGAGCTTCTCAGGCCGCGGGTCGTGTGAAAGCTGAAACTTACCCAAAAGATAGATCGCAAGGACGACGAAGATCGCGATCCAAATCGCGATAACAACGGGACGCGTGAATATTCCCCAATGCCAGACAAGATCGACGTTCGAGAGGAATTTCATCGCGGCGGCAACTTCGAGAAAGCCCATCGTGACCTTCACAGAGTTCATCCAGCCGCCCGAACGCGGAAGCTGATTCACGAGCTGCGGAGCAAGCGCAAGCACGAAGAACGGCAGTGCGAAAACAACCGAGAATGCGAGCATCCCAACGAGCGGCATCCGCCAATTCCCTTGCGACGCCGAAACGAGTATCGTCCCGACGAAAGGCGATGTGCAGGTGAACGACGTCAGCGTGAACGTCAGGCCCATCAAAAGAGCGCCGATAATGCCACCGCCCTTTCCTTCCTTCTTGCGCGTAAAGGCATCGAGCTTCGTAAGCCACGCCGAGGGAATCGCGATCTCGTACGCACCGAAAAGGTTGAACGCAAAAAAGAGAAAGATCGCCGTGATCAGCAGATTTATCCACGGGTTCGCAGCGAAGAGGTTCACGCCCGCCGCGCCGAGAAAGATCGCGAGCAGCATTCCGGCGATCGTGAACGTCGCGATTATGCCGAGCGAATAAACGAGAGCGAGCTTTATCGAATGTGAGCGGCTTCCGCCTGAATGATTCGCAAAATACGAGACCGTGATCGGGATCATCGGGAACACGCATGGCGTGAGCAGCGAGAGCGCGCCGAGCGTGATCGCAAGCCAAATGAATGGCCAGATATCCTGCGGTAACGGAGCTTGCGCGGGTGCGGTCGGCTGTGTCGAATTCTCCGCGAGGTTCGGAGTTTCTGTCGCCTTTGCAGTTACTCGTTCGGCACCTGCGGCCGTAACGCGCATCGTACGCGGCGGCAGGCAGAGCGAATCGTTGCACGCCTGGAATCGCACATCAAGCGAAACGCTCTCGATCGACGCATCAGCGGCCGAAGCGAGAGGCACCTTGAACGAGACCTCGTTCGTGAAAGAACGCGTTTCGAGCGGTTTGCCGTCAACCGTAAAATTCGGATCGGGCCGAACGATCGGCTTCGGACTCTTGATCTCGCCCTCGACCTTCCATGGCGAAGCCTCAGTTGCCTTTATCGTGGTTGCGACCGGCCCGCCCGACGGCTGATCGAGAGCATACAAATGCCAGCCTTCTTCGATCGACGCGTTGAGCGAAACCTCAATTTTTTGCCCTTTTTCGCTACGCTCGGCCTTCGCTTGAGCGGCGTCAAGACGCCATTTGACCGGATCCTGAGCGCTGACGCCGATCGCGAAGACAAATAGCAGAATGGGAAGCAAAAACTTTGGCGCCATACAACCGAAAATCAAACTATACCAAGTTTAGCTGAAACACGCTCTCATCAGCGTTTCATTTTTGCAGTTCTCGCCCGCGTTCCCTATAATCAAATGTTCGGGCAAATTATTTATTTTTGCCTATTTACAAGGATTGAGGGAGGATCACATCTTGCCAAAAGCAGCTACAAGCCGAAAGCCTGAGAAGAGGGCCAATCTGAGTTCGCCCAAAACCACCAAAAAGGCCGCACCCAAACCCGAGAAAGTGGACTCGAGCACCTTCCTGGACGTCGAAGAGGCGATCCGGGAATACGAGGATCGCAAAGCTTCTCAACTTAAGGCGATTAAGAAGGTCGATAAAGAGACCCTTCGTGAAATGCTCTACCAGATGGTTCTGGGACGGCATTTCGAAGAGAAGTGCGCCGAAGTTTACCGCATGGGTAAGATCGGCGGATTCTGCCACCTTTATATCGGCCAGGAAGCGATCGCGATCGGCACGATGCTCTCGCTGAATAAGGACGATATGGTCATTACGTCATATCGCGACCACGTTCAGGCGATGGTCAAGGGCCTTTCGCCGGAGAGCGTTATGGCCGAACTTTACGGCCGCGAAGGCGGATGCGTAAAGGGCAAAGGCGGCTCGATGCATATGTTCTCAAAGGAGCATCATTTCTACGGCGGACATGGCATCGTCGGCGGCCAGATCGGCGTCGGCACGGGAATGGCGTACGCCGCAAAATACAAGCGCACGGGCCAGGTCGTTCTCTGCTTCTTCGGCGAAGCCGCGGTGAATCAGGGCATCTTCCACGAATCGCTCAATATGGCGGAGCTTTGGGGCCTGCCGGTCATCTACATTTGCGAGAACAACCGCTACGGGATGGGCACTTCGCAAAAGCGTGCGATGAGCGCGCGCAGCATCGCGAAAAAAGCCGAATCCTATGAGATGGCGAACGAGTTCGTCGATGGCATGGACGTGATGGCTGTCCGCGGCGCAACCCGCCGTGCGGTCGAACGTGCACGGAATGAAAGCAAGCCGACGCTGCTCGAGATCCGCGCCTACCGCTATATGGGCCACTCGATGTCCGATCCCGGCAACTATCGCACACGCGAGGAGATCCTGAAATATCAGGAGCGCGATCCGATCATCCTTTTCAAGGACAGCCTGAAGGAAGCAAAGGTACTGAACGAAAAGGATTTCGACGAGATCGAACAGCGGGCGGTAGAAGCAACAGCAAGCGCGCTGAAATTCGCCGACGAAAGCCCGTACCCGAGCGAAAGCGAACTCTTGACCGACGTCCTCGCATAACCCTCACGGACGCCCACGCGCTCTGGACACGAAAATGCCCGGGTGATGTTTCCATCACGCGGGCAGGGTTTACCGTTTAACGGATATCCTACGAAATACTTCTTGTAATAAGAAGCGACGTATTCTCTTATCTACTAAACTTTGAGTATGTTACACTAACGCCGTCCTACTCTGCAAGCAGAAACTCTCTATCACACGGAGACTCCCTATGTCCTCAATAAAAAAGATCCTCGGTCTCGACCTTGGCGTAACTTCCATCGGTTGGGCGTTGCTCGGCGCTGAAGCGAGTGAAGATGGAAAGCTCGTGCGCGACGAGAATGGTCAAATCTCGCAAGGCACGATAATTGACATCGGCGTCCGAATTTTTCCGGCAACCACTGAAGGCACCAAAAGCGAGCCCAAAAACAGCAAACGAAGGACCGCCCGCGGCCAGCGACGGTTAGTAATGCGGAAAGCTAAAAGGCGCAACGAGCTTCGCGACTTTTTGTCTCTGAATGGCCTTTTGCCTGAAATATCTTCGCAAGATTCGGCGGTGATATTCGAGAGCCTTGGCGACCCATACTCGCTGCGCGTAAAGGCTCTCGATCAAAAGCTAGAGCGTTTCGAGGTTGGCCGGGCCCTCTATCATTTATCTAAACGGCGTGGATTTTTAAGCAACCGAAAGTCGGGCACGAGCAAGGAAGACGGTGTCGTCTTGGGCGGAATCGCGGCGGTGCGAGCCGCAATGGAGGAGCAAGGTTTTCGAACGGTTGGCGAGTATTTGGCAAGGAAGGACAAAAAACGGCGGCATTTTACACAACGCGCGATGGCCGAATCCGAGTTCGACCTGATCTGGCAGAAGCAGCGCGAATTCTACCCCGAAGTACTTAACGACAAGCTGCGGTCGGATATACACAACGCGATCTTTTATCAACGACCGCTAAAGTCGCAACGCGGCCTTATTGGCAAGTGCACCTTCGAATCTGACAAGAAGCGTTGTGATATGGCGCGACAAGCAGCGCAGCGGCTGCGGTACTGGCAAGACATCAACAACCTGCAGTTGCAGGATCCGCTGACCCTGAATTGGCGACCGCTTACCTACGACGAAAAGCAAAAGCTCGCCGCCAAATTCGAGACCGTTAAGGAGCTCTCGTACAAAGGTCTCAGGAAGCTGCTTAAGATCGGCGAGGACGTTCGGGTCAATCTTGAGGCAAATGAGAAGAAGCTCTACGGAAATAGAACGGCTTTTGCTTTCCGAAAGGCGATCAACGATCGGTGGGATGCTTTTAACGATGAGGAACAAGAGCGCCTGACCGAAGAACTTTTCCGCATTGAGAACGAAGAGGCGCTAGAACGAAGGCTCAAAGGCTACTGGAATTTCGATGACGACGCGGTCGAAAAGCTCGTTGGCGTTTGGCACCAGTTGGAAGACGGCTATAGCCGCCTTTCGCTAAAGGCTATCAGGAAGGTCTTGCCGAAGATGATGGATGGTTTGCGTTACGACGAGGCCGTTCGGGAAGTTTATGGAGACCATCGAAAGAAATTCGGCAGCGAGGAATTCCAGAAGCTTCCGCTCCCGCCAAAAGAACTTCGGAATCCGATCGTTCTCAAGGCTCTATGTGAACTCCGCAAAGTCATGAACGCGATCGTTCGCAAGCACGGACTGCCGGACGAGATCCGGATCGAGCTCGCCCGCGACCTCAAGCTTACAAAGCTTCAGAAAGAAAAGGCGATGAAGCAGGCGAACGAGAATAAGAGGGCGAACGAGTCAGCAGCCGCGTTCTTCAAAGAAAGACTCGGTCTTGAGAACGTCTCAAGCACCGACAAGTTGAAATACCGCCTTTGGGTCGAATCAGGGGAAAGGTGCCCGTACACCGGCGATCCGATCCCGCCGGAAACGCTCCTCGATGACGGGTCCGTCGATATCGAACATATCATTCCCTACAGTCGCTGTTTTGATGACTCGTATATGAACAAGACCATCTGCGATGCGAAGTTCAATCGCGAGGTAAAGCGGAACCGCGCGCCCGGCGAGATGTACGATCCTGCGTCCAGCGAATACGCCGAACTGATGCAGCGGATCAAGGGTCTGCCGCCCGGCAAGCAGCGAAAGTTCAAAATGACCGAAAAGGAACTTGCCGAGACGGATTGGGCAGGCAGGCAGCTTTCCGACACGCGCTATATTTGCCGCGAAGCTCGCAGCTATCTGCGGCAGCTCTATCCGCCGAGCCCTGACGAGAGCAAATACGTGCAGGTCATTGCCGGCGGAGCCACGGCAAGCCTGCGTCACGTTTGGCATATCAACGCGATCCTTTCGAATGGCGATATCGACGCAAAGAACCGGCTGGATCATCGGCATCACGCCATTGATGCTCTTGTCGTCGCGCTGTGCGATCGTGGACTTTATCAGCTTATCTCCAAACTTTCAGGCCGCAACAAGGAGTTAATGAAGAAGATCCTCTCTGGCTTCAGCGATCCGTGGCCGGAATTTCTTTCTGACGTGAATGCGGCAATGGATAACCTTATCGTTTCGCATGCTCCAACGCGGCGCATACGCGGACAGCTTTTGGAAGAGACCGCCTATGGCGCGACCGCCACGCCCGGCGTATATGTTGTCAGAAAGGCCCTCGAAGGCATAACGGCCGCTCAGATAAAGAATATCGCCGACCCGGCGATCAAAGAGATCGTCGAGCTGCGCCTTTCTCAGTTTAACGGTGACCTCAAAAAGGCTTTCGCTGAGCCGCTAATGCACAAGGACGGCAAGACGCCGATCCGCACCGCGCGTGTTTTGGTTACGATGTCGCCGGACACGGTCATTGGGATCAAGGATGCGGCAGGCGAAACGTATAAATACTATCCGACGGCGGGAAATCATCACGTTGATATATTCGAGAACATCGACACCGGCGATCGACAAGCGGTGTTGGTGCCGCGATTCTATGCCGCTCAGCGAAATTGGAAGCCCGCAGACCTTGGCCCCGAATGGCGAAAACTGTTCTCGCTCTGCGCGAACGACTATGTCGAATTTCGTGGAGACGACGGCAAATTAAAGGTTTACAGAATACAGAAGATGTCGGGCGGGCAGAATTGGCAAATCCAGGTCCGACAGCTTGAAGACACGAGAACAGAATATATTAAGGGGAGTACGATAGTTTTGACAGGTTCGAATGCCCTTAAAAAGATCACTCGTAAACTTCAGGTCGATCCGCTCGGACATCTGACTTCGGCAAGCGACTAGGCTCGATCGATCAATGGTTCGCTTGTCGGGTTGAAAGACTATGATAAAGCGAACCGTTGAAGTATCCTCGCCCGGTTGTTATCTGCACACGAGGGACGAACAGCTAATTATCGAAAAGGATGGTTCTAAGGTCGGCTCAGTCCCGATCGAGGACCTCGGCGTGCTGATACTTGACAGCCCGCAGCTTCTGATAACGTCGTCCGTAATGCGCTCTCTCGCGGAGAACAACGTTTCGGTGATCTTTACCGATGAAAAGCACCTCCCGTCCTCGCTCACAATTCCCTTCTCGGCACACTCGATACAATCAAAGGTTTTGAATGGCCAGATCGCGAGTTCGCTACCCACAAAAAAGCGGCTTTGGGCGGCCGTCATATCGACGAAGATAGCCAACCAAGCCCGTTCGCTGGAACTGTGCGGAAAGGACGGGACCGCATTGAAGGGCGTGGCAGGCCGCGTAAGAAGCGGCGACCCTGACAATCTGGAGGCTTTCGCCGCAAGGATATACTGGCGAACGCTTTTTGGCGAAGATTTCCGGCGCGACCGGCACGCGAACCCCGGCCAGGCATGAACGCGACACGGTGCGGCGCCGCGGGCCTGC
>JAANMW010002374.1_pt1 | contig 17141 bp, 12 predicted proteins | sample 7279671 | NCBI WGS metagenome assembly JAANMW01 (sample SAMN14094541, study PRJNA606508) | bioreactor metagenome | isolation source: A lab-scale SPAN reactor treating ammonium-rich wastewater day 247 | place: Ireland: Galway | collected 2017-09-19
TTTGCCGATTCGGTAAACTACATATGAAATCAGCGGTATTGGAACAACAGCTATCAAAGTAAGCTCTGCATTAAATGAAAGCATAAGCGAAATTGCCATCGTAAAATTTATGAGGGTTTCTGCAGTATACATAATGCCCGGACCCAGAAAATTTCTAACGGCAGAAATATCGTTTGTTGCCAATGCCATTATATCACCTGTAGGGTGAAAGTGGAAATACTGCTGATCCTGTACCAGAATATGCTCCAGGAAATCGTTTCTGATATCATTTTCAATTTCCCGAGAAACAACAATTATCATCTGCCTTGTTAGGTAAAGAAAGATACCGCTTATCAAAGCAAAACCTACAGTCAATAATGCATAGTTAAGAAGGGAAAAATCACCGGTATTGTTTTTGATCTGGTCAATTGCACGGGAAATTACAAAAGGTATAAGGTTTGTAAAAACAGCGCTTAAAGTAATAACCATAAAACCGGTTATCAGTTTTTTTTTGTATCTTTTTAGATACGGTATCAGGCGCTTTAAATAAGTCATTTTACAAAATTAACGTTATATCAAAAATTTTTCTATACCAAATTTTATTCAATAAAAAACCCTGTATTTATTAAAATACAGGGTTATCAATCAACAGGGATTTTCCCAATTCCCTATTTATTGTACCATGAAGTACACTTTTATTTTATTAAAACCATTTTCTTTGTATCTGTAAAACTTCCTGAAGTTATTTTATAAAAATATGTACCGCTTGCAAAACCTGCAGAATTAAATTTAACTTTATAATTTCCTGCTTTTAATTCTTCGTTAACCAGTGCTGCAATTTCATTTCCCAAAATGCTGTATACTGAAAGTTTAACAAATGAACTAGTCTTGCCAATAACAGCAGGTATACTGAAACTTATATAGGTTTCAGGATTAAAAGGATTAGGGTAATTTTGATAAAGCTTATATCCGGAAGGAATTAAATTATTTACCGGTTCAATACCTGTTACGCTTGTATTCCACTGATATTTAAAAGCCCTGTAAGTAAATACATTCTGCGGAAGTGAAATTTGCAAAGCTTTTGAACCATCTGATCTCACTTCAGTTAATGTAGGATTAGTCGCTCCCCAGCTTATAAGCGTATTACCATTTTCAAGCCGTTGCGCAAATCCCATTGCATAACCGTATATAACCGGCGTATTTTTATATTCCCAAACCTTAGTTACTATTTTTTGCTGTTCATCCAGAGTATATTCAACTGCGCGGGATTGCTGCGGAGTATGATAATTACCGTTATCATAAAGAATTATATTCCCGTTCGTTAGCCTTCTGATACCATGCTGGTATGAAAATCTTAATGGATCATTCGAGAATACGAATTCATTCTTTTTTCCTCCAAGTCTCCATATAATGTTTCCAGTAGTCCGGTTAATCTTGGTTATCTCATCGAGATGTCTTGATGAAATCATCAGGTTTCCGTCATTATCCAGCTCAATTGCATTTCCGTGAATATAATCAATTTCGGGAGCCAGCAGATTTTCATGGGTTGCATCGGTAATTGGAATATGATCCCAGCTTCGCCACTGGAATACTACATTCTTAAATTCATCAATTTCCTGAATAATCAAACCGGTAACCAATGCTGCAGGATTACCACCGGGAATCAGCATACTCATATCAACAACCTGTTTATCATAACTCATAAGCAGTGCATGCCTGTTTGGAAGTACACGCAGTTCATGCAGGTCTGTTAAATATCCGTTCCCTGTATAAAAACTATCCCTTAACACATATCCGGTATCAAGCTCATAATATTTACCCCTTACCCTGCTGAAGTATGTAAAGTTGCCGTTTGGCTGCCTGTTAAAATCAAAAATCTGTCCGCCCATTTGCCGTGAAAATACCGGGGTTGCATCGTTTTTCATTATTATCAGATGAGGAGTATTAGGTACCTGAACGTTAAAAACCAAATTACTTATCAAAATATTACCAGGAGCCGGATTATCTGAAAAGTTAACTGTAATAACAGGAAAAGCTTCAGGAAAATCGTTTTCCTGGTGCGGTTGTTCTAATAATTTTTTTAACAGTGATAAAGGTATTTCATTTTCCAAACCGGTTAAACTGTTCTGATTTACTTCAGAATTACTGATATTAAACTCATAGGAAACAGTTTTAAGTGTAGATCCATCGGAATATCTGATATTATTGGAGAAAGTAACGGTTATTTTCTCACCCGGTGTAAATTCATTTATTGTTTTAATTAAATATTTATCTTTTTCACCTGTTGCAAAAATTTGATAAGAATATCTATTTCCGCTGCTGCCGGTAATTTTTATAGCATTTTCCGAAAACAAATTATTTTTATTTACTTCGTGTTTGAAGGAAATAATAATATTTGATTGTTTTTTCACATAATTAGCTCCAGGTACAGGATCAAGATATTTAAAAAAATCTTTTACAGTTATTGCACCTGTTTGTGATATCAATATGGCAAGGATAATCAGTAATTTATTTACATTCATTTATAAAATTTAAATTAAACAGTTCACAAAGCTATCATTTATTATGCTTTGTATCAATTGATTTTATTTGTTGAAAGTTAATATATAGGGTTAATGTTTATTGTTATTAATCTATACAGTCTGTAAGATTAAACTTACAGACTGTACAATAATAGGTTTAATCTAATTTTGATGGAATAACCTGTAATAGTTATTTTAAAAATTAATTTTTGACGGTTTATTTAACCAAAACCATCTTTTTAGTTTCAGTAAAACTGTTTGATTCTAATTTATAAAAATAAACTCCGCTTGGTAAATTACTGCCATCAAATTGAACTTCATAAGTGCCGCGAGAAAGGTGTTGGTTAACCAATACCTGGATTTCCCTACCCAAAACATCGTAAATTTTCAGGGAAGTAATTCCTGAGACCGGAAGCAGAAATTTCAGGTTTGTTAAAGGATTGAACGGGTTCGGATAGTTTTGCAAGAGCAAAAATTCCTTTGGTAATTCTGATTGAATAATATTTAAGGGAACCAGCTCACCGCCGTTTGTAGTCTTTATAACAAGCCCTTCAGTACCAACTGCCCACCCTGTGAGTTCATTAATAAAACTCATTTCCATTACCCCGGATAATCCAAGATCGATCTGAACATTCCAGTTTATTCCGCTGTTTGTTGTCTTAAGTATGCTTCCTCCATAACCCCAAACATTAATCCAGCCAGTCGAATGATTGACCATATGAAACGAATAAACTGTACCTGGCAGCTGCTGGCTCAACCAGGTATTACCGCCGTCAAATGTATTTAAAATCCTGTCGCCTTTCATAACCCAGCCGGTGTTAATATTCTTAAAATCCATTATATTATATACAATACCTGTATCGTATCTTTGTTCTGCCCAGTTATTACCGCCGTTAGTGGTTTTAAAAATCCGGCAGTCATTACCCATGGGGTAAGTGCAATATGATACACTTATCCAGCCGGTATTGTTATCCAGGAATTTGATAGCAGCAACATCAGTACATTGTCCGTAAATGCATTTTATTGTATCCCAGCTTTGCGCGCCATCAGTAGTTCTAATAATACGAGGGTAAGTTGAAGTAGACCCGAATCTTCCCGAAGCATAACCTGTATTCAAATCATAGAAACTGATATCACAACTGATACTGTTAATATTCAGCGGAGGCATCTGAACCCAGTTAAATCCGCCGTTAGTTGTTTTGTAAACTGTTCTCCAGTCTATAGCATACCCTGTGTTAGCATTGAAGAACTGGAGCTTATCTATCATATAAGGTGTTCCTGTATGAATAATTTCCCAGCTCAGTCCGCCGTCAACAGTACGATAGATCTTCCCGGACCCGGTATTGCCGGTTGTTGTCCAGCCTGTATTGGCATCAATGAAACTTACAGTATAAAAAGAAGAACCGGGAGGATGAAATGAACCGGATTCATTCCAGTTGTTTCCATAATTGGAAGACCTGAAAATTCTTCCGCCATAACCAACAGCAACAATATTGTTACCTGAAAAATTGAATGAATTGATATGATACTTAGAGGTAAATGATACTAACTGCCAAGAATCACCGGTATCTGTTGACCTGTAGATGCAGCCCGGTGGTCCTGAAAACCCCCCGCCAACAGAAAAGCCGGTTGTTGAATTGATAAAATTCATACAGCTTAATGTACCTGTTTGAGGATTGGAAAGTTTTGTTGACCAACTAACACCTCCGTCAGTCGTTTTCCTGATTATACTTCCTGTTCCGGAAACAAAACCGGTATTTGAATTCAGAAAATACAGATTTGTAAAATCCAAATTCACAGAATCAACAAGGTTCCAGTTTAATCCGCCATCTGTTGTTTTATGAACTCTTCTATACATGCACGAATAGCCTGTTAATGAATTGGTAAAATGGATTCCCCTTACCATCGAAGGCATTGAAGCAGAATTACTATCCCATGAGCTTCCCCCGTTTGTTGTTCTGTAGATGAAAAGACCGGAAGTAACCCATCCTGTAGATTCATTCAGAAACTGAATAGACTCACCCAGACCTGCAAAAGCAGCAACCGGAACCCAATAATTACCTGAATTGGTAGTTTTATAGACTTTCGTATAACTTCCCGAATTATTACCTGTAATAAATCCGGTTGCGGGATTGATAAATGATATATTAAAATAAATAAGACTTTCTAATCCAATGAAAGATGTTTTAGAAAACGGATTGCTCCATGTTAAACCTGCATCAGTTGATTTGATAACTGTACCAAAATATCCAACTGCTATAATATCATTCATGGTCAGAAACTTAACACTATTCAGCCCCATATTAGTAGGGCTGGGATTCTGGAAATACCAGCCGGATATTTGTGTAAATGTAACAGAGTATAGAATGAACTGGAAGATTAATGCTGCAATAATAGTTTTCATTTTAATAGTTGGTTTTTGTATTTTATATATAGCGCGCTTTATAGATTATAGTTTATTCCCGGTATCATTTTATCAGCACCATTTTTTTAGTTTCTGTAAAACTGCCGGATTCCAATTTATAAAAATAAATGCCGCTTGGATATGCTGACGCATCCCAATCAGCTTCATAAGTCCCGGGCTGCAATTGCTGATTGACAAGAACTGAAACTTCCCTTCCGAGTGCATCAAACACAGACAGGAATGTCTGTGTTACTGTTGTTCCGCTTATTGCAAATTTTATCTTCGTAACCGGATTGAACGGATTAGGATAATTTTGGTCTAACTCAAAATTGCCCGGTACTTCTGTACTTAACTGGTTTATCCCCACCAAAATACTTGTATCTCCATATACAATTCCATTAATAATGCAGCCTCTTAATGTATCATGTGACTGGTTCATCTGATAACCAAATCCGCTGTAAGCAATTCCTATTCCTTTAACGTAAACAGTCCCATAACTTGGCCCGAAAAATTCCTGATATTTTTTTGACGGGAATGTATTACCGAAAATTGTAATGGCTGATGTGTCGTAACAATAGCTGCTTGCAGTATAAAACTCCTGCGGACAAATTTTTAGTGAATCAGATATTTGGGAGCTTAAGCTGTCAATTGATGTTTCAAAGTTATTACAGTAAAACCAGAGTTTTGTAAATTTCATAGTAACCGAATCTATCCGCACAAAATCAGAGAATTGCATTACTCCTGAGCTTAAAGTTCCCGATATCATATAAATTCTTGATTCGATCCTGTAATATTTATGTCCAAGCGTATCTGTAATGCCGGTAATTTTATATATTTGATATGATCTGCCTGATTGCATATATGCCGTATATGTTCCTCTGTATATCCAAGTATTCCCCACTTGCAAAGGCATATATTTTGCAGCAGTTGAATCCCACGCAAACATAATATTAAATTCAGATATTAACAGCAGGAATAGACAGTAAATGATTTTTTTCATAATAACACCTATTTTATTAAAACCATTTTTTTAGTTTCTGTAAATTTTTCAGCTTTCAGTTTATCCGACTGGATCGCTATGCGATAATAATACACTCCGCTTGGATATGATGATGCATCCCATTCAGCTTCGTAAGTGCCGGGCTGCAATTGCTGATTAACCAGTATTTTTATTTCTTTGCCTAGAGCATTATATATTGTTAAACTTACCAATCCGAAATCTGCAACCCGAAGTCCGATATGCGTAACCGGGTTGAACGGGTTTGGATAGTTTTGGGATAAACTGAACTCACCGGGATTATTTGTACCTGTTTGAATAATCCCTGAAAAAAAATAATTGCAACGGGTTATTCCTCCGTTTGATCTTACACCAAAACAAACAGTACCATTCCTTACATTTGTAAAGTGTCTGTAATTACCTGCAGGAGCTGTATATTCAATTGCCCAGCCGGAGCCGTGCGAGCCTTTGTAAATACTAGTTGTATTTCTGGTGTACCAGCAATAACCGTAATCAACCGGAGCAGGAAATAATACAAAACCTGAAAAGTTCCCTGTTCCAACTGAGGTTTGTGAACTCCAGTTAGTTCCAAAATTAGAAGTCCGTATCAAGTTTGTACCGCCTGCCAAACCGTTGCCTTCACCGTAATATAAAAAACCTAATGCATAGGTATTTACTTCCGGGGCTGTGGATTGAGATACCCAGGATACGCCAAAATTAGTCGAATAATATATTCTTGAGTTATTTGTACCAAACCAGATTGAACTATCCAGATTTAAAGTATACAGACTTTGTGTACCAATAAATATTGAATTATTCCAGCCTGCCTCAGCTCCATTTTGAGCTAGGTAACAACCGGTTGAATCCCAGTTTATTCCCCCGTTTGAAGTTTTCCAGAGTGACCATCTGCTGCCAACGGGATCTCCCTGCATAAATCCGTGCAATGGCTGATTTTTTTTCATTACGATTCCGTTAATAAATCCGCCGGGTTGAGAAAATACCTGTACCCAGTTCGCTCCTGCATTGGAAGTTCGCCATACCCATGTATCAGAACCCAGGTATCCGGCAACCAAAGCTGTATTTGCATCTATGCCCCAGATATTAACTAGTGAAACTGTATTGGGGATACCGCCCCCGCTTACATTACTCCAGTTTGTCCCGCCATTGGTTGTTTTCAGAACAGTTCCGCTGTAACCGCATACCCATATATTAGTAGGAGAAATGGGTGAAACAGAAGTTAGCTGTACAGTTACACCTGAGGTCTGTTCTTCCCAATATTGTGAAATTCCTGAATAGCAGGAAAAGAAAAGGATAATTAAAATGTAAATTATTTTTTTCATAATATATTTATTTTATCAAAACCATTTTTTTTGTTTCTGTAAATTTTTCAGCTTCAAGTTTATCCGAATGGATCGCTATGCGATAATAATACACACCGCTAGGAAATGCTGATGCATCCCAATCAGCCTCGTAAGTTCCGGGCTGTAACTGCTGATTGACCAGCACAGCAGCTTCTCTGCCAAGTGCATCGTAAACAATCAATCTTGTAGAGACGACCCGGCGGGTCGTCTCAGTTTGTGGAATACTGAACTTTATTTTCGTAACCGGATTAAACGGGTTGGGATAGTTTTGGGTTAATTCAAATTTTTCCGGAATTTCTGTGTTTAATTGTGTTATACCGTTTAAGAAACTTGTATCTCCATATACTGTTCCGTTAATTACACATCCATTTAAAGTATAACCACACCCTGTATAAAAACATCCTTTATTAGCCTGGAAAATTCCGATACCATAAACATATTTTATCATTGAAAAGTAAGTTGGTATAAGCTGTCCCATTGTTTTTGACCTTCGCATTGATCCAAAGATATTTGAAATACTTGTATCAGTGCACATAGAAAAAAAACAATTGTTATTCGGCGTATCGTCTTTTTTAATTTTCAATGAATCTTTGATAGATTCATTAGGGTACCTTGGACAACTTGTGCTTCCGGTGTAAAACAATAAATTACAGTTTGCAGAATCAATTCTAACAGGATAGATTGTATTTGTTAGAAATGGATTAAATGGACCCTGGGCGCATGTACAGTTTATTCCGGTTTGTTCAAACATGTAGTATAAATGTCCGTTTAATACTGTTGTACCGGTTATTTTTAATTTTATATTTGCACTTCCGGAATAAACCCAAACATTTCCAACGTTTAACGGAAAAAAATTGAACTCATCAATTTGTGAATAAATATTTACTAGTGATAAAATTAAATAACATGCTATTATTTTTTTCATATTAAAACCTATTTAATCAAAACCATTTTTTTTGTTTCAGTAAACTTTTCAGCTTCCAGTTTATAATAATAAACCCCGCTAGGGTAATCTGACGCATCCCAATCAGCTTCATATATTCCCGGCTGTAAGTGTTGATTGACAAGTATTTTTATTTCTTTGCCAAGAGCATTATATATTGTTAAACTTACCAATCCGAAATCAGCAACCCGGAATCCGATATTCGTTACAGGATTGAACGGGTTTGGATAGTTTTGCATCAGTTCATATTTTTCGGGAATTTCGTTTGAAATATTGTTTATACCAACATAACTTCCCCAGACTTTATAGACTGCATCAGCTGTAGCAACTATAACAGTATCACCTGAAGAAACATCTTTTGAAATTCCCAATACATTTTTTGATGGCGAAAAATGATCATTGTAAAGCACCCAGTTTAAGCCGCCGTTTGTTGACCGGTAAAGACCTGAAAAATTCCCGGCATAAATTAAATTGCTGTTTTCAGGTGATACTTCAATACATCTTAGATTATTGATACCCCAAACCTGGCTCCAGTTGAAACCATGGTTGGTTGATTTATAAACACCGTTAAAAGCCAATCCGTATATTGTACTATCGGAATAGCAAAATTTCATTTCAGTGAAATTCATACCGCCAACTGAGAAGAAATCTAATCCTGAATTTGTACTCAACATCATCTGGCCTGATGCTCCACAGAAAATATTAGTTCTTTTTAAAGGATTAATTTTTATATACCTGAAAAAATTTGTATTAGTATCTACCGGAAACCATGTACTTCCTTTATCAGTGGTTTTATGAATTACCTTATGACTTGTACCCATTATCGGATAACCGATATATGCAACAGCATCATTTACAGGATCAATATCTATTCCAAAACATTGCTGCCCTGCAAAATCATTGCTGAACTGAGTAAGACCAACCGAATTAGCTCCGTTATTTACTGTATAAAAAACAGCATCTCCTGCATCACAACCGCAGTTTCCCATTAAATTTTTAATTGCATATTGTGTATCAGCAGGTGAAGGAACAAACAACAGTACCCTGTTGCAGACAAATCTGGGAGGATTACAGGTAAATACACAGAAACAAAAACACCAGTTTGCATTAGTAAATCCGTTTAATGGAACATACCAGCTGTTGTTCTGCCTGTTTAACTTCAGGTATTGACCGCTTGTGTTTGGATTACCATCAGGGAATGAAACTCCGCGCTGAATATAAATATGTTTTAAACCGCCGGCAGTCATTTTAATACTGTTCATTGTAACTAAACCTTTACCGGAAGTATCATCACTGTAAATTTTTTGAAATCCATATTGAGAATAAATATCAGTAAAAATAAATGTTAAACTAATTAGTAAAAAATATATTTTTTTCATAATTACTCCAAAAGGTTGTTTTAAAAAAATTTTATTTCCTTTTTTGAATTTTAGTTACAATAAATGAATACTCTTGAATTCTTAAAAATTATTTAATTAAAACCATTTTTTTAGTTTCTGTAAATTTTTCTGATTCTAATTTATCCGACTGGATCGCTATGCGATAATAATATACTCCGCTTGGATACGCTGATGCATCCCATTCAGCCTGGTATGTGCCGGGCTGCAATTGCTGATTGACCAGTTCTTGTACTTCTTTGCCAAGAGCATTATATATTGTTAAACTTACCAATCCGAAATCTGCAACCCGGAATCCGAAATGTGTTAAAGGATTAAACGGGTTTGGAAAGTTTTGGGATAATTCAAATTTTTCCGGGACTTCGGAACCGGTTTGATTAATTCCGATAATCATAGATGTATCACCGTAAATAATTCCGTTTATAATACATCCTTTTAGAATCTGGTAACAGGTATAGTTTGTAATTGAGGCATTATATTTAGCCAAACCTATTCCCTCCAAAAAAGTCTGATCATTTCCTCCGTTAATATCAACTGTAGTGAATCTCTTAGATTTGAAAAATGTATTAAAAATGTAAAAATCTGAAGAATCATTAAAACATGTCTTGGTGCTGTTTAAATTAAAACAGGTTAATGACGAATCCCTGAATTTCGCTGCCAGACTATCGACTAGTCCTTCTGCATTATTATTACAAACACCTGTTCTAAACAGATTCATTGTTAATGAATCAATCCTTAACTGAGTATTGGCACTGAATAACCTTGAGCCGCAGCTATAAAAGCCGCTGATAAGTACATGAATTCCAGTTAAATTATAATATAATTTTCCGTTAATGATCTGAGTACCGGTAATGATATATTTATCTATTGATGTACCGCTGCCTGAAAATGAAGTTAAACTTGACGTATACACCCATTGGTTTCCTATCTGCAAAGGCATATATTTTGCAGCAGTTGAATCCCAAGCATAAATTTCCGGTGATTTGCCGAGCAGGGTAAATCCGAGTAAAATGAATAAAAGGAATTTCATTCCACCTCCAGTTTTAGTGGTTACCTAAATATAATCATAAATAAGTGTTTTTATAATTCAAATTTGATTTCTTTTAGTACTTTTAGTGTACTAAAGGAACCATTGACAAAAAAAAGAAATTATATTATTTTAGCACTCAATATTAGCGAGTGCTAATACAATTCTGACATTTACAATTAAATATATATCAATAATTTAGGAGGATTTATTATGAATTTAAAACCACTTGGAGACAGGGTTATAGTAAAACCCAAAGCTCCCGAAGAAAAAACAAAAGGCGGTATCATACTTCCCGATACAGCTCAGGAAAAACCAATGGAAGGTGAAGTAGTTGCTGTTGGTAACGGCAGAACCGATGATGCAGGCAAAAAAGTTGCTATGGATCTTAAAGTAGGCGATAAAGTTCTTTACGGCAAGTACAGCGGTACTGAAGTTAAGGTAAATGAGGAAGAATATTTAATAATGCGCGAAAGCGATGTTTATGCAGTGATCGGATAAGTAATAACCCTGAGCAAAGCGAAGGGTCTCATTCAATTTTCAGAAAATTAAAAGGAGACATTAAACATATGGCAGCAAAATTAATTCATTTTGATACCGAGGCAAGAAGTGCCTTAAAAAAAGGTGTCGATAAACTTGCTAATGCCGTGAAGGTCACACTTGGACCAAAGGGCAGAAATGTAGTAATTGATAAAAAATTCGGTACACCTACGGTAACCAAAGATGGTGTAACTGTTGCAAAAGAAGTTGAGCTTGAAGACCCCATTGAAAACATGGGCGCACAGATGGTAAGGGAAGTTGCTTCCAAAACCAGCGATGTAGCAGGTGACGGTACAACAACTGCTACAGTTCTTGCACAGGCAATCTACGCCGAAGGCGTAAAAAACGTAACAGCAGGCGCAAATCCGATGGACTTAAAACGCGGTATCGATCTTGCTGTAACAAAAATTGTTGACGGACTTGCAAAATTAAGCAAAAGCATCGATAAAACCAGCAAAACAGAAATAGCACAGGTTGGCTCTATTTCAGCTAATAACGATATGATCATTGGCGAGCTAATTGCTGATGCTATGATGAAGGTCGGTACAGATGGTGTTATCACAGTTGAAGAAGCAAAAGGAACAGATACTACAGTAGATATAGTTGAAGGTATGCAGTTTGACAGAGGCTACCTTTCACCTTACTTTGTTACAGATGCTGATACAATGGAATCGGTTCTTGAAGATCCGTATATTTTAATTTACGATAAAAAGATCTCAACAATGAAAGATCTGCTGCCCATACTTGAAAAAGTTGCGCAGGCAGGCAGAACAATGTTAATAATAGCAGAAGATATCGAAGGTGAAGCGCTTGCTACACTTGTTGTTAATAAGCTTCGCGGCACATTAAGAATAGCAGCTGTTAAAGCTCCCGGATTCGGCGACAGACGCAAAGCAATGCTCGAAGATATCGCTGTTTTAACAGGCGGAACTGTTATCTCCGAAGAAAAAGGCTACAAGCTTGAAAATGCTACCGTATCATATCTAGGCACAGCAAAGAAAATTGTTATCGATAAGGATAACACAACAATTGTTGAAGGCGCAGGCAAATCAGAAGATATAAAGAAACGTATTAACGAGATAAAAGGACAGATCGAAAAAACTACCAGTGATTACGATAAGGAAAAACTGCAGGAAAGGCTTGCAAAGCTTTCTGGCGGTGTTGCTGTGTTAAAGATAGGCGCTGCAACAGAAGTTGAAATGAAGGAAAAGAAAGCAAGAGTTGAAGACGCATTGCATGCAACACGCGCAGCGGTTGAAGAAGGTATTGTACCGGGCGGCGGAGTTGCACTGATAAGAGTTTCCAATTCTCTTGATAAGATCAAAGGTGAAAATGAAGATCAGAAGATAGGTGTTGATATAATCAGAAAGGCAATTGAGTCACCTTTAAGGCAGATAGTTGAAAATGCAGGCATCGAAGCATCGGTAGTTATCAATGAAATTAAAAAGAACAAAGATGATTACGGATTCAATGCATTGACCGAAGAATACCAGAACCTGATAAAAGCAGGTGTTATAGATCCTACCAAGGTAACAAGGGTAGCTTTGGAAAATGCAGCTTCAGTAGCATCAATGCTGCTTACAACAGAAGCAGTTATCTGTGAAAAACCTGAAAAGGAAAAACCGGCTCCCATGATGCCTCCGGGCGGCGGTTACGGTGATATGTATTAATTCAATTAGGAATTAAGAATTACAAATTAAAAATTAAGCCCCGAAATTATTTTTCGGGGCTTTTTCTTTTGTCATTCCTAGTTTACCCCTTTGGGGCACAGGCGGGAATCTCTATTGAAGATTATTAATTTCTCTTTCGCGGCGTGTACTCACCATTCGGCTCTATCGGATGCGCATATTCACTGTCCCAGCTTTTGTAAAAGATTCTCCTAACCTGCTTAGCCAGCGGACGCTGTTCTATGATAATGCCAAGGTTGCGTGATTCATAAAAGTAACTTCGGCTCATATTGCTTGTTCCTATCCAAACATAATCATCGGCTGTTATGTATTTACAATGATCCACTCTGGCAAAGGGAATAAATCCACCTGAGTATTCAGGAATTGCAGTATAACGTATCTCAAAATTTGGATAGCTGATGAGTGTTTTGAAATGATCAACTGCAGTTTTGGTCAGATTCCAGTCAGATACAAGCAATTTAACCTTTACTCCCCTTTTACTTGCATTAATTAGGGCAGTATCAATCTCATCCCAGTATCCATCTTTAGTAATAGGGTTATATGAAAGGAATGTAAGATTAATCTCTTTTTTTGCCTCAGATATGATTTTGTTAATGTTATATAAATCTGTCAGGGTTTCGATTAGCTCTTGCGAATCTTCAACATTTCTACTGATTTTATATTTATCTACTGCATCAGGTGAGGAAAATGTTGGTCTAATGTAGGTTAATATAAAATTTGAATCTTCGCCGAAAACTATTTCTATTAAAGGATTAGATAAGTAACAATGTTCGCTGCTCTCTCGTGCCTTACACCAGTCATACTCAAATATTTTTTTGTGCAAGTCAAACACTCCTTTAAACCTTATCCCAAGCTCATGTATATGTTTTAATGCCCGCCAGTCAAAGTTTTGCGAACCCAGAAATATCTCATAACCGTCTATAATAAAAAATTTAGCATGTTGTATTCCCCCTGAAATCTTTCCAATATCCAGAACGCGGGCGATTATGTTGGGACTTTGTTCTTCAAGCCAATTCACATCATCAGGATATGTTTCATACATTTTTGAATCTACTATTATGCGGACAATAACTCCCCTTTTTGCGGCAGCTACAATTGCTTTTAAAATAGTATCAAGCGGTTCGCCTTTTTTGTTTGAGATATAAAACTGTTCAATATCAATTGTTTTCTGAGCGGAGTTTATCATTTCCAGCCAGACTTCCTGCGTGTTGCGTATATCGGGATTATCTAATGAAGTTTCAACTGGAATGCTTTCAACAAGCTCAATATTATTTTCCTGGGAATAAAATGTACAAGTTGATAATATCAAAATCAATGCTACTTTTGCGAGGAATAAATCGAGCTTGCGAGATTTATTCCGAAGCAATCCCATTAATAAAGCGTTACCTAAGTAAGATTGCTTCGTCGCTCCGCTCCTCGCAAAATTATGTTTGCTAAATATCATTTCCTTGGATTTGTAGGTCTAACCTCGATCTCGTGAAGAGTTGCATTTTCAGGCAGAGATGCTGCCAGTAAAATAGTTTCCGCTATTTCATTTGACTGCAGGACAGTTTCTTTTCTGGAAGTAAGCTCGGTTTGTGATTCCGCCCTGAAGAAATCAGTTGCCACACTTCCCGGGCAAACTGCAACAACACGTATGTTGTATTTCCTTACTTCAAGCATCAGTGCGCGGCTTAAGCCCATAACAGCATGTTTGGTGGCGCAGTATATACTGCCGGTTGCAAATCCCTGTTTGCCTGCAATCGATGAAATATTGATTATTGTCCCTGACTGCTCTTTGATCATATACGGAAGGCAGCCTTTTGTGAGCAGATACATTGCCCGGATATTAGTGTTAAACATCGCATCAAAATCTTCTGTTTTTGAATCAACCATATTATCAAAAACCCCGAATCCGGCATTATTAACAAGTATATCTGTTTTACCGAATTTACTGACAGCTGAATCTATTACTTTATTAATTGTTTCTTCTTTTGAAATATCCCCAGCTAAGATTGTTATATTTTCTTCATATTTCTTATTCTCTTCAACTATACTTTCAAGCTCAGCCATGTTTCGTGAAGTAAGTATAACTTTTGCACCTTCCTTCAGGAACAGCTCAGCTGTTGCCCTGCCAATTCCTTTACCGGCTCCGGTAATTATTGCTGTTTTGTTGAGTAATTTCATATATTTTTTACATTTTGCGAGCGAAGCGAAGCAATCTCGGAATCAAATGCTTAAAATGACATGATTGCTTCGTCACCTCGTTCCTCGCAAATAATTATTCTTAAAAAAAAGCAGCCCGGAAGCTGCATTAATAATTTAAATCCGAAATCTACAACCCGCATCCCGAAATCTACAGATCGCCTTTGATTGGTTTTATAACAATATCTTCAATCACAACTTTTTTAGGCTGGTTAGCCACTGAATATGCAATTTCTGCTACTTCCCGGGGAGTCATCATTCTTGCGGAATATTTCTGCCGTGTTGCCGGACTCCACATCGGGGTATCAGTAGCGCCTGGCATGATGTTTGATATCTTAATATTATACTTCCGCATTTCTGCCCGCAGAACATTGAACATGGCAAGCATTCCGGCTTTGCTGGCTGAATAAGCTGCGCTGCCTGTAAATACTGTTTTAGCAGCAACTGAAAGAATATTTATTATGTGGCCCCGCTTTTTCTTCATCATTATTGGCAGCACCGTACGCGCCATTAAATAGCTGCCGCGCAGGTTTGTCTCTATTATATCATCAAATTCAGGCGGTTTGGTATCGGTAAAGGATTTGAATGCTGTAATAGCTGCATTATTGATCAACAGATCAATAGAGCCGCATTTTTCAAGGATCTTTTTCTTTGTGCTAATTATACTTCGCTCAGAACGGACATCACAAACAAAAGCATAGGCTTCGTGTCCCGCAAAGCGTATTTCGTTTACCAGGCTAACCAGCCTGGATTTTCTTCTTGCCGTTGCAACAATAATATATCCTGATTTGGCAAATACTTTGGCAAGCTCAAACCCTATGCCGGTCGAAGCTCCCGTGATCCATACTACACGGCTCATATATTATGATTTAGTTCTGTTAAATATTTTAATACTCACCCCAAACTCCGCGGAGCGTATTTGATATCTCTCCGATTGAGCAGTAACTTTCAACACATTTTAATATGTACGGCAGCATATTTTCAGTACCTTCGGCAGCCTTTTTCAGTTCATCCAGATTTTTCCTTACTTCTTCATTGTTCCTTGATGACTTTACTTCTTTAAGCTTTTCTATCTGCTTTTTACCGATAGCTTCATCAATATGCATCAGGTCAAGCTTTTCTGCGTGTTCTTCTTCAACAAATTTATTCACGCCCACTATTATACGCTCACCGGATTCTATTTCTTTCTCAAATTCATATGCGCTGTTTGCAATTTCATCCTGCTGATAATTAAGTTCAATGCATTTAACTGCCCCGCCCAGCTCGTCAATTTTATTCAGGTAGTTCCATACGCCTTTTTCAATCTCGTCTGTAAGATACTCAATATAATATGAACCTGCAAAGGCATCAACTGTATCCGCAGCACCGCTTTCATATGCAATAACCTGCTGTGTTCTTAAAGCCGTTGTTACGGAATCTTCAGTAGGCAGCGCAAGCGCTTCATCCTTGGAATTTGTATGCAAAGACTGGCATCCGCCAAGTACTGCAGCCATGGCTTCTATTGTAGTACGGATGACATTATTTTCAACCTGCTGCGCTGTTAATGATGAACCTGCTGTCTGGCAGTGGAAACGAAGCATCATGCTTTTTTCGCTCTTTGCATTAAAGCGTTCTTTCATGATTTTGGCATAAATCCTGCGGGCTGCGCGGTATTTTGCAACTTCTTCAAGCAGGTTTATCTGCCCGTTAAAGAAAAATGAAAGCCTTGATGCAAATTTATCAACATCCAGCCCTGCCTTAACTGCTGCTTCTATATATGCAATTGCATCTGCAAGAGTGAATGCAACTTCCTGAATTGCATTGCTGCCAGCTTCGCGGATATGATACCCGCTGATGGAAATCGTGTTCCAGCTTGGAAGGTTTTCATTGCACCACGCAAATATATCAGTGATAAGTCGCATTGAGTGTTTTGGCGGGTAGATATATGTACCGCGGGCAATGTATTCTTTCAGAACATCGTTCTGTATAGTACCTGATATCTTTTTAAGGTCAGCTCCCTGCTTTTTGGCAATTGCTACATACATGCAAAGCAGTACTGCTGCTGTTGCATTAATTGTCATTGATGTTGTTATCTTATCAAGTGTAATACCGTCAAACAG
>JAANMW010002376.1_pt1 | contig 17124 bp, 14 predicted proteins | sample 7279671 | NCBI WGS metagenome assembly JAANMW01 (sample SAMN14094541, study PRJNA606508) | bioreactor metagenome | isolation source: A lab-scale SPAN reactor treating ammonium-rich wastewater day 247 | place: Ireland: Galway | collected 2017-09-19
GGCCGGTGCCGGTGCCGGCGCAAGGCGAGGTGCTGATCAAGGTGGCGGCGGCCGGCGTCAATCGCCCCGACGTCGAACAGCGCAAGGGCACCTATCCGCCGCCGCCGGGAGCGTCCGACATTCCGGGCCTCGAGATCGCGGGAACCGTCGCCGCGCTTGGCCCGGGCGCGGATCGGCTCAAAATCGGCGACGCTGTGTGCGCGCTGGTGAGCGGGGGCGGCTATGCGGAATTCTGCACGGCGCCCGTTCCCCAATGCCTGCCGGTGCCGAAGGGCCTTGTCATGGCCGAGGCGGCTGCGCTGCCCGAGACGTTCTTCACCGTGTGGCAGAACGTGTTTGACCGCGCGCGCTTGAAGGGCGGAGAGACGATCCTGATCCATGGCGGCTCTTCCGGAATCGGAACCACCGCGATCCAGATGGCGAAAGCGATGGGCGCGCGCGTGCTCGCCACCGCCGGGTCCGACGAGAAGTGCGCGGCGTGCGTGAAGCTCGGCGCGGACGGCGCCATCAACTACAACACGCAGGATTTCGTCGAGGCCACGCTCGCCGCGACGAATAAAAAGGGCGCCGACGTTATCCTCGATATGGTCGGCGGCAAGTATTTCGAGCGCAACATCGCGGCGCTCGCGATTGAAGGGCGCCTCTCGCTCATCGCGCTGCTGGGCGGCCGCGACGCGAAGATCGATCTCGGCCTCGTGCTCCGGAAACGTCTGACCGTCGTGGGTTCGGTGCTGCGCGCGCGCCCGGTTTCGGAAAAGGGCGCCGTCGCCGAATCGCTCCGCCGCGAGATCTGGCCGCTGATCGCTGCCGGCAAGATCAAGCCCGTGATCGATTCGACATTCCCGCTCGCCGACGCCGCCAAGGCCCATGCGCGCATGGAAACGAGCGCCCATGTCGGCAAGATCGTGCTGACGATCTAACGCGCGGGAACCGTCAAGCGTTCGAGATGGCCGATCAGCGCAGCGCGCTGTTCGGCGTCGCCGCCATGATGGCGCTGGAGAAATGTCTCCCAGCGCTGCCGCCGTGCGTCGGGCGCAAGATTCGCGAAGCGGCGCGCGACGAGGGCCGCGTTGGCGTGGCATTCGGCGCAGACGCGGCGATAGGCTTCGGCCCCGGCGTCTTGTGCACGGGCCGTGGTTGCGGCAGTGCCGAGTCCCAAGGCCGAGCCTGACAGCAGCAACGCCGCAACTCCCAAGGAGCGCATCGTCGTTCGAGCCTCCGTACCCCGGTTGCTAGGCCAATTGGTCTAAGATTGCGCCCGGATCGCCGCCGGCGGAACTGCGCGCGATGTCCCGGCACCCTAACTCGTTATAAGTTATGATATTTCTGGAATCGCGAGCAAAGCAGGCGCGTCATCCGCGGCCGGACCGAGCGCCCGGTGCAAAACCGCCGCGGCGTACGACAATGGGTTGTTAACCACAAAAGGCTTTGATGCTCGGCGGTTTCATCGCGCCGCCGCCGGGCGGCGCCGCTTCAGCGGAGATCGCATCGTGCCGCCCGACACAAACGCCACCGCGGACGCCCCGCCGAATACGGATGCCGGCCGCCTCGCTCTCGCCTTCGTCTCCGACGAGGAGACGGCCGCTTCGGTGCGGAAGTGCTTCACCGACCTCGCCCTGATCGCCGCCGACGTCGAGCGCGCGGGCGTCGACAAGGCGTTCGCGGTGCTGGGCCGCATCCAGTCGCCGCGAATCCTCGTCATCGACATATCCGGGCTCAGCGATCCGATCGCGCATCTGCGCCACCTCGCCGACGTGTGCGACCCGTCGACGACGGTGATGGTCATCGGCGATCGCAACGACATCGTGCTCTACCGCTCGCTCAAGAACCTCGGCGTGGCGGAGTATTTCTTCAAGCCCATCGTGCCCGAACTGCTCGCGCGCGCCTGCCAGAACGTCATTGCCGGCACCGCCGCGGGAGAGGCGGCGTCCGCCGCCCATACCGGCAAGGTCGTGGCTGTGTTCGGCGTGCGGGGCGGCGTGGGAACTTCGACGGTCGCGGTGAACACCGCGTGGCATCTCGCCGAAGGCCTCAATCGCCACGTGGCGTTGCTCGATCTCGACCTGCACAGCGGCGACGTGGCGCTCCAGCTCGACGTGGAGCCGAGCCACGCGCTGCGCGAGGCGCTCGAGCATCCCGAGCGGGTCGACGACCTCCTTCTGGCGCGCGCCGTCACCAAGGTCACGGACCGCCTCTCCGTGCTGGCCTCGCTCGAGCCGCTCACCGATACGATCATCACGAAAGAGGATGCGGCGCTCGAGCTGATCGCCAAGCTGCAACCGCGCCACCGCTTCGTTCTCGTCGATCTTCCGCACTGGGCGGGCGCGCAGCTGCGCAAGGTGATCGAGCGTGCCAGCGTCGTCATGCTGGTCGGCGACGCGACGATCGCTTCGGCGCGCGAGATGGTGCGCTGGCGCGAGATCATGAACTCGACCGGCCCCGACCACACGGTGTGGCAGATCCTCAACAAGACGGGCGCGCCCGGCTCGCTGAGCCAGGAGGAGTTCGAGCGCGCGCTGGGCGAGCCGCTCGAGGCCGTGATCCAGTTCGATTCCGAAATCGCCAAGGCCGTCTCCAGGTAAATCGTTTCGTCAAGTCGCGGGTTCTTGTCCGCCACGCCGTTGACGACCAGGATCGGCACGTCCGGAACCACGTTGATCACCAGGTTTCGCCGGTTATCGCTCTTAAGACCGTCGGGCTCCACGATTTCGACTTCAATGTGGCGTGAAGCCCCTGTCTTCTTCTCGCGCTCATTTATCAGCTTGAGGTCTTCGGGCTTGAGCACAATCTGGATGTCGCCGTTGCGCTGCCCCGCAGCAAGCTGCACTTTGCCACCCGCCGGCTTTGCTTCCCGCCCATCCACCCTGTAAACAAGGCTGATGTTCTTGATCTCGCCGCCGCGAGAGAAATTGGCGACCTCCACATTGATGCGGGTCTCCATGCCGTCGCCGATCACGCGGTCATCGCAGCTCAAGGAAGTGATGGCCAGGTTCTGGGCTTCATCAAAGCCGGCGTCATAGAAGACTGGCGCGCCCCCTGTCTTGGCCATGCGCTCGTTGATCTTGACCATGACATCACGGAACTCACCGGTCTGGGCCCCGTTTTTCATCAGCTCCTGCCATCCGCTGCCCGCAAAATCCGACACCACCACCAGTGCCGCAGCATCCGTCGCCGGCGTGACATCCATCAGGCGATAGGCTTCGCGCAATGCCACCAGCATGTTCGTATCCACGGCAGCCACGGTGGTTTCTGCCAACTGGCGCCGCGCCGTTTCGATATCCAGATTCGCGCTTTGCCCCACACGCCGGCGGCGGCTCTTGGCCTGTTCTTCTTCACTGATGGCGCTGCCGCCGATGCCGCGCGGCACGTAGATGTCGCTCAGGCGCACGATGCTGACGCGGTCGCGCCCCTGGGTAAGTCCGTCGACAACTCCCAGTCCGTACTTTTTGGCGCGCTCAAAGGAAGTCTGGCCCTCCTGGGTGTAGGCCATGGAGGCGCTGTTGTCGAGCACCACCACCAGATGGAGAGGAGCGTTGGCGGAGAAAGCAACACGACCCAGCCCCAGCCCCTCACTGAACCACGCCTTGACCTGCTCGGCCGCGAACGGAAAAAACGCCAGCGCCAGCAACACGATGGCGCAGACCCGCAGCAGCAACATGATGAGTGACTCCATCTGCAAGCGCTTGCGTGTCTTCTTGTAGGCCGCCAGCAGGAACCCCATGGCTGCCCAGTCGACCTTGCGGTAACGCGTCAGGTTGATCAGGTGAATAATCACGGGCACGCTGGCCGCCGCAAGCGGTACGCCAATGCCGATTCCAATCATGGTTCCCGTGGTCATGCCTCAGCGTGTCCCCATCCGCTTGGCCAGATAGGCCTCCAATACGGTGCCCAGCGGCGAACGCGTATTGACCTGGACGAAATCCGTACGGTTGCGCAGGCAGTGCCGCCTCGCCTCACTGGTGAAATTGGCCACCTCCTCAAGATAGGCCTTGCGCAACGAGCGCGGGTCCACCAGCAACTGCGGGTAGCCCTCAAGTCCCTTGAACTGGGTAAGCCGGTCAAAATTGAAGTTCAGTTCCTGCTCGTCCAACACATTGAACACGATGGCATCATGGCGGCGCGCCCGCAGATGCTCGAGCCCCTTCTTAAGGTGCTTGATGTCGTCAAAGAGATCCGAAATGACGAGTACCAGCGAGCGGCGACCCGCACGTTGCGCCACGTCATGGAGCACTTCGCCGATGTTCGTCTTCTTCTGGGGCGCGTGTTGTTCCAGCGTCGCCAGCATTCGCAACAGCGTTACGTGGCTTGTGGCAGCCGGAATGAAGTCGTAGACCTTCTCGTCGAACAGCGCCAGGCCCGCAGCGTCGCTCTGACGCTGAATCAGGTATGCCAGTGACGCGGCCATGGTCTTGGCGTACTCCAGCTTGCTGGGAGCCTCGCCGCTCTGAAAGCGCATGCTCTCGCTGGTATCCACTGCAATCAACGCGCGGAAATTGGTCTCTTCCTCGTACTCCTTGATGTAGTACTTGTCAGATTTTCCGTAGGCCTTCCAGTCAAGGTAGCGCAGGTCATCACCCGGCACGTACTCGCGATGCTGGGCAAACTCAACCGAGAACCCCTTATAGGGCGACTTGTGCAGGCCGGAAATGAACCCCTCGACCACATTGCGTGCGGTCATTTCCATGTGCCGGATCTGATTCAGCACCTTGGGATCGAGGTATTGTTTGCCTGCCAGTTCTGCCATGGGAATCCTGCCCTGCCTCTACTTGATCGCGTCCAGTGCCTGTCGCGCTTCGTTGGCCACCAGGGGGCGGTCATCGAGCAGCAGCGATTCCAGCGCCTTTCTGGCAACCTCGTGCGGACGGCCATGCTTGGCCAGCCAGCGAATTGCCACCACCCTTTCAGCCACTCTGCCGTCACGGGCCAGGGCAAGCGCCACAAAGAACTGACGCGCCGTCTCCGAGGCCCCATCGGCGATCCGGGCCGCCAGTGCCAGCTCCGCGATCTTCTGTTCCGCCGCCGCCTTGCGATAGGCATCCAGCTGTTCTTCTACTTTCGCGCCGGCCTGGCCGGACTCGATCAGCCGCAAAGCCCGCCAATCGGACATCTCCACCAGTACCAGGGCATCCTTCACTTCGCGGGCTCGCGCCTTGCGGCCCTCGTCAATGATGGACAGCGCCAGGCGCGACAGGCTGACTTCGCCCAAATTGGCCCCGGTCACCAGCCCCAGGCGCGATCCCTCGGCCAAGATCGGTCCGGTCATTTCCCCCAGCTCTGCTTCCTGTTTCTTGAACTCGGCCTGCAAGTCCTGGTGCTGCTTGAGCAAATCGTCGTACCTGGTCTGGCTGACACTCTGGTTCACCTGATAAATCAGCATGACCACCAGCACCGACATGGCCAGCCAAAGGCCCCTTGAAATCCAGCGGGCAGCCTTCAGCGCGGCCGGGCTCACGATGCCCCTCGACGAATACTCCTCGAGTTCCTCGTCGATCTCCCGTTTGCGGTCTTCGATGCTGCTGTCCCGGTTGAGGGCCATGTCTGAACTGGGTGATCTGTCCCGGGCCACTGGTCGCGATTCGGCTGCCGTAACGCCGGACCCGGGGCGCGCGCCGGCATCCGGCTACCTCATGACGTTGGGCAGGCGTTGATCCGTGAGCGACTCGGCCTCCGCGCGAGGGATGGCCGCGATCAGCTTGTCGATAATCACGTCGCTGGTGATGCCTTCCGCCTCCGCCGAAAAGTTGGGGATAATGCGATGGCGCAGGACAGGGTGGGCCACGGCGCGAATGTCTTCACCACTGGCGTAATAGCGGCCCTGCAGCACGGCGCGCGCCTTGGCTCCGAGGATCAGGAACTGCGAAGCACGGGGACCCGCACCCCAGGCGAGGTACTGCTTGATGAAATCCGGCGCCTGCGGATTGTTCAGGCGCGTGAGCCGTGAGAACTGCATGGCGTATTTGATGACATGCTCAGAGATGGGCACTTTGCGCACCAGTTCCTGCAACCGCATGATGGTCGCACCGTCCAGCACCCGCTCCACGGCGCCCTTGTAGGTTGCCGTAGTCATCTTCATGACCATCATTTCTTCTTCTTCGGTGGGGTACTCGACCTTGATGTTGAACATGAAGCGGTCCTGCTGAGCTTCGGGCAGGGGATAGGTGCCCTCCTGTTCAATGGGGTTCTGTGTAGCGAGCACGAAGAAGGGGGCCTCAAGCTGGTGACGCTTGCCGCCGGCCGTGACCTGGATCTCCTGCATCGCCTCGAGCAGCGCGGCCTGTGTCTTGGGCGGCGTGCGGTTGATTTCGTCGGCCAGAATGATGTTGGCGAAGATCGGACCGGGCAGGAAGCGGAACTCGCGACGTCCCGTCGTCTTGTCTTCCTGCAACACCTCCGTACCGGTGATGTCCGACGGCATCAGGTCAGGCGTGAACTGGATGCGTGAGAACTTCAGCGACATCGTGTCGGCCAAGGTGCGAATGAGCAGCGTTTTGGCCAGCCCCGGCACCCCCACCAGCAGAGCGTGGCCACGGGCGAAAATCGCGATCAGCAGTTGCTCAATGACGTCATCCTGGCCGACAACGACCTTGTGCAGCTCCTTGACGATACGATCATGGGCGCCGCGCAGTTCCTGTACGGCCTTCAGGTCTTCGGCTTCGCTGGTTGTTCCCTGCATATTGCTCCTTGCAAGTCCTTGAGCTCCATCGTGTGTAACTGATACGTGTCAGGCGCCCAAGACGGGCAGTCTACCTGTCTGCCGCCTTGAACAGATACAACCACTTGCTGGACGTCATGGCCACAAAAGTCTCCTTCACCACCGAAGCCTTGGCTCCGGAGGGCAGTGTCAGGCTTTCGCCATTGGGCAGGTGTTCCACAGAATAAACCGCTCCGGTTTTTGGGTCAGTTACCGCCGCCGGCTTGTAGCCCCTGACAAGACCCTCAGCATCCTTGATGGCTTCGCCGCGGCAGAACACCGTCAGCGTGAATGCCTCTTCGCCCAGGTTTACACCTTCGGGATAGGGAGCCTTGGTCGTGAGCTTGCCAGTGTGCACATCAAAGAACGCCACGCCATCCTTCAGCGGAACGAGCACACGATTGCCGGCAATCACGCCGCGCCCCGCCACAGCCGTGCCAAAGGCAACGCTCTCATAATTGAGGGAGGCCCACTGCGCCTCTTTGCCTTTGCCGCCGGGGCGGTAGCTCGTCAACGCGACAGAGTAGAGTTTCCGCTTGCCCTGGATGATCAGGCGATTGTCCACCACCCCCAAGGCATACTGAAACTCCGCAGCCGCGCCGCGGCCGCGCTTGGGGTGCTCAAAGTTGAGCACGCCAGAAATGCCGTCAAGGACAAAGGCGAAGCGGGAGTCATCGGGCGCCAGCACCACCATGCCGCCGGCGGCAATGGGCGAATTGCCCTGCCAGGCGAGGTCCGGCAGGTTGGGTCTTTCATACTTCGCAACCCAGCAGAGCTCGCCGCTCTCGCGGTCGAGACCTGCCGCCGCGCCCAGATGCGTCGAGACATAGAGCATGCCACCCTGCTCGGCGAAGCTGGAGACTTCAACACCATCGGCATTGGTATCGTCGCCGCCCCACATGGCGCTGGCGGTCTTGCGTGCACAGAGCATGGTCTTCCATTGCAGCTTGCCCTCGCCCGTGGCGTTATCGCCGCGCGGCGTCACATCAAAGCAGAAGGCCCAGGCCTCCGTGGAGCCGCGGCGCGCGAAGGTGCCCGTCACGTAGAGCTTGTTGTCGCGCACCAGGGGAGCGCCGTTGAACACCACCCGCTGAAGGAATTTCCAGTCTTCAGCGCTCTCGACCTTCTCGTTGGGCAGGGTCACCAGGTGCTTTCCCTCAGTGCCAAGGTCGAATGCCTGAATCTGATTGCCCGTGCGCACAGCGTTATCGTCGCTGCTGGGGTTACCCTCCCCGAGCACGGCGAAGAGCACGTCGCTCTCGCGCGGCTCTACCGCCCAGGTCAAACGCCCCACGGTGGAAGCCAGCACGCGCCAGCGATCGCGGCTCTGGCGGTCATAGTAGTAGCGATAGCGGTAGCGACCTTCGTCCTTGGGCTTGGTGTAGGCCGCGCCCGCCTTGATGGTCATGGGGATGGGGCGCTGCTCGGCGCCATGCATGAACCCCAGCACCTGCTCGGGACGGGGACCCTGCGGGTTATCCACGGCCGACTGGTGCACATACAAGCCGCTCTGATGCACCGCCGGAAACACAAGTTGCAGCGTCTTCGATTGGGCATTGCCGTAGCCGTAGCGCTCGCGCTCGTTGGGGTTGGCCGATTGCTCCGAAAGCTGGAAGCCCTGCACGCCCTCGGCGGTGCCCAGATCGATCATCTCGCCCAAACCCAGCACAGGCGGTGCAACACGGTTGCGCGTGTTATCGCCTGCCAATGTAAGCCAGCCCGCCGGGCGCAGTTCACTGCGCTCCACAGGGGCAGGGGCCTGGGCCAGTTCCTGAGCATAGTTCAGCACATTGACCTTGCGGCCCTCCACGTCCACCGTGGCATCTTTGGCCACTCGTCCAAGGTCGCGCAGCATCTTGTCGAGGTAGTACCGGTTGTCGCACTCACGATAGGCACGAATCGTCAGCAACCACAGGCTTGGGTCGCGACGAAACTCGTCCGGGTGGCTCAACCCCAGTTCAAACAGCCAGCGCGCAGCCAGGAGGCTGTCGCCACGCTCAAGGCTCAACTCCGCCAAGAGACGCAGCGCCCTGGCGCCGGCGGTGCTGAACTGGCAATAGCGGGCGCAACGCCGCAACAGGCGCAGATCATTCTGTTCAAGCGCAGACCTCAGCAGCTCGCTACCCGGGCCACCCTGCCGCATGGTAAGCCGCTCACGGAACTGGCGAGGCCAGTCCGGCGCCCGCAACTGGCTGTTTATGTAGTCAGGCAGCGGAACCCAAGTCTCAATGTAGATGGGCCAATCGTCGCGCCGCCAGTTGCTTGAAACCGTCGTACTGCGAGCCAGAGGTTCCCGCGAACCGGAAACTTCGGGGCCCAGGAAGTCGCGCCAGAGGCTCTCGTAGCGCGCAAAGGCCTCGCGCCATGCATCGAAAGCCTTGTCCGTCTTGCCCTCACGCTCAAAGGCGCGGGCCTGGTTCTGCCAGTGGGCGGCTTCACGCAGACTGAACACAACCTTCTTGTCAACGCGGTCGGACTCCAGCCGCAGCTCGGGGTTGATGACGATGTCATCAGCCTCCTGGGCCGTCGGCACCAAGGCCGCGGGCCAGAGCAGGCAGGCTGCCAGAGCAAGGCGAAGAGCTGTCTTCATGACTCCCTCCCTGCGGTTTCGACCTGCACGCCAGAAGACCTACTTCAGTTCCAAGGCGCGAATGGCGTCCTCAATTTCACGCTTCAAAGCCGGAGCCGTAGCGTCGCCGAGGTTGCTGACTTCGCGCAGAAAGCTGATATCGTTCTTGTCGCCCAGTGCCGCGATGAATTTCACGGCCGAACGGCGGGCCTCGACACTCTGGAGCTTGGCCGCCTTGCGCGCGTTCTCAAAGGTAGCGCCGTTGTTGTCTCTCACACCTGCCAGCACGTCAAGAATGACCGAAATCTTCGTGAAGCTCGGGTTGGCGGCCTTCAAGGCCTCGTCCAGCATGGCGCGCGCTTTCTCGGCGATGCGATTGAACTGGCCGCCCTTTTCACTCAAACGAGGCAGCAACGCGACTGCGAAGTGCGAGTTACGCTCGCCCAGCACGGCCAGACCCAGGTCCGCCACGGCATCCAAACGCTCCAGCTTGCCCGCCCACTTCTCTGCCTCGATGTAGCTCAAGGCCTGTACTGCATCGCCCCTGCCCTGGGGTTCGGTCTCCTTAAGCGCGGCATCGATGAGCTTCTGCATGTCAATCTGGTTCTTGATGCTTGCGCGGAAGAGCATGCTGTAAAGCTGCGTGCGCACTACGAGCTCGCTGTCCACCAGGGCTTTGTTCACCATGTCCTTGGTGGTCGCGCTGTCGCCTCTGATCTCGGCGAGGGTGATGCCCAAGCGCAGAGCCTGGGCACGCACGGTCGAATCCTTGTCCTCGTTAAAGGCGGCCTTGACGACGTCGTAAACCCCCTCACCATCGAGCTTGGCATTGTTATTGAATTGCTCCAGGGCCTCGATGGCGGTGCGACGCACGCTGGGCTCTGTGTCTTCCTTGAGCCGCTTCGTGAACAGAGGCAGGTTTTCCTTCTTGTCGCTGCGCTGCAAGCCGCGCAACGCCAGGGTGCGTGTCTCTGCGTCGGGATCATCCAGCTTGACCTTGAGCACTTCTTCGGACTTTGACAGCGGTACAAACTCACGGCCCAGGTTACGCGTGGCGGCGCGCCGAACCTCGGGCATGTCGTCCGACGCCCAAGCCTTAAGGTCCTCAAAGGAGTCTTTGCCCTTGAGATCAGCGTAGGTCTCCACGGCCATGGCGCGCTCAGTGGCGGCAACAGCCTTGTCCGACACGATGGTCTTGAAGAAATCCAGTGCGCTGCGTGGCCGCTGAGCCAGAATCTTCTTGAGGAGCCGCGCGCGGCTGGGGTCCTCGGGAGTCATGGCCTTATAGGCATCCATCAGCGCGACAATGGCGTCATCGTTCGTGAGCTGGAAGAGCAGGGACTCCACCCGAAGTCCGTATTTTGTCTCCCCCGCTTTGTCGAGTTTTGCCACATCCACCAGAGCCCTGACACCCTCGGCACCGAGCTCGCCCAGAAGGCGGGCCGCAGCGTTGTGCTGCGCAGCGCGGGCGTCATCCTTGATGATTTCAACCAGGATAGGAATGGCCTTGGCAGCCAGTTCCTTGAGGAATCCGCGGGCAAGGTCGCGGTAGGCGTTCTCGCGGTCGAACTCGAGGAGCGTGGAAAGGTCCACCAACCCCTGGATGGCGCGTTCATCGCCAAAGTTAGCCAAGGCAAAGAGAGCCGAAACACCCAGCGAAAGGGTGTAACTGCGGGCCTCGCCCTTGCGCTGCGCTTCCCAAATGGCGAAGAGCTCGTCAGCTGCAGCGGTGTGCTTGCTGGCGCCAATCACCAGAACTGCGGCGTGGCGCAAAGTCTCATCAGTGCCCTCTTTGAGAAAGGGACGGGCAATCTCACCGCCCTGCTTGACTTCGGCCAGCGCCATGAGGCAGGCATAGCGCAGGTTCAGGCCGCCTTTCTCGTCCTGGGCAAGCTTCTTGATTTCCGCCACAGCGTCGGCACTGCCGACGGCGTCAGGCTTGGCACCTGCGATCTTGGCCAAAGCCGTGCAGCAGGCGGCGACGAGTTCGGGGTAAGCTGCCCGGGTGGCATCGTCACGCACCAACTTGAGCAGGTCGTTTGTGGCGCGGGTATCGCGCAATGTGCCCAACAGACGCACGCAGGCAAGCCGAATGGCACTCTTCTGTGCCTGCTTGGCAGCGTCCTTTTCGGAGGCGGGGTCAAGCCGAGCCCCGTCAAGAAGATCTTCAAAGGCGTCGCCCCCTGCCTCCGTCAGCCTCGAAAATGCGCTGCCGGCGGTGTTACGATCACCCAATTCATCCACGGTTTTCTTGAAGTCGCCGGCGCCCAACAGACTGGAAAAGCAGGCTGCCGCCAAGCTGAGGATCAAAGTCCGCTTCTTCATAGGATCGTCTGGCCCTTCTTCCAATGAACCTGCAAACAATGTAACCGGCGGGCGCAATTCTTAAACGAAATGCGGCCGGCCAGGTTGCCCTAAATCCAAGGGCAAAGGGGATTTCCCGCGACAGACTAGCAAGCAGCTTAGGCCTGGGTAGAGGCAATTGTCCCCTGATCCGACGCGCCCTCTCTGGCGTTGTTAGCCAAAATCCGGTAACTGGGATGACAAAGGAACCCACCATGCCCGACCGCGGACGCGGCCAAGCCCGCCAGCCCAAACCCTCCTTCAAACAGCAACGCCACTTTCAATCCAAGCCGTCCGGCAAGCCGGACCGCAAGGGCTTTCGCCCGCCTCAGCCCAAGCACAGCCGCACCAGCCACGAACTGGACCCACGCAAATTAGCCTTCGCTGTGCTGTCGCGGCTCACCCCCGGCGACCTGTTGGACGAGGCCGTGGAGACTGAACTGCGTCGCCAGGGACATGAACCGGGCTTGGCCCATCGCATCCTGCCTATGCTTGAGGATGCCACACGTTTTGCACTGCTGTTTGACGCCCTGATCGCCCACGTGTCTACCCGGCCACCGGCCAAGCTCGACCGCGATGTGCGCGCCGCCCTGCACCTGTTTCTGTCCTGGTACCTGCTCGACTCCCCTCAAGCCGTCTATGCCCATGGGCAGGCCGCCGTGGACCTCTTGCCGCCCAACAACCCCTCGCGCGGCTTCGTCAATGCCTGCGTCAGGCGCCTGGGCGAATTCGTCCAACGCGTGGACGAGTCCGATCACCTGGACCCGTCTAGCGCCCCCTTCTGGCGTGAAAAGGCCCGCCTGGGTCATGGCCGCTTCGTGGTGGCAAAGCTGCCCATCTTTCCAGACCCCGACAAGGACCTCGCCGGACATCTGGCCGCGGCCTGCGGACTGGACCGATGGTTCATCGATGTCTTGCTGGAGCAGCACGGCCCTCAGGGCGCCAAAGCCGTGGCTCTAGCCTCCATCCAGCCGCCGCCCCTTTGGGTGCGGGTCAACCGTCTCAAAGCAAACCCCGAAGAGCTGGCCGGCCAATGGAAGATGGCAGGGCTCGATGTGGAGCGCCAAGGCGACGCGCTGCGCCTGCCCGAGCATACCCGCATAGTCGAACTGCCCGGGTTTGCAGCCGGCGCATTCTACGTGCAGGATTTCACCTCACAGCAGGTCGCACCGGACCTTGGCGCAAAGCCCGGAGAAACCCTCCTGGACCTATGTGCCGCACCCGGCGGCAAGACCGGACATCTGGCCGAGCTGACGGGCGACCGCGCGAAGATTCTGGCCTGTGACGTGGGACCTGAAAAAGTCGAGCGCATTCAGGAGAACGTGGCGCGCATGGGCTACCAGAACGTCGCGACCGTGTTAGCCGATGCGCGAAGCGTTCGCTTTCCAGAGCGCTTTGACCGTGTGTTGATAGACGCTCCCTGCAGCAACTCCGGCGTGCTGGGACGCCGAGTGGAGGCGAGGCACCGCCTCAACGCAGCCACTGTGCGTGAACTGACCCAATCCCAGGCTGCCATTCTGGGGAATGCGGCGCGGAATCTCAAACCCGGCGGGACCCTGCTTTACAGCGTTTGCAGCGTGCTGATGGAGGAAGGTGTGGACATCACACGCAAGTTCATGGCTTCGCGGCCCCACGCCGATGAACCTGGCGGCGAGAAAAGCAGTCCCTCGCGCGAGGACACGGGTTGGGAGATGAAAGTGGAGCACATCGTGCTGCCCCGTCCGGGCCATAGTGACGGCATGTACTGGGCGGTGCTGAAAGCGCCGCAATAGAGCTTCAACATTCCTCCCACGCCTGCCGCCGTCGTCAGGGCGGGGTATGCTGTGCCCATGACCGATTCTGTTTACGAGCGTGAGAGCAGTGGGCAGGAGCGTGACTTCGAGTTGTCGTTGCGCCCCAAGCGTCTGGCTGAGTTCATCGGCCAGCGCCCCGTCGTGGAGAACCTGAGCGTTTACATTTCAGCCGCGCGCAAGCGGGAAGAGCCCCTGGATCACATCCTGTTCTCGGGCATGCCTGGACTTGGCAAGACGACCCTGGCCAATCTGATCGCCACCGAGTTGGGCGCCAACATGCACGCCAGCTCCGGGCCCGCGCTGGAGCGCGCCGGCGATCTCGTAGGCCTGCTGACCAATCTTGAGCAGGGCGACGTCCTGTTCATTGACGAGATACACCGCTTGCCCGCGCCCGTGGAGGAGTTCCTCTACTCCGCCATGGAAGACTTCCACGTCGACATCCAGATCGATCAGGGCCCAGCGGCGCGCAGCGTGCGGGTGAACCTCAAGCACTTCACGCTGGTGGGCGCTACCACACGCGAAGGCCTGCTATCGGCGCCGTTTCGGGCGCGCTTTGGCGTGTTCGAGCGACTGGACCCATACCCCGCTGAGGACATCCTCCAGATAGTCACGCGCAGCGCCCGACTGCTGGATCTGCCCATGGATGCAGAGGCCGCTGCTCTCGTCGCCGCACGCTCCCGCGGCACACCCCGCGTGGCTAACCGCATCCTGCGCCGCCTGCGCGACGTGGCCCAGGTACGCGGCAAGGGACGCCTGACGCTTGAGCTGGCCGAGCAGGGATTGCGCATGCTTGGCATCGACGCCATTGGACTCACTGAGCTGGACCGGCGCATCCTGCGCGTAATCGCTGAGCAGGGCGGGGGCCCGATTGGGCTGAAGACCATTGCGGTGGCCGTGGGCGAAGAGGAAGACACCATTGAAGACGCCTACGAACCCCATTTGATTCGCGAGGGCCTGCTCCAGAAGACACCGCGCGGCCGCAAACTGACTGACAAGGCCAGCGCTCTGCTGGCGCGTTAGCGGTTGCTTGCGAGCCTTGTTGGCGTCTGTACACTCCGCGCCAGTGCCGGGGTGGCGGAATGGCAGACGCGGCGGTTTCAAAAACCGCAGTCCTCACGGGCGTGTGGGTTCGAGTCCCACCCCCGGCACCAACCAAGTCCTGAGGCCACTATGACCGCAAGGATCATCGCCACTGAGAACGCTCCCAAGGCCATCGGGCCTTACAGTCAGGCCGTCGCCGCTAACGGCTTCGTCTTTTGCAGCGGCCAGATTGCACTGGACCCCAAGTCCGGCAATCTCGTCGGGACCACAGCGGCAGAGCAGGCCGTCCAGGTCATGAACAACCTCTCGGCGGTGCTGGCGGCCTCCGGCAGCAGCCTCGCCAAGGTGGTCAAGACAACCATTTTTCTCAAGAGCATGAACGACTTCGCGGCCGTGAATGAGGCCTACGCCAAGGCCATGGGTGAACATCGCCCGGCCCGCGCCACCGTGGAAGCCGCGCGCTTACCCAAGGATGCCCTGGTCGAGGTGGACTGCATCGCGCTGGCCTGAACAAGTCTGAGCAAGACTAGTTCGGTTTGGGATCTTCGCCGCGCCAGAGGTTGCTGCTGTTGAGACTCTGCTGTCCGCTCTGCTTGAGGTACAGGAAGAGCTGCATCTTGTAGCTCGGCAGGTACTTGAAACCAGAATCCAGTATGAAACGCCCCAGCGGCAGGGCCTCCTGCCCGGGCCGTTGGACCATCTTCCTCGAAAAATCGTCGGGTGCGATCGAGGCAAAGAGGCCCTTGAGTTCCGAGGCCTGCCGCTCGAGCGCCGCAGGAATCTCGGTAAGGCCCAGTTTCGCTGCGCTTTCGGCCAGGCTCTTGCCGATCTCCCAGTTGCCGCTGAGGCCCGCCTTCAGGCCGCTGATACCGCAGTAGGTTAGATATCGAAGCAGTTCGATCATCGAGCGCTGCTTTTCTCCGGGGCGGTAGTTCTCAAAACCGGCCGGAACCTTGGAAGCCAGATGCTTGATTGCGTGAATCTCCTTCAGCATCGAGTCCAGCACCATTTGCTTGTCGATCATGATCCAATCTCCGCTTGTTGCTCTCTTATCCTGCGATGGGTTCAAGCGCGAGGCCTGGGGTCCACACCCACCCAGCACTGCGCAGGCCCAATGTCAGGGCGACCGCTGGCCTTCACATATAGAAAGAGCTGCATTCGATAGGCCACCAGCGGCTTGAGTACGGTGTCGATGATGCCCTGACCCAGCTTGCAGGGTGTGCCCCAAGGCATCTGCCGATCGGCCTTGTCGAAATCTCCTTCGTTCATGCTGCCGACAGTGGCACGAATGAACTCGCCCTGCCTGTCCATGGCCTCGGCAAAGCCGGATCGCACATCCAGCGCATCGGCCGCCTGCTCCAGGGGGTCAGCGGCGTCCCAGTTGCCGTCGCGCATGTTGCACAGCGGCACGGATGCACAGCAGGTGAGATAGCGCAGCAACTCTGTCATGTTGCGCTGTACGGAAGTGGGCCGGTATTCGAACTGGTCAGAGGGAATCTTAGTCGCGATGTGCTTGATGCATTTGATCTCATGAAGACAGGAGTCAATGAACTGCTGCTTCGACATCAATCCACCTGAACCCTGATGCGCCTGGTTTGATGTCTTGGTTTTCGTTCTGCGACCCGTCCCCGCACCGGCGACCTTGGATTTCTTCACAGACTTCGCACGCTTTGGCACGTGGGCTCCCATTGGCGTCAAGCCAGATTGGCCAGCAGGTGGCGCGTTACGATGCCTTGAACATGGCGGCAGTTGACGCCACGCACGACAATGTCGTCGCGCTTGGCCTTGCCTCGTACCTGGTATTCGACACTGAGTTCGGCGGCATCGCTCACGGGTGCGTCGGGGTTCATGGGGTCGTAGTTGCGGCCGCGCATCTTGACACTCTCGACGCGCTTGTGGATGGACTCGAACTCCACGCTCAGCTCCAGGGGCGGCTTCAGGTAAAGCACTCCGGCGCGCATGATGGTGTCAGCCCCATAGACGTTGAGTTCGAAGGCCGGGTTGCCCATTACATCCTTCACCGGAATAATCATCACGCTCTCAGCCACGGCGCCCGGCATCCAATTGCCGGCCGCAGTCTCGAACTCCGTAATGACCTGCTCCACGCGAGGCCTCAATGCCGGGTTGAGACCCATGGCCTGGAAGTAACCGAGGAACTCGGAGGTCATGGGCATGGCTAGAACCTCTCACCCTGCGGGTTCCAGGGGCCTGACTCCAGATCACCCATGAAGATCTTCTTGTCTTCGGGGTCAGCAATGGCGTCACCCAAGGCCTGCGCCAGCTTGTGGAACTGGTCTGATTGCTCTCGCTGCCCGGCGAGAGCGTGGGCACGGGCCATAGCCTCTGCTCCGTAGGCCAGGTCGAAGTCCTTGAAGCCGCTGCCCTCCTTGAAGCCCTCTCCTTCCAGACTGGCTTCCATGATCTGCATGCAGCGCTGGGCGTGGCGCAGTGCTTCCACCGGCTCATGAAGCACGCAATGCACGCGCGAAATCAGCCACTCCGCCCGAGTCATCTCTACCTGTGTGCCTACGATGCTCCAATGCATGGCGCTGGCATAGGCGGCATAGCGCATGCGGTCTTCATCGGTTAGGTAAGGCGGAAAATATTGTTCATCTTATAGGAAACAGCCAATTTCGCTTTATAAAACATAATGTAAGTGATTATATGTATGTGGATGGGCACGTAGA
>JAANMW010002380.1_pt1 | contig 17099 bp, 17 predicted proteins | sample 7279671 | NCBI WGS metagenome assembly JAANMW01 (sample SAMN14094541, study PRJNA606508) | bioreactor metagenome | isolation source: A lab-scale SPAN reactor treating ammonium-rich wastewater day 247 | place: Ireland: Galway | collected 2017-09-19
GGGTCGTCCACGCATCGCAGCCTCCTCGTGTGCACACGGTACACGATTGACTCGACATGCGATTACTAGTTCAATGAACTTCTAACTCACGACACTAGGGGGGCACGGGGGGGGGGGGCACGGGGCAACGAGTGGCAATAGAACGCGCACGCGGGAGCCGCCGCCGTCCCGGTTTGCCAGTTCGAACCGGCCGCCGAGTATGCGCGCGCGTTCCCGCATGCCCAGTAGGCCAAGCGGCCTGTCGCTGGGATGGGAGCGCTGCTGCAGTCCTACGCCATTGTCGTGAACGATCAGCTCGATGTCTGCATTGCGCCGCACGAGCCGAATATCGACCTCGCTGGCATGTGCGTGTCGTGCCACGTTGGTCAGAGCTTCCTGCACCATCCTGTACAAAGCGATCGCCATGCGCTCGTCCACTTCTGCGTCGAGGTCATCGAGCTGCAGCCGCACCTGTATTCCCTGGCGGTCTGAAAACCCATGGGCCAGTGCTTCAATGGAGTCCTTAAGCCCGAGGTCTTCGAGCATCAGGGGGCGCAGGTCCGATGCAATGCGTCGGACCGAAGCCGTGATTTCGTCCACGTGCACGAGCATTTTGGATACCCGAGGGTCCTTCCCATCCCAGCCGGCGTGCGTGGCGCAATGCAGCAAGTCCATTTTCAATGCGGACAGTCGCTGCCCCAGCTCATCGTGCAGTTCGCGCGCGATCCGCCGCCGCTCCTCTTCGCGGGCGTCCTCCACATCGACCGAGGGCTGTTGGAACGCCCATCGCGAGACTTCTTTTTTCTGGACTTCGCGCTGGCGCTGCGTGGCCTCGTTCAACACCATCTGCAAGGTGGAGTCGCCTGGGCCGGGAAGCGCGCAAAGGCCGATCTCGACCTCACGCAACCCGCTGTCGTTGGGCAACAGGGCGATGGGCACCAAGCCCCATTCGCCCCGGTGCGACTGGGCGTGGGATATATGCCGACCCAAGGCCGGATGGGCATCGGGGTGCACCATGGAATAGATGCAGGCGCCACCTATGGGCATGCCCGTTCCGTCTCCAAACAGGTGCTTCGCGGCACGGTTGGCGTAAACGATGTGCCCCCTCTCGGTGATCCACATCGCCATCGGCGACAGATCGAAGATGGCCTGCAGATGCAGTTGCTGCATCTGCAGTTCTGTGTGCTCCAGGTCGGGCGCGCTCGCCCCGCGGGGGCGCCCGCCCTGGGGCTTGTCGTCACCGGAGCACTCAGCATGGGCCATTGCGGCACCTCACGAACTGTTTCGCGGAAGTGTGCACCAAGGAATGCGCGCACGCCAGCCTTGGATTTTTGCGAAAAGCCCACCAAAGTGGCTACCAACCCTTGCGGGTCGCACCGTGTGCTATTTGATTTGCAAGTGCTTCTGCTGGGCCTGTGCGCGTTTGGGCAAGGTCAGGTGCAAAACGCCGTTTTGGTATTTGGCCTCCGCTTTGGTGTCGTCCACCGGGGTGTTGAGGGTGAAGCAACGGCTGGCAAAACCATATTGGCGTTCACTGCGCAGGATGCGGCCCCCTTCTTTTTCTTCTTTTTCCTTCTTGACTTCAGCGCTGATGGTGACCTGATTGCCATCTATCTGCACGTCAATGTCCTCCTTGTTCACGCCCGGAATTTCGGCTTTGACGGCATAGTTGCCGTTGGCTTCGCTGACATCAATGCGTATCAGCGGCGTGCGCTCCTCCGCCTCGATCCGCCAAGGGCGAAGCAGATTGCGGAAGGTGGATTCAACCGGATCCAGACTCAAAAAATCATTGATGCGTAAGTCGTTCATGGCGTTTCTCCGTGGATGAAAAATGCGATCGCTTTGCAAACGGTATCGCGCTAACAAGCCACCGGGCGATCCGGTGGCTACATTGCTTTAGGCTGAAATGCCTACATTCAGGTCGTTAATGACCTCGTTGATGCCCGGCGCTGACCAGGCCGCGCCTTGCGCTGCCGCGCGGTCGGCCCATGAGCTTACCCTGCCACGCAAAGTGACGGTCGAGCCCGACACATGCACTTCAATGTTCTTCGCCTCGCGCTCGGCGTGGCGCTCCAGCGCTTCGCGGATGCGCTGGGCGATGTTGGCAGGCGTGACCTGCGACTTGATCGTGATGAGGTTGTTGACCCCGGTCACGCCGGTCAGGGAGCGCACGGCTTTTTCAGCGGCACGGCGTTGGTACTCCCAGTCAAACTCTCCGGACAAAGTGACCCAGCCTTTTTCGACCAGGACGCGAATGCGTTTGGCTGGCAGTAGCGAATTCCATTTGAAGACCATTTCTATCGCTTCCGCGATTTCCGTATCGCTGCGTTGGTGGCCGGGTGCGATCCTGACGTCTATTTCCACGGCCAGGGCCTTCACTCCTTCCACCCTCTGTGCTGCTCGCTCGGCGGCATATTTTTCCGCATAGGTACCCAAGTGCCCCGTTAGAGTCACTACGCCATCCTTGGCTGCCACCCCAATATGCGTCGCATTCACCGAGGGATCCCATTCAAGCTCCCGGGTCACCTCGGTCTTCAACTGTGCATCGGTTTTCATACAAATCCTTTCACGGTGCTTGTGGGGTAGCTGAGTGCACATTTGTCAAAGGCACTGCATGCAACCTGTGGAAGCTATGCTGAATCTTTTCAGGCCCATGGGCATTGAGCGCGCGCAATCGGACGGTGGGAGGTCGTCAGGATTGCCGCCATGGGCCGGTGATCGGGCAGCCCTCTACCGGGCAGGCGAAAAATGGAGTTGGGTTTTTACGAGGCGCCCCGCGGCTTGCCCCGAGCTGCAGCCACCAGATCGGGCAGGGCGGCGGCAACTGGCGCGCGCTCGGGCAGGGCAGGCCCCGCAAACCAGGTGCCCGGCAGCAGGGCTTGCACAGGCTGCGTCGGCTGCGAACAGTGCCGGGTGGCCAAGGGTGCGCCGCCGACGTCTTTCGCTGCGTCCGAATGTGGGCTGCGGGTGTACCGGGCCAGCTTTTGCAGTTTATCGAGATCAAGGATTTCGATATTGCGGTTGTCCACTGTGATGTAGCCGTTTTCTGCCAGGGTCGTGAAGGAGCGGCTGACGGTTTCATGTGCAACGCCCAGAAAGCTGGCGATGTCGCGCCGCGCCATGCGCAGGTGCAGGCGCCGATGTGACTGGCCCGCCTGCGCCATGCGCGCCGACAGCCACAACAGGAAGCGCGCCAGCCGCACATCGGACGCGACGGCCGCCATCATCTCCAGTGTTTCGGCGGAACAGGCCAATTGGCGGCTCAGTGCGCAGTGCAGAGCTTCGTCTAGCATCGGATTGCGGCCCAGAAGGTCCGGCAGGCCGCTGGTGAGCAGCGTGTACACGGTGCAATCCTCCAGCGCTATGGCACTGCAGGGATGGCGGCCGTGGTGCAGCGACTCGAAGCCAAGCAAGTCGCCCGCCTGGGCAAAAGACAGCACCTGTTCATAGCCGTCTTCCAGGGTTTTGGTGCATTTCAGGCTGCCCGTTCGCACCACATGCAGGCTCATTGCCTGCGTGCCTTCGTGGAACAGGGCCGCCTCTTGGCGCACGCGCGAAAGCGCCATGGTATCGCCATCAACGTCGACCGCTGCCAGTGGAGACGGCATGCCCAGGAGTGCCAGCAACTCACGGACAGATCCCCGCGTGCTCAAGGGAGACAGGGGGCGTCGGGCACCAGCGACATCCCCGATGGGGTTGAGCGCTTCGCCGTTCGAATTCGATGAGGTCATGGGGCACTTCTGGTTTTTGAGGCTGCCGACAAGGCAAGGTGGCGCAGACCCTTCGTTTGGCCAGTTTAGTGCGGGGGAGGGGGAGTCCATGTCGGCTGCGAACGCAATAGGCCATCGGAAATGGCTGCACTGGCGTTCAGAATATTCTGCATGGACAGGGGGCTTGGCGCCTGCTCCCGCCAGCCCGCAGCGGCTTTCGCCGTGGGCCGCCAGGCGTGTGCCGTCCAGGCCGCAGGCGGGTATGGCGGCACTCTTGCACAAGCTCTTGGGAACTTGGGTGTGCGAATGTCTGCGATATTGCGCAAACGCAATGCAGCGCGGGCGGATCGGTCTAACGTCAAATTCCATGGAAAATTCAAAATCTTCCCGAACTAGCCTTCCCGAAGGTGTAGTGGCGTTGGTGCCGATGCGCAACCTGGTGTTGTTTCCCCATGTGCTGATGTCCGTCAGCGTGGGCCGTGCCCGATCGGTGGCGGCGGTGCAGCATGCGGTGCGCGATGGCGTGCCCATCGGCATGGTGCTGCAGCGGGATGCGCAAACCGAAGACCCTGCGCTCGATGCGCTGCACGCTGTCGGCACGCTGGTCCAGGTGGTGCGGCATGTGCGCTCTGACGAAGGGGCCCACCATGTCATGTGCCAGGGGGTACAGCGCATCCGGTTGCTGGAGCTGCTGGAGGGTTATCCCTTCATGGCGGCCCGCGTCGAACGCATCGAGGAGCCCGCCACGCAGACCACCAAGGCCGAGGCCCTGGCGATGCAATTGCGCAGCCGTGCGGCAGAGATTCTGTCGCTGCTGCCTGGCGTGCCGGCCGAACTCGTCCACACCATGCAGAGCACGCGCACGCCCTCGGAGCTGGCCGACATCACTGCGAGCTTGCTCGATGGCGAACTTGCGGAAAAGCAGCGTCTGCTGGAGTTATTCGACACAGAGGAGCGCCTGCAGCAGATCCTGGACATCCTGTCCCACCGCATCGAGGTGCTGCGCCTGTCGCAGGAGATCGGTGCGCGGACCAAGGAAAAAATCTCCGATAGCGAGCGCCGATTCCTGCTGAATGAGCAGCTCAAGACCATCCAGAAGGAACTGGGCGAGAGCGGGGAAAGCGATACCGAGGTCCAAAAGCTGGAGGCGGCGATAGACATGGCAGGCATGCCCGATGAGATCGCCGAGCAGGCGCGCAAGGAGCTCCAGCGGCTGCGCCGCGCTGGCTCAGCATCGTCCGAATACCCGGCCTTGTACGCTTGGCTGGAGTGGATGGTGGAATTGCCCTGGACGGCCGCTCCAGAGCAGCCGATCGATCTGGTCGCCGCGCGGGCGGTGCTGGAGGCCGACCACTTCGGCCTGGAGCGGGTGAAGCAGCGCATCGTTGAGTTTCTGGCGGTGCAGAAGCTCAACCCCCAGGGGCGGGCGCCCATCCTGTGCTTCGTCGGCCCTCCGGGAGTGGGCAAGACCTCGCTGGGCCAGAGCATTGCGCGCGCGCTGCAGCGCCCTTTTGTGCGTGTCTCACTCGGCGGCGTGCACGACGAGGCAGAAATGCGGGGCCACCGGCGCACCTACGTGGGCGCCTTGCCGGGCAACATCGTGCAGGCCCTGCGCAAGGCGGGATCGCGTTGCTGCGTCATGATGCTCGATGAAGTGGACAAGCTTTCGGCCAGCTTCCACGGCGATCCGGCCGCGGCGCTTCTGGAGGTGCTGGACCCGGAACAAAACGCCACCTTTCGCGACAACTACCTGGGTGTGCCGTTCAACCTCAGCCGGGTGGTCTTTCTGGCCACGGCCAATGTCATCGACCACATCAGCGCGCCCGTGCTGGACCGCATGGAAGTGATCGAGATACCGGGCTACACGCAGGAAGAAAAGCTTGAAATCGCCAAGCGCTACCTGCTGCCGCGCCAGCGCCTGGCCAATGGCGTGCAGGAAGCGCAATGCGACCTGACCGCCGATGCGCTCAAGGCCATCGTCGAGCGCTACACGCGCGAGGCCGGGGTGCGCCAGTTCGAGCGCGAAATCGGGCGCGTGCTTCGCCGCGCAGCGCTGCGCGTGGCCGAGGGCGCGGCCGAGCGGCTGCGCATCGATGCCGACGATCTGGAGGCCATTCTCGGCCCGGCCAAGTTCGAACGTGAAGTGGCATTGCGCGCCAGCTTGCCGGGTGTCGCGACCGGCTTGGCCTGGACGCCCGTGGGCGGCGACATCCTGTTCATCGAGGCCACGCGCGTGCTTGGCAGCGGGCGGCTCATCCTGACGGGCCAGCTGGGCGATGTGATGAAGGAGAGCGCGCAGGCGGCGCTGACCCTGGTCAAGTCCCGTGCCAATGCGTTGCAGCTGCCCGCCGCCGTGTTTGAAGGGATCGATATCCATTTGCACGTGCCTGCCGGCGCCATTCCCAAAGATGGGCCGAGTGCCGGCGTGGCCATGTTTGTCGCCCTGGCTTCGCTGTTCACCGACCGGCCGGTGCGCCACGATGTCGCCATGACCGGCGAGATCAGCCTGCGCGGGCTGGTGCTGCCCGTGGGGGGCATCAAAGACAAGGTGCTGGCCGCACAGCGCGCCGGCCTGCGCCAGGTGCTGCTGCCCGCGCGCAACCGCAAGGACTTGTACGAGGTACCGCAGGCGGTGCAGGATGCCCTGGAGTTTGTGTGGCTCAACAACGCCGACGACGCGATTGCCGCCGCCATCGGTGAGCCGGGGCGGGCCCACAGAGGCGAAGGCTTTACGCTCGTCTGAGTTGGGGCGCCATGCCCGCCCCAGCGTTCGGGCGTGCCCCAGCGCTGCTGCCCGACACCGGCGCGTCGGTGAAAGCGATGCCCGCTGCCTCGGCAACCCTCTGGCGGGTTTTTACTATCGTTTGCGTAGCTGATAGCGCTTGATAGGCGGGCGCTACAGCCACTTTCTACCTGATTAGTTACTTGGTTCAAATGACTTATCCCAACATCCGTTCGCCCTGAGCCTGTCGAAGGGTTCGCACAACAAGGCGCTGGCTTCGACAAGCTCAGCCCGAACGGGGAGGGGTTCTGAGGCAGATAACTAATCAGGACTTTCTATTCAAATAGCAGATCAACGCACCCGCTCCGACTCCACCACCATATCCAGCACGTAGGCGTGGCTGGGTGCATCGGCCGGCAATTGCCCGTTCTTGGCCAGGGAGTAGCGCTGGAGGCGCAGCACGTTGCGGATGCCGCGCTCGTGCTGGTAGCCCTCGATTTCGCCATAGAAGAAGCGCCACTCGCCCACGCTTTGTTTGACGCCGTTGTCGCCGTAGCGCAGGTCGCGCACCCGCAGGCACTGGGCGTTCGGCATCAGCGGGTGGTGGCAGGCCACGCGCTCGGGCGCCACTTCCAGAAACACCTGTTCGCCCGCCGCGCCGTAGCGCGTGGCCGGCGTGGGCGCGCCCGCCAGTTCCCAGCGGCTGCCGTCGGTGAAATGCAGCACCAGTTGCGCCGGGGCCGCGCCGCCGCCGCGCAATTCGTAGCGCTGCGCCTGCGGCAGTTGCGCCGCCACCTGTTGCTCTAGCTGCATCAACTCGCGGTCCGCGCAGGCGCGCTTGGTGGACATGGGGTGGCTCACCTGCACGCGGTCACCGTTGAGCGTGTAGCCCGCGCCCACCACGTTACACAGGTTTTGCACCGACACGCGGTTGCCCTCGAAGTGCAGGCGCGCGGCCGGGCGGCCGGCCAGCTGCCAGCTGGGCGCCGCCTGGCCCCGGCCATCGTAGGCAGCGGCCAAGTCCCAGTCGTAGGCTTGCAACTGCTGGGCGGCGTTAGAGGGCAAGGGGGCGGGGGGCATGGAGGCTCCGGGCGGTGTGCTGCCGCAGGCGGCCACGAGGGTGGCCAGCGCCAGGGCGGGCAGGATCTTGAAGGCGGAGGTGGGGTGCATAAAGGATTCAGAAGCTATTGGCATCGCTCCACCATAAAGCAGAACGCTGGCGTGCATGCCGGTTGTGGAAAAACAGGCGCGGCAAGCGCAGGTAATGGTTTGTGTCTGGCACTGAAAAACAGCGGATGGCGCTGATCCGCTGCTGAATTCAGCCGCCTGTGGGGGCCAACCTGAAAGGAGCCAATTCAAAAATCAAAACGGGTGCTGCAACGCCCTGTTGCAGCACCCGCTGGGCAGCCGAGATAAGGGGATAAGGGCCAACGCGCTTGTCAGCCTCTTTTTTGCAGCATCTTGATCACGCTGGAAAAATCTTCCCCGCCATGCCCTGCCAGGCTGTGCGCGGCATAAATGGCGCGGGCCATGCCGCCCAGGGGGGTGCTGGCTTTCACGGCCATGGCGTTTTCTTGCGACAGGCCCAGGTCCTTGAGCATCAGGTCGGTGCCAAAGCCGCCGGTGTAGCCACGGGTGGCGGCGCTGGCTTCTTGCACGCCGGGGTAGGGGTTGTAGACCTCCAGCGCCCAGTTGCCGCCCGAGCTGCGGCGCATGATTTCAGACAGCACCTTGGGGTCCAGGCCATTGGCCACGCCCAGGGCGATGGCTTCGCTGGTGCCCACCATGAGGATGCCCAGCAGCATGTTGTTGCAGATCTTGGCGGTCTGGCCGGCGCCCACGGCCCCGGCGTGGAAGATGTTCTTGCCCATTTTCTCCAGCAAAGGGCGGGCGCGCTCCAGCGCCGCTGCGTCGCCGCCGACCATGAAGGTCAGCGTGCCGGCAATGGCGCCGCCGGTGCCGCCCGACACCGGCGCGTCGATGAACTGCACGCCCTGCGCCTCGGCGGCCTTGGCCACCTTTTGCGAAGTCGCGGCGGCGATGGTGGACGAATCGATCACCAGCGTGCCCTTGGCAATGTGCGCCAGCAGGCCCGGCTGGCCGTTGGCACCGAAGAACAGGCTGTCGACATGCTGGCTGGCGGGCAGCATGGTGATGACCGCTTCAGCACCTTGCACTGCGGCGAAAGCGTCTGTTGCAATCGGCACGCCACTGGCCGCGAGCTGCTCGCAGGCGGCTTTGGACAGGTCGAACGCGCGCACTTCGTGGCCTGCTTTGTGCAGGTTCAGGGCCATAGGGCCGCCCATGTGGCCCAGGCCGATGAATGCGATTTTCATGGTGTTGTCTCCGGTGGTGGTGGGTGAAATGGTATGGATTTGATAGCTGCCAGCGCTTTACAGCTAAGCGCTAGAGGCCAAAATGGCTTGAATTTCAGGGGGCGACGTCCGCGCCGCGCGCCAGCAGCTCGGCGCGCAGCACCGAGCGGTGGCAGCGCGCCTCCTCTTCGCAGTAGCAGCCGACTGACAGGGCGCTGTGCTGCGACAGCGCGGCCAGCAGGTCGAGCGTGCGGCTGGCCTCGGGCTGGGCCAGCTCCTTGCGGAACTGCTTGGCGAACTGTTCCCATTCCTTGTCGGTCTGCGCCTGCTGGCCCTGGGCCATGGCTTCGGGGGAGGGCGAGAGCAGCGGGTACCACACGTCGTAGTAGTCGCGGCTGGCGAACTCGGCCTTGGGCACGCCGCGTGGCGGGCGGCGCACGGTGCCGATGCGCGTGCCTTCCCCTGCTGCGCGCGGGGTGCCGAGGCGGACGATGCGAAGGGGCATGGTGGTTTCCTCCGGGTCAATGGATGGGGTTCAGTTTTCGGCGTCGAAGATGCTGTGTTTTTTGTTGGCCGGCTGGGCGCTGGTTTTATTCTTCGTGCCTGCGCCGGGCGCTTTCTTGCGTGGCGGCGTGGCCTTGGCCTGCGGGTTGTAGGCCAGGGCTTCTTCGAGCCAGAAGAGCCACTGCGCGCGCGTGGCGTAGCCGTTGGGTTCGACCCAGAAGTAGCCCTGCATGCCGCCACCAGGCGAGAGCTCGCGCGTGTTCGGCATTTCCTGGAACTCGCCGTGGCGCTCGGGCGGCAGGCGCAGCAGCAACTCATCGCCCTTGACGCCGATGCACAGCTTGCCGTCCACGAAGAAGCAGTAGCTGCCAAACAGGGTGCGCTCGTCCACATCGTCGCGCCGCGCCAGAAAAGCGCGCACGGCGTCGATCAGGTGCAGCGTTGCGTCGGCAATGGGGCGGGCGGGCATGGGTATGGGTGAAATAGGCCGCTAGCGCTTATGCATCCTGCGCCAGCAGCTATGAAAAACCTAGCGAATCGCCTCCGGTGCATCGCCGTCGAGCATGCGCCGGGCAATGATGACGCGCATGATTTCGTTCGTGCCTTCCAGAATTTGGTGCACGCGCGCGTCGCGCAGCAAGCGCTCCAGTGGGTACTCGCGGATGTAGCCGTAGCCGCCGTGCAGTTGCAGCGCCTCGTTGCAGACCATGAAGCCGGCGTCGGTGGCAAAGCGCTTGGCCATGGCGCAGTAGGTGGACGCATCGGGCGCGCCGGCGTCCAGTTTGCTGGCGGCCAGGCGCACCATCTGGCGCGCGGCGACCAGTTCGGTCGCCATGTCGGCCAGCTTGAACTGCAGCGCCTGAAAGCTCGCAATTGGTTTGCCAAACTGCTTGCGGTCGTGCATGTACTGCTGCGCCTGCTGGAGCGCGCCTTGCGCTGCGCCCACCGAGCAGGTGGCGATGTTGATGCGTCCGCCGTCCAGGCCTTTCATCGCTATCTTGAAGCCCTCGCCCTCGCGGCCCAGCAGATGATCGGCCGGGATGCGCACGTTGTCAAAGCTGATGGTGCGCGTGGGCTGGCTGTTCCAGCCCATTTTTTCTTCTTTTTTGCCGTAGCTGATGCCGGGGGTGTTGGCGGGCACGGCAAACGCGCTGATGCCGTGCGCGCCCGACTGCGCATCGCCCGTGCGGGCCATGAGCACCAGCACATCGGTGGCGCCGGCGCCCGAGATAAAAGCTTTGGAGCCGTTGATGACGTATTCATCGCCCACCCGATCGGCCCGTGTCTTGAGTGATGCCGCGTCCGAGCCCGCGCCAGGTTCGGTCAGGCAGTAGGACGCGAGTTTTTCGCCCGTGGTCAGCAGCGGGCCCCAGTGGTCGCGCACCGCTGGGGTGGCCCAGGTGCCCAGCATCCAGGTGGCCATGTTGTGGATGGTGATGAAGGCGGTGGTGCTGGGGTCGATGGCGGCCATTTCCTCAAACACCAGCGTGGCGTCGAGGCGGGGCAGGGCGAGGCCACCGGCGTTCTCAGGGGCATAGAGCCCGCAAAAGCCCAGTTCGCCCGCCTTGGCAATCGCGTCTTTGGGGAAGATGGCTTCGGCGTCCCATTGTGCGGCGTGGGGCGCGAGTTCGGCCTGGGCAAATTGGCGCGCCGTGTCGGCAAAGGCACGCTGGTCTTCGGTCAGTTCAAAGTCCATCGGCGGGTCTCCTGGTGTGTTTTGCTTTTGTTTTGATAGCTGCTTGCGCTTACAGAATAAGTACTGGAGCCTGATTTGACTTCAATTTCCTGGCCATCACCGTTGGCAGGTGTTTAAACCTGGGCGCGACCCCATACCAGTGCCTCCGCGCAAGAGCCGCCCTGCCGCGCTGGTGGCGTCCCCCTTTCGCATCGCGCAGCAAAAGGGGGAAGACGCGAAGCGGCTCAGGGGGTTACTTCAAGCTAATGGTTGTGTTCACACCATGCGAAGTGGTGCTGTCGTCAAACCAGCGGGCCGTGACGGTCTTGGTCTGGGTGTAGAACATTACCACTTGCTTGCCGTAAGGGCCCAGGTCGCCCAGCTTGGAGGCGCGCGAACCGGTGAACGAGAACAGCGGCACCGGCACGGGGATTGGCACGTTGATGCCGACCTGGCCGACGTCGATTTCTTCCTGGAACTTGCGCGCTGCGGCGCCCGACTGCGTGAAGATGGCGGTGCCGTTGCCGTTGGGGTTTTCGTTGATGAACTCGATGGCCTGGTCGATGTCGTCGGCGGCTACCAGGGCCAGCACGGGGCCAAAGATTTCCTGGTCGTAAATGGCCATGCCGGGCTTGACGCCCGAGAAGATCGTCGGGCCGACAAAGTTGCCCTTCTCAAAGCCTGCAACCTGGGGCTTGCGGCCGTCGAGTTCCAGCTTGGCACCCTCAAGCACGCCGCGTTCGATCAGGCCTTCCACACGTGAGAGGGCGGCGCAGGAGATGACGGGCCCCACATCGGTGCCCTTTTCGGTACCGGCGTTGACCTTGAGCGTTTGGGCCTTGGCGACCAGCTCGGGAATCCACTTTTGCGACTCGCCCACCAGCACCACCACGGGCAGGGCCATGCAGCGCTGGCCGGCGGCGCCAAACGCAGCACCAGCGATGGCATTGAGGGTTTGTTCCTTGTTCGCATCGGGCAGCACGATGGCGTGGTTCTTCGCGCCCATCATGCACTGCGCGCGCTTGCCGGCCAGGGTGGCGCGGTTGTACACATGCGTGCCCACCTTGGTGGAACCGACAAACGACACCGCCTTGATGTCCTTGTGGTCGCAGATCGCGTTGACGGCCATTTCGCCGCCGTGGATCACGTTCAACACGCCAGGAGGGATACCCGCTTCGAGTGCCAGCTCGCACAGGCGCATGGTGACCATGGGGTCTTGCTCGGAGGGCTTGAGCACGAAGGTATTGCCGGTGGCAATGGCCATGGGGAACATCCACAGCGGAATCATGGCCGGGAAGTTGAACGGCGTGATGCCTGCGCACACGCCCAGGGGCTGCAGCAGGGTGTATGTGTCCACGCCGCCGGCCACGTTGTTGGCCAACTCGCCCAGCTGCAGGTTGCCAATGCTGGCGGCATGTTCAACCACTTCCAGGCCACGGAACACGTCGCCTTCGGCATCGGGCAGTGTCTTGCCCTGTTCGGCCGTCAGGATGGCGGCCAGCTCGCCCATGTTTTCACGGATGAGCTGTTGGAGTTTGAGGAAAATGCGGGCGCGCGCGCCGATGGGGGTTTTCTTCCAGGTCTTGAAGGCTTCCTTGGCCGAGGCCACGGCGGCGTTGATTTCGTCCTGCGTGGCAAAGGGCACACGGGCCAGCACCTGCTGCGTGGCGGGGTTGACCACGTCGCGCCACTCGGTGGTTTTGGATTCGACGAACTGGCCGCCGATCAGCAGCTTGACGGTGGGGGCCAGTGCGGCCACGTTGGTAGGTGCGTTCATGCAGTTGTCTCCTGAAAGGATGGGCTTGATTGCCCGAAACCCCCTGATGGTATATGTGCATAATTGTCAGCACAAGAGATAAAAGCGCGCACAGTATCTGCATTTATGCACATGATTTCGCAAGGCGCGTGTAAGTGAAGCACTGCGCAACACCGCCTCACGGGAGATACGATGGACTGGGACAACCTGCGCTTTTTTCTGGAACTGGCCCGCACCGGCACGCTGGCGGGCGCAGCGCGGCGCCTGGGCGTGGAGCACACCACCGTGTCGCGCCGCATCCAGGCGCTGGAAAAGCAAATGGGCGCCACCCTGTTCGCCCGCGAGGCGGGGGGCCATCGCCTGGCCGAGGCGGGGCGTCACCTGCTGCCCTCTGTCGAGGCCATGGAGGCAGCGGTGCTGGGGGTGGAGCGTGCGGCCCCCACGCCGGGCGGCGGCCCCTCGGGCCTGGTGCGCGTGGGCGCCACCGAAGGTTTTGGCACCCAGATACTGGCGCCGCACCTGGCGCGCTTGACGCAAAAGCACCCGCAGCTGTCCATTGACCTGCTGGCACTGCCGCGCATGCTGCACCTGAGCCGGCGCGAGGCCGACATCGTCATCTCGCTCGAACGCCCCACGCGCGGCTCGGTCATCGTCGCCCGGCTGACCGACTATGTGCTGCACCTGTATGGCCAGCGCGACTACCTGGCCCAAACGTTTCCCGTGACCCAGCGCGAAGACCTGTGCCACCATGCCTTCATCAGCTATGTGGACGACCTGCTGTTCACCAAGGAGCTGCAGTTTCTCGATGCCCTGCACCAGCCCGAGCGCTTCGCGTTTCGCAGCACCAGCATTACCGCGCAATACGAAGCCGTGCGCGCCGGTGCCGGTTTGGCGGTGCTGCCGGCCTTTCTTGCCGACCGCGACCCCCTCCTCGCGCGCGTGCTGCCGCACGAGGCGCGCTTCACACGCACCTTCTGGATGAGCATGCCGGCCGAGGGCAAGCATTTGGCGCGCATGCAGGCGGTGTGGGGTTTTTTGAAAGAGACGGTGCAGGAAGAGGGGGCAAGATTGGTGCCGTAGGGGGCGAGGTGAGGTGGGCGATGCGCGCAGCGCGCAGTAAGCCGGATATGGGTATCAGGATGGTGTAATGGAAAGTTTTATGCATGCTGTGCATGCACAAAACACTAAGCCCAAAGCATCCGCGAATTTTTTAGGTTTCCCCCAGCTCTCTCATTCGCTCAGGTATGTCGCGGCGGGTGTGCAGGACGCGCCAGACATCAATGTGATCGGCGGCCTCTACGTAGAAAACCAGAAACGGGTAACGCGTCAGGGGCCAGGTGCGCAGGCTGGGGATGCCCAAGGCGTGGCCGTAGCGTGGGGAGCCTGTGGCGGCATGCAGGCCTATATGCCGATAGGCCTGTTCCAGTGCATCGACAAAGCCCATGGCGGCGTCTGCGGTGTTCTCGCTCAGATAGTGGTCAATCGCTGCCTCGATGTCGTGGCTGGCTAGCGTGCGTGCAACGACGGGTTTGGCCTTCACGCCTTGGCACCCGAAGCGGGGTCTTTGCGGATACGTTGCCGCAGGGTATCAAAGTACGCCGGGTCTGCCACCGGGCCGGGCGCTGACGCTGCACCTTGCAGCAACAGGCCACGCAGGTGGCGGCGATCCTGGTCGGCGCGGATCAGCTCGCGCACGTATTCGCTGCTGGTGCTGTAGCCCTGTTCTGCCACCTGGGCATCGACGAAGGATTTCAGGGCGTCGGGCAGAGAGATGTTCATGGTGCTCATGCCGCAAGAATAGGCATCTTGGCAAAATTTGGCAAGAATGCGGTAAACCATTGAGGCGCCGGCCAAGCCCATAGTGAGGCATCGGCGTGGCGATTTTGCTCTTCAAAAGATAGCTTCTAGCGCTTGAAAAATAAGCGCTAGAGGCTGTTTTCGTATTAATTTCTGCAGCTCAATCCGCAGCTTGTTCCGCCCCCGCTGCACCCAACATGCGCTGCACCCAGTCCGGCATGGCATCCACCAGCGCCGTGGTGGCCGTGGCCGTGCGAATGGCCACCAGGCGCGGGCCACCTTCGGTTACTTCCATGGCGTCATACAGATAAGCCACATCGGCCAGGCGAACGGCCTGTGCGAGGTTCGCCAGGGTGCGCGGGTAGCGCGCCAGGATGCGTTCGGGCGGCACGGGGTGGCCGCCTTCGCGCACGCGCTGCGCCACGCGGTCGAGCAAGCGGGCCGGGTCGTCCAGTGCCACGATGTGCAGCGCAACGGTGAAGCCGTGGCGTTGTGCCTCCTTGATGAGCACGAGCTTGGAGGGGTGGGAGAACACGGTTTCGCTGGCGAATGGCGTGTGCGCCGTGATCAAGGCCGTGCGGCGCGCGTCGGCCCAGGCGCGGGCGGCTTCGGAGCGTTCTTGGGCGTTGGCGATGTGCTGCAGGTGCGCGCGCTCGTGCAGGTCGGCGTTCACGAATTCGAGCGGCGGCCCCAGGATGCCTTCGCGTACCAGGGCGCGGTAGAGCGTGGATTTGCCCGCGCCGTTGGGGCCTGCGAGCAGGTGGAACCAGAGCGGCGAGGGCGTTGCCGCGCGGGGCGCTGGCATGGGCTCAGACGGCGTGGGCCTGGTTCTCGCGCACCACTTCGCGCACGCGCTGGGCCAGCGAGCCGCTGGTTTGCGCGGCCAGCAGGCGGGCGCTCAGTGCGTCCACCGAGGCGGCGGCGGTGGCGGGGGTGTGCGGGGTCGAGGTGGCTTCGTACTGCTCGATAGCGAGGCGGGCTTCCTGCACGCTCAGGCCCGTGTGTTCCACGATCTGGCCCAGCGTGGCCCAGTATTCGATCTGGCTGGCGACCGAGCGGCGCATGGGCTGCGCGGCCTGGCGTGCCTGCTCGACAAGGGCGCTGGGAAGTTTGACGGATGCAAAGGGGGTGGCGGCCATGGTTTTCTCCTGATTGGCGCATTTTGCGCCAATCAGGCATTAAACGCAAAGCTGCAGTGCCCGCCTAGATCCGCCCCATCAGCAGCAAGACCACCAAAATCAGAACCACCAGGCCGATGCCGCCGCTGGGGCCGTACCCCCAGGAGCGGCTGTGGCCCCAGGTGGGCAGGGCGCCGACGAGGATCAGGATCAGCACGATGAGAAGGATCAGGGAGATCGACATGGCAGTTCTTTCTGGTGTTTGTGAGAAGTCTTTGCATGGTGCGGCGCGCCCGCGTGCCGCCCAGCAGGCGCAGGGCGATCCTGGCTGTCGGGTTTCTTCGGGTGAGGCTGTCAGACAGCGCGTATTCAGCTATTTGTTTGATAGCTTCTTGCGCTTTATAGGAAAGCCCTGAAGGCCGATTTGGCTATAGACTCATCTCTTCTTCCAGCCGCGCCCGCACCGCGTGCGCGGCCTGCACCATGTGGGCCAGCGCGGCTTCGGTTTCGGGCCAACTGCGGGTTTTGAGGCCGCAGTCGGGGTTGACCCACAGGTTGCCTACGGGCACCACTTCGGCGGCTTTTTCGAGCAGTGCGGTCATCTCGCCCACGCCGGGCACGCGCGGCGAGTGGATGTCGTACACGCCGGGGCCGATTTCGTTGGGGTATTGGAACTGGCCAAAGCCGTGCAGCAGTTCCATGTCCGAGCGGCTGGTTTCGATGGTGATGACGTCGGCATCCATGGAGGCGATGGCGGGCAGGATGTCGTTGAACTCGCTGTAGCACATGTGGGTATGGATTTGCGTGTCGTCGCGTACGCCGCTGGCCGCGATGCGAAAGGCGCGCGTCGCCCAGGCCAGGTACGGCTTCCAGCCGCCTTTGCGCAGGGGCAGGCCTTCGCGGATGGCGGGCTCGTCGATCTGGATCACGGCAATGCCGGCGGCTTCCAGGTCGCTCACTTCGTCGTGGATAGCCCAGGCGATCTGTTCGGCGGTCTGGCTGCGCGGCTGGTCGTCGCGTACGAAGCTCCACTGCAGGATGGTGATGGGGCCGGTCAGCATGCCCTTCATGGGCTTGTCGGTCAGGCTTTGGGCGTAGCGCGTCCAGGCCACCGTCATGGGCGCGGGGCGGGCCACGTCGCCATAAATGATGGGCGGCTTGACGCAGCGCGAGCCGTAGCTTTGCACCCAGCCGTTCTGTGTAAAGGCAAAGCCGTCGAGCTGCTCGCCAAAGTATTCGACCATGTCGTTGCGCTCGGCTTCGCCGTGCACCAGCACGTCCAGGCCCAGGGCTTCCTGCTTGCGCACGGCCAGGGCGATTTCTGCTTCCATGCTGCGCTGGTAGTGCGCGGCGCTCAGCGTGCCGCGCTTGAAGCTGGCGCGGGCCGCGCGGATTTCGGTGGTCTGCGGAAACGAGCCGATGGTGGTGGTGGGCAGCAGGGGCAGTTGCAGGCGCGCGCGCTGTGCCTGCTGGCGCACGGCAAAGCGGCTGCTGCGCTGGTCGGCGCCAGGGGCGGCAGCGGC
>JAANMW010002381.1_pt1 | contig 17096 bp, 21 predicted proteins | sample 7279671 | NCBI WGS metagenome assembly JAANMW01 (sample SAMN14094541, study PRJNA606508) | bioreactor metagenome | isolation source: A lab-scale SPAN reactor treating ammonium-rich wastewater day 247 | place: Ireland: Galway | collected 2017-09-19
ATTGCCTCGCTGGCGAAATTGGCAGACGCGCCTGATTTAGGTTCAGGTCCTTCGGGGTTGGGGTTCGAGTCCCCGGCGAGGCACCAGCAGTTGAAGTTGCAGTACCGCGCGGCAATTAGCCGATCAACGCGGATGATATTTAACAATTCGGACACGATGTTTCTTCCGGTCGCGGAGGTGCGAGAGCTTGTTGTCTGGCGATGCGCTTCCGCGACCGCGGAGAAGGTTTTGTCGAGCGCATCGAGTGACAAGCGTGCTCAGCACGCGAGAGCCTAGCGGGGTCGCCTGGGCGGCCCAACCACGCCGGCTCCTAGCCTGGTGTGCTCAACAAAACGTGCAGACATAGCTCAGCTGGTAGAGCGCGACGTTGCCATCGTCGAGGCCGCGGATTCGAGTTCCGCTGTCTGCTCCAATTCTCACGCCGAAGTTTGGCTGTAACTGTAGTGATTATTTCGCTTAACTTTGGTGATGGAAAGTTTTTTGAACCGGGAGTCAGGTTGGTTGAGACACTGCCCTTTCAAGGTAGGAATTGCGGGTTCGAGTCCCGTCCGGTTCGCCAAGCACAATAGTTTCGACCCGCCCGAGAGCATTCCCCGGCATGCAAAGCCTGTGGGAGTTACCTTAGGGCGAGGTCGATCCTCATGATGAAGAATTCGCGGGTGTAGCTCAGTTGGTAGAGTTTCTGCCTTCCAAGCAGACTGTCGTCGGTTCGATCCCGATCACCCGCTCCAATCACCCTTGAGGTGGTATCCGCACCAGGCCAGCGGGGGCAAACGATCATCGTATCCCGGCAGGAAATAACCGAAAGCGGACTGGGCAGCAGGCGGAAGCCTGTCCCGTCGTTACGCGACGAAGCTCGGCGCACAGGGGGTAAGCGCCAAGAATTATGACTCGTTAGCTCAACTGGCAGAGTGCCGGTCTCCAAAACCGGAGGTTGGGGGTTCGATTCCCTCACGGGTCGCCAGAACGATTGCTCCTCTAGCTCAGCCGGCAGAACAGCTGCTTCGTAAGCAGACGGTCGCCTGTTCGATCCAGGCGGGGAGCCCCAAGTTGTTCAACAAGAGAGGAGGTGATCGTGAAGGGAACGCCCAAGTCCTGTAAGTGCCGGCAATGCACGTTCGCCAAGCACAAGGCAGGCGGGAAAAGGCTGGTGAAGCACGACGAACGAGCCTTCCGCCACGGCGCCAAGCGCGCCCTGGCGAAGGATCCAGAAAACGCCGACGTACTGCCGGCCACGCACGGCTGCAGGATCGGCTGAGCAAGGAGAAGCAACATGAAGCGAAAGATACCGCCCCAGCGAAATCCCTTCGTCGCTGTGGCTAAGTTCAAGAAGGCGGGCGCACACGGTAAGAGCAAGAAGGCTCAGCGGCGTGCCGAGAAGATGGAATTGCAGGGGAAGGTTGGCGTAGTGGCCGCGCACCGGACTTTTAATCCGGTCAGGATGAGTTCGAATCTCTCACCTTCCACCAGCATCAAGCAAAGTGCATTTTTCGAGTGCGGTTTGCTTGATGTTGGCCTCTGCTGTGCGGTGACAGAGAGGTAATGTAGACGACTGTTAATCGTCCGCCGAAAGGCATCGCTGGTTCGATCCCAGCCCGCACAGCAGAGGCAGCACAAAGAATTGCCGCTCAAGCTAACCTGGTGGAAGCGTCTGCCTGAAGAGCAGAAGGGCGTGGCTCGAAACCACGGGGCGGCACCAGAATCATCAAGCCTGGGCTTGCCGCTCGTCCACGTCACGGACGAGTGATGCGCCAAGGCCGCCTCGGGGAACGGTGTGACGCCGCCGAGGCGGGAATCGTAACGCCGCACGTCCTCTTGGCGGGCATGAGTGGCCGGCGAGCGCAGACTTGATGAAGGGGAATGTGCTGGGGCACAGAGATGCTTTGCAAGCAACTCGCGATCGGTCCGATTCCGATATTCTCCACCAGATAGCAGGCGGTAGCGAAAGAAGGGTTGCCAACCCAATCCCACCACATAGGGAAGACAGCCGAGCCTTGGACAAACCGGATGGCGCCGGTAGGAGTTATCCGAAAACCCAAGGCGATGCCAAGCTCGCGCGAGCGAGGCGTCTTAAAACTGCGTGTGGGCCTGCACCCGATTTTGGCGCGCACAAGCCGGGGAGAGAGACCGGCGCTGCGGTTGTGGCCACAGCCCTCAACAGAGTAGCTGCGTCGGCATGACCGGCCGGTATGCCGTGCGGTGAAGGGGGGGAGAGCAGGGTGTCGAGTCCCTGCGCGTGGCCGCCAGTTTGGCGGGTTGGCAGAGTGGTCGATTGCACCGGCTTTGAACCCCGGAAAGCCGCAAGGCTTCGTGAGTCCGAATCTCACACCCGCCGCCAGAACATGAACCGGACGGGCGTCAAAAATAGCTCCCGTTCCGTCAAAAATAATTACTGGAGAGGTGCCCGAGAGGCCTAAGGGCGCTGGTTGGAAACCGGATGGTCGCAGCAATGCGGCGCGAGCGTTCGAATCGCTCCCTCTCCGCCAGGAACACGGAAGCGTGCCGGAGCCCGGTTTATCGGCGCCGCCTCGAAAGCGGATGGGCCGCAAGGCCACAGAGGTTCAAATCCTCTCGCTTCCGCCAGACAGTATTTTTCTCTCTGTAGCGCAGCTGGGAGCGCGCCTGTTTCGGGAACAGGAGGTCGCGTGTTCGATTCACGCCAGGGAGACCAGTTTTACCCCCGTAGTTCAGTGAATAGAACGCGCGTCTACGAAACGCGAGGTCGGAGGTTAAATTCCTTCCGGGGGTGCCAACACAACACGGAGAGATGGCCGAGTGGTCAAAGGCGCTCGCCTGCTAAGCGAGAGTCCATGAGGAATGGGCACCTGGGTCCGAATCCCAGTCTCTCCGCCAAAAACAATGGAGCATTCGCGTAGAGGTCTATCGCACCGGACTGTCGATCCGGCTCTCACGGGTTCGAATCCCGTATGCTCCGCCAATTTGCGTCCTTAACTCAGTTGGAAGAGTGCCTGCCTTACAAGCAGGAGGTCAGCGGTTCGAGCCCGTTAGGACGCACCATCCTTAAGAAATTTTCGCCTTGCGGTTTACGATTTCCAGACTGCCGGTATGCTGGATTTGAGAGGTATGCACAAGGAGAAATCACGATGACAAGCATTCATCCCGGAATCACCGCCGACCAGGACCCGGTTGGCGGCCTTATCGCCACTGCGACGAGCGTCGCCGATCTGTTCGAGATGTTGCTCGAGGAGGGCAAGTTTCCCGGTAAGGGACGATCGGACGACGACAAGCAATCCATTGCCGGGTGGTGGGAGATTCGCCACGAGGCGATCAAGGCGCTGAGAAAGAAAATCGTCGCCGTCAAGGAAGATCGCGGCGAAGTTGGCGCATAGAATCCCGAAGGGATGCTGCAACCGTTGGCCCGAGGTTGCAGCCTCGACCGCGTATCGGGTCCCCAGGAAGGCCAAGCCGGAAGGACGGCAGCGCACAGACATTGCCCGTGTGGTGGAATCGGAAGACACGCCAGCTTGAGGGGCTGGAGTCGCGCAAGCGACGTGCAGGTTCGAGGCCTGTCGCGGGCACCACAGGATCGAAGCGCCGGTGGTGGAATTGGAAGACATACCTGACTCAAAATCAGGAGAACAGCGATGTTCATGCGGGTTCGAGGCCCGCCTGGCGCACCACGAACCGCGGCGGCGACGAGCACACAGACCCGGCCGGATCCATCCGGTCGCTCGCCGGCGCCGCTCCCTACGAATTGTCGGATGCTTTGCACTTGCGGCATCGGTGATAGGAAACAATAAAGTCTGTCGGATGGGAATAAAGTCTGTCGGACATGACCTCAACTGTCTGTACTGAAATTTCGAATCACATAAATCCCGCCAGTATTTTTGGCTAAACCATCCGTCTGACTGCACAATGACCCCGCCATGTCACGCGCACAGCGGGGTTTTTCGTTTATCGTCTATTTGCAATCTGAGGCTGGAAACCTGGTGTTCAAAGGCGCCTTGGAATCGGGCCGTTTTGTGAAAACTTGGTTGCCCGGCACGGAAAACCAGCGGTCCGTTGTGTGCAATGTAGGGTTGGATACTGAAGGGTCAATGGCAGCAATGTAGTGCGGATTCAACCGGTGGAATCCGCAAGCGATTCCTGCCGTTGGTTGGCATGGATTCGGTCGCCGCTGAGGGGCGGCTTACCGAGTCGAGCGGTCGTACATCGCGGTCCTCGGCCGGCAGGTCGTCGGCCGAAGCGGATATTCAGTGAGTCAGGCGCCTACTGACGCTATCGACCCCTTGCGGCCGGTCGGCTTTATCCATACCAGCCGTTTCTAGCCCCAGTTAGTCAAACATGCGCTCGTCGAGTTCGCAGGTTTCCTGCGGATGGTCCTGGAGGTCGTTGTTGGGGATGACGTCCAAATTGCCCACGAAATGGGCGACCGTAATCCTGACATTTTCGTCAGCCTGCGCTCGCTCATCCTTGGAAAGCTCACAGTATCGCTTGATCAGATCGCCGGGAAACCTGATCGATAGTTCCCATCGGCGCGGCTTGTAGCCCTCGCGCGGCCACCACCAACACGCAACTAGATTCTTGCCGCTACGAACGATAACGCTCACATCCTGGTGGTAGTGTTCGATAAAGCTGCGGGCCTTGATGCGTGCTGCCAACTGCTCGAGCGCGTCTTGGGGGTCCATATGCCTTCCTCGAATTCGAGATGACGTGCGGCTAAGCTATGATACTCGCCAACGCACTGTCTGCTGGGAGTTCCCGTGGCAAGTAACTTCGATTCATTACAGTTGAATGGTTCACGGTTAATCAGGGTTTTTGGCGTAGGCCTCCTGATTGCTTTATCGCCGTTTTGGGCGTGGGCATCACCTGTCGATGAATGCGATCGACTTGCGGCCCATCTGGATGATCCGCATTACATGGGTGCGGGGGTGACTTTTGACCAGAATCTATTGCTTGAAGCACTGGATGCCTGCAAGAGGGCGCTTGAGCAAGAGCCCGATAATTCCCGAATTATTTATCAGTATGGCCGTGCACTCCAGGCCAACGGCAAGACTACCGACGGAGAGGCGTGGATAAGGAAATCAGCGGAGCGTTTGTATCCACACGCACTTTTTGCCGTAGGGATTCTTGAGCAAGGGGGTACCCCTCCCAATATGGCCAAGGCGGCTGAGAATTATCGTAAGGCGGCCGAGTTGAAACATCCTGACAGCATGGTCATGCTGGGCTATTTGCTTCAAAACGGGTTGGGTCTTTCACCTGACGCCGTGGAGGCACTTGTTTGGTATCGGCGTGCAGCAGAGATGGGAAACGCCAACGGCCAAACTGAAGTGGGGATCGCTTACTGGGCAGGATTTGGAGTCCTGCAAAATTCGGCAGAGGCTGCTCGGTGGTTCGCCCTTGCTGCTGACCGCGATTCTCAAGCGGGGTATTACTTGGGAATAATGTATATGACTGGCGATGGCGTTGAAAAAGATAGTGCAAAGGCTTACCACTTGTACCGTAGTGCAGCCGAACAAGGCAATCAGGGGGCCTCAGGGGCTTTGGGAGCGTGCTATTTATTCGGGCGTGGTGTGGAGGTGAATTATGATGAGGGAATCCGCCTGTTGCGCAAGGCGGCTGAGCAAAATGATATGGACAGCATGCGATGGCTCGGTAGCGTCTTGGTGCAGCCCGGTCGCAGCAATGAAGATATCAAAGATGGCATAGACTGGCTTACCAAGGCTGCTGAAATGGGTGACCAGGCAGCTGCGAACGGACTTGCTTCGATCTATTTTTACGGCCATGGTGTTCCCATGGATAAACACAAGGCTGCTTACTGGATGAGTGAGGCTGAACGATTGCGAAAAAGGGAGGAGGGCCTCCGGCCTCGCAAAATGCCTGCCCCTTGGCCAGAATTGCCCTTAGGAGGAGCACCACAAATTTTGCCGTGTAAATGGGATGATCGAATCAACATAGAATGTGTAGTGTGACCGTATTTACCTGTGGGGAGGGTTGCCATGAATATCGCTACTCCGCGGCTACGGTCTACGTTTTTTGTCCTTGCGCTCTTTGCTGCCATACCAGCGCACGCGCAATCGCTGTCACCTGCTCAAATCAAGCAGATTGAGGATATTGCCCAAACAATCGCGCTGCAGCACAATCGAGATGCAAAGGCGATGTTGGACGATACGACCGTATCCAGTCGCGCCACAGCAGTCGGCCGAAACGTTCGCTTCGAAAACACACTTCGGGTGAAGAAGGGGCTACCCGCCGCGAAGCTCAAAGAATTTTCTGATGAAACACAACGCGAAGTAGTGTCACGATCGTGCATGGTCAATGCCAGCAACCCCGCGTTCGACCGCGGCCTGACGTATACGTTCGTGTACGCAAACACCTATGGTGAGAAGCTCGCGGAATTCAATGTAGACAAGTCAGTCTGCGCACAGTACCGCTAGTCGTCATATAAGGGAGCCATCCAATGAAGAAAACCACGAAATTGCGCCTGGTTGGCAGCGTTGTCTTATTGTTCAACTTGTGGTTAATCGGGCAGTACAACCTCAGCGGCATACCTGTGCTGCTGCTGACATTAGGCTTTGCCGTTGGCTACGAGTTTCTTGTAGTCCGGCCGGCGACCAAAGATGAGCAGGAGTCGAGGTGAGAATGCATGGGGTTGACACTTTTGACCTACTTGAAGCCATCGCTGCTCTCATGAAAGACCTGCTCATCATGCTGTTTTTTGCTGGCATTGTTTGGCTGGTTTGGCGGGCATTTACAAAAAAATCTACGCCTCCCGCACCAGCAAGTGAGCCGGCGGCAAAAGAGGACAAGGAAGCTCGCCACCTGCGCAACACGCTGCAATTCGCCCAGGACCAACATAGGGTTTTGAGCGAGAAGCGACGCGAGCAGGATGCGTGGCAGCAGCGGTTTGGGGCAGCCAAAGCCGCTGAGCTTGACCAACTCAGTGGTTTGGAATTTGAAGAATTCCTCGCCGGATTGTTTCGTGCGCAAGGCTACGCAGCCGAACTTACTCCCACCTCAGGTGATTACGGTGCCGACCTCATTCTGAGCAAAGAAGGTCAGCGCATTGCAGTCCAGGCCAAGCGCTACGTGGGCAGCGTCGGCGTCCAAGCCGTGCAGGAAGCACTCTCTGGACAAGCATATTACCAATGCCATACCGCTTGGGTGATTTCCACTGGCGTGTTTACTACCAATGCCTTGGAACTTGCGGAAAAGTCTGGTGTAAGAATGATCGGTCGCAGCGATCTAGGAAACCTTATGGCGCAACACACTGCGGAATCCAATAATGGCTAACCAGACATCCTGCCAGCTCTAGCGGAGAGAACACAGATGGCTGAGCGCGAAACCCTGCCTGCCGTAAAATTCGTACAAGCGGCGGCTATGCTTTCGGAAAAACGTGACAGCCTAGTGGCACGCGGGTTAGTCGCGATTCAAAACAGCAAAAGGCTGGACCCGAAAACAAATTGCGATGATCTATATCGCCAAGCAAGAACGGAATTCGATCACGCGCGAATCTGGACAGAAGTCGAGGAAGTATGGTGCTGGAGTGAGAAAGAAAACCCTGCCTTATTCGCAGCCTTCGAAATTTTTCAACAACTGGCGAGCCAAAAGTATGGCAAAGCCTATTATCCATTAGCAATTCTCTACGGCGGGCAGGATATATCAGCACTCCTTGAGCAAGACGAAGCAAAACTTAAGCGCTACCCGGTGGGAACGCAGTATTGGTCAGCGCAAGCTCGCGAGATTTTCTTAAACCGACCTCGGTTTCTTTATTTCGCAAAGCTGGCTTTTGAGTGGTGTTTTGCAAATCAAACCAAAGTGGATTTGGAGCTGTGGTGTGACTTGGGAGATATGTATTTGTTAGGGCACGGGGTGGTAGCTGACGACGTACAGGCGACGATCTGGTTTCGCAAGGCAGCTGAGCAGGGGCATGTGAAGGCGCAATACAAGCTGGGATGTTGCTACGAGATTGGATGTGGTGTTCCCGAGGACGATGCTATAGCAGCACAGTGGTACCTAAAAGCAGCCAATCAGGGCGATGCGGCTGCCCAATATCAGATGGGTAGGCTATACGGCCTTGGCCAAGGCGTAGCACAGGACGATGCCAAGAAATTGCAATGGTTTCGCAAGGCGGCAGAACAGGGCTATCCTGATGCACGAGAATCACCTCTGAGACAAGGAGTTGATAATTGGAAAGAGGTTTTCAGACGATTCGGTATTGATTTCGAAAAATGATGCTTCCAGAGCAACAAGAACTCATACGTCTGGAGAGTGAGCAAGCCGAGCTTGAGGAGCAAGTGGCTTCGGCTGAATTAGCGTTGGAGACCAGCAAAACCGAAATAGCTCAATTTCAGCATCGCTACCATCAAACCGTTGGGCGACTGTTTGCGCAATTGGATGAACTGGACGCACAAATTGCACATTTGAAGTCGGGTCTCTCTCCCGACGATGCTGCCGCGCAAGCTAATGCACAGGCGGCAGAACAACAAGCAAAAGCGTCTGCTGAAGAAGCCGGTTTGATTGACGCGCTACCTGCCCCACCGCCAGCTATTACGCCGGAACTTAAACAGGCATACCGGCGAGCTGCCAAGCTGATGCACCCCGACCGCGCCACCACAGAACTGGAGCGGCAGCGTCGTACCGAGTTGATGGCGCAAGTGAATCTCGCGTATGAGCACGGCGACCAGAAGGCCATTGAGAAATTGGTCGCAGAATACGGCCAAGATCCCGAGGCGATTGTCGGCGAAGATGTGGCCTCGCGCATCGTCAAAGCAATCCGCCGTATCGCACAACTACGCCGCCGCATGAGCGAGGTGCAACAGCAAATGGCCGCGATGCAACAGACAGAAATTTTTCATCTTAGAAAAATAATTGAAGAAACCGAAGCCATGGGTGGCGATCCATTGGGCGACTTGGCCGGACAACTCATGCAGGAATTATCCGAGCGAGCAATTCAACTGGAAATTGCCCGGCAAATGTAGGAATCAGCTGTTTGGTTCAGGCTTCGTCGGCTTGATATCAATGAATAGAATAGGCGTCACAGGAAACACTCGTGAGTGGGTCACAGCATGTTAAGTTCGACCTCTTGGCAAACGCCCGAGACTCACTCAGGCAAGCGGTTGAACTGCTTGCTTGGAAAGAGATTGGATCTGACCACGCAAGGCTGAAGCAGGCGATTACCAATGCGGCTCACTCGATTGAGTTGCTATTGAAGGAGCGCCTTCGCCGAGTAAACCCAGCGTTTGTCTGGGAGAACGTGGACAAGTATCCCAAACTCGACGCTCGCACCGTTACAGTTGATACCGCGATTACTCGCCTGAAGAATATTGGTGGCGTCACGTTCTCCGAGAACGACCAAGTGAATCTGCGGTCTCTACGCACAACGCGTAATGCCATTGAGCACTATGAATGGCACACCACAGAGAAAGAGGCGAAGGTCATAATTGGAAATGCTCTTAGTTTCGCGATTTCCTTCGCCACTGAGCAGCTCGGCACCGATCTCGCTGCCGACTTCAAACAAGATGGTGCCTGGAGTTCGCTCATTGAGGAGTTGAACGACTTCGTTCGCGCTCACGGCGCGAGACTCGAAGCGAAGCTCAGAGAGAAAGGAGAATATCCGGCCTGCTGCGACGCTTGCGGCGAGCTCACTGTTCCGATGCGTGGCGGTAGTTGCGAGCTGTGCGGTCACTGGCAGGACGTCGATGACACTTAACCATTCAGTCAGCCGGATGAACCTTATGCGTTTGCTGGATCCCACCGATCTCATGCCTCAGGCGGCCTCGCACCTAGGACGTTGAACGTCCGCTTGGAGGAGTTCGTCCGTCTGATTTGGGTCGCTATGCAAAGCTTTACATAGCGACCCGAAGCTGCCTATCGCTACTGAGAAAAGCGGACCTCCAACGATAAAATTCACCAGACTTGCACGGTTTCTTGCGCAAGATCCGGTGAAATGATGGGTTGTGCCTCATGAAGCACGCGGTTCAACCTCGACATTTTCAAGCCACTCGGCAAAGGTCTCAACTTCGGATAGCGCTGCAGATAATTTCTCCGTAGTAACCCGAATTGGCGGTGCCATGAGCCAAGCACGTTCGACCTCTTCGGTTTCGGAGAATAGATCTGCGTCATTTTCGGCAACGAAGAATGGGTGTGGCAGTTTCGCCAAATCACTGCCCGAGTAGTGCAAGCCGTCCATTGTGATCGACTCAGGATGTTGAGCCCGGTTTCGCACAAGAACAATTTCCTCCAGGATTTCCAACCTGCTCGGACTGTCCTCGAAGCGAATGCGGAAATGCTGCGCGAAATATGCCTTGTAACCATTGAACCAGCCGTTCTTAAAATCTCCCTTGAGTGAAGCATCAACTGGTATTCCGATCTGGCGCTCCCAAGTCTTGAAGTACAGATGGAAAACGGCCGCTAGCATTGAGATGCATATGTGCCCAAGAACCTGAAGGGACTCTTCGGCCTCCAGCCACTCGTCAAGAAAGGCGGGCTCAGGATCTGATCTGTATGGAGGAACAAATGGTTCCTCTTCAGCTTCAATCTGGCGCTTCCGCTCAATAAATGGAGCAGAGGACGCGCGGTAAAACTGCCGAATGAACTCCAGTCTCCGGCCTAAGAAATACCGTACATCCACGGTCAGTTTCCAGACGCCCAATGTTCTCAATGACCAGGAGCCGGCGCGCGAAGCGCGACGGAAACCCAACAACGCAGCTGTTGGACGCTTAGGTCGATTGCGGGGTTATGCGTCTTCGCGGGAGGTGGCATTCGCATTTCCCGGATGTTGTACGAGCCCTGCTTCGGCAATCAAGTCCTTCAATGCTGCCTTCGCGGCTGGTAGGCCGTGGACATATGCCTGACGCTCGTCATCATCATTTATCAGAGACATCTCACGGCTCTCTTCCTCACTCAAAGTAATCGTCTTCTTGAGCTCCCGTCCCGTAGCTTCGTGTGAGATCACAACATCGACCTCGACCGTCGGCTTATAGATGCGAAATTTTAGCTCTGAGCCGGACAGGTCCATGGGAGTAGCTGCACCGGTCTGCTGATCAAAGCGCAGCAGTTGCATAGTTTGGAGAAATCGCTGACCTTGGACGAGTTCAAAGTCTAGGCCTGAGTCGCAGCATTCGTTCCGAGTCCTATGCCGAATGGGCGGGTCATATGTGAAGCTACGAGCCTCGCCAAGAACGCCAGTCGAGCACAGGTGCTTTTCCCAGAAGTTAATAACGTTGGTGAGTACCTCAAGGAGAATTCGCTCAGACCCGTCTGTAAGCGTGACCGTCACCGTCTTCCGGATAGATCGGTAGGTTCCTTCCTCATCCTCGTACTCAATAAACAACAATCGCTCATATAGGTTGGCTGCATCCCGCACTAGCGCCGCACCATGGGGCGTGGGGCGGGTGACGGCCCGATGCTTCGCTGCATTAACGACGTCCCCTAGGAGGCCATAGTCGGAGCACAAGCTCTCTGCCAGTGCGCGGCTGATAGCGCTTGCACTTGGTAAATGCTCGCGCAGGTGGAAAAGAGACTCCGCAGCAACGAGTGCAAAACGCAGGTCGCGACTGCGGCCCGCAAGACCATCGTTGCTTCTCTCTTGGTACTCAATAAACGCCCCAACCACGTTTTCGTGGTAATAGGCGACGAAGTCGTCAAACATTACGACCGTGGGACGATGGTCTAAGACGCATAGCGTCTGACATAACCTGCGCTGCTCGGCTTCATCTCACAGCATCCGATTTGATGGATGGGTTGGGCAAGGTCATGCTGGATATTCCCAATCGATAACTTTGAGTCGATAACTCTCCAGCGCTTGTAGCGCAACGCCAAGTCGATCCCCATCACGTTCGAGTTCCTCAGCACGAAGTTCTTCTTCGCCATCATCGCGAAATCCTTTGCTCGCTCGCAACACGGAGTTCTTCCTGAGTAGTCCGTATGTGCCTTCTACGTCGATCCAGGCCGCGTACTTTGAATGGACGAGCTCGTTTCGCCTTTCTCCGAGCTTTAGAACATCAACCATCAGTTTGTGAAACTCTATTTTAGCTAACTCATCCGGTGTTCGAAGGAGATCAACGAATCTAGCGAACATCACGTCGGTGGTCTTAACGCGGCTGCTGAACTCAAGGTCGTTAATTAAAATTCGAATCGCTTCATCGTCCGAACGGGCCATTAGCACAAGTAGTTCCGTCAGAGCTGCCTCGACGTGCTGAAACAGAAAAACGAAACGCCCCAGTTGAAGAAATGCAGTGGGTCGGTCCATGCAAGTCTCAATATTTGTGTTCATGAATTGCCGGTTCCTTGGAACGAAGGGTTGGCGATCAGTTCCACCCGAACCACCAAACAAGAACTGCGACAAGAAGGCCGGTTCCAACGGCGACAACCCACTGGTTACTGAGTAACCCAACGACTGGGCTAGGAACAGACGCATGCCCCGGTGGGCCAGAAATGAAGTGGGTGGTAACGTCCTCGCCGACTTCAAGGATGTCCTCTGGGTCGTACCCTCGACCTGGACTAATCAATACGACGAAATTAGATTGATTGTTGAAGTCTTCCATCTCTTTGAGACTTCGCTCCAGAAGGTCGCCGCGTTCGATCTCGCTCCTTCGCGCTGTGCGCACTATATGGAGTTTGCGAATTTGAGAGACTGGAATTACCTCATTGCCAGAAACGATGTCCTGCCCTTTTGCGTAGGGTTTCAAGAACTGCACTCTCAGTTCTTCCTCGGAAAGGTCGACAAAGATGGAATGGGGTTTGGTGGACTCGGATTGGAGGGCAAGCAGAACGTGATGGAATGGCATAGGCGTTTTGTTCGTCAACAGTTCATTAGTCTGACCGTGGGGTCCGAATATGAATTGATAACCAGTCGAAAGTATGCGCTTTTAATGCCTTGATGTGTAACGCATCATATTCGGTGGAGTCCGTATAACAACTTTAATACACCGAACAGACGGAACCAGTCGTATCGGTCCGCTCCTGGCCGTTAGCTTCTATTGCTACATGACCGACTGAACTTCCGCTTCGGCCGAGGAGCGGAGATCCGCGTGTTCATTGGCCTCGACAGACTATATTGCAACTCGGTAAATGCATAACGAATAAATAGCAGACTTCGACAGGTTTTTGAGAATCTACGCTAATTTACGAGTCGCCGAAAATCAATGAGTTAGGCAGCACCTCTCCGACAGCCTTTATTGTTTCTTATCATCGGCCTCGCACAGCACCGGATGTCGCATACCCTTCGTGCCCGCACTCGAATGTCACGGCGTCACGATCGAAGATGCTTTTGCCGTAACGCTGTATCGAGACAATCTTCCGCAGTGGGCCATTCTGACTGCCGTTGCGTGAGGGGCGTGAATTGATGCTTCCGCCGTTCTTCATGTGCCTGTCTGAAATCCATCCCATGTTGCCTCCATTAACGGTAGACCGAGCGGCTAACACTCTTGCCGCCAAGTTTTCCCTTTCCTACTCAAAATGTCTCGGAGCGTGACATTCGAGACAGCGTGATGCTGGCGGAATTGGTAAACGCAGCGGACTTAAAATCCGCCGTCCATCGAGGACATTCCGGTTCGATCCCGGAGCATCGCACCAGCAGAATTTTCCGTGATGTAGCCAAGCAGGTAAGGCACCGCGCTCATAACGCGGCCATCGGTTGTTCGAATCAACCCATCACGACCAGGATGCCCCTGTAGCTCAGCGAATAGAGCTGCGGTTTTCTAAACCGAAGGTCGTAGGTTGAAATCCTACCGGGGGCGCCAGAACGCGGGCCTTTAGCTCAGCCGATAAGAGCAGGGGACTCATAATCCTCAGGTCGTTGGTTAAAGTCCAACAAGGCCCACCACTCATGCCTTCATAGCTCAACCGGTAGAGCAATCGCCCTGTAAGCGATAGGTTGTCCGTTCGACTCGTGACTGAAGGCACCAAATCATTCGCACGTTGGCCGAGTGACTAGGCATCTACCTGCAAAGTAGATTCAGCACGGTTGAAATCCGTGACGTGCGTCCATTTTCCAAACCCAGCACAGAAAGGAGATAGCCATGAAAGTGCTGATTGAAGTCCGTCCAGGCGAGGGCGGAGAAGACGCGAAGCTGCTTGTGCGCGAGCAGTCGCGGATGTACCTGCGCTACGCCGAGAAAAACGGCCTGCGCGCCGATATCGAGGAACGGGGCGGTCTTTGACGCCCTGGTGATCGAAGGCCCTCCTTCGGCGATCGCGCCGCTCCTGCGCGAGGCTGGTGGTCATCGCTGGCAGCGCGTGCCACCCACGGAGCGCCGCGGGCGTGTTCATACCTCGACCGTTACGGTAGCCGTCTTCGAGATGAAGCCGGAGAGCGAGTGGCGGCTGCGGAATGCGGACATTGAGGTATTCACGACCAAGGATTCCGGGCCCGGCGGCCAGCATCGCAACAAGACCGAAAGCTGCGTGGTGATGCGCCACAAGGCGACCGGGATTGAGGCGAAGGCCGCCTCGAAGAGCCAGCACGCCAACCGGCGCGCGGCCCGGGAGGTGCTCGAAGCGCGGGTGGCAGCTCATCTCTCAGCCGGAAAGAAAGAAGCGGAGGATGCCCGCCGGCGGCAGATGGTGGGCAGCGGCGAGCGCGGCGACAAGATCCGTACTTACCGGGAGCGGGACAACATCGCGACCGACCATCGCACAGGGAAGAAGGCTCGGTTGTCCGATGTCCTGTCTGGACGCTTGGATCTTCTGGATCGATAACCGGTGGCGCAGCAAGGGAGCACGCCACTCCGACCAACAAATTCAATCAGCGGCGTAGCCAAGAGGCCAAGGCATCGGATTTTGATTCCGACAATCGCGGGTTCGACTCCCGCCGCCGTTGCCAGTTTTCAGTTGCGGCCTAGCTCAGTTGGCCAGAGCACGCGCCCGATAAGCGCGGGGTCGTGAGTTCGAATCTCACGGCCGCAACCATTTTTCATCGGGGTGTAGCGCAGTTGGTAGCGCGCCTGGTTTGGGACCAGGATGTCGGAGGTTCGAGCCCTCTCATCCCGACCATTTTTTGCCGGAAATTGCACGCAACAAATTTTGTTAGCGCAGCAATTACCGGAAACGCTCAATGGTGACCGTGGCCGAGTGGTTAGGCACAGGATTGTGGATCCTGTTTTACATCGGTTCGAAACCGATCGGTCACCCCAATGCCCTCGTAGCTCAGCGGAAGAGCGCCCGGTTCCTACCCGGGGTTGTCGTGCGTTCGGATCGCATCGCAGGGCGCCAGATTATCTCGCCGTAGCTTAGTAGGAAAAGCCCTGGATTCCGAATCCAGACGACGCAGATTCGATTTCTGCCGGCGGGGCCAAATTCATCGTGTCCGAATTTCAAGGTTTCAGGAGAACGACATGAAGCAACACAAAATCTATTCAGACAACATTGAAGGAAAAGCCTTGGCGCAATTCCATGATGCGCTGTCCCAGCCGTGGGCCGTCAAGGGCGCGCTCATGCCTGACGCGCACGCCGGATACAGCCTGCCGATCGGCGCAGTGGTGGCCACGGAAGGGGTCGTGGTTCCCGCATGGGTTGGTTTTGACATCGGCTGCGGCATGCTCGCGGTGGAGACATCGTTCGATGCGGATGCGGTCCGCAACAAGGCGAAGGAAATCTTTGATGCGATCTACCGCGACGTGCCGGTGGGCTTCGCGCACAACGCCAAGGCTCCGCAGTGGGTTGCCGGTGAATCGCTGCCGCGTTCGAAAGCACTGCAAGGAATTCTCGACCGCAAGGGAATGAATGACTGCCATTCCCTCGGCGGAGGAAACCACTTTGCCGAAGTCGGCGAGGACGAGCAGGGTCACATCTGGATCGTGATCCATTCCGGTTCGCGCAACCTGGGCCATACGGTGGCGACGCATTACATGAAGCTTGCCGCCGGCGACGGCAAGGCACGCGAAGGGCATTACGCGCTCGATGTCGGTTCGGAATCCGGCCGTGACTACATCAAGGATCTGGAGTTCTGCCTGGCTTATGCGCTGGAGAACCGTCTGGGCATGGTCAAGCGGATCGAGGCGGTGGTCAGGAAGCAGGTGTGCAAAGGCGGCGCGGATTGGGGAACCCTGATCAACCGGAACCACAACCATGCAGAAGCCAAGAATGGCCTCTGGATACACCGCAAGGGCGCCACGCATGCCGAAGAGGGCATGGATGGCGTGATCCCTGGAAACATGCGCGATGGCTCGTTCATCGTGCGCGGCAAGGGAAATCCGGATGCACTTTGCTCGAGCTCGCATGGTGCCGGGCGCGTCATGGGTCGGAAGGCCGCCAAGGAGCAGCTCGACATGGTGACCTTCCGTAAAGAGATGGAAGACCGTGGCATCCAGGCGCGTGTGGAGGCATCCACGCTCGACGAGTCGGCGGGAGCATACAAGGACATCTTCGAGGTTATGGCGATGCAGCGCGAGTTGGTGGAAGTCCGCCACCATGTAAAACCGATCATCAACATCAAGGGATAAAGCGGCCCTCGTCCGCTTCAACGAGAAGGAAAGGAGAAAGCGGCCGTGACTTCGATTCTGGCGCTAGATGTAGCAGGCAACCCCTTCAGGTGGTTGTCGCCGGAGCGCGCGGCTTACTACCAGGCCGCCAACAAGGTGGCTTGGGAGATCGGCGAGAAGGTGCTGGTGCTGCGCGGCGGCGTAAACCGTCATTCCGGCGAGAGGTCCATCCTCGAGGTGGCGCCGGTGATCGCGCTGGCCAAGTCGGAAGGCATGGCCAAATGGGCGCAGCTTGCACTGCCGCTCGGCCACAGGAACGACCTCCTGTTCGCCCGCGACCGGCACATCTGCGCCTACTGCGGCGAGCGGATCGAGCGCGGCCGCGGCACACGAGACCATGTGCTGCCGCGTGCCCGAGGCGGACTGGACGTATGGACCAATGCCGTGATGGCCTGTCGTGGCTGCAATGAGAAGAAGGGCTGCAGAACCCCCGAGGAGGCAGGCATGAAGCTGCTTTATGTCCCGTACACGCCCTGCCGGGCAGAGCACTTCATCCTCAGCGGCAGGAAAATTCTCGCCGATCAGCATGAATTCCTGGCACCCAGCATAAGTCCGGACCGGATGGACAGGTTTAAAGCCTTGCGAGCGTAGGGTATCGACGTAAAGCGGTTGTCTATCGACAGCCTGAACTAAATGGACGGCCGGAGCCTC
>JAANMW010002383.1_pt1 | contig 17088 bp, 10 predicted proteins | sample 7279671 | NCBI WGS metagenome assembly JAANMW01 (sample SAMN14094541, study PRJNA606508) | bioreactor metagenome | isolation source: A lab-scale SPAN reactor treating ammonium-rich wastewater day 247 | place: Ireland: Galway | collected 2017-09-19
CCGGCGCAGGTGTGCCCCGCAGGGGCCGCAGGCTGTGGGGCGCGTTTCTTTGCCTCCTTTCTTGTCGCGCACAAGAAAGGAGGTCGCCCGCCGGGGCGAGTCCCGGCCTCTGCCCTCCAAAAAAGCACCTCGAAAACTATCAAAACAATAGCTACCTGCGCTTAACCTATAAGCGCCAGAGCCAAAAAACACTCAATATTTCAACCGCGCGTAATACGTCTTCTGCGCCGCCTCACGCGCCTGTCGCAGGGTATGTATGCCCTGCGCCTGCAGCAGCGGAATCAGCCGCAACCAGATCTCTGCCGTCACCAGCGCATCGCCCAGCGCCGTGTGGCGCCCCAGCACGGTCACATTGAATCGCTCGGCGATGGCTTCCAGGCGGTGGGAATCCTGGTGCGGATGCACCACTGCCGATAGCAGCAGCGTGTCCAGCACCGGCTGGTGAAAAGCAATGCCCGTGGCCTCTTCTTGCAACTGCAGAAAACGCATGTCAAAGGCCGCGTTGTGCGCCACCAGCACAGTGTCCTGCGCGAACGCATGGAACACCGGCAACACCTCGCCAATGCGCGGCTTGCCCACGACCATGTCTTCGGTAATGCCATGGATGGGAATGGACGCCGCAGGGATACCACGCCCGGGGTTGACCAGTTGCTCGAAGCACTCTTGCCGCAGCAGCTTGCCATTGACGATACGCGCAGCCCCGATCTGGATGATGGCGTCGCCCTCGGAGGGGTTGAGCCCCGTGGTTTCCGTGTCGAACACGGTGTAGGCCAGTTCGGACAGGGGCCGGTCGTCCAGCGCACTGCCCTGTTCAGCCATCTGGAACAGGTCGAAGTCGTAGTACTCTGGACGGCTGTAATCGCTCTCGCCCAACTCCGCATCGACCACGCCTTGCACGCTGGCCAGGGGCAGCATGAAACGGAAAAAAGCCTGGTGGCGCACCCGTTCGCGCTCGAACCACATCTCGCCGCCGTGCCGCTCGATCACATCGCGCACGGTGAGCGGACTGCGTTCGTTGCCGAAGTACATCGAGTCCATTTCCCAGCTCATCACGGTCTCATTGCTCATGGCCTGGCCGCTCCAGACCAGATCGAGCTGGGCGTGCGCACCTGCCGCCTGCAGCCGCAGCTGCAGAAAGCGCACCTCGAATTCATCCACCAGCCGGTGAGCCAGGTAGGTCAAGGCCTGCAGCAGGGTATAGCTGTCCACCTTGAGCCACAGGCTGGTATCCACCGCATCCAGGGTGACGGGGCAAGTGCAGTGGGCTGCAATCTGGCGCTGGGCAGCAGCGGCCAGGTCGGCGCCCAGCATGTCCTCCATGGGCCAGCGGGTCTTGAGCCGCTGCGTGGCGCGCTGCGCCAGGTCGGTGATGCGTCGCCCCATGGCGCCCACCTCGTCACGCACCACGCCCAGAAAGCGCTCACGCATGGCGGGCTCCAGATCGGAGTAGCCCAGCATGTCCACGGCGGCCTGGATGTTGGCCAGCGAAGCGCGGCTGCCTTCGGTCAGCCCGTGCAGCAGTTGGTCGCGTGCGGCTTCTTCCTCGACGCTGGCGGTGACGTTGTTGAGCATCAGCACAAAGCCGCTGACGACGGCCTGCGCCGCGTCGCCTGCCCCAGCATCGCTGCCGCCGGAACGCACCGGCGCCACCTGCACGCGCAGCAATTGCCCGCCCTGCGTGGTGGTGACAAACTGGGCCGACGGGCTGGCCACGCCCCGCACCATGCTTTGGTGGATGCGCTCCAGTGCATGGGCCAGCAACTGCCGGTCAAATACGGCGTAGATGGAGCGGCCAATACCCACCAGTTCCGTGCCATCGGCCAGGCCGGGCTCTTGTGACAGGGCGCGAAACTGCTGGCGTGCGCGCTGGTTATAGAGCAGGATGCGCCCATCGCGGTTGCACACCACCACGCTCTGGTTCAGCTCGGCCATCAAGGCGGCCAGGCGGTCTTTTTCCTGCTGCACACGCACACTCGCCTGCGCCACCTGTTCGGTCATGTCGCCGCGCAATTGGTCGCGCTGTGCGGCCAGCTCATTCACGGCGCTGGCCAAGGCCTGCATTTCTGCCGTGCCCCGGGGCTTGAGTTTCTGGGGCGTCGTAGCGGCCAGCACCACCCGGGTCTCTTCCAGAAGTTGGTAAGGAGCCCCCACGTAGCGGCGGTGCAAAACACGCAAAACACCCGCCACCAGGCCCAGCCCGATCAGCCAGCCCACCGCCACCAGGGCGGTGCGCTGCGCCAGCACGTCGCCCACGGCCATACGCTCGTCCGGCGACAGCGTAGACCAGACGATGACCGACATCAACACCAACCACAGGGCCATGACCAAGCCAGAAGCCACGATGGCCCACACCAGGCGGGGGTCTACTTTTCTCATGCCGGCGCATCCCCCAACAGCTCGGCCACCTTCTGAACCAGTTCGCGGGTAGAGAAGGGTTTGGTCATGTAGGCATTGGCGCCCAGGGCCAGCCCCTTGGCAAGATCGGTCTCGCGGCCCTTGGCCGTCAGCATCAATATCTTGGTGGCCTGCAGACTCTCGTCGGCACGCACGGCCTGGCACACCTCAAAACCCGACTTGTGCGGCATCATCACATCGAGCAGCACCAGCGCGGGCCGCTCCCGAACGATGGCGTCGAGCGCTTCCTGCCCATCCCGGGCCACCACCACGGTGTAACCTTCGCGCTGCAGCAAATATTCCAGCGAGATCACGATGTTGGGCTCATCGTCGGCAATCAGTATCTTGTATGTCATGGTGTTTTGTCTCCGCAGGTGGGGGCGTCCAGGGGCAGCCAGAAGCAGAAGCACGCACCTGCAAGGCCTGTGGGCTCCAGCCATAACCGGCCGCCAAAATGTTCTGCAATGTGGCGACTGATCGGCAGGCCCAGGCCTGTTCCGTGCGCCACCTGGACACCGATATCGGTCTGGTGAAAACGGTCAAAAATCATGGCCTCATGGCCTGGCTCTACCCCCGGACCATTGTCCTGCACGCACACGGTAACGCCCTGGTCATCGTGCACCAGCCGTACCTGCACCTGCCCGTCGATGGGCGGCACAAACTTTGCGGCATTCGAGAGAAGATTGAGCAGCACCTGGAGAATGCGGTCGGGATCCGCATGGAGTGAAGGCGCCTGATCTGCCAGCTCTAGCTGGACATGGGCAGAGCGCTCCCGGAACACCTCGGCCGTGGTGGCCACTGCCCGCTCCACGAGAGCGCGCATATCGACCTGGGCTACATGCCATTCCGCATGGCCCGATTCGATTTTGGCCATGTCCAGCACCTGGTTGACCAGGCGCGTCAGGCGCTCTGTCTCGGCCACGATGATGCCCACAAACTGCTGGCGCTGGGTGGCCGACATATCAACGTCGTCCTGCATCAACTCGGCCAATGCACGGATGGACGTCAGAGGCGTGCGCAATTCGTGCGTGACCGAGGACATGAAATCGTCCTTGAGCCGGTCCAGGCTTTGCAGCTGCTCATTGGCAGCGCGCAGATCTTCGGTGGCACGTTCCAGTGAGCGCGACTTGCCCTCCAGCGCACGCGAGTAGGCGCGTATCTGGGAAGCTTCATCCAGGATGCGCAGTACATCGCTGGGTGAGAGGGTTTCCTCCTCGGCCACCGAAGCCACCAGCGCGCGGGCCGATGCACTGCCCACGGCGCCGGCCAACTGGGTTTCAACAAACTGCACCAGGCGTGCGTCGGGCCGCAGGGCTTGCACCGAGCCTGCGCCCATGCGCAGCGCATAGGCCTCGAAAAGCGGCCGCGCCTTGGCTCCCCCCAGAAAACGCTCGCACAGGCGCAGCAGATCTTGCGTATTGGCCCGCCCGCGCCAGAACACGGGGCTGGAGGCCGCTGTGCGCTGGAACACATCGACGAACAACAGGGCCTGACTGGCTTCACGGCCCGAGGGCACGCGCCACAGCGAGACACCCACATAGGCCACACCATTGACCAGCATGCTCCAGAACAGCGAGTGTGTCAGGCCGTCAAATCCCTGCAGGCCCAACAACTGTTCAGGCCGCAGCCACGCCAGCCCCCAAGGGCCCTGGGCAATGAAACCGGTATCGAGCCAACCCGACTTCGCAATCGAGGGCAGCATCAGGGTATAGGCCCACATCAAAAAACCTGCCAACAGGCCTGCCAGGGCGCCCTGCCGGGTGCCGCCCTTCCAGTACATGCCGCCCAGCACCACCGGTGCAAACTGCGCCACGGCGGCAAAACTGATGAGCCCGATGCTCACCAGCGCATAGGCTTCACCTGCCAGATGAAAGTAAACATAGCCCAGCACCAGCACACCCAGAATGGATGCCCGCCGTATCCCCAAAAGCACGCGCGACAGGTCTTGTCCTTCGCTGCTGCGCAGGTGCCGCCAGCGCAGCAGCAAGGGCAGCACCAGTTCATTACTGACCATGATGGACACGGCCACGGTCTCCACAATGACCATACCGGTGGCGGCAGAAAGCCCCCCCACAAAGGCGAACAGCGCCAGCGCATTCTGTCCGGCGGCCAGGGGCAGCGACAGCACAAAGTTCTCCGCATTGGCCTGGCCCGGGCCAAAGTACAACAGACCGCCCAAGGCAATGGGCAGAACGAACAGATTGATCAGCAGCAGATACAGCGGAAACACCCAGACGGCGCGGCGCAGGTGGGTCTCGCGCACGTTCTCCACCACCATGACCTGGAACTGCCTGGGCAGAAACACCACCGAGAACATCGACAGCACCGTCAGACCGAACCACTGCGCCCAGGCAAACTGCCCACCTTGCTCCAGGCGCAGCAGTTGTTGCAGTTCCGGAATCGCCTGCGCGCGGGCGAACAGGTCTTCCAGGCCATCGAACAGGCTGTAAACCACAAAAAAACCCACCGACAGAAACGCCACCAGCTTGACCACCGACTCAAAGGCAATGGCGGCCACCATACCCTCGTGCCGCTCCGTGGTGTCGAGGTGCCGCGCACCAAACACCATGGCAAAACCGGCCAACACCAGCGCCACATAGAAGGCACTGTCCTGGCTCCAGTGCAAGGGCAGCATCGCCGTGGCGCCGTCGGTGGCCGTGAGCAAGGTGTACCCGGCCGAAACGGCCTTGAGCTGCAAGGCGATGTACGGCACGATGCCCACCACGGCAATCAGGGTCACCAGACCCGCCAACAACGGGCTTTTGCCATAGCGGCTGGCAATAAAGTCGGCGATGGACGTGATGCGGTACGTTTTGGCGATACGCACCATCTTGCGCAGCACAATCCAGCCCAGCACCATGACCAGTGTAGGACCCAGGTAGATCGGCAAAAACCAGACCCCCCCAGACGCTGCGCGCCCCACACTGCCAAAGTAGGTCCAGGCCGTGCAATACACCGCCAGCGAAAGCGCATAAACCCAGGGATTGGCAATGACAGAACGGCCTTGCTGCGCACGGCGATCGGCCCAGTAGGCCACTGCAAACAACAGCAACAGGTAGGCAAAGGACGCCGTGATGACCAGAAAGGGCGAAAGCATGGCTAGCCCTGGTCTTCTGGCGGCGGGGGTACGCCCGCGCGCTCCTCAGGCCGCTCGTCGAAGCGGTCCTGTGGGCGCTCCATCAACCAGGCCAGCGCTGCAATGATGCCGGCCCACAGCACAAGCAGGGCCAGCGGGAAAAGCGGCACTCCCCACAGAACCACATCGCGGTCCCACAGGCCCAGCAGCGGAAAATTGAAAAGCAACCAGCCGCCGGTGAACAGGGCAACCAGGCGTTGGGAGCCGAGTCCTTTGAGCACGACGGTCTCCTGGCAAGAAGGTCTAAGCGCCTCCTGCTGCCATTGTGCGCCCCGCACTTACCAAGGTCTTACGCACCGGGCAGCGCGGTCGGGATTCAAGCCTTGGGTTGCACCTTGGATTCAGCCTTGGCTTTACCCTTGGAAAAGGTGTTGTGCGCCTGGCGTGACAGGGCGAAATCCAGAAAAAACTTGCACCAGATGGTGCTGCCGGCCATGGCAGACCAGGTGTTGTAGTCAAACAGGCCCATGGCCACGGTCACGATCACTACGGACGCCACCCCCCCTGCAACGAGGTTGATCGCCACGACATAGGGCGCATATTTTTCGGGATTGGGCGGTGATTCGCCACGCTTGAGCGCCACTTCGGAAAAATCACGCCGCACCACGATGCGCCAGGCCCGGCGCAACCAGAAATACGCCATGGGGAACAGCGCCAGATACAGAATCCACGTCAAGGCGACATTGACATCAAAAACCATGCAGGGCTCCCAGATGCGGTGACACTCTGCCTTGCAGTGCCACCCCGGTATTCAGAAAAAAAGCCCTGCCAGCACAGCCGACAGGGCCCCTATTGTGACTGCCGCTGCGCAGGCGCGGCGGCAGTCTGGTCTTGCACGCAAGCCTAGGCCTTAGTGCGCACCCGACACCGTCTTGGAGCCGCGGGGAATGCGCACGGCCTCCACCATGGCCTGGATATGCGCTGGTGGCGGTGCCGTCACCTTGTCCACCAGGAAAGCAACCAGGAAGTTCACCCCGGCACCAACCGCACCAATGGCTTCTGGCGTGATACCGAAGAAGCTGTTGGCGCCACCGATCAAGCCGAGGTATTCCGTGCCCTTGATGAAGAACACGCCCTTGTGTGCGAACACATAGAACAAGGTGAAGAACAGGCCCGCCAGCATGCCGGCCATGGCGCCTTCCTTGTTCATCTTCTTGCTGAAAATACCCATCATGATGGCGGGGAACAGCGAGCTGGCTGCAATACCAAAGGCCAGGGCCACGGTACCGGCCGCAAAGCCGGGCGGATTCAGGCCCAGATAGCCAGCCACCACAATGGCTACGGCCATGGACACCTTGCCCGCCAGCAGCTCGTTCTTCTCGCTGATGCTGGGGTTGAACACGCCCTTGATCAGGTCATGCGACACGGCCGAGGAAATGGCCATCAGCAGACCTGCAGCCGTCGACAGCGCCGCAGCCAAACCACCCGCAGCCACCAAAGCGATCACCCAGTTAGGCAGCAGCGCGATTTCCGGATTGGCCAACACAATGATGTCGTCGTTCACGGTCAGTTCGTTGCCTTTCCAGCCTGCAGCTGCAGCCTTGTCGAGCACGGCGGCGTTCTTGGTCTTGTCGTTGTAGTACTGGATGCGGCCGTCACCGTTTTTGTCAGCAAACTTCAGCAGACCGGTCTTCTCCCAGCGCTTCATCCAGTCAGGACGGGCTTCGTACTTGATGCTGGCTTCGGGACCAAACGGATCGGCATCGTTCATCACCACGCCGGGCGTGATCGTGCGGATCAGGTTGGTCTTGGCCATGGCCGCCACAGCAGGAGCCGTGGTGTACAAAATGGCAATGAAGATCAGCGCCCAACCGGCCGAGCTACGTGCATCCTTCACCGAAGGCACGGTAAAGAATCGCATGATGACGTGCGGCAAACCAGCGGTACCAATCATCAGCGACAGTGTGTACATGAACATGTTCAGCATGCTGCCGGGCAGTTGCGTCGTGTACTTGCCAAAGCCCAGATCGGTCACGACCTTGTCGAGCGTGGCCAGCAAAGACACGTTATGGTCCACCAGGTTGGAACCCAAGCCCAGCTGGGGAATGGGGTTGCCCGTGAGCTGCAACGAGATGAACACGGCAGGCACGGTATAGGCCAGGATCAGCACGATGTATTGCGCCACCTGGGTGTAGGTGATGCCCTTCATGCCGCCAAACACGGCGTAGGCAAACACAATGGCCATGCCCACGTAAATGCCGGTATCGCTGGACACGCCCAAGAATCGCGCAAATGCAATGCCAACGCCTGTCATCTGGCCAATGATGTAGGTCAGCGAGGCGACCAGCAGGCACATCACAGCAATGGTGCTGGCGCCCTTGGAGTAAAAGCGATCACCAATGAACTGGGGTACCGTGAACTTGCCGAACTTGCGCAGGTAAGGCGCCAGCAGCATGGCCAGCAGCACGTAACCGCCCGTCCAGCCCATGAGGAACAGCGCGCCGCCGTAGCCCATGTTGGAGATCAGGCCGGCCATGGAGATGAACGAAGCAGCACTCATCCAGTCGGCGGCCGTCGCCATACCGTTGGTGACGGGGTGCACGCTGCCGCCAGCTGCATAGAACTCGCTCGTCGATCCGGCACGCGCCCATACGGCGATGCCGAGGTAGAGCGCAAAGCTCAACCCGACGAAAATATAAATGGTGGTTTGGAGTTCCATATTTCAGTCCTCAGTCTTCGTGTACGTCGAACTGGCGGTCAATGTCGCCCATCTTCTTGGCGTAATAGAAAATCAGCGCAATGAAGATGTAGATAGAGCCCTGTTGTGCAAACCAGAACCCCAATGGATAACCGCCCAACTTGATGCTATTGAGCAGATCGGCAAACAGAATCCCCGCGCCAAACGACACCACAAACCAGATGATCAGAATCCTGGTTAGCAGGCTTAGCGTGGCTTTCCAGTAGGCGTGACTACTTTTGTCTTCCTTCATGAAACCCCCTCTTTTTTGAGAACAGATCCACAGCGCAAAAAAGCACTGCCCCCGCGCATCCCGCAGGCAGTGCCGTCGGTTTGCGTTAGCGACTGTGTTCACGCTTCCTTACAGTGAACTGATGAAATCACCCAAACAAGTCAGGGATGTGGCAACTCAAGGGAAAACACTAGTTTTGGGTGCTGTGCGCATTACGAGGCGCCTCAGTGAAATCCCCAATAGCAAGATCAAGCGATGCAGAAACACTATGTGACATCTGGCGCCCCCAGCTGAAAGAAAGCGTCTGCGAACCCCATGCCCGATTTATCTGCTTCCCTGCTCTCCCGTATCTACGCCAAGACCGCCGAAGGCCAACAAGAAATTCAAGCGCGCGCGATGGGTTTGACGCCGCTGGCGAGGCGTGTGCTGGTGCTGGTGGACGGGCACCGCAGCGGCAAGGACCTGGCGGCTTTTGTGCCGGGCAACGACATCGAGGTGCACCTTACCGAGTTGTTGACACGCGAGTGCATTGCCGCCGTAGGTAGGGCAGCAGCACCCGCGCCCGCATCTGCATCCGCGCCGGCCGCAGCAGGCCACCCCCATGATCCATTCGAAGACGAGTTGAACCGCCTACCGGCCGCAGAAACCCGCAGCACCAAAGATCTGGACATGGCGCGCAACTTCATGACCAACACGGTCAACAATATTTTTGGGCACCACAACCGCATCTCGCTGCTCGAAGCCATCTTCGCCTGCCAGAGCAGCGAAGCGCTGCGCAAGGTGTACCCTGCCTGGGCGCACGCCCTGGAGACCAACAACACGGGCAAGAAACGCCTGCCCGAGTTGCGCGAAAAGCTGTTCGCAGTACTGTAGGCAGGGCCATGGGCCAGCAGGTTGGCAATACAGTGAGAACCCGTTTCTTACGCAGCACGCCTTGCCACCATGCCCCCCATCCCAGAGTCGTATCTTCCGCAACCCATTGATCCCGCTTCATTGCCAGGATGGCTGGGCTGGTCGCTGCCGTTTTTCAGCGAACCGGTGCTGCAAAACCCGCATATCGATCTGACCTTGCAGCTGGATGTCAGCAACGCTTTTGCACAGTACCAGGGGCTATCGCAGGACAGCGAGCAGGCGTCTTTTTTTGCCTTTTTGGTCTGGCATCTCGCACAGACCCTGGCGCAACACCCCTCGTTCAACCTGCGCCGCGTCAATGGCGACTGGTATGTCTTGCGCAATCCACCGATTTTTATCCCCGTGGCCGTCGGCGGCGACGTGCGCTTTCGAGATCTGGTTCTGGAAAACGCCTATCAGCAGGATTTGCCGACGTTCCTGGAGAACTACCAAAACCTGCGGGCCCTGGCGCGCTCGCCCGCAGGCTTGCCGCCCTGCGCCAGTGAAACTTATTGCCTCGCGCATTTCATGGGTAACTTGCCCCATTTGCGGTTTTCCGGCCTGACGCTGCACTGGCGGGCTGACCAGTCGCTGGGGCAGAGCAGCTTTTACTTTGGTCAGCGTTACACAGAAGGTGGGCGCACGCTGATTCCGCTGGCGGTGCGGATGCACCACAGCTGCACCGATCCCTTTGTTCTCAATGGGCTGATCGCCGACTTCCAGCGGCGCTTTGCACCGCGGGCGGACTGAAAAGCCCTCGCTTTCTGGGGGCGAGAAATTTCAAGAAAAATAGGCCTCTAACACTTATTGGTCAAGCGTCAGCAGCTATTATTTTTGACATCCCCAAAGCACATCACTCCGCCAAAAAATTGACATTGCTCGGCCACCCATAAAAAAGCGCGATGGAGCAGCCCGTTCAGCGCGCCAGCACCGGCGCCAGCGCCACACCGGTATGCGTTCCCAGGCGCACCAAGGCTTCGGGGGTGGTCGCGGCCACGATGCGTCCTCCTTCTCGCCCGCCTTCGGGGCCCAGGTCGATGACCCAGTCGGCCTCGGCGATGACATCAAGGTCGTGCTCGATCACCACCACGCTGTGCCCGCCATCGACCAGCCGGTGCAGCACGCGGATGAGCTTGTCCACGTCGGCCATGTGCAGGCCCACGGTGGGTTCATCCAGCACATAGAAGGTGTGTGGCGCCTTCTGGCCGCGCCGCCCTATTTCGTCGCGCACCTTGGTGAGTTCGGTCACCAGCTTGATACGCTGCGCCTCGCCGCCGCTCAGTGTAGGGCTGGGCTGGCCCAGCGTGAGGTAGCCCAGGCCCACGTCCTTGAGCAGTTGCAGCGGGTGCGCTATGGCGGGCATGCTGGCGAAGAACGCGACGGCCTCGTCCACCTCCATCTGCAGCACGTCGCCAATGCTCTTGCCGCGCCAGGTGACGGCCAGGGTCTCGGGGTTGAAGCGCGCGCCATGGCAGGCTTCGCAGGGCACTTTCACGTCGGGCAGAAAGCTCATGGCGATGGTGCGGATGCCCTGGCCCTCACAGGTGGCGCAGCGGCCCGCGCCGGTGTTGAAGGAGAAGCGCCCCGCGGCATAGCCGCGCGCCTTGGCCTCCAGGGTTTCGGCGAACAGCTTGCGCACCATGTCCCAGAAGCCGATGTAGGTGGCGGGGCAGCTGCGCGGCGTTTTGCCAATCGGCGTCTGGTCCACTTCGAGCACGCGGTCGATGGTTTCGAAGCCCGATAAACCCAAGCAGCCCACCAGCGCAGGAGCCTTGCCCGCATCCATGGCATCGCGCCCGGCCTTGGTACTGCGCTGCTGCACCCAGGCCTGCACGTTGGCCAGCAACACGTCGCGCGCCAGCGTGGATTTGCCCGAGCCGCTGACGCCCGTCACCGCCACCAGGCGCTGCAGCGGCACGCGGGCCGTCACCTGGTGCAGGTTGTGCAGGTACGCGCCCTGCACCACCAGCCAGTGGGCGGGCCCGATGGACTGAAGGTCTTTTTGGCCTCCAGCGCTTTCTGGCAAAGCGCTAGTAGCTATTAATTTAGGAGCATTCACTTCCATGCCACGGCGCAATTGCAGCGGATGGCGCATGGCGTGCAGCAGGTAGCGGCCCGTTTGTGAATGCTCGGCAGCGGTCACGTCCTGCACCGTGCCTTGCGCCACCAGCGTGCCGCCGCGCTTGCCGGCGCCGGGGCCGATGTCGATCACATGGTCGGCCGCGCGGATGGTGTCTTCGTCGTGCTCCACCACCACCAGGGTGTTGCCCTTGCTGCTGAGCTGGTGCAGGGAACGCAGCAAAATCTGGTTGTCGCGCGCATGCAGGCCGATCGTGGGCTCGTCGAGCACGTAGCACACGCCTTGCAGGTTGCTGCCCAGCTGCGCGGCCAGGCGGATGCGCTGGGCCTCGCCACCGCTGAGCGTGGGCGCGCCCCGGTCGAGGGTGAGGTAGCCCAGGCCCACTTCTTCCAGAAATGCGAGGCGGCCCTTGATCTCGGGGATGAGGTCGCGTGCGATGTCCGCCTCGCGACCGCTCAGCGCCAGTTGCTGCACCCAGGCGCGGATGTCGCTGACCGACAGGCGTGCAATATCCGTGATAGCCCAGCCCGGGTGGCCCGTGGCCGCATCGGCGCCAAAACGCACGGCGCGTGCCGTGGCATTGAGGCGCGTGCCTTCGCAGGTGGGGCAGGCGGCATCCTGCACGTCGTCCACCTCGGGTTCGGCAAAGGTTTGCTCACGGCCTTTCTGGTCGTCGGCCAGCACCGAGTCGTCGAACACCTTGCGCTGCTCCTTGGTCAGTTTGACGCCCGTGCCCACGCAGTCGGGGCACCAGCCGTGCTTGCTGTTGTAGGAGAACAGGCGCGGGTCCAGCTCGGCATAACTGGTACTGCACACCGGGCAGGCGCGTTTGGCCGAGAACGTCTGCACACGCCCGATGCCTGCGGTAGAGCTGCCCGCCGCCATGGCTTCGCGCAGGCCGTCCAGGTGCGAGAGCACCTGCACCACGCCCTTGCCGTGCGTGAGCGCCTGCGCCAGCGCCGTGCGCAGCAGCGGCTCGTTGGCGGGCGAGACGTCCAGGCTCATCACGGGCAGCTCGATGGAGTGCTCCTTGAAACGGTCCAGGCGCGGGAAACCGCTGGTGGGCAGAAACTCGCCGTCCACACGCAGGTGGGTATGGCCGCGCGGGCGCGCCCAGTCGGCCAGCTCGGTGTAGACGCCCTTGCGCGCCACCACCAGGGGTGCGAGCAGGCCGATGTGCTGTCCCCGGAAGTTTTTCAGCAACTGCGCGGCAATGCCGTCGGGCGTTTGCGGTTGCACCGCCGCACCATCGCGCGTGCAGTGCTGCACCCCCAGCTTGACGTAGAGCAGCCGCAGGTAGTGCCAGACCTCGGTGGTGGTGCCCACGGTGCTCTTGCGCCCGCCCCGGCTCAGGCGCTGCTCGATGGCCACCGTGGGCGGAATGCCGTAGACGGCATCCACCTCGGGCCGCCCTGCGGGTTGCACGATGGAGCGCGCATAGGCGTTGAGGGATTCGAGGTAGCGGCGCTGGCCTTCGTTGAACAGAATGTCGAACGCCAGCGTGGACTTGCCCGAACCGCTGACGCCGGTGATGACGTTGAATTGGCCGCGCGGGATCTCCACGCTCAAAGAGCGCAGGTTGTGTTCGCGGGCGTTGATGATTTCTATGCTGTTTTTGGCCTTTCGCGCTTTCAGGGAGCGCGCCGCCAGCTCTTCTTTCAATAGCAGCGACGTTTTCTCGTGCACCGCATGGCCCGGGGCACCTGCCGCGCCAATGGCCTGGGCGTAATCGCGCAGGGCTGCGCCCGTGTGCGAGTGGGGGTGCTCGCGCACATCGGCGGGCGACCCCTGGGCCACCACCCAGCCCCCGGCTTCACCGCCCTCGGGGCCCAGGTCGATCAGCCAGTCACTGGCGCCAATCACGTCCAGGTTGTGCTCGATGACGATGAGCGAATGCCCGGCATCGAGCAGCCGCCCAAAGGCGCGCATCAGTTTGGCGATGTCGTCAAAGTGCAGCCCCGTGGTGGGCTCGTCGAACAGGAACAGCGTGCCCTTGCGCGCCAGCGTCTGGCGCGACTTGGCCTGCGAGCGCGCCGCCTCGGCCAGAAAACCGGCCAGCTTGAGGCGCTGGGCCTCGCCGCCCGACAGCGTGGGCACGGGCTGGCCCAGCTTGACGTATTCCAGCCCCACTTCGGCAATCGGCTGCAGCGCACGCAGCACATCGCGGTCACCCGCAAACAGGGCGATGGCCTCGCTCACCGTGAGGTCGAGCACATCGGCCACGTTCAGACGGCGCACGCCGCGCTCGATGGTCACTTCAAGGATCTCGGAGCGGTAGCGCTTGCCGTCGCAGTCGGGGCAGCGCAGGTAGACGTCGCTGAGGAACTGCATCTCCACATGCTCGAAGCCCGAGCCGCCGCAGGTGGGGCAACGCCCGTCGCCGTTGTTGAAGCTGAACTTGGTCTGGGTGTAGCCGCGCTGGCGGGCCAGCGGCGCCAAGGCGAACAATTCCCGCACGGCATCCCACGCGCCCACGTAGCTGACGGGGTTGGAGCGCGCCGTCTTGCCAATGGGCGACTGGTCGACAAACACCACGTCGCTCAGGTGGTCGGCGCCCAGCAGGCGGTCGTGTGCGCCCGGGGTGTCGGTGGCCTTGCCAAAGTGGCGCATGAGCGCCGGGGCCAGCACGTCCTGGATCAGGCTGGACTTGCCCGAGCCGCTGACACCCGTCACGGTGACGAGGCGCTGCAGCGGGAATTCGACCGACACGTTCTGCAGGTTGTGCTCGCGCGCGCCTTCGAGGATGAGGCGTGGCGTGGAATCCGTCACGCGGCGCGCAAAGGGCTGGCTCACGTGTTTGCGCCCGCCCAGGTACTGGCCGGTAAGGGTGTCGGCGCTGCGCAGCGCGTCGGGCGTGCCATCGAACACGATATACCCGCCGCGCTCGCCGGGGCCGGGGCCAAAGTCGAGCACGCGGTCGGCCGCCAGCATGACGGCCGGGTCGTGCTCGACCACCACCAGGGTGTTGCCCGCATCGCGCAGGCGCAGCATGGCCTGGGTGATGCGGTGCATGTCGCGCGGGTGCAGGCCGATGCTGGGCTCGTCCAGCACAAACAAGGTGTTCACCAGCGAAGTGCCCAGCGCCGTGGTGAGGTTGATGCGCTGCACCTCGCCGCCCGAGAGCGTGCGGCTTTGCCGGTCCAGCGTGAGGTAGCCGATACCCACATCGCTGAGGTATTTCAGGCGCGTGCCGATTTCCTCATGCAAGAGCTTCAAGGCCTGGGCATCACCGGAAGCACTGGCGTTTTTTATGTCAAATTGGCCTCCAGCGCTTACAGGTAAAGCGCCATCAGCTATCAAATCAGAAGTTTTTGCTGGCCCGTGGCTGCCGTCCATGCGCTCGAAGAACTGGCGCAAACGGTCGATGGGCAGCAGCATCAGGTCGTGCAGGCACAGGCCTGGCAGGGCTTCGAGCTGCGCGCGTGTCCACTGCACGCCCTGGGGCATGAAGCGTTTCGCGGGGTCGAGCACGGTGTCGGCGTTCTCTTTGCTGCCGATGCGCCAGAGCAGGCTATCGGTCTTGAGGCGCGCGCCTGCGCACACCGGGCACGGCGTGTAGCTGCGGTACTTGGACAGCAGCACACGGATGTGCATCTTGTAGGCCTTGGTCTCCAGGTACTCAAAGAAACGCTTGATACCGTACCACTGCTGGTTCCACTTGCCGTTCCAGTGGGGCGAGCCTTCGATCACCCAGTGCTTTTGCTCGGGGGTCAGCCGGTGCCACGAGGTATCGCGCGGGATGCCCGCGGTTTCTGCATGGCGCATCAGGTCATCCTGGCATTCTTTCCATGCTGGCGTCTGGATGGCCTTGATCGCGCCCGTGCGCAGCGTCTTCTTCTCGTCCGGAATGACCAGGCCGTAGTCCACCCCGATCACGCGGCCAAAACCCCGGCAGGTGTCGCAGGCCCCTGCCGCTGAATTGAAAGAGAACATGGACGGCAGCGGTTCGCTGTAGCGCAGATCGCTGTCGGGGCAGTGCAGGCCGGTGGAGAATTTCCACACCTCGGGGGCGTCTTCATCCCTGAGCCGGTACACGTTCATGCGCCCACTGCCGCGCTTGAGGGCGACTTCAATCGCCTCAATGGCGCGCGCACTCTCCACCGTGCCGATACGAAAGCGGTCCGCCACGACGTCGAGGATCTTGACGGCCCCCACGCTCCCCACTGCGTGGGGTTCACTGCCCCCCGAGGGGGCGCTCGCTTGCTTGGGGCGGCCCTGCGCTACGCTCGTCACACCCTCGACGTCACGCTCTGCCTGGATTTTGGTAAAGCCACTGGCCGACAACCACTGCGCCAGTTGCTCGGCGCTGGTGTTGGCGGGAAGTTCAACCGGAAACGTCACCACTAGGCGGGGATCGTCCGCTTGCGCGCGCCTCTGGAGCTCGGCGTAGATGGTCTCGGGAGAGTCGTGCCGTACGGGCTGGGCGGTCTGGCGGTCAAACAGCTGGGCGGCCCGCGCAAACAACAGCTTGAGATGGTCGTTCAGCTCCGTCATCGTGCCCACGGTAGAGCGCGAACTGCGCACCGGGTTGGTCTGGTCGATGGCGATGGCCGGAGGCACGCCTTCCACCTTGTCCACGGCGGGCTTGTCCATGCGGTCGAGAAACTGCCGCGCATAGGCGCTGAAGGTTTCCACATAGCGGCGCTGGCCCTCGGCGTACAAGGTATCGAACACCAGGCTGGACTTGCCCGAGCCACTGGGGCCGGTAACCACCGTGAGTTCGCCGGTCCGGATATCCAGATCCAGATCCTTGAGGTTGTGCTGTCGCGCGCCGCGGATGCGGATCTGTCCCTGGGTCATGGAGCGGTCTTTCGGGGGTGAGGCCAAACATTCTAGGGAGCAAGCAACAGGCCTGCTGCCGTATCTGGATTACCCATGCAAAGTGCGGTCAGGTTCTGCCGGGCACCGGCTTAGACTCGGGGCTTACTCTTCACACGCGAGGATTTGCCATGAAACCCTGGTCAACATTGTGGGCAGGCGCCCTTCTGGTGCTGGGCCTGTGCACCACCAGCCATGCCCAGTTGCTGATTGGACAGACCGTGGGCGTGACCGGTTCGGCCGCCGCTACCGTGAAGGAGTCCATGGGGGGTGCGACGCTCTATATCAACCACGTCAATGCCAAAGGCGGGGTGGGTGGGCAGAAGATCGAAATCCTGACGCTCGACGACCAGTTCGACCCCAAGCTCACGCTGGCCAATGCGCGCACGCTGATCACGGACAAGAATGTGCTGGCACTGTTCATGACGCGCGGCACACCGCACACCCAGGGGATCATCGGGCTGCTGGACGAATCGGGGGTACCGCTGATCGGTCCCTCCACCGGGGCCATGGTGCTGCACCGGCCGGTGCAGAAATACATATTCAACGTACGCGCCCCCTACCAACGCGAGGTGAAAAAGGCCATTGGCCACCTGGCCACGCTGGGGGTGCAGCGCATTGGCGTCGTCCACGTGGACGACACCTTTGGCGCCGACGCCCTGGCCGGTGCATTGGCCGGCTTTCAGGAGAACCAGCAGAAGGCCCTGTTTGTCGAGAAGTTTGACCGCGCCAAGCCCGACTTCAGCGCCATGGCGCCCCAGGTCGCCCAGCAGAACCCGCAGGCGGTGATTTTCATCGGCACCGGGTCGGCGGTAGTGGACGGCATCAAGGCGCTGCGCGCCGCAGGTGTGACGGGGCAG
>JAANMW010002387.1_pt1 | contig 17071 bp, 12 predicted proteins | sample 7279671 | NCBI WGS metagenome assembly JAANMW01 (sample SAMN14094541, study PRJNA606508) | bioreactor metagenome | isolation source: A lab-scale SPAN reactor treating ammonium-rich wastewater day 247 | place: Ireland: Galway | collected 2017-09-19
ATCGTTTCAGGGTCGCGGCAAACGAAAAGCCCCTCTCCGTGGGAGAGGGGCTTTCCGCACCAGCTTTGCGGTGGCGGGAGGTCCCTCCAAGACTGCGGACGCGATGAAACGCGTCCCTCCAAACCCGGACGCGATGGAACGCGTCCCTCCAAGCCTGGATCGGAAATGGGTGGGTGCGCCCCAGCTCGCCCACCTGCATCAAATGTAGCACAAGTTGGGGGGTTGTCAAATGTTGCGCGAGCGATGGGGCCCCCGGACCCTGCCGCTCGGACCGGGTGGGCGGCGGCGGGGCACGCAGGAAGGGGCAGCTTCCCGGCCGGGAGCGGCCGGGCTTGGCCGGGGAGGGCGGATACGCATCCGGGCGGCGGGGCGAAACGCGAGTCGGCCGACCCGCGGTCAGCGAGTCGGCCGATTGGCTGCGGATCCTCGCGGGAGGTTCATCGCCCGCGGGGATCGGCTTGCATGGTATGCACTGCGGATGAGAGGAGTCGAACCTCCACGGGGTTAACCCCCACAGGCACCTGAAGCCTGCGCGTCTGCCAGTTCCGCCACATCCGCAAGTCGGACTTCGGGTCGGCGCCCCGCGTGCATCCATCGGCACGCGCAAAGCCAAGCCCGAAAGCCCAGGGTCCAGGGGAGCCCGGACCATCCAACGGTGCATTGTAACCGGACGGTTAGCGGTGTCAAGGGCGGTTCGAGGGTGGTGCTGGGGCGATTCCGCGCGGGGGCGCGAAGGAGGGGACGACCCCGGCACGAAACCCGCCTGTCGTGCATGGCGATCCGCGGCGCGACGGGCGCCCGCTTCGCGGGATGCACGGCCGCGGGCGGCTGGGCCACATCGACCCAAGCCGGCGCCGGGGGCGGATGTTGCTCCATGAAACAATTCACAGCCCGGTGGCGGCAGAGCAACGGCTGCGGATGGTCCGTATCGACGGACGCCCAAAAGACTTGCGGATCGCGGTCGCGTTGATTTTCTGCAACACCGACGTTGCGTTGAGGCAACACCCGGCGTGATCGGCCGTGTCGGACAGAAATTATCAACAAGTCATAACATCTTTATCCGCAATATATTATAATCAACATGCGGCATGGAATCGGCGTTGGCACGCTGTTTGCATGCACAACTGATCGGGGAGCGGGTGGCCAGCCCGCGTGAGAGAGAGAAGGGACACGCCAACCCCGGCCGTCCGTATCGACGGCCCCCGCGCTGCCTGTATTGCCGTCAGGCCCGCGCGGTGACCGGTCCCTTCGACGGACAGTGGAAGGGCGGTCCAGTGCCAATCAGCTATGACCCACAGCCTCTGCACGATCTCTGCGCCGAGATCGGCCTGGTATCGGTCTCACCGCGTCTGAATGACGTGCTCGCGCTGGTCGAGGCCGTCGCCCGGCGGCAGACCACGGTGATGATCCTGGGCGAGTCCGGATCGGGCAAGGAGATGATCGCCCGGCTGATCCACGCGGGCAGCCCGCGACGGGACGGTCCGATGGTCCCGGTCAACTGCTCGGCGCTGACCGGCACGCTGTTCGAGAGCCAGTTGTTCGGACACGTCCGCGGGGCGTTCACCGGGGCGGTCAGCGACTCGATCGGGTTTTTCCAGGCGGCCGACGGCGGGACGCTGTTCCTGGACGAGATCGGCGACCTGAGTCTGGAGCTCCAGTCCAAGCTGCTGCGGGTGCTCCAGGACAGCTACGTGGTCCCCGTGGGCAGCGTGCGGCCTCGCCCCATCGACGTCCGCGTGCTGGCCGCGACCAACTGCGAGCTGCGCGAACGGGTCCGGCAGGGGCGATTCCGTGAGGACCTGTTCTACCGTGTCAACGTGGTGACAGTCTGCGTGCCGCCGCTGCGCGAGCGGCCGGAAGACATCCTGCCGCTGGCCAACCACTTCCTGTCCGCACTGGCGGAGTTCTACGACGAGCCGGTGAAGGCGCTGGCCGAGGAGGTGTGCAAGGTGTTGGTGGGGTATCGCTGGCCGGGCAACGTGCGGCAGTTGATCAACGCGATCGAGCACGTGGCGGCCGTGCAGCCCGGTCCGATCGTAGGGCTGAGCGACCTGCCGTTGGACCTTCTGCGGGAGATCGACCAGGCGGGCGCGCGGGGCGTGTTCATGACCTTGGACGAGCTGGAACGGGAACACATCCGCCGGGCGCTGGAGTTGGCGTCGGGGGAGAAGTCGACGGCGGCCCGCATGCTGGGCATCGCCCGTCCGCGGCTGTATCGCAAGCTTCGCAAATATCAGCTCGATACGCCGGCGGAGTGACGCGCAACGGGACGTAACGCGGGCGTGAAACGATGCGCGCCGCGGGGCCGCCCGGCGGGGCAGGGGGATCGGGGCGATTCGCAGGCCGGGCGGCGCAACGGAACAAAGCGCCGACAGCTCGTGGGTGGAAGGAAACGGGGGCCGGGCCGGAAAATCCGTAAGTGCATATCTCCAGTACTGGAATAATCTTACATCTCAGATTGTCCGTTCTCCCGTCTTGGGGGCGGGTTCTGGCACGCCTGTTGCTTCTCTATAGAGCGTGCAGGTAGAGGCGGGCCGTTCTGCACGGCCGGGTGGAGGCCCGGCGCCTCAGGGATTCGTTTGCCTTGTCCATGGGTGGTTGTTCCGTGAAGGGACACGTATTGGTCGCGGACGCGGCCGGCGCGGCGGCGGTGCCGGAGGTGGTCAGGGACCACTGGGATTCGATCGAGTGGACCTTTGAAGCCAGCGGCACTGCGGCCTTGGCGCGGCTGCGGGTGAGCAGGCCGGACCTGGCGATCGTCAGCCTCCAGTTGCCCGACATGTGCGGGACCGAGTTGGTGGAGCGATTGCGGAAAGGCCTGCCGAATCTGCCCCTGCTGATCATCAGCAGCCAGTGCGGCAGCCTGGGCGAGCGAGTGGGCAGGTCGTTGGGAGCGATTGCGTTCCTGTTCAAACCGCTGGACGCAGCCGTCCTGGAGCAGGTGCTGCATTCGGTGTTGGGAGAGACCGGTGCGAAACGGCCGGTGCGGTCCGACGGCTGACTGAGTGACCGACAAGCCGGTTGCGCTCACCCGGGGCGCATGGTTATCACGACGGCGCAGAGTAAAGGCCGGGTCCGATCACCCGGGCCGCATCGCCGGACGGCAAACTGAGCGAAGACGGTCCGTCGGCGGGGACTGTGAGAGGGCCCGCCGGCCGGTTACGACGAACCACCTTCTCTCTCACTGGCCTCCCGCGAGGTCGCTGACAAGCGGTTTCGCGGGACTTGACGACAACCCGGCGGCGGAGACGTGCGAGAAGGGCCCGCCGGCCGGTTGCAGCGAACCACCTTCTCTCTCACTGGCCTCCCGCGAGGTCGCTGACAAGCGGTTTCGCGGGACTTGCAGACAACCCGGCGGCCTGACTGCCGGTTGCACATATCAAGCCCGGGTGCGGCGCCGAGCAGGCGGTTCCGCCAGGCGGACCAAACTCGTTGCCAGGCCCCGGGCAAGGGGGATGTTGTCCGCGTGATTGATGTCGTGTACGCCGACGGGTGTCCGGTTGCCGTCAACCCCTTGAGCCCGAATGAATTTCGCCGCCTTCGCGGACCGTCCAAATCACAGAGTAGAATCACATAACTACTTAATGTTTATATTGTTATAATCGTCAGACGACTATCGGTGCGGGGTGGGGGACGTGTCTGGGCCGAGTCGCGGCAGGAATTTAACTTGAATCTCTGGCGCAGGTCTGTTCAATAGAATGTGCTGCCCTCCGATTGTCCCGCAACGGGACAATCACTCATGGACAAGGCGAACTGGTCCGTCCAGACCGGCTCGCCTTTTCTTGTGCGCGGCGGAGGACCAGGCGGTTGCGGCGGATTGGCGTCGGGTGCGCGCTCCCCCTCGGGTTGCGGCTGAACGTTTGGGCGCGACGCGGGCGGCAGTTCGGCGCGCGTGAACCCGCGGATTCGTCGCGGTCCTCGCGGGGCTTGTTTGCCGCTTGCGATGTGCTACAGTAGAGGGAATCGGCCCGTTCGGGCCGGCGATCTTTAGGACAGGTGTGCAGTTTTCATCATGGATGTGAACGGACAACTGCCGGGGGACTTTCCCGCCCGACTGGCTGATCAGCTTCCGCCGCCGGACCAGCGTCGCGTCTGCGTCGTCGGCGACGTGACGATGGAGGGGCGCTACGGACACAGCGTCCTGGCCGCCGACGACGGGCGGATTTACTACGGTCCGACCAACGGCGACGGCCGGCTGGACAGCCTGCCGCTGGAGCACGTCCGGGACGTGCGGATCAGCGGCTACGTGGGCAACGGGTCGCTGTTCGTGGACCGCGAGTCGGACAGCGTGGAGGTGGCGCGGTTCAGCCAGTCGCGGATGGGCGAGTTCGAGATGGCCGCCGGTCGCCTGCTGGAACTGGCCCGCGCTCGGACCGGGCGAGTCGAGCAAGGGTCGACCGGCGGCGTGCGCCGCGGACCGGGCGGGCGTCGTCTGCCGCGCTGCCCGCAGTGCGGTCGGACGCTTTCGCCGCGGGCCGAGGTGTGCTTCTACTGCGCCGACAAGCGCAAGCTGCTGCTTCGCCTGCTGAGCCTGCTTAGACCCCACTGGAAGCTGGCGGCGGTGGCGATGAGCCTGACGCTGCTGTCGACGGTGCTGACGCTGGTGCCGCCGCGGCTGATCAAGCCCCTGATCGACCGGGCGATCCTGCCGGGCAACATGCAACTCTTTGCCACCTTCATGGTCATCTACGCCGCCTGCTTCCTGGCCATGACCGGGTTCAACGTCATCCGCCAGCGGCTGCTGGGCTGGCTGGGCCAGCAGATCATATTCGACATGCGGATGAAGGCCTTCAACCGCCTTCAGGAACTGTCGCTGCGCTACTACGAGTCCAAGCAGACCGGCAAGCTGATGAGCCGTCTGACCAACGACACCGAGCGGGTCGAGCGGTTCGTCGTCGAGGGCCTCCAGGAACTGATCGTCGACATCCTGACCCTGGTGATCATCACGGGCATGCTGCTCCAGATGAAGTGGCAGTTGACCGTGGCGGCGATCCTGCCCTCGCCGATCGTCGCCGCGCTGGTCTACTACTTCAGCCGGAGAATCAAGAGCACCTACCGCAAGGCGTGGCGGACCTCGGCCAGCCTGACGGCCCACCTGGCGGACATCATCCCCGGCGTCCGCGTGGTCAAGGGCTTTGCTCACGAGCGAGAAGAGCGCACGCGATTCGAGCGTCGGGCCAGCCGGCTGATGGGCCACAATGTGCGGGCGGTCCGGCTGCGGGCCAGCGTCTTCCCGTTCATCAACCTGATCGCCCAGACCGGGTACGTGCTGGTCTGGACGATCGGGGGCTACATGGCCCTGAATGAGATCGCCGCCAATCCCAGCATTGTCCGCGCCGACGACAGCAAGATGCTGGGCACCCTGGTTGCCTTTTCCATGCTGCTGTGGCGGTTCTACGAGCCGATCGGGCGGCTCAGCCGGCTCAGCGACCAGGTCTACCGGGCGACCACCTCCGCGGAGCGCGTCTTCGAGCTGCTGGACGCCTTCCCGGACGTCAGCGAACCGGCCCAGCCGAAGTCGCTGGGCGGGCGGGCCCGCGGACAGATCGAATTCCGCGACATCAGCTTCTGCTACGAGTCCAACGTCCCGGTCATCCGCAGCGTGAACCTGACCATCCAGCCGGGCGAGATGGTCGGCATCGTCGGGCAGTCCGGCGTGGGCAAGAGCACGCTGGCCAGCCTGCTGCTGCGGTTCTACGATCCCGACCAGGGCCAGGTGCTGCTGGACGGGGTCGACATTCGCGAGCTGGCCACCCGCGAGCTGCGCCAGAACATCGGCCTGGTGCTCCAGGAACCGACCCTGTTTCACGGCTCGGTGCGGCAGAACATCTGCTACGGCAAGTCCGACGCCCCGGCCGAGGAGATCATCGAGGCCGCCCGCGTCGCCAACGCTCACCGCTTCCTGGTTCGCCTGCCCGAGGGCTACGACACCGAGATCGGCGAGCGGGGCGTCCGCCTCAGCCAGGGCGAAAAGCAGCGGATATCGATCGCCCGGGCGATCCTGCGCGACCCGCCGATCCTGATCCTGGACGAGGCGACCGCCAGCGTCGACACCGAGACCGAGCGGCTGATCCAGGCGGCGCTGGACAAGCTGATCCGCGGAAGGACCGTCCTGGCGATCGCCCATCGGCTCAGCACGCTGCGCCACGCCGATCGCATCATCGTGCTGTCGGAGGGCCGCATCGCCGAGGTGGGCACGCACGAGGAACTGATCGCCGCCGAGGGGCCCTATTACCAGTTGTGCCAGGCCCAGTCGATGCTGGGACAGAACATCACCGCCAGCCCGGCGGCCCGTTCGCCCGTTGGCGCCGAGCCCTCCGAACCGGGCGAACCGGCCGAGGGCGTCGCCTCCAGCGAGGCCCCCGCCGCGGCGGCCGAACCCGAGCCCGAGGAGGTCAGCCAGGATGGCTACTGACCAGGCCCGACGCGCCTTTCTCGACCAGCTTGACCGGGCCGATCAGCCCGCCCGGTGGCTGCCGGCCGATCGCATGGCCGTCAGCGAGGACGCCCGCGGGCGGCTGGTCCTTTCGGTGGATCGGCAGCGGTATGAAGGCGTGCAGTTGGCCAAGTTGTTCGCCCTGACCGACCCGGACCGCTACGTCGCCTTCCGCGACGAAGCCGGTGAGGAAATCGGCATCCTGAAGGATTGCGCGGGCCTGTCGCCGGAGGCCGGGCGGCTGGTCCGCCGCCACCTCGACCGCCAGTACTTCATCCCGATCATCCAGACCGTCCAGGAAATCCGCGAGATCTGGATTGACCAGATATGGACCGTCGGCACCGATCGCGGACCGCGCGAGTTCACCGTCCAGGGCCGCGACTCGATCCGCTTCCTCTCCGACAGCGGCATGCTCCTGATCGACACCGACGACAACCGCTACCTCATCCCGGACCGCCGCGCCCTGGACCCGGCCAGCCTTCGCTGGGTCGACCGGTACGTGTGGTAACGCCGCCCGACACAGGTTGACTCCAGGGGAGCTGTCGGCGAAATGTCGAATGCCGAAAGACGAATGCCGAAGGAATGACGAATGTCAAATGACTGATGGGGAGTCGCTGCTGCCGGCAGACTCCTGATCCTGTTTGTCTCCACATTGGTCACCTGACATTCATCCGTCGTTCCATCTGACGTCAGAGCCTCGCGATCTGTCCTGCATCACCGGGGCCGCGCGCCTGGTGTGCGGCCGGCCAAGATTGCCCCCTTGCCGCCGCGAATCGGTTACAATAACGTGCTCGTGCGGCCTGACGCCGCGTGGACCTGCCTGCCTTCCCGGCGGCGGAGGGACTGGCTGACTTTGCACACTCCTGCACGTGTCATCCTGCGCGGCCGCACGCTTGGCCTGGCCCTGCTGCTGACGGGGGCGTGGCTGGCGGCGCCGGGCTGCCCGCCCGAAACGGCGCGACCCCGGCTGCCGGTGGCCGTCCGGGGCGGACCGCTGGCCCCGCCGGCGCCGATCGAGCAGGCGCCGCCCGCGCCGGTCCTGCCCGTCGCGGCGAGGCCCGGCGTGCCGCCCGTGCAGTCCGCTCAGCCGCTGCAACCGGCCCACGCCGTCGCCCCCATGGAGCCGATCTTCGACGCCGAGAAGCAGGTGGTCCTGCTGACGGGCCTCCGCGGCGAAGTGGTCAGCTTCCAGCTGGACCTGGTGGGACCGGCGGGGGGACTGAACAACCTGTCGGTCTCGATGTCGGATCTGGAAAAGGCCGGCCCGCGGGGCTGGGGCGTCCGCGTGCCCACGCTGGACCGCCGGACGTTCGAGTTGGCCCGCCTGCTGCCGATCCGCGTCATGCGCCTTCCGGCCTGGTTCCAGCTTTACGAGCGGGAACTGGCGGACCGCGCCGTCGGCGACTTCCTGGACGCCCTCGTGCCGATCGACCACCCGCGGCTGGGCCAGCCGTGGGGCCTGGAGGCCGGTCAAAAGCTCAACCTCTGGGTGGACGTCCCGATCGCCGGCGACGCCGAGCCGGGCGATTACGAGGGGCGGGTGACGGTGACCCGCGGCGGGCTAGGCCCGCACGTGATCGAGGTCCGCCTCCAGGTGCTGCCGTACACGCTGCCGGCCGCCCCGGCGATCCGTCTGCTTGGCCCCATCGACGTCAAGCGGATGCTCGCCGCCGAGCTGGGCCAGACCGAGCTGTCCGACAGCTATGTCTACGGGCGCGGCGAGCCGCTGGCTCGCAAGCGGCTGGCCCAGTGGATCGAGCTGGGGCGTCGCCACGGGGTGCAGTTTCTGCCGGCCGACCTGAGCCCGATCTTCAAGCGCGACCTGGCGGGCAAGGTCCAGGTGGACTGGCGGGGCTACGACGAGCTGCTCGGGGCGCACCTGTCGGGCGGGGGTCGACCCCCGGTCTGGCTGGCGCCGTTCCGGCTGGACTATCCGGACCCGGCCCTGTACGGCGGGCTGGAAGCCCGTCCCTTTGCCGACGTGGCCGAGCAGTACCTGCGCCAGATCGGCGGGCACTTCACCGCCAACGGCTGGCCTCGTCCCATGGTGTGGATCCACCGCGACGCCCCGAAACCGGCGACGCTGCCCTACGGGGCCGCGGACTGGCGGGACTGGATGACCGATCGCCGACGCGCCGAGTCGATCGCCGTCGGGCAGATCCTCCTTCAGACCGAGATGGACATCGGCTACCTGGAACCGCTGCCCTGGGCGATGCGGGCGCGTGCGACCGGGCAGCCGCAGTCCGGCGTCGGGTCGCCGACCGCCCCGCTGAGCCGCCTGAACATCATGCCGCCGCACGTGACGGCCTACTGCCCGGAGGCGCAGTTCCTGGCCCCCGATCCGCTGGTGCGGCTGCCGGGGTCCGGCCGGGAGATCTGGCTTGGTCCGGGCACGCCGCCCTGGCGCCCGGGCACTCAGGTCTACGCCCAGCCCGAGCAGTTGAACGCCCTGGCCTACCTGGGACGGCGCTATGGGCTGAACACGATCTGGCTGGGCGCGACACAGCGCTGGCCGGACCAGTCGCCCCTGACCGTCCCGCTGACCGCCGACCAGGCGGACTTCCTGTTCTACCCCGGTCACTGGTTCGGGCAGGACGCCCCGCTGCCCAGTCTGCGGCTGAAACTGCTCCGCCAGGCCGTTCAGGACGCCGGGTATCTGAAGCTGCTGGCCGACTTGGGCTACGCCGGCGCCGCCAACGCCGTCTCGGAAGCGGTGGTCAAGTACGCCCTGGCCGAGGCCGCGTCCGCGACGCCCGGGCTGGGCGGGCCGATCGGATGGCTCGATCAGCCCACCTTCTACGCCGACGCCCGCCTGATGCTCCGCCGGGAACTGGCCGCCTCCGGCCCCGCCGGACCCGACCCGCAGGCGGCCCGACGCCTGGAACTGCTCTGGCTCCAGTTCAACGAGCGGACCGCGTGGGTGCGGCTGGGGGCGTTTCCGGGGCAACTGGTCGATCAGCTCGACAGCTTCGGCGCGCCGCAGGGCTCGCTGCGGGCGGTGTTCCGCTTCGATCAGTTCGTGGACCGCCAGCTTGCCGAGCCGACCACCAGCGACGCCACCGCGCGGGCGCTCGGCCGGCCGCACCTGTTCTTCGGTCCGCTGCCGTCCACCTGGAGGCCCAGCCGGTACAACGTGCCTCTTCAGGCCCAGCGGCCGAATTCCCCGCCGGTGGCGGTGGCGGCCGACGGTCGCGAACTGCCCATCGACGCCACTGGGCGGGTCGCGATGCCCGTCCGGATCCAGAGCCGGGCCGGGGTGGACCTGGCCACGCTGCCCACCGATGTGCCGGTGCTTCCAGCCCACCGCTTCAAGGAGCCGCCCAGGATCGACGGGGAACTGACCGAGTGGCCGACCGCGAGCTGGTTCCGCGGAGGCGGGTTCCGCCGGTTGGCGCCGGCCAGGCCGATCAGTGTCTTCACCCGCCCCGACGCGCCCGCGACGGACACCTGGTTCATGGCGGGCGTTGACAATCGCTGCCTCTACCTGGCGGTGGCGTGCATGGGACAGAAGCCGGGCGATGTGGTCTCGCGCTTCGCCAACGACGTGACGCTGGACCGCGGACTGGTCGTCGACGAAGACGCCGTCGAGGTGGTGCTGGACCCGACGGGCGGGCGGCTGGATCGCCAGGGCCTGTTCCACCTGGTCGTCAAGTCGACCGGGACGGTGGTCGGCTGGCGAGGGATGACCGGGGCGGGGGGGACCGGTCCGCCGCCCGCCTGGGGCCGCGAGGTCCGCGCGGCGATCACCTACACCGAGGAATACTGGCTGATCGAGGCGGCGATACCACTGGCCGACCTGGGTCCGATGAACGAGCAGGGCCTGTGGCGGCTGAACGTCGCGCGACACCTGGCCGCCCGCGGCGAGCACAGCGCCTGGGCGTCGGCCTGCCCGCTGCTGGGCGAACCGGACTCGCTGGGCAACTTGCTTCTCCGCCCGCCGCCCCTGCCGAAGCAGGAGGTGCCGCTCACACCGGTGTCCCCGCTGCTGGATCTGGTCAACACGCCATGAGTTCGCCCGTCGCCGAACCGTCGCCCCGTTTCGTGGTGCAGCACCACACCGGGCACGGCGAGGACCATTTCGACTTCATGCTCGAACACGGCGACGTGCTGTGGACCTGGCGGCTCCGATCGCCCCCGCCGCACGGGCCCGGCGCCCGCGTCGCCGCCCGGCGAATCGCCGATCATCGCCCGGCTTACCTGACCTACGAGGGACCGATCAGCCGGGGGCGCGGCCGTTGCCGCATCGTCGATCGCGGCGCCTATCGCCTGCTCGATCGGTCCGCGGAACGGCTGCGGATCGAGCTGAACGGACGGTCCGGGACCGGCCTCTTCGAACTCACCCGCGACCCGGCCGGCCCGCCGGACCGCTGGACGCTGACCCGGCTGTCGCCCGCGGACGGGCCGGCGAGTTGATTTGCATTGACAGCGGGCGGACCGGTCGTAGGATTGCTCCAGGCCGATGGGGCGGGGCCGACGACCGTCCGCGGCGTTTCGTCGCCTGCGGGCGGCAACGCGGTCCGGTTTCGGCGGAGAGTCAACAGAGGAGGGCGCCATGGTCCCACCGAACGGCCCCAATGCCGCCGGATCGCCCGGCGCCGTCGGGGCGGGCAGTCCCCATCCGCACGCGAGATCCGGTCACCCGGCGCACGCACCAGCCGAGGCGGCGAGAGGCGAAAGGGCCCCCGACCGCGTGGTCTTGCGAAGTTACTGGAAATTCATGTTCGCCTGGCCGATCATCCTGCTCGGCTACGTCTTCTGGTTCGCGGAACGCTGGGGGTGGGCCTCTTCGCAGACCCTGTGCTGGGTTTGGGGCATCACGCTGATCGTGGTGCTGGTGAGCATGGGGCTGGACATGGGCCGGAACATGTCGGTGTTCTGGATCGTGCTGGTCACGCTGTTCTGGGTGTCGATCAAGTATTCGCAGAAGGTGCTGGGCTGGACGGTCTTCTCGACCGTGCACCGCTACCTCCAGGGTCTGGCGTCGCCCTATCCGCGGGACGGGGCGCTGTTCATCAGCATCGTGCTGTCGGTGGTCTACCTGGTGATGCTGGTGTGGGTGAGGCTGAACCAGACCTGGCGGTTCACCAACAACCAGTTCGAGCACATTCAGTTCGGGCGCAGCGACGACTCGTTTTCGCGGGGCACCAAGAAGGTGAGGGTGACCTACCACGATTTCTTCGAGCTGCTGCTGTGCCTGTCGGGCACGATCGTCATCTCCAACTCGACGGGCACGCGCGACCTGCGGGTCATCGAGAACGTTCCACTGGCGCCGCTGCGCTGGCGGAGGATCGACCGCATGCTGCGGGCCACCGCCGTCACCGAGACCACCGAGGACGACAAGTTCGAGGGCGATGACGCGTAAGAGGCGACGGCGGCGGGCCGCCCGAGCGTCTGGCGGCGCCGTGACCCCGGCGTGTGCCGCTCAGGTTCGTCGAAGGTGGACCAGGAACTCGGGGTTGTCCCTGCCGGTACGGACGGGGGAGGGCAGGTCGGCCAGCCACAGCAGCGGGACCAGCCCGCCGATGCGGTCGCGGAGGGCGGCCAGCACCTCGCCGGCCTTCTCGTCGCTCAGCCTTCCGCCGCGCATGGCTGCCGGACCCAGTTCGTAGGCGGGCTTGACCAGCGTGACGACGTGCCCCCCGGCCGCCAGCACCCGGGCGGCGGCCGGCAGCACGTGTTCCTGCCGCGTCCAGGCCACGTCGATGACGACCAGCTCGACCGGACCGTCGATCCGGACGTGCATCGCGTTGGTCCGCTCCATGACGACGACGCGGGGGTCTTTGCGGAGGCGGTAGTCCAGGGCCCCGTATCCGGTGTCGATGGCGTAGACCCGGGCCGCGCCGCGCTGGAGCAGGCAGTCGGTGAAGCCCCCGACGTTGCAGCCGAAATCGGCGCAGCTCCACCCGGACGGCTCCAGTCCGAACGCCGTCAGCGCCGCGTCGAGCTTATCGCCGCCGCGCGAGACGAACCCGGACCGATGCTGCGGTGCGGTCATGCAACGTGCGCCCCCAACCCCCGGGCCGTCGGGCCCGTTCGCCGACCGGGGCCCGGGCGGTTCAGGTCGACTTGACTCGGTTCACCCGCCGGGCCAGCCGCGACTTGAGCCGGGCCGCCTTGTTGCGATGGATCGTCCCGGCGGCGGCGATCTTGTCGATCACCCGTCCGGTGACGCGGAGCTGCTGGTCGGCCTGCTCCCGGCTGCCGGCGGACACGGCGGCGTCGAGTTTGCGGACCTCGGTCTTGATGCGCGTCTTGCGGGTGCGGTTGCGGAGGCGCCGCCTCTCGTTCTGGCGGATCCGCTTCTTGGCCGATAGCGATTGTGCCACGGGAAATCCTCAAAAGGGCGTTGGGCCCGGCGTGGTGGGCCGGACCGGGCGGGGCCGCGCCCGACGGGCAGGCCCGCGCGGAAGTTCCTATTCAGGATCGGACCCCGCCTTGGGCGGGTTGCGCAGCTTCTGGAGCCGTTTGCGGACGTCGCGGTAGTTGAAGTCCCACTGCATCACCTGGCTGTAGGCGGCGTCGGCCTCGGCGGTCTTGCCCATCTGCTCCAGGGCCAAGCCCATATTGTAGTAAAGCTCCTTGGCCGTGTCGCCGCCCAGCACCTCCAGCTCCTCGATCGCCCGGCGATAGGTGTCCACCGCCTCGCTGGAGAAACCGAGGTTGAAGAAGGACTGGCCCAGCAGGCTCTTGGCTCGCAGGCGGTTTTTCGGGTCGTTCTCGGCCTGCTGAAGGACCGGGATGGCGTCGTCGAACTTGCGATTGGAGAACAGCCGCCGCCCGTACTCGAATTTCAGCGTCAGGTCGGTCGGGTAGTTGGCGACGCGGGCGGCGTATTCCTGCTCCTCGAAGTTGCGGGAGTCGCGGGCAATCTGCTGGGCCTTGGCCTTCAGGTCGGGATTGGTCGGGTCGGTCTGAAGGGCCCCGGCGGCATCGACCGCCTTGCGGTGGAACTGCTTGATGCGGATGTCGCCGATCCGCTCGCGGAAGCGGAAGCTGCGGCTCTGCTCGAAGGCCTGCTGGAGCACCTCGATGGCCTTTGCCTCTTCGTCCTCGCGGCCGCGCTTGCTCAGGGCGTCGACGTAGGCGTAGATCTTCCCGGGGGCGGTCGGCTCGGCGTCGTATTCTCTGCGGGCCTCCTCGACCTGGCGATCGATGATCTGGTCGCTGCTGACCACCCTCAGGTCGTCCTGCTGGTTCATTTGCCTCTTGGCGTCGTCCAGCGAGTCCTTGAAGTCCTCGGCCGTCTCGTACTTGCCCCGCTGCATCGTCTGCATCGCCGAGAGGTTCTTCAGCCGGGTATTCAGGTTCATGTCCTGCGGCTTCATCCGGCAGGCGTCCGTGCAGGCCTTGACCGCCAGATCGTAATCCTCCACCTTCTCCATCGCGTCGACGATGGTGATAAACCGATCCAGCGACGTCTTGCCGCTGCTGCGGTTGGCGTCGTACAACAGGCCCGCGATCCATCGGGCGGTCTTCTCGGCGCCGACCTTCATCGCCGCGTCCAGAAGCAGCTCCATGTAGCGGGGGTTGTCGGGCTCTTTGGCCAGCATGAAGGCCGACCAACCCAACTTCTCCTTCGGGTCGCCGGCCCGGCGAAGGCCCGCCTGCTCGCGAAGCCCGGGGCCTTTGCCTCCGGCGGCCTTACGCTTCAGGCTGATCTCGCGCAGCGGTTTGTGCCCGATCTCCAGGGCGTCCGGGTCCCACTTCAGACCGTCGCGATACAGCTCCAGCGCATAGTCGTGGTTGTTGGTCTGGGCGACTTGCACGCCGCGGTCGAAGAACCGTTTGGCGGTCTCCGGCTGGCGGTCGGGGGCGGGGCTTTCGGGCATGTCCTGCACTTTCTGGTTCCGCTGCTGTTCGTTTGCCATCGTCGTTCACGGATCCCACGTTACTCGGTTCATCGGTGACCCAGCGATGATAAATCGACAAGGATAGCCGCGAGCCGCCCGCTGTCAATCCCAATCACCGCTTCCCAGCGACCTTATCATAATCCAAATCGACGCTCAGGCCAACCGTTGTTTTCCGCCGATGCGCCGCCGCCGGGAGGCCCGGCCCGGTTGGCGGTGGTAAATCTCCGCCCTGGGGCTTAGAATCCCTGCCCAATGGACGCGGTCTTCTTCGGCTCCGACGATTTCGCCCTGCCCACGCTGGAGGCCCTGGCCGGCTCCGGCCGGCACCGCCTGCTGGGCGTGGTCAGCCAGCCGGACCGCCCCGCCGGGCGCGGGCGACACCTCAGCCCGACGCCGGTGTCGGCCTGGGCCCGGGCGCGGGGCCTGCCCTTGATCTGCCCGAGCGGCGTGAACGGCCCCGAGCCTCGGGCGCAACTGGCCCGCTGGGGCGGCGACATCGGCGTGGTCATCGCCTTCGGGCAGAAGATCGGCGACGAGGTGCTCAACGCGTTCCCGCACGGCTGCATCAACCTGCACAGCTCGCTGCTTCCGCGCTATCGCGGGGCGGCCCCGGTCGCCCGGGCGCTCATCGCCGGCGAGTCCCAGACCGGCGTCACCGTCTTCCGCCTGGTCCAGCGGCTGGACGCCGGGCCGATCGTCCATCAGCAGGCCGTTCCCATCGGACCGGCCGTTACCGCCGGCGAGCTGACCGCCCGGCTGGCGGGCCTGGGCCCGGAGGCGGTCGCAACGGCGCTGGACCTCATCCAAACCGGTCAGGCCCGCTTCACGCCCCAGGACGACTCGCTCGCCTGCCCTGCCCCCAAGCTGAGCAAGGCCGAGGGCGTCGTGGACTGGAATCAGCCGGCCGACCGCGTCGCCAACCGCATCCGCGGCCTGTATCCCTGGCCGGGCGCGCATTCGCAGTTCGTCAGCCGGACGGGCCGGACCCTTGAAGTGATCCTGGCGCGGGCGATGCCGGAGGCGTGCCTGAGCGAGGAGTTCCGCTCGGCCATCCGGGCGGCGCTGAGGTCGGCGCTGCGGTCGGTCGCCGAGAACGGCCATCCGCCGGACCCGCCCGCGCCCGGCGTCGTCGGCGACGACCTGGCCGTCCAGAGCGGGCAGGGCGCGGTGCACCTGCTGGAGATCAAGCCGGCCGGCGGGCGGCTGATGAGCTTCGCCGATTTCGTCAACGGCCACCACGTGCGCCCGGGCGACCGCTTCGTCCACTGCCCCGTCTGAACGCCCCGTCTCGGATGCCCCCCTATGGACCCATCGGACCGAACGTTTTCCGACGCCCGCGAGCTGGCCGCCGAGCTGCTGTATCGCACCCGCTCGACCGGCCCGTTCCTGTCCGACCTGTTCGACGACTACGCCGCCGGCAGCGGCCTGGACGCCCGCGACCGCCACCTGGCCCACGAGCTGGCGGGCGGCGTCGTCCGCCACCGCCGCACGCTGGACTGCGTGGTGAACGCTTATTCGCGCCGCCCGCTGGCCAAGTCGCCGCCCGCCCTGCGGCTGCTGGTGCGGCTGGGCGCTTACCAGCTCGTGTTCCTGGACCGCATCCCCGCCCACGCCGCGGTGGACTGCACCGTCGAGCAGGCCAAGCGCTGGGCCCGACCGCGGATCAAGAAGCACCCGTCGTCCATCGCCGCCTTCACCAACGGGCTGCTCCGCGCGGTCGCGGCCGGGATGCGGGAGGTCGGTCTCGACGCGGGCCGAGCGGACCTGCCGAAGTCCGGGAGGGACCGCCGCCGGTTGATCGAACGGGTCGGCTCCGACACGCGGGTGCTGATGGACCGCGACGTGTTCGCCTCGCCGAACGAATCGCCGGGGGAGTATCTGGCCGACGCGTTCTCGCTGGACGGCTGGTCGGCGGGGCGCTGGGTCGAGCGGTTCGGGCTGTCCCAGGCGTGCGAGCTGGCGCGGGCCCAGAACCGCCGGGCGGGCCTGACCGTTCGCGTCAACTCGCTGAGGAGCGACCTGGAAAACGTGCGGACGATGCTGGCGGCCGAGGGGGTGACCGTCCGCCTCGCCGGGTCGCGGGTGCCCATGCTCCGCGTGCTCGACGGCGACGCCCTGGGCGGCAAGGCGATGATGATGGGCCTGGTCCAGCCGCAGGACCCCTGGACGGCGACGATCGCCCTCCAGTTGGACGTCCGTCCGGGCCAGACCGTGCTGGACCGCTGCGCCGCCCCGGGCACCAAGACCGTTCAGCTCGCCGAGCTGATGCAGGACAGGGGCTGCATCTTCGCCGTCGACGTCAACGAGGAGGGGCTGGACCGGGTGCATTCGGCGGCCCGGCGAATGGGCTGCCACATCGTCCACACCCTGCCGGTTGCGAGGATGCCCGAGCGGCTGATCCAGGCCGGGCGGATCGACCGCGTACTGGTGGACGCCCCGTGCAGCAACAGCGGGGTGCTGGCCCGCCGCCCGGAGGCCCGCTGGCGGCTCGGCCCGGAGGCCCTGGATCAGCTTGTCCGCGATCAGCGCGACCTGCTGATGGACGGGCTGAACTGGGTGGTCCCCGGCGGCAAGCTGGTCTACGCCACCTGCTCGATTGAGCCGGAGGAGAACGAACAGGTGGTCGAGTACGCCGTCAAGCGCCGCCGCGGCGACTGCCGCCTGCTGTCGGACAGGTTAACGCTTCCCTCCCTGTCCGACGACCACGACGGCGGCTACTGGGCGGTGATCGAGCGGGTGCGGTGAGCTCATCGCCGCTTGAACTGCTTCTCCAGTTCGGCGATGG
>JAANMW010002396.1_pt1 | contig 17028 bp, 14 predicted proteins | sample 7279671 | NCBI WGS metagenome assembly JAANMW01 (sample SAMN14094541, study PRJNA606508) | bioreactor metagenome | isolation source: A lab-scale SPAN reactor treating ammonium-rich wastewater day 247 | place: Ireland: Galway | collected 2017-09-19
TCCTTCGCCAGCCGCTGGTCGATGGGTGGTGCCTGCGGATCGGGGCTGTAGGGCTTGAAGCCGGCGGCCTCGGCCTGCAGCTTCTGCAGGATGTCGCGCAGGCCCTGCAGGTAGTTCTCGGTCACCTTGATCTGGGTATCGATCAGCTCGATGCGCCGGTCGCGCAGTGCCTCGATCTCGTCCACCGAGAGGTAGGTGTCGAGCAGCACCTGGTCACGGCGCGAGGCGAGGATGGCCTTCTGGCGTTCCTCGGCCGCCTTCTTCGCGGCGGCTTTCTCCGCCGCGACCTGTTCGGCCGTCTTCAGGCCGCTCTCGGTGGCGACCGGTACCCCGTAGTCGTTCAATACCTGCTTCTGGCTGCTGGCGTATTCGGGGGGCACGCTGTCGCCGAAGTGCACCACGCCGTCCTTGTCCACCCAGCGATAGGTCTTTGCCTCGCTGGCGGACCTGGACGTCGTGTGCTTCGCTGCCGGAGGCGTGGCGGCCTGCATGCCGGCCACGGGAAGCAGGAGTGCGAGAGCCGCAGCCGCGAGGCTGCCTGCAGTACGGTTCATGACTGTGCGCCCAAACCGGGCACCCCCGCCCGGGACTTGACAGATTATCCCGCCAGCCGCCGCCGCGGAACAGTGACGCAGTTCCGGAATCAGCCCCGCACGCCGTAGCGCTGGCGGTAATCGGCCACCAGCGTCAGGTGCTGGCCGAACTCGACGCTGCCCTCGAGGTGGGCCACGAGGTCATCCAGGCCGATGATGCTGGCGACCTTCACCCCGTAGTTCGCCTCGACCTCCTGCACCGCGGATGTCGCGCCCGTGCCCCGCTCCTGGCGGTCCAGGGCGATCAGCACCCCGGCCGGCTCGCCGCCGGCGGCACGGATCACCTCCACCGATTCGCGGATGGCGGTGCCCGCGGTGATGACGTCGTCGACGATCAGCACGCGGCCACCCATCGGCGCGCCGACGATGAGCCCGCCCTCGCCGTGGTCCTTGATCTCCTTGCGGTTGAAGCAGAAGGGCCGGTCCAGGCCCTGGTGCTCGGCGAGCGCGGCGGCAGTCAGGGCAACCAGCGGGATGCCCTTGTAGGCGGGGCCGAACAGCAGGTCGTAGTCGATGCCGGAGTCGGCGGCGGCGGCGGCGTAGTAGCGGCCGAGCTTGGCGACCGCGTAACCGGTGTTGAACACGCCGGAGTTGAAGAAGTACGGGCTGATGCGCCCCGACTTGAGCTTGAACTGGCCGAAGCGCAGCGCGCCGATCTCCAGCGCCAGCTCGATGAATTCCGTCTTGTACGCGCGCATGCGGCGATCCCCGGCGCCCGCGGCGCCTTCTGGTAGAGTATCGCATGGCGGGCGGCATCGCGATCACGGCATGCGCATCATCACCCTGAACGTCAACGGCATCCGCTCGGCGGCCCGCAAGGGCCTGTTCGAATGGCTGCCGCGGCAGCGCGCGGACGTCATCTGCCTGCAGGAGATCAAGGCGGGGCCGGAACACCTGGCCGAACCGCCATTCACCTCGAAGTCCTTCTACTCGTATTACGAGCCGGCGGTGAAGAAGGGCTACTCGGGCGTGGCACTGCTCACCCGCGAGCATCCCGACGGCCTGGTGCGCGGCTTCGGCACGCCGGAGTTCGACCACGAGGGCCGCTACCTCGAGGTCCGCTTCGGTGACCTGAGCATCGTCTCGCTCTACGTGCCTTCGGGTTCCGCCGGCGCGCACCGCCAGGAATCGAAGTTCCGCTTCATGACGGCCTTCATGGCGCACCTGCGCCGCATCCGCGCCGATGGCCGGCGCTATGTCATCTGCGGCGACTGGAACATCGCCCACCGCGAGATCGACCTGAAGAACTGGCGTGGCAACCAGAAGAACTCCGGCTTCCTGCCCGAGGAGCGCGCCTGGATGGACGAGGTGCTGGGCGATGTCGGCCTGCGGGATGCCTTCCGTGTCGTCGACGACCGGCCGGAGCAGTACACCTGGTGGTCCAACCGCGGCCAGGCCTGGGCGAAGAACGTCGGCTGGCGCATCGATTACCAGATCGTCTCGCCGGAGATCGCCGCGAAGGTCGGCGATGCCGGCATCTACAAGCGCAAGCGCTTCTCCGACCACGCGCCGCTCATCATGGATTACCGCCTGGATGCCGGCTGAACCCGCGGCCGGGGACGAGGCCCCGCGCTCCGGGCTCGGCGTCTACCTGCACCGCCGCGTGCTGGCGATGCTGTTCCTCGGCTTCTCCGCCGGGCTGCCGTTCCCGCTGGTGTTCGCCACGCTCTCGGCCTGGCTGGCCACGGCCGGGGTGCAGAAGTCCAGCATCGGCATGTTCGCCTGGGTCGGCATGACCTACTCGCTGAAGTTCCTCTGGGCGCCGCTGGTGGACCGCATTCCGCTGCCGGGCATCGGCGCCTGGCTGGGCCGGCGGCGCAGCTGGATGCTGCTGGCGCAGGCCGGCGTGGCGGTGGCGCTCATGGGCCTCGCCGGCGTGGATCCCGCCGGCGACCTGCTGCGGGTCGCCTGGCTGTCGGTGGCGGTGGCGTTCTGCTCGGCGACGCAGGACATCGCCATCGATGCCTGGCGCATCGAGGCGGTGGCGCAGCGCCTGCAGGGCGCCATGGCCGCGGCCTACCAGTTCGGCTACCGGCTGGCGATGCTGGCGGCGGGGGCGGGCGCGCTGTTCATCGCCGACTTCATGTCCTGGCCGGCGGCCTACCACGCCATGGCGGCGCTGATGCTGGTGGGCGTGGTGACGGTGTTCATCATCGAGGAACCGCCGCGCGGGCCCGGTGTCGACGGCAGTACTGCCGGCAGCAGCGCTGCCGCGGGGCAGCCGCCAGCCCGGCGGCTGCGGGCCTGGTTCGCCTCCGCCGTGGTCGGCCCGTTCGCGGACTTCTTCCATCGCAACGGCGCCTGGGGCTTCGTGCTGCTCGGCTTCATCGCCTGCTACCGCATCAGCGACCTGATCCTCGGCGTCATGGCCAATCCCTTCTACATAAACATCGGCTTCTCGCTGTCGCAGATCGCCACCATCGCCAAGGTGTTCGGCTTCGCGCTGACACTGGCTGGCGCGGCACTCGGCGGCGTGGCGGTTGCGCGCTGGGGCGCGGTGCGGCCGCTGGTGGCCGGCGCGGTCCTGGTGGCGACCACCAACATGCTGTTCGCCGGGCTGGCCTGGCACGGCCAGCCGGACCTGCGCTTCCTGATGGCGACCATCTCGGCGGACAACCTCGCTGCCGGCTTCGCCGGCACGGTGTTCATCGCCTACCTGTCGAGCCTGACGAGCGTGTCTTACACCGCCACCCAGTACGCGCTGTTCTCCGCGCTGATGACGGTGCTCGGCAACTTCATCGGCGGCTTCTCCGGCATGGTGGTGGAGGCCAGCGACTGGGTGAGCTTCTTCCTCTATGCATCCGCCATGGGGGTGCCGGCCATCGTGCTGTCGATGGTGGTGGCGGGCCGGGCGCGTGCCCGGTAGGCGGGGCGCCTAGTCCTGGCGGTCGAGGTACTCGAGGGGATCGCCGAAGTTCTCCTCCGGCTTGTCCTGCAGGTCCTCGAACTCTTCCTCGTCGACGTCCACGGACCCGGTCCAGTCGTCCGGCGCCTCGGCTTCCTCGATCGCCATCTCCTGCCAGGAGTCGAAGTCGAGTTCCTCGATGGTGCCGTCGTAGTACTGGATCTCCACCGTGGCATCGGTCGTGTCCAGGGCGACGACCTCGAAGAGGTCGCCGTTCTCGTGCTTGTACCAGTTGCCCACGACCGGGGATATTTCCGTCATTGTTCTTGTTCCCAATTTGGCTTCTTCGCTGGCGACCACTGCCCGGGCACGACTCATTTATAACTCAGGCGAAAGGCCGGGTCGAGCGCCGCCAGGCGCGCTCCCACACGTCATGGCCCAGGCGTTCGCCGCGCCGCTCGAAGCGGGTGCGCGGACGCGACACCGCCGCCAGCGGTGGCTGCCCGAAGGCTGGCTCGGCGGCCACCACGGCCTCGATGTGCTCCGCGTAGGGGGTCCAGTCGGTGGCGACATGGAAAACCCCGTCCGGCGCGAGCTTGCGCGCCGCCAGCCGCGCGAACCCCGGCTGCACCAGTCGCCGCTTGTGGTGGCGCTTCTTCGGCCAGGGGTCCGGGAAGAACAGGTGGATGCCCGCCAGGCTGGCATCGGCCACCTGTTGCTCGAGCACCTCTACTGCATCGTGGCGGATGAAGCGCAGGTTGCGCAGGCCGAGCTTGTCGGCGAGCAGCAGCGCGTGGCCGACGCCGGGTTCGTGGACCTCGACGCCGATGAAATCGCGCTCCGGCTCCGCGGCCGCCATGGCAGCCAGCAGCTCGCCGTCGCCGAAGCCGATCTCCATGACCACCGGTGCCTCGCGCCCGAACAGCTGGCGGAAGTCGAGCGGCCGCGGCTCGAAGGCCAGGCCGAACCGCGGCCAGAGTTCCAGCAGCGCGCGCCGCTGGGCCACGGTGGTGCGCCCGGCGCGCAGCGTGTAGCTGCGGATGGCGCGGTGGGCTGGCGGTTGCGCGGTCTCGGTGTCCGGTGGCGTGCTCATGCTCGATGCGGGTGGCGTCTGCCGGTTGGGGAGGGGCGCACAGATTAGCCTGCCGCTGCATCCTCGGACAGTGTCGCCGCCCGGTGTCCGAGCCGGGTACGCCGGGCATTCCACGGCTTGCTGCGCCGAGCGGCGGACACTTACACTTCGCGCCAGCGCGGGTGTAGTTCAATGGTAGAACTGTAGCTTCCCAAGCTACTAACGTGGGTTCGATTCCCATCACCCGCTCCAGTTACCGCGAGGCCCCGGCGGGGCCTCGTCCCCCCTCGCAAGAACGAGACCGGCATGGACGAAAAGCAACGCAACAGGATCCTGCTCCTTCTCTTCGTCGGCGTACTGATGGGTGCGCTGGACATCGCCATCATCGGCCCGGCCTTCCCGGCCATCCAGGAGGAGTTCGGCGTCAGCAGCCGCCAGCTTGCCTGGATCTCCAACCTCTACATCCTCACCAGCCTGATCGGCACGCCGCTGATGGCGAAGCTGTCGGACCGCTTTGGCCGACGCATCATCTACATGATCGGCGCGCTGCTGTTCGGCACCGGCTCGCTCATCGTGGCGAGCGCCTCCAGCTACGACATGCTGCTCATCGGGCGCGCGGTGCAGGCCAGCGGTGGCGGCGCCATCCTGCCGGTGGCCGCGGCGGTGATCGGCGACACCTTCCCGCCGGAGAAGCGCGGCAGCGCGCTCGGCCTCATCGGTGCGGTGTTCGGCATGGCCTTCCTGGTCGGGCCGCTGGTGGCGATCCTGATCCTCAAGTTCGGCACCTGGCACTGGCTGTTCCTCATCAACCTGCCGATCGCCGTCGGCCTGATCATCGGCGCCATGCGCCTGCTGCCCGCGGTCCGGCCGGCCACTCCCAAGCCCTTCGATTTCCCCGGCATGCTGCTGCTGGCCGTGATCCTCGGCTCGCTCGCCCTCGGCATCACCGGGCTCGACCAGAACGAGCCCTGGCTCGGCATGCTGCACCCGCGCATCGGCGGGCTGATCCTGCTGTCGCTGGTGCTGATGCCGGTGTTCTGGCGGATGGAGAAGGCCGCCGGCGACCCGGTGCTGCAGACGCGCATGTTCCAGTCGCGGCAGATGAACATCGCCGGCCTCATCGCCGTGTGCACCGGCGTCTCGGAGACCAGCGGCATCTTCCTGCCGACCTTCGCCGTGGCCTCGTTCAACATGGAGCCGTACGAGGCGACGCTGTGGCTGCTGCCCACGGTGGTCGCGCTGATCATCGGCTCGCCGGTCGCCGGCCGCATGCTCGACCGCGTCGGTTCGAAGGTCGTCATCCAGGGGGGGCTGCTGCTCACCGCGCTCGGCTACTTCGTGTTCGCGCTGCTCGGCACGGACATCACCTGGTTCGTGGTCGCCCAGGTGCTCTCCGGCTTCGGCCTGTCGTCGCTGCTCGGTGCGCCGCTGCGCTACGTCGTGCTCAGCGAAGCCGGCGAGGCGCAGCGCGCCGCAGCCCAGGGATTGCTGTCGGTGGTGCTGTCCATCGGCCAGATCACCGGCACGGCCTACGTGGGCGCGGTCGCCGCCTCGCATGCCGGCACGCCGGGCGGCTTCCAGCAGGCCTTCCTCGCCATCGGCCTGCTGCTGGTCGGGGCGTTGCTGCTGTCGGGCGTGCTGAAGAACCGCGCCGCGGAGCAGGCCGCCACGGCCGCGGCCAGCGGCTGAGCCGGCACCCACGGCCATGGCTGGTGCCGTGCCGATCCCGTGGCTGCAGCTGGTGCTGGTGGCGCTGGGCGGTGCGCTGGGATCGGTGGCGCGCTTCCTCGGCAGCGGTGCCGTGCACCGGCTGTTCCCCGGGCTGGCGTTCCCGGTCGGCACGCTGGCGGTCAACGTCGCGGGCTCGCTGGTCATCGGCCTGATCGGCGGGCTGGCGGAAGGCCGCCAGTTCCTGGTGCCCGACCTGCGCGTGTTCCTGCTGACCGGCGTGCTGGGCGGCTTCACCACGTTCTCGGCCTTCGCCTTCGAGTCGCTCGGACTCGGTCTCGATGGCGCATGGACCCGCCTGGTGCTGAATGTCGGCGCGCAGCTGCTGCTCGGGCTGGGAGCCGCCTGGGCGGGCTACGGCCTCGGCCGCGCCCTGTGACCGCGTGGCCGGGCGAGGTCAGCCGGCGGCGGGCAGCTGCTGCGGTGACGCCGTGGCTGCGGCCGGCGCGGGTGGCAGCGGCTTCCAGCTGAACCTGAACGTCGTGCCCCGGCCGCCCGGACCGGGGCCGAACCAGATGCGGCCGCCCTGTCCCTCGACGATGCGCTTGACGATCGCAAGCCCCATGCCGCTGCCCTCGACGCCCTCGCGCCGCCCGGGGGCCTGGAACATCTGGAACACCTGCGCGGAGAGCGCGGCGGGTATGCCCGCGCCGTCGTCCTCCACCGCGAACACCAGGACGCCGTCCTGCCGTTCCGCATGGACGCGGACCAGCCCTTCGCCGCGCGGGTGGTGCTTGATGGCGTTGTTGATGAGGTTGCGCAGCACCTGCTCCAGCGGCGCCCGCTGGCTGCGCAGCCTGGGCAGCGAGGCGTCGGCCTCCACGCGCATGCCGGGTGGCGGCGCGAGCAGCAGGGCGATGTCGTGCACCAGCTGGCGGCTGTCCACCTCGCTGGCCTCGCCCGCGGCCTGGCCGGCCCGCGCGTAGGCCAGCAGCTCGTCGAGCAGCTGGCGCAGGCGGCTGACGCGCTGGGCGAGCTGCGCGAGGCTGTCGTGCACCTCGCTCTTGCCATGGTCGGCGAGATCCTCGCGCAGCCAGTCCACCAGCGCCGCGACGGCGCGCAGCGGTGCCTGCAGGTCGTGCGAGGCCACGTAGGCGAAGTGCTCCAGGTCATGGTTGGAGCGCGACAGCTCCCGGGTGCGCTCGCGCAGCGCCTGTTCGACCCGGCGCAGCTCGGTGATGTCCACGCCGATGGCCATGAAGCCGCGTACCTCGCCGCTGGCGCCGCGGTCGGGCTGGTAGGTGATGGCGTAGTGGCGCAGCTCGCCGTCGGGCATGCGTCGCTCGTCCTCGAAGCTGTGGACGGCACCGGCGAGCACGGCGTCGTAGAGCGGCCGCTGCTCGCGGAAGCGCGCCGCGCCGGTCAGCTCGGCCAGCGTGTGTCCGATCAGCTCGCGACGGTCCGTGCCGAGGTGCTCGACATAGCGGTTGCTGAGGAAGCGCACCACGTAGCTGCGGTCGATGTAACAGAACAGCCCCGGAAAGCTGTCCGCCAGGGCCTGCATGCGCAGCTCGGTGGCATGCAGGTTCTCCTCCAGCCGCCGCCGCTCGCTGATGTCGATGCACACGCCCTGCACCACGGGCGCCGCGCCCGGCTGCTGCGGGCGCAGATACCCCCGGGAACTGATCCAGCGGATCGAGCCGTCGCGGCGCAGGGCGCGGTACTCGAGGGAGAAGCTGCCATCGCCGGCCATCGCCTTCCGGATGGCGGCCCAGTAGGTGGACTGGTCCTCCGGATGGATGCGCTGGCGCAGGAGCTCCGGCCCGAAGCCGGCATCCTCGTCGACATCGAGCATCGCGCGGCAGGTGGCATCGAAGCACAGGCGGCGGCTCGCGGCCTCGTAGCGCCAGAGGCCCACGCCCGTCTCCTGGAGCAGCGCCTGCATCTCGGGGTCGGTGATGACCTGCTCGACGCTGACGAAGCTTGTCATGCCGGCCTCAGTTGCCGGAGGCCCGCAGCGGATCGGAGAAGTCCGGCACGCGCATCAGCGCGGTGCCATCCATGAGCTCGCGCAGCAGCGGCTCCAGCTGTGCAGCAGCCATGGGCATGCCGAAGAGGAAGCCCTGGGCGACGAAGCAGCCGCGCTCCATGAGGAAGTCCAGCTGCGCGTTGGTCTCCACGCCCTCGGCCACCGTCTCCAGCCGCAGGCTGCGCGCCAGGGAGATGATGGCATCGATGACGATGCGGCTGTCCTCGCTCTCGCCGACCTCGTGGACGAAGGAGCGGTCGATCTTCAGCACGTCGATGGGGAAGCGGCGCAGGTAGCTGAGGCAGGAATGCCCGGTGCCGAAGTCGTCGATGGCGATGCGCAGGCCGAGTTCCTTGAGCCCGGTGAGGGTGCGATGCGCGGCATCGGTGTCCTCCATCAGCAGGCCCTCGGTCATCTCCAGCTCGATCAGCTCCGGCGCCACGCCGAAGTGCTCGAGGGTGCCGGCGACACGGCGCCGGAAATCGGCCTGCTGGAACTGCCGCGTGGAGACGTTGACCGACACCGGCACCAGCGGCAGCCCCACCTGCTCCCAGGCCCTGATGGTCTCGCAGACGCTGTTGAGCACCCAGTAGCCGAGAGGCACGATGTGGCCGCTGGCCTCGGCCACCGGAATGAAGCGCGCCGGACTCACCGGTCCGCGCTTCGGGCAGTCCCAGCGCAGCAGCGCCTCCAGCCCCTGCAGGCGGCGGGTCCGCAGGTTCACCTTCGGCTGGAACACCAGGCGGAAGCCCTGCTTGCGCAACGCCTCGGCGATGTCCCGCTGCAGCTCGTGGTACTCCACCAGCTCGGTGTGCATGCGCTCGGTGAAGAACTTGAAGTTGTTGCGGCCGGAATCCTTGGCCTGGTACATGGCGATGTCGGCGTTCTTCAGCAGCCGCACCGTGTCGTTGTTGTCGGACGGATAGAAGGTGATGCCGATGCTGGTGGTCACCTTGACCTGGTGGCCGTCGATGCTGAACGGCGCCTCGATGACGCTCAGCAGCTGCTGGGCGATGTTGCCGGCGTCCACCGGCGTGCCGACACCTTCCATGAGGATGGCGAACTCGTCGCCGCCGAGCCTGGCCATGATGTCGCCGGCCCGCACCTGGGTGCCGAGCCGCTGCGCCACCTCCTGCAGCAGCTGGTCGCCGGCCTGGTGGCCGAGGGTGTCGTTGACCACCTTGAACTGGTCGATGTCGAGGAAGAACAGCGCCACCCGGCTGCCCTCCCGGCGTGCGCGTGCGGTGGCGCGCCGCAGCTGGTCCTGGAAGTACTGGCGGTTGCCGAGCTCGGTGAGCGGGTCGAACTGCGCCAGGTAGTTCAGGTGCAGCTCGGCGCGCTTGCGTTCCACGGCATAGCGGATGGACCGCAGGATGGTGCGGCCCTGGCCCTCCCACTTCACGAGGTAGTCCTGCACGCCCTTGTTGAGGACACTGACGGCGAAGGCCTCGTCGTCCTGGCCGGAGAGCGCCACCACGGCGACCCGGTCGTTGACCGCCTGGATGCCGTCCACGCATTCCATGCCGCGGGCGTCGGGCAGGTTCAGGTCGAGCAGCACGACGTCGAAACCGCCGCCGGCCAGCACCTCGCGGGCTTCCTGCAGGGTCCGGCAGTGCACCAGCTCGATGTCGCTGGCCTGCTGCCTGCGCAACGACGCGCCGAGGAAGGCGACATCGTCGGCATTGTCTTCCACCAACAGCAACTTCACGGGTTCATTGGCTGGGTGGCTGCGGGTCGCGCCGCCACCGAACCCCTTTCGCGCCCAAGTCCAGGGGACAGATGTGGCGGAAAGGCTAATGGTCCCGGGCACCTGGCTGGCGGGACCGGTTTCACATATTTCGGATCGACGCCCTCCATCGGTCCGCCGTCGATGCGGATGAATGCGCCGGATTGCCGGCTGGCGCCGGTGCCGGCCAGCCGTTCTCATGGCGGCCATGCAGCTGCCCGCAGCAGTGGCTCGCTGGCTCTCCGGCTGGGCGGAACTCGCCAGGCGCGACGCCGTGCCCGGCTATGCCGTTCGTGGCCGCCTCGCGCGGCTCGGCCTCGACATCGCCGCTCTCGGCGCGGCGCTCACCTGCGGCGGCACCGGGTTCGCCGCGCTGGTTGCCCTGGCCACGGGCCTCGGCGGCCTGGTCCTCGCCTGGGAGCTGGATCTCGCCGGCTGGCAGCGCGATGCGCTGCTCTGCCTGCCTGTCGTGCTGGTCGCGCCCTGGGTCGCGGCCGGCCGCCGACGCCGGCTCGAAGCCCTGCTTGCCGCCGGCGCGTTGCTGCCTGCGACGGCCGTCACGGACGGCGCGCGCGCGCCGGGCGACAGTCCCGCGCTCGGGCAGGCGGAGCCGGGGTGGCCGTGGCAGCGAATGCGCAGGCGGGCGACACAGGACAGGGCATCGGCGCCACGGCGGCGCTGGTGGCCGTGGCCTGCGTGGCGCTGCTGGCAACGCTGGCGATCCCGCGGCAACGCGACACGGCGAGCCTGAACCGGCGCACCGAGGTGCAGACTCTGGCCACGGGCCTGCGCAGCGCCGCGCAGCTCGCACAGGCGCTCGGCCGTGCACGACCCGACGCGACCGGCCTCGCCGCCAGTGGCCCCGCGGCGGCGCAGCTTGCCGGCCTCCTGGCGCCGGCGGAGACCGCGTCGTTCATCCTCGATGGCGACGTCTTCCGGCATCGCGATGCCGCCCCGGGCGCGCGCTGCGGCGTGCGCTACACGCCGGCGGCGCATCCCGGCGAGGAGCCGCTGCTGCAGGCGATGACCGACGGCTGCTGACGGCGCGGCGAGCGCCTTGGCCGCGCCCTGGGGGGATGGTGTAATGGCGCGGTGAAACGCCTCATGAAGATCCTCGGCGGCCTGGTCGCCATGCTGCTGGTGCTGGCCGTCGGCATCGCCATCGCCGTCGCCCTGCTGTTCGATCCGAAGGAATTCCAGCCGCTGCTGGCGCAATCGGTGGAGAAGGCCACCGGGCGCAAGCTCACGCTGGCCGGCGACATCGGCCTCGACTTCTTTCCCTGCTGCAGCATCCGCCTCGGCCATGCGGCGCTCGGCAATCCGCCCGGGTTCGCTGCCGGCGACTTCGCCAGCGTGGAGAACGCCGAGCTCAGCATCCGCCTCTGGCCCCTGCTCACCGCGGGCCGCGTGGAGATCGGCGTCGTCAGCCTCGATGGCCTGGATGCCAGGCTGCTGGTGCGCAAGGACGGCATGGCCAACTGGGAGTTTGCCCCGCAGGCCGCCGCCACCGGCCCGGCACCGGACGCCACCGCGGCGCCGGCCACCGGGCTGAGCATCGGCGGCATCCGCATCCGCGACGGCCAGATCGCCTACCGCGACGAGCAGGACGGCTCGGCCTACCGCGCCGCACGGCTGAAGCTGGACGCCGGGGCCATCAGCCCGGGCGTGCCCTTCGAGCTGCGCCTCGCCACGCAGTTCAGCGAGGAAGGCGACGGTCTCGGCGGCGAGATCGCGCTGCAGACGAGCGCGCTGCTCGATCCGGCGACCTCGCGGCTCACGCTCAACAAGCCGCTGCTGGATTTCGATCTCGTCGGCGCCTCGCTGCCCGCGAAGTCGCTGAAGGGCAGGCTCGGCGCCGCCACGGCGATGCTCGACACCCGGCAGGAAACCCGCCTTGGCCTCACCAGTCTCGAAGGCGAGCTGAGCGCGCCCGGGCTGAAATCGCCGGCCGGTGATCTCGACGGCAGCTTCACCGCTGCCGAGGCGAGCCTCGCCATCGGCGCCAGCAGCGAGCTGGTGATCCCCGCCCTGAAGGCGGACGTGACGGTGAAGGGCAGCGGCATCCCGGGCGGCGCCTTCACCGGCACGCTGGGGCTGGAGGGACTGGCGCTGGACATCGACAAGCTGGCGGGCGCTGTCAGGGCCTTCAAGGCCGATCTCAACGGCCTCGGCGCACGCCTGGCGCTGGAGGGCGGCGGGCGGCTGACGCCCGGCAGCCAGGGCGGCGCCGAACTTGCCGGCCGCTTCAAACTCGACCCGCTCTCGCCCCGCAGCCTGCTCGCCGTGCTGGGCGAGCCCGAGCCGGCCACTGCCGACCCGAAGGCGCTGACCCGCCTCGCCGGCAGCGGCAGCTGGTCGCTGGGCAAGGATGCCGTGGCGCTGAAGGATCTCGACATCCGTCTCGATGACAGTCAGCTCACCGGCAGCCTCGGCCTGCAGGACTTCGACAAGCCGATGACGCGCTTCGACCTGCGCGTGGACCAGCTCGACCTCGACCGCTACCTCGCGCCCGCGGCGGAGGCGGGCGCGAAGCCGGCGAAGGGCACTGCCCCGGCCGGTGCTGCGGCCGAGGACATCCCCGTGGAAACCCTGCGCGGGCTGCGCCTCGATGGCCGCCTCGCCATCGGCAAGCTGGTGTTCGCCAGGACGCACCTCGCCGATGTCGGCGTCACGGTGCGCGCCGACGGCGGGCGCCTGCGCCTCGACCCGCTCGCCGCGCAGCTCTATGGCGGCAGCTATCGCGGCAGCGTCGCCATCGACGCCACCGGCCCGAAGGCGCGGGTGGCGCTCGAGCAGCAGATCAGCGCACTGCAGCTCGGCATGGTGCTGAAGGACCGCTACCAGACCGACAGGCTAAGCGGCGCGCTCAGCGGCCGCATCAGCGCCAGCGGCACCGGCAACCGCAGCGACGACATCCTCGCCACGCTCGGCGGCCAGGTGGCGCTGTCGCTGGCCGATGGCGTCTTCCGGGGCACGGATCTCTGGTACGAGATCCGCAGTGCCCGTGCGCGCCTGCGCGGTGATGCGCCGCCGCCGGCTCCGGCCAGCCCGCAGACGCCGCTCGAGGCGATGGAGATGACCGGCACGCTGGTCGATGGCGTATTGCAGAGCGACCAGCTGCTGGCACAGGTGCCGTTCCTGCGCCTCACCGGCAAGGGCGGGCTGAACCTGGTGACGCGCAGCCTGGACTACGCGCTGCGCGCGCAGGTGTTCGAGACCCCGACCTTCGCCGACGGCAGCAGCATCAGCGATCTCAAGGGCCTGGCCATCCCGCTGACCGTGAAGGGTCCGTTCGACCAGCCCAAGGTCGCGGTGGACGTCAAGGACATGGTCACCGGCGTGGCGGCGCAGAAGCTCAGGAACCGCCTGCTCAAGCGCCTCGGCGGCGAGGATGAACCCGCCGCGGCCACGCCGCCCGCCGAGCCGGCCGCCCCGGGCAGCGAGCCGGCCCCGGCCGCCACGCCACCGAAGCAGGAGGAGAAGCCGCGCGACCTGCTCAAGCGCGGCCTGCGCGACCTGCTCAAACAATCCCAGCCGGCGCCCGAGCCCGCGCAGCCGTGACGGGCATCGCCCCGGCGCTGCTCGCCTGGTGGGATACCCACGGGCGCAAGGACCTGCCCTGGCAGCGCAACCCCACGCCCTATCGCGTGTGGGTGTCGGAGATCATGCTGCAACAGACGCAGGTGGCGACCGTCGAGCGCTACTACGACCGCTTCATGGCGGCCTTTCCCGAGCCGCGCGCGCTCGCCGATGCCAGCGAGGACGCGGTGCTGCACGCCTGGTCGGGCCTGGGCTACTACGGCCGCGCCCGCCAGCTGCAACTCGCCGCGCGCCGGGTGCGTGACGAACACGGCGGCGAGCTGCCCATGGAACTCGAGGCCCTGCTGGCCCTGCCGGGCATCGGCCGCTCCACCGCCGGCGCCATCCTCGCGCTCGCCGGCGGCCAGCGCCAGCCGATCCTCGACGGCAACGTGAAGCGCGTGCTCACGCGCCTGCACCGCATCGGGGAGCCGCCGGTGACGCGCGCGGTGCTCGCCCGCCTCTGGAACATCGCCGAACGCGAGACGCCCGCCGACCGGCCGGGCGCCTATGCGCAGGCGATCATGGATCTCGGCGCCACACTCTGCACCCGGCGCCGGCCCGCCTGCGACCGCTGCCCGCTCGCCAGCCGCTGCATCGCCCGGCGCGACGGCATCGCCGAAAGCCTGCCCGCCGCGAAGCCGCGGCGGGTGCGTCCGCAGCGCGCCAGCGTCGTCATGCTGGTGCGCCTCGGCGGCGCGCGGGTGCTGCTGGAGAAGCGTCCCGCCGCCGGCCTCTGGGGCGGGCTCTGGGGACTGCCCGAGGTCGGCGCGCTCGCCGAGGTCAGCGCCTGGTGCGAGCGCGAGATCGGCCGCGCCCCGGTGCGTCTCGCCGTGCGCCCGGTGCTCCGCCACGGCTTCACGCACTTCGACCTCGACATGACCCCCGTCGAGGTGGAGGTCCCCGAGCCCGGCCGCGTTTTGGATGGCGGCCGCTGGCTCTGGTATAACCTGCATGACCCGGCCCGCGTCGGCCTCGCCGCGCCGGTGACGAAACTGCTGAACTCCCTCCTTCCGTAGCGGCCCGCGCCGCGTGGTGCCATGTCCAGAACAGTCCATTGCGTCCTGCTCAAGACGGAGGCCGACGGCCTCGACCGCCCGCCCTACCCGGGCGAACTCGGCAAGCGCATCTTCGACAACGTCTCGAAGCAGGCCTGGCAGCGCTGGCTCGGCCACCAGACCATGCTGATCAACGAGTACCGCCTGACGCCGATCGACCCCAAGGCGCGCAAGTTCCTCGAGGAAGAGATGCAGAAGTTCTTCTTCGGCGAGGGCTCGGAGCGGCCGCCGGAGTTTCGCGCCGGCTGACCTAGAAGGATTTCTCGGCCTGCAGCAGCAGCTGCACCTTCGAGACATCGCCCGGCGGGGCGACGGGGAAGGCCAGGTCGACGTGCAGCACGCTGCCTATCCCCGAGCGCGCGTTGCCGATACGCAAGCCGAAGCCGACGTCGCCGAGCCAGCCCGTGGGCGGCGGCGTGGCGGCATCCGCCGCCGCGGGGTCATCCCCGCCCCAGGCCTGGCCGGCATCGGCGAACACCGCGGCGCCGACACGGAACAGGCGGAAGGGATACCAGTCCGTGTAGTAGCGTTCCTCGACGGTCAGCAGCACACGGTTCTCGCCGGTCTCGTAGCGCAGCGGATAGCCGCGCAGGCCGTTGTCGCCGCCGAGCTGCAGCGGGTGGTCCTCGCTGAGGCCATCGCCATGGGCGCCCGCGAAGTAGGCCATGAAGGTGTTGTGCTCGTCGAAGCGGTGGTAGAAGCGGGAGTCCGCCTGCAGCACCGCATCCACCAGGCCGCCTGATTCCAGGCGGCCCTCCCAGCCCGAGCTCAGGTGCAGGTCGTTGCCCTGGCCGAAAGGCAGGCCCATGGAGCCCAGCAGCGAGAAGATGCCGGCGGAGCGGTCCGCGCCGAAGGCGGGCGCTGACCAGCCGAGCGACGCGCGCAGGCGCCGGCCGAGGAACACGTCCTCGGTGCGGCCGATCTGGTCGCGGTTGCGCGAAGTCTCGAAGTGGTCCTCGATCAGCTCGACGCCCACCCACGGATAGGACAGGGTGTAGTCCTGCGGCAGCTCGCGGGTGGGCGTGTCGCCGTCCGTCACCGCCTGGTAGCGGGCGCTCGCATAGCGGTAGCCCGCGAGCCAGCGGCGCGCCCAGCCATCCACCAGACCCCTGGAGGCGCCGCCCTGCACCGAGTAGTCGCGATAGCTGCTGCCGAACTCGCTCACCTTCTCGCCCGATTCGTACACCGGCGTCACTTCGTCGATGGCGTTGGCGGCGACGCCTGCGCTCCAGCGGCTGTCGAGGGCGAAGAACGGCCGTTCCAGCACGAACGAGCCGAGGCGGCCGTCGCTGGTGTCGGTGTAGTGCGCCTGCGTGGCCCAGCGCGAGTGGAACAGCTGCGGATCGATGAACTGCACGCCCAGGCCCGAGCGGTCGACGTTGCTCTTGTACTCCACCGCGAGCTGCTGGCCGAGGCCGAGGAAGTTCGAATCCGCCAGGCGCAGCCGCGAGCGGTTGGTGCCGCCCGAGCGCCCGACGCCGATGCCGGGTTCCAGCGTCCAGACATCGTGCACCTTCACGTCCAGGTCCACGGTATTGGTGTCCGGGTCGTAGTGGCGGGCCAGCACGTCCGCGTCGGAGAAATATTCCTGCTCGCGCAGCAGTCGCGCGGTCTCCGCGGCGCGCTCCGCCGAGAACAGGTCGCCCGGTTGCAGGAGCAGCTGGTCCTGCACCGTGGAGGGGCGGGTGCTGTAGTGCAGGTCGTTGGCGAGCCGGTAGAGCATGCGGTCCTCGCGCGGGTCGCTGGTGTCGAAGATGTCCCCGACCTCGATGTCGATCCGCCCGATGGTCGCGCCGCGCCGTTCCAGTTCCTCGGGGCTCGGCATGTCCTGCCCCCGCGTGACCGGCTCCGCGTCGGTGTCCGCTTCATCGCCAGCCCAGGCCGCCGGCCCGGCCAGCGCCGCCAGCACCAGCCACCAGGTGACCAGCCACTGCCGCCGCCATGATCGGGGAATTGCGTCCATCCGGCCCGTAGGACGGCCGCACGGCCCCCGCCCAACCGCCGGCACTGGCCGGCCAGGGTGCGCCCGCGGCCGCCGGATGCGCCGCTTGCCTTGACGCGGGTTGGCGGGGGCGGCTTAAATACCGCTCCCCGCGAGGCCTCGCCCGCGGGCGCCCTCCAAGGCCGCGGCCCCCGCGCGGCGCCTCCCCGGATGGCCAGGTAGCTCAGTTGGTAGAGCAGCGGACTGAAAATCCGCGTGTCGATGGTTCGATTCCGTCCCTGGCCACCAAAAATCGACGCCCAACCGTTCTCGGTTGGGCGTTTTCCTTTGCGGAATCCGCCCCCCACGCGGGGTTCCCGCCCGTTCTGCGTGTGCCACCCGCCGGTCGCCCAACCGCCGCCACGCGCCCGGTTCGCCTGTTGATTTGCGCCTAAAACTGACCCACCTATAGCGGGTATTTGCATCCAATTTTGACCCACGTGTACACCCCCGTCCTGCTCTTTGGGGCAGGAGATT
>JAANMW010002401.1_pt1 | contig 17001 bp, 16 predicted proteins | sample 7279671 | NCBI WGS metagenome assembly JAANMW01 (sample SAMN14094541, study PRJNA606508) | bioreactor metagenome | isolation source: A lab-scale SPAN reactor treating ammonium-rich wastewater day 247 | place: Ireland: Galway | collected 2017-09-19
CCGCCGAGTTTATCTTCGCCAACGAGATCACGTAGCTTGAATATGATCGGGAACGGCGTCTCTTCGTTGAACTCGGTCGAATCTGCTTCCCTCAACCCGCACACATCGCGTGCGAATTCGATGCAAGCTGTCTGCATCCCTAAGCAAATACCGAAGAACGGCGTGGCCGAACGCCTCGCGTATTTGATCGCACGAAGCATTCCGGAGATACCGCGCTTCCCGAATCCGCCCGGCACAAGTATCGCGTCGTAATCATTCAACTCCGTCTCGTAATCGTCCTTCATCAGGTTTTCCGATTCGAGCCAGGTGACGTTTACGCGCAGGTCGTTCGCAACGCCCGCATGGGTCAACGCTTCGCGAAGCGATTTGTACGAATCTTCAAGCTCAACATACTTGCCGACGATCGCGACCTTGACCGAACCCGCGGAAGGTTCCTTGATCGTCGCAACAAGGTCGCGCCAACGCGTAAGATCCGCGGTCGGGAAACGTTCGCCCAGATGCAGGTCGGCAACGATGAGCTCATCGAGGCCTTGCTCGTGAAACGCAAGCGGAACCTCGTAGATCGTCGGGACATCAAGAGCGGAGATCACAGCCGATTCTTGCACGTTGCAGAACAGCGCGATCTTCTTCCTGAGATCAGCTGAAACGGGGCGGTCCGAACGGCAAAGCAGAATATCCGGAGCGATACCGATCTCGCGAAGTTCGCGAACGCTGTGCTGCGTCGGCTTTGTTTTCAATTCGCCTGCAGCGGCAATGAACGGCACAAGCGTCACGTGAACGAAGATAGCGTTCTCGCGGCCCTCTTCATTGCCCATCTGGCGTATCGCTTCGAGGAAGGGTAGTGATTCGATATCACCGACCGTACCGCCGATCTCGACTATCAGCACATCCGGCTCGTGCGTGTCCGCGACCGTTCGAACCGCCGCCTTGATCTCGTCCGTGATATGCGGAATGACCTGGATCGTCTTGCCTAGATAGTCGCCGCGGCGTTCTTTCTCGATGACCGAAAGATAGATGCGGCCGCTCGTCCAGTTATTCGCCTGCGAAAGCTTTGCGTGGGTAAAGCGTTCGTAGTGTCCAAGATCGAGGTCGGTTTCCGCACCATCATCCGTAACATAGACCTCGCCGTGCTGGAACGGCGACATCGTGCCCGGATCGACGTTGATGTACGGGTCGAGCTTCATCATCTGAACGTTCATCCCGCGGGCTTCCATCAAACAGCCGATCGAGCTTGCCGCAAGGCCTTTGCCGAGGCTCGAAACCACACCGCCTGTTACAAATATGTATTTCGTCTTTTTCTCGGTCATTTAGTCTCCTTTGCTCCGTCTCCCTCGTCCTTTTTCTTCTGATACCTGCCGTCTTTCATCTGTGTCTGAACAGCTTTCGCCCGTGCGAATCCGGGATCGACCAACTCTTGCAACGCGTTCGACATCGCACCGAGCATCGTTGAATTCTCAGCCGCCGCCTTTTCGAATTCTTCCGCGGTCGTCTTACGCGGACGGCTCAAAGCCTTTAGCCCGATCAACGCTCCAATGATCAACAAAGCAATAAAGATCGCTCCGACCCAATCTTGCATACTTCAAAAAATTATTAATTAACAATTATCAATTAATAATTACGCTCCGCGAAACTTGCGTTTCAAGCACTCTCCTAACCTTCTCAAGATCGTCTTCGGTATCGACCCCGATCGAATTTGCCGCTGCTTTGACGAGCTTTATTCTTGCACCGTTCTCCAATGCACGAAGCTGTTCGAGCATCTCGAATTTTTCGAGCGGTGTCTGCGGCATCTTCGAAAACTCAAGCAAGTACTCGCGTCGATAGACGTAGAGGCCGGTGTGCTTCTTAAAATGCGCGAGTAACTCGGGCTCTGACTCTACAGCTCGGATCGCGTCGCCGCCGTGCTTCAAGCTTGCGTCGCGGGGCCACGGCATCGGCGAGCGCGAGAAATACAACGCGTGTCCGGTCTTATCGGTCACGACCTTCACATTGTTTGGATCGAATAGCTCACTCGCACTCTCGAATGTCTCATAGACGGAAACGATGTCTGACTCTTCAGTTTCGAGGATCGCCTCCACGGCCGCGTCGATCGTTTCCGGAGCGATCAGCGGTTCATCGCCCTGAACGTTCACGATGATCGAACCTTCCGGCAGACCGGCGGCAACTTCTGCCACTCGATCGCTTCCCGAAGAATGTTCGGGTGACGTCATTTGTGCTTCACCGCCTGCCGCGATCACCGCACCGCGGATCGCTTCATCGTCTGTCGCGACAATAACTCTCGAAACGGACTTCGCCGCCTTCGCCCGTTCGAACGTGTGGACGATCAACGGTTTTCCGGCAATTTCACGCAAAAGTTTTCCCGGCAAACGAACAGACGCCGCCCTTGCCGGGATCACTGCGATGACAGATTTTGCTGGAGATTTCCCGTGTGGTTCCACGGGATTTTAGGTTAGCGTTATTCGCCGGACTTCGCAAGGTTCGACTTCCGATTTTCTTCTTCGTGCTTGTTAATGCGATGCTCATTTCGCTAAACTTTCGAGAGTGCAGAACGCAGAAGAAGCCGAGGAACAACACTATCTCCCTTATCCGCCGCCTGTTGCGGCACGCGCGGCGACACCGAATGACCCGCCGTGGTCGCTGCCCGTTGCAGCAGGCGTTTGGATCCTGAGCATTCTGGCGATCCTGTTCGCTCCTGTCCTGTTTGTAATTCCCTATTACGTGCTTAGCGGCAAAGGTGTGCCGGCAGAGCCTGAGAAGGATCCGACGGTCATTCTGTTGAGCCTGATAGCAACTGTTCCCGCTCATCTTTTCACACTGCTCGTCTGCTATCCGGTAGTTACAAAGGGCCGCAAGTTTCCCTTTTTTCAAACGCTCGGCTGGCGGCTTGGGAATTTTCGCTGGTGGTATTTTCTAGCGATCATCATCGGCTTTTTTGCACTTTTAGCCGGTATCTCCGCGATCTTCCCGGATACGGACAATGAATTGCTCCGCATTTTGCGCAGCTCTCCGATGGCCGCATATTTCATGGCGGTTTTGGCGACGCTCTTTGCTCCATTTATCGAGGAGTTGGTCTATCGCGGAGTACTATATCCGGCCGTCGAGCGTTCTGCCGGAAAGATCGCTGCCGTCCTGATCGTAACTCTCCTCTTTGCCGGGATCCATTTCCCGCAGTATTGGGGAAGCCCCGGGTCCCTCCTCGGTATCACGCTTTTGAGCTTTGTGCTGACAGCGACGCGGGCAGTGTCGGGGAATCTGCTGCCGTGCGTGATCCTGCATTTTATCTTTAACGGCCTGCAATCCGTCTCGATCGTCTATGCCACAATGAATGGTGGCCTCGAAGCACCGGCGAACGCCTTTTTCCGTTAGTAGGAACGCATTCTATCGTTTACCAGAAAAGCCGTCGAAGACAGACAAAAAAGCCTGGAAGGAATCTCCTCCCAGGCTTTTCGCTTCTCTTGACTTCGATCCGCGTTTACTGCGGCTTCGCACCCGTGTTGCTCCGCGAACCCGTATTTGCCGGAGGTGATGGCGGGATGTAGATCGGACGCGGCGGAGTATAAGACGGCGTTTGCGACGGGAAACCGTCAGAATTCTGTATTCCGCGACCGCCGCCGTTCATGCGGACAAATGGCGGCACCGGCTCACGGTTTCCGGCCGATACGATCGGCGTCGGCTGATTCTGAGGCGGATTCGATCCGCCGCCACTCGGCGGATTTCCATGGCTGCCGCCAGTCGGATAACCATACGGATACCACGGATTACTCCACCACGGGTAATTGTACGGATAGTAGTAGCCGATGTAGTTACCAAAGCCATATCCGTACGGGCTGGCCCAACCGTAACCGAACGGCAGGAAGCAATATGCGTTCATGAACGGATCGAACACCCAAAGGCCAAATGAGTTATACGCGCTAAAGCCTGTGGTGTAGAGCGAATTCCTCAGGTCGTCGCGAACTGCTTTGCGCTTCAAGTTTGCCGTGGCCTTCGCAAGTTCTTTCGAGCGTGACTTGCTCCACGCCTCGAGCGCATCCTTATCGTGATCGAATTTCGTTACCGAAACAGTGCCGTTCGCAAGCACGCCCTTACGATCTTCTTTGATGACCGTCTGGCCGCCGCGGCCCATCAAGGCTTTACCTTCCCAGACAGCAACAGCCGTCGAATTCTTATCAACATCAAAACGGTAAACGCCGGTCTCAGCAAGACGCACTTTGCCGTGCGGTGTCAGAACATCTACACGAAATTCACGGCTTGCGTAAACCTCAAGGATCGCGGCACCGCGTTCGAGACGCACGCGAAGGTCCTCAAGGTCCGTCGAAACGAATTCGAATGCAGAGTTCTCACCGAGACGAAGATACGAACCCGGGTTCAGAAGAACCTCTGCACGCCCGTCATTTCCGGTCGAAACTCGGTCGCCGACGAAAACCTCGTCGCCCTTGAGCAGAACGCCGCTCTTGCCGACCTTTCGATCGACAGACACCGTCCCTTCCGTGTAGCTAATACCACCGGCCTGTGCCGAAATGACGAACTTGTTTGTCGATGCGTTTATGCCTTGCGAAAACGCCAGGCTTGCACCGAATACGGCCAATACTGCGAATATCGCAAGCCGGAAGATGGATCTGGACATTTTATTTCCTCCTGACGGGCTTTTCGCCGATTTTACGCTATTTACCATTGAGAATACAAACTTTTTCATACCCGTTGTTTAGATGCAGGTTTTATTGACTAAGGTGGATTATTTTTTCCGACGATTTTCGCAAACAACCTATCGTTCGGTTTCGCAATCCAACTGACAGCGAGCACCTTTTCGGTGCGGATCGCAATACGATGGCAAGCTTCAAGGACCCAAAACTATCTTTTTCACCGATCGAGGTTATCGATCGCCTGCTCGAGATCCGCGGCGAACTCGGATTCGCCGAAACTCTCTACATTGACCGCTCCGCAGAATTGACCGACTTTTTGGATGCCTTCGGCTTTGATGTTTACGCTTTCTCGACCAAGAACGAGAAGATCGAACTCGACGTAACGTCGACTCCTGTCGTCCCCGGCGGAGATACGCTGCACACGTCTGTAACCGGACACTAGGTTTTTATTTCAAGCAACTGAAGGAACGCCGGAATCTCTCGACCAACATGTCGGAGAAACCGGCGTTCTCGTCATAGGAAGGTTCTAAATTGCCTTTACTATAAAGAGCGTGCCATCGTCATCGAGGAATTTCCGTTCCGTAAAATCCGTAACGCCCTTACGAACGTGGTCGATCAGCTCTTTTGCCGGAAGGTGAATTCCGTCCAGAACGCGTTTCGCGAATCTGTCGACGCCGTACTCTTCGCCCAGATCGTTCGTCGCCTCGGTAATTCCGTCCGTATAGATAACCATCACCTGGCCCGGCTCGAACCGAATGAAATGCTGATGAAAATGCACGTCCTCGAACATCCCGAGCGGCTGATCGCCATATTCGACGTACCGATATTCACCGTCCGCCTTTATCAGCAGGGGTGGATTATGTCCTGCATTTGAGAATACGAATGTGCGGTTCGTTGAATCGAGTACGCCGTAGATCGCGGTGATGAATTGGTTATCGTCGATGGATTCATATAGGAGATTGCTGACCTTTGAGAACGCGACGTTTGGCGCGTAACCGGTCTGCGAACTCGTCCGCAACGACGCTCTTAGAAATGCCATCAGCAAGGCCGCCGGAATCCCTTTTCCGACTGCATCCGCGACAACGATGCCGTATTGATCCTCAAACAGCTTTACCCAATCATAATAATCGCCCGAAACCTCTTCGGCCGGAAAAATGAATGCACTCACGTCGAAGCCCGCGACCTCAGGATCGTCTTCCGGAAGGAGTTCGAGCTGCACCTTTCGAGCGATATCCAGCTGAGCCTCGATGCGTTTTTTCTCGACGACTTGTTCGTGCAGCCTCACCTTTTCGATGATGATCGCAACCTGCGACGTCAAGAGCTGGAGCACCTCAAGATCATCCTCGTCAAAGGCATTCAGCTCGTCGCTTTCCAGATCGAATGCCCCGATAACGCGGTCATTCGAAATGATCGGAGCGACCATTTCCGAACGCGTACGCTCACGCGCCTTGAAATATCTATCGTCCTTGCTTACATCAGGCGAGAGGATAGGCTCGCCCGATTGCACGACCGTCCCCAGAAAGCCTTCGCCCATTCGCAGACGCGGCTCGATCAGCTCAAAACTCAATTGGTAACCGCGAATCGCCTTAGCCTTGAAAAGTTCCTTCTTTTCTCCTTCTTTTGCCTCCACAAGGTAAATTCCGGCCGCATCGTAAGGGATAAGCGAACCGAGCGTATCCATCACGAGGTTCAAAACCTCCTCGAGATCGAGCGACTGTGAGATCGTCTTCGTAATATCGAGGAGAAGGCGCAGTTTGTCCTCAACCGTTAGTCTTGTAGCGTGGTCAGAATGTTCGGACTGAGCCTGGTGCATTTGAAAAATGTCGGGAAATAAAGAAACGCGAACGCGGGCGATGATCTATTCGCCCAAACGAATATTATACACGTTTCCGACGCGACCTTACCCTTTGAATAGATGTTTTTCGTACAGACCCCAAAGACGCGAGATCTTGATGCGAAACTCGACAAGCGCAGTGCTAACGCCGTAGTGCCGTGCTATCTCGCGGGCAGTTCGCCCGTCGATGATCAGCTTCTTCAATCCCGAATACGGGACGAGTGCCGCAGCGCCGGTCGAATACGCTTCCTCTTCGATAGCGTGGTTGTAGTCCCGTGTTTTTGTGGTTTTGCCCGATGGATCTTTTACAGCAAGTTCATTCGCCTTATGGCCGAGAAAAACATGGCTTACTTCCTCCATCAAGGTTGCCGCGTGGCGATTCTTGCTGTGTGTCGGATTGAGTATGATCAGCGTGCGGCCGTCCGGTAGCGGTATCGAAGCGGCTCCGCCCGACCACGCATCTTTCCCCGCACCGAGCAAATGCTCTCGCGTGCCCTCGCTCAAGGCCGACACTTGCTCAAATGGCACGACAAGAAGATTCGCATGCGCGGCAAGTTCGAATGGATCGAGCCTGTCGGTATCCTTCTTAAGGCCCGCAAACTGCCGCAAGCCCTGAGCCCGCATCTCATAGCGGCGGCCCTTCTCTGTCGGCGGAAATTCCCTGTTCATTGTGCCACGAAATCAAAATGGCTTCGGCAAGATACGCCACGACGCACCCTGGCCGAAGCCTTCCTGGAAATTCACAATTTCGCCCTAAACTTCTTTGTATTCGGAATCGACGACCTCGCTCGAAAGCGCGACGCGGTAATTCTTCGATTGCTTCTGCTTCGTGATCAAAAGGTCTTCCTTTCGCTTTAGAAGGTCCGCTCGATTGAATACCGAGATCTCGAAATTATAGCCGTGCGTGATCGCATCCTTCGGGCAGGCTTCTACGCAGTAACCGCAGAAGATACAGCGGCCGTAGTCGATGTTATAGACCTTTGCATAACGTTCGTCGCGGCCGATACGTTCCATGTAGGGCCTTGCATCCTGCTCCGCCTCGATGTAGATACAGTCCGATGGACACGCTGCCGCACATAGGTAGCAGGCAACGCACTTCTCTTTACCGTTCTCATCAACGTGCAGGAGATGCTGGCCGCGGTATCTGGGCTGAACCGTAACCGGTACGTCGGGATACTGCACCGTCCACTTCTCCCGCGGGATCTCGGCAAGAGTACGCTTCATACCCTTGACGACGGCCACAGTTGATTCGATCACATCTGAAATTAGCGACATTCTAGAAAAATTCCCCAACCTTCATTATAGGCTTTGGATGGAGGCGTTATCAAAAAGCCCTCTCTAAAGCCCGCATACCACCGAAAAGGAATAGGAAGGCGAGCCACGCAAGGCTTGCGACAACGCCAAGAATACCGGTGATTAGGCCGATCATAGCAAAAGAACCGCCGCCGTAAGCGACCGGATCATTCGCTGCTTTCGAGCGGGCCATAAATCCGGTAATGATCGCGATCAAACTCGGCACTACCGAGCCGCAGCAAAGGGTCAAACCGAGAATACCGATGATCATCGAGACGACAGCAAGCGTCTTGCTCTGTCCCGCTGCTGGTGGAGGCGGCGGAACGGGAAGCGGTGCTGACGGCTCGACTTGTGCGGGCGGAGCCGCCGCCACCGGAGCTGCCGGCGTGGCCGCAGGCGGAGGTTCAGGGAACGGCTGCATCTTTGTCGGCGGCTCGTCGTCAAAACTCGATAAACTCGACGCCGGCTTTGGCACTTCGAACGGCGATGGCGGCGGCGGTGAAATATCGTTGAAATTCGGAGCGTTACTGAAATGCGGCGATGCGATCTCGGGCTCGGAAAATTTGGGCGGTTCAGGGACCGGAGCTGCGGGCGGTTCCGGGGCCGGGGCTGCCGGTGCGTCGGGTATCTCCATACCCGGATCGTCCTTTTCTTCGAGCAGCTGGCGCATCTCGTCTGCCGAGGCGACCATGGTCTTCATCATATCGCCACCGCCGGGAGCCGGTAGATCGAGCATATTGTCCGGTTCGGCGATCGGTACGGGAGCATTGTCTGCCTGCGAAGCAGCCTTGATCTCGGCCGGACTTGCGACCATCGTCGCATACGGGTCAAGCGGCGGTGCGTCGTCAACCAACGCAGTTCCGTCCGCCTGACAGAACCGCAACGAATCCTCAAAAGTGTTATCGCACGTCGGGCATCGTTTCATAGTTTTAATTTTTGGAGTCAGCTATCGGAGTTTCAGGCTACAGGGTTTGTCATTGGAACATCCGAAGACCGCACACACTTAGGCCGCCCTTTCAAACCCCGTAACTTCTGAACTTCGTAACTTATACTCCGAACCGCTATACCAATTCAAGCTTGCTAAAGAAATATGCGATCTCGATCTGCGCATTTTCTTCAGAATCCGAGCCGTGAACTGCGTTTTCGCCGATAGATGTCGCAAATTCCTTGCGCAGCGTGCCTTCGGCAGCCTCAGCCGGATTCGTCGCTCCCATCAGGTCGCGCCAAGCCTTTACAGCACCATCTTTTTCGAGCGCAAGCACAACGCACGGCCCGCTCGACATAAAATCGCAAAGCTCGTCATAAAAGCCTTTACCGGCGTGAACCGCATAAAACCCCTCTGCCTGCTTACGCGTCTGGTGAATAAGCTTCATTCCGCGAATTCCGAACCCTGCGTCCAGAATGCGCTGAATGATCGCACCTTGCTTCCCTGCCCGAACCGCATCGGGCTTAATGATCCCAAATGTTAAATTGCTCATTATATTAGAATTGTATTGAATTAGAGCTCGGAATCAGCCCTTGCTGTCTTAAGCTCCATAGAAGAATATCCGTCCTCGCCACTCCACGCAAATCAGCGAGATGCTCTGGGCAATTCACGTTGGCGGCAGCTCCTGCTTACCAACGTCCCGAAGCGCCGCCGCCGACCTTAACCGGCAATGGAATGTCGGGCATCATATTCCCAACCATATGGCGTGTCAAAAAATTCCCTGTCGCGGTCACCTTGATGTCTCTGCCGGGATTTCGACCCCACGAGCTGCTTACGACCTCTCCGTTCGCGGGTACGTAGTTGGTGATCTGCGGATTACCGCGAAGCGATCCGATCGTCATCATGCCGACAAGCGGTGCCGGATTGATCGTGCTTGCCGTGATCCTCGTTCTTACGGATGAGTATGCAGCGAGGCCGCCGCCCAAAGAGTGGCCCGCAAGGTGGTGAACTCCATACTCCCGTTGATACCTGAGCGTGAGCGACAATGCCTGTGTGTATTGATGAGAATACCCGCCGAGAGCCTGTATGCCATCGTGTATAAAATCCATGACCGAGTCGCTGCCGGCAAACGCGAGAACATAGAGTTCGCGATTCTCCGGCTTTGTAAGGACTGCCTTAAATCCCGTTAGATGCGTCGCCCTGTCGGCCAAGATCGACCAGATAGTTCCATCAGGAAAACTGTATCGGTCACCCGTAACGCCATCATAGGCGATCTGGCATACACCCTTTGTTTCGGCCATGGTCAAAGTTGACATATTTCTTCTTCTCCGGACGGTCGATTTCGAGAAAATTCTCTTAATTATGACGGTATTTGGGATAGATTTTTGCGTTAGAAATTTCAAAAATGCCGCCAAAAACACAACGCCCGACAAGCGTGAAAGCCTGTCGGGCGTGTAAGCCAATACGGTCGATTTTCTAGATCGAGGCTGCGATCGCCTCGTCAAAGATCTGCAAAGCAACATCGACGTTCTCTTTCGTAAGGATCAGCGGCGGCGAGAAACGGATCGAATTCGAGCCGCAGCCGAGAATGATAAGCCCACGGTTGTAGCATTCCATCTCGACCTTATCCCGAAGTTCCGCGTCTGCCTTCAAGCTCGTTTTGTCCGTAACAAATTCGACTCCGAGCATCATTCCAAGCCCGCGTACATCGCCGATGCAGTCGTACTTGGCCTTGAGTTCTTTGAGGCCTGCTTCGAGATATGCACCGACCTCGCGGCTGTTCTCGACGAGCCCGCCCTTGAGCAGACGGATCGTAGCCATCGCGGCTTCGAGAGCGACGGGATTGCCGCCGAAGGTCGAAGCGTGTGCTCCCTTGTGCCAGTCCATAATGTCGGCACGTGCCGTACAAGCACCGATCGGCATACCGGAGCCAAGGCCCTTAGCCATACAAATGATGTCTGCCTTTACGCCGTCATAATGGTCGAGTGCGAACATCTTGCCGGTGCGGCCCATGCCGGACTGAACCTCGTCCACGATCAGCATAATTCCATGCTCATCACAGATGCGTCGGAGCTCTTTCACAAATGCCTTCGGAGCAGGAACATAGCCGCCTTCGCCCTGAACCGCTTCAAGCACGATGCCCGCAACCTCTTCAGGCGGCGTCGTTGTCTGGAAGACACGATCTTCGAGCCAGCTTACGACATCGCGAGTGATCGTCGCCTCGTCGGTCGGCATATTCGTTGCAAAGTGGCGGAATTTGTTCGGATACGGAATATGAACTACATCGAGCGGCTGCCGCATAAATCCAAGCCTCTGTGCACGCTTTGACGACGTCAACGAGAGGGCTCCGAGCGTACGTCCGTGGAACGAACCGTAGAACGAAACGAACTTTTGCCGCTTCGTATGGTACATCGCAAGCTTCAATGCAGTTTCGATCGCTTCTGCTCCACTATTTGCAAAATGCGTACGGGTCGGGCCGTCGATCGGAACGATCTCTTCCAACATTTTCCCGAGTTCCGGCATCTGGCGGTAGAAATAGTCTGTCCCGCAGAAATGTATGAACTCATTCACCTGCTTTGTGATCGCAGCAACGACCTCCGGATGGCAATGGCCAGTTGAACAAACCGCGACGCCGGCGTTGCAATCGAGAAAGAGGTTTCCGTCCGCATCGGTAACCCAAACACCTTGGGCGTGATCGACGACGAGCTTGTAATCCGGCCGCGGATAGCTCGGCGTTACGTATCTTGCATCGGAATCGATGATCTCGCGGGACTTCGGCCCCGGGAGTTCCGTTTTAATAAGTGGTCTCTGTAATTCGGTTGACGGCTTCATGATCTTGATCTCCTGAAATAAGGGTGTGCGCCGCACCTGCTTGTGCGGACTTATCCAAAAGGTTTTACCGACGATCTATCGCCGGTCCTGCAAGTCGAATTTTCGATGATTAGTCGCCGCCAAAGAGGTTGGCGCGTTGCCTTGAGGGTCTAAGCTTTGCAATGGAACGCGAAGTCATAGATACGACCAATATACCAGAAGCTTGCAAAAGAGGGAAAAGCCGGCCGGCGGCGGCTAACGGTTTTGAGTCGCTCACACGGGCGTGAAAGAATAGACCTATGTCAACACCATCGAAGTTCTCGAATCGGCTCATCAACGAAACCTCGCCATACCTTTTGCAGCATGCGCACAATCCCGTGGATTGGTTCCCGTGGGGCCCGGAAGCCTTTGAAAAAGCGAAGGCCGAAGACAAGCCTTTGCTCGTTAGTATCGGCTATTCCGCCTGCCATTGGTGCCATGTTATGGAGCACGAATCTTTCGAGGATGCCGAGACCGCGAAGCTGATGAATGAGAGCTTCGTTAACGTCAAGGTCGATATGGAAGAGCGTCCCGACGTTGACCAGATATATATGAGCTTCGTGCAGATGACGACGGGACGCGGCGGCTGGCCGATGAATGTGTTCTTAACGCCGGACAAGCGCCCATTCTTCGGCGGCACATACTTCCCTCCATTGCCACGATACGGAATGCCCTCCTGGCGGCAGATCCTGATGAGCATCGCCGAAGCGTATAAAGAGAGGCGTGATGAGATCGAACACTCTGCGAACGAGATCATCGGCGAACTGCGACGGCTCTCGATCGTCAGCGAGGGAACTTCCCTCTCCTCCGAGATCCTTGATGGAGCGTTCAATTCATTCGATCGAAGTTTCGACGCCACGAATGGCGGATTCGGCGGGGCACCGAAATTCCCGCAGGCAATGTCGCTTGAGTTCCTGCTCCGCCGCGACCACACGATCGGCGATAAGCGGTCGCTCGAAATGACGCTCCTTACGCTCGACAAGATAGCGTTCGGAGGCATCTACGACCAGCTCGGCGGCGGCTTCCACAGATACTCCGTGGATAATGTATGGCTCGTGCCGCATTTCGAAAAAATGCTCTACGACAACGCCCAACTTGCACGCGTTTATCTGCACGCCTTCCAAGTTACAGGCAACGAAGAATACCGGCGAATTGCGACCGAAACTCTTGACTATGTTCTGCGTGAAATGACCGACGCGAGCGGCGGATTTTATTCGAGCCAGGATGCAGACAGCGAGGGTGAAGAAGGAAAATTCTTTGTCTGGAGCGAGGAGGAGGTCGATGATGCCCTCGGCGAAGACGCTCACGCATTCAAGTTCTTCTTCGATGTCTCGAAGGGCGGGAATTTTGAAGGTAAGAACATTCTGAATCGTCCACGCACCATCGATTCGGCTGCCTCCGCTCTGAAGATGGATCCGCTCGACCTGTTTATGCTACTTGAGAACGGCAGGCAAAAACTTTTCGAGCTGCGTGAAAAGCGCGTAAAGCCGCATCGCGACGAGAAGGTACTCGCCTCGTGGAACGGCCTGATGCTCGCGGCCTTCGCAGACGCTGCAGGTGTTCTCGGAAACGAGCATTATCTTGCGGCAGCTGAAAGGAATGCGCAGTTTCTGCACGATCAAATGATCAACAGTGAAGGCCGGCTCTACCGATCGTGGAAAATGGGCGAGGCAAAATTGAATGGTTATTTGGACGACTATGCAAATGTCGCGGACGGCCTTTTAGTTCTTTATCGAACGACCGGGAAGATAGAGTATTTTGATCGGGCACGGGCTTTCGCCGATCAGATGATCGAACACTTTTGGGATCAGGACGCCGGCGGTTTCTTCTACACATCGAATGACCACGAAGAGTTGGTCGTCCGCTCAAAGGACTTTACCGACAACGCAACACCTTCGGGAAACTCTGCCACCGCCGACGTTTTGCTTCGGATCGCAAAGCTAACGGGAGATGAGCGTTATGAAAGGTTTGCGGTTGCGACGCTCCGGCTCGCAGCAAGGCAGATCGCTCGATATCCGCAGGGGTTTGGGCGTGCTCTGTCAACCCTCGAATTCCTGCTCAACAATCGTGGAGAGCTCGCGGTCGTCGGGCCAAAAGAAAATGAGCTTGAGCGTGCTGCACTCGCGGCATATCTTCCGACCACAACGGTCGCGATATCTTCCGATCCGTCGGCGGATTCTGCGTCGGTCCCGCTCTTCAAGGATCGCGCGGACAGTGCCAAAGCCAGGGCCTATCTATGTGAGAATTTCGTTTGCTCTCGCCCCGTGACGACGGTTGACGATTTGCACAAGATCCTCGCCAAACAAGAAAAAGGCTCGAATGTCTAGAACACTCGAGCCAATTCAAAGAAAGTAACGAATTTTATCCGTTAACTATTTCTTCTCTTCTTTTGCGTTCGCATTTGCGGGTGCATTAGCAGCCGGCTTCACATCCTTAGCAGCGTTAGCTACCGAGTTAGCAGCGGTGCCAGCAGCATTTGCAGCGTGGTTAGCGGCATTCGCCATTGCGTTTGCAGCATTAGCCATTGCGTTAGCAGCGTTTGCCATAGCGGCGTTAGCTGTATTCATTGCGTTTGCCACAGCTTTGTTAGCTGCGGTATTCGTGGCTGCTTCTCCGCAGGCCATTCCAAGAGCACCCAAGGCCAGAACGGCCGAAAGAGCGATCACTTTTTTCATAACAATTGACTCTCCTGTCTTCTTCAAAGATTAGATCTAATTTTTTCCCAAGACTCAGGCCATAAGGCCGTGCCTTGAATTGTCCCGATAAAGCTTTGATTTAGGGAACATTCGACAATATATGCAGGTCAGAGCGACAAGTCAACCCCTAAAAGTGCTTTTTCAACAAACTTTTAACAAAGGAAAAAGGCACGCGTCCCAAATGCTTGGGCAGCGTGCCTTCGAATAATTACCTTTTCGAGGTCAATTCAACCCCGTCAGGAAAACTATTTCTTCTCTTCGGCCTTCTTTTCGTCAGCCTTCTTCTCGTCAGCCTTGTTAGCAGCTGCGTTTGCAGGCTCAGCCTTAGCGTTCGAGTTAGCAGCCGTGTTGCTGTGAGCAGCGTTCGTGTTCGAAGCTGTTGCGTTCGAGTTCGACGCAGCTGCGTTCGAGTTCGACGATGTAGCGTTCGAGTTAACTGCGTTCACGTTCGACGCATTGGTGTTGTGGTTGGCATTGTTAGCCGTGGTGTTGGCAGCCGGTGCGCCGCAGGCAAAGCCGAGAGCGGAAAGACCGAGAACTGCTGAAAGTGCAATTGCTTTTGTCATTTTAATTAAGACTCCTATGTATTCTCAAAGATTGATTACCCTTGCAAGGTAAACCGGCCGATCAAACACGGCCTATTGCTCCAAACTCTTTCTTTTTCAGAGCAAAGGTAAAGATAAGAATCTGCGAGACATTTGTCAACCTAAATATTGATAAAAACAAGCCTTTTTGAAAATAATTTTCAGGCTGATTTTGACCCTGAAATTCCGGTTTCCGGCGGAAAATTCGGCGCCTCGCTAAGAACGGTCAAAAGGCACTGGTTCATCCGATCCAAGCTCGCCCGTACGATGCGGAAATATTGTCGTCGTATGTTAGATTTGTTCAATGGCAAGCGTTTCATTTTACGGCGGCGTCGGAACCGTTACCGGTTCGAAATACCTTCTCCAACACAACGGCAAAAAGATCCTGGTTGATTGCGGACTCTTCCAGGGTTTGAAGGAACTGCGCGAACGGAACTGGCAGCCTCTTCCCTTCAACCCGGAAGAACTCGACGCCGTCATCATCACCCACGCACATATCGACCACACGGGCTTCCTGCCTCGTGTCGTCAAGCTCGGGTTCAAAGGCCCTGTCATTACGACAAAGCCGACCGGCGACCTGATGCGGATACTTCTTACCGATTCCGCTCGCCTGCAGGAAGAGGAAGCCGATTACCGCAACCGCCACGAGCTGACCTCGCATTCACCGGCTCTGCCGCTTTACGATGAAGATGACGCGCGGGCCGCTCTCGAACGCTTGCAGCTTGTCCATAACGACGCAAAGCCCGTCGATGTCTGTGAGGGCGTGAAAGCGAGCTTCCTCATCGCCGGCCACATCATGGGGTCGAGCCTCGTACTTGTCGAGCTTGAGAACGCCCGGGCTGACGGAAGCTCGATCAAGTTCCTCTTCTCAGGCGATCTCGGCCATTACGACACGCCGATCTTGAAAGATCCTGCAACGCCGCCCGCTTGTGACTATATGATGTGCGAATCGACCTACGGCGATCGTCTGCACGCAGATATCGATCCGGGCGAAAAGCTCGCACGCATCATCAACGAAGCCGTTCACCGAAAAGGCCCTATCTTGATTCCCGCTTTCGCGGTCGGGCGAACCCAGGAGATCCTTTACCTCATACGCGAACTCGAAGATGCAGGAAAGATACCTGTCTTGCCCGTCGTCGTCGATTCGCCGATGGCAAACCAGGCAACGCAGATCTACAACCGATTTGCCGAGGAGCACGACGCAGAATACACGTCGATCCTTGCATCAAAACGACATCCGCTGCGAACCGGCTCTATGCAGACGGCGTCAACACGCGACGAATCCAAACGCATCAACGATATGCGTGGGACCCGGATCATCATCTCCGCTTCCGGCATGATCTCAGGCGGCCGCGTTCTGCACCATGCGATCCGAATGCTGCCTGACGAAAAGGCGACGGTCGTTTTCGTCGGTTATCAAGCCGCCGGGACGACCGGACGGCGCGTACAGGATGGCGAACGCGAGGTCCGTATAATGAAGACGCAGGTGAAGGTCAACTGCACGGTCGAGAGCATCGACGGCTTTTCAGCCCACGCGGATTGGCAAGGCGTGCTTCGCTGGCTTTCGGGCCTGCCGGCTCCGCCGAAAACGATCTTCACCACGCACGGCGAGCCGGAAGCCGCCGCCGCGATGGCAAAGCACATTCACGACAAATTCGGCTGGAACGCCGTCGTACCGGAATTCGGCTCGACCGTAGAATTGACCTAAAAACTTTGGAGCTTTACTCAACCTAATTAGCAATTATCCAATTAGTAATTACTAAATAAAGCGGCGAGCTCATTCATACCTCAAGCACTCGATCGGATCGAGTTTAGCGGCCTTTCTTGCGGGCAGAACGCCGAAGATCAGCCCGACGCCGATCGAGGTAGCGATACCCGTAACTATTGCCCACAAAGGCACTTGTGCGGGCAGCGACGGAACAAGGAGCATTACGAGCGTGCTTATCCCGATCGCGAGCACGATCCCGATCACGCCGCCGAAGAAGGTTAGCGTCATTGCTTCGAGCAGGAACTGCAGCACGATCGCAGAACGCGTCGCTCCCAGCGCTTTTCGGATGCCGATCTCTTTCGTTCTTTCCGTAACGGAGACGAGCATAATGTTCATCACGCCGATGCCGCCGACGAGCAGGCCCAAGCAAGAGATCGCGATCGCCGCGATGCCAACGCCGCCAATGATACCGTC
>JAANMW010002412.1_pt1 | contig 16948 bp, 8 predicted proteins | sample 7279671 | NCBI WGS metagenome assembly JAANMW01 (sample SAMN14094541, study PRJNA606508) | bioreactor metagenome | isolation source: A lab-scale SPAN reactor treating ammonium-rich wastewater day 247 | place: Ireland: Galway | collected 2017-09-19
CGGTGCCCTCGATCGCCCGCAGGTCGGTGCGGCGCACCGGGCGGTTGCGCTCCAGCATGCGCTGCAGCTCGCGGCGCGAGACCTGGCCCGGCGCCGCGACCTGGGCCAGCACGAAGGTGTCGGCGCCGAACGCGCGCGCCGTCGAGCGGCGGGCGAACTCGGCGAGGCCGCCGACCGACGCGTCGACCAGCGCGGCGGTGCCGACGGCCACCGCGATCGCCAGCGCGCCGAGCGCCGAGCGCAGCGGGTGCCCCAGCGCCGTGTCGCGGGCCTGCCGCAGCGCCTCGATCCACGCCTTCGCCCACGCGAGCCCGCGCATCGGTGGGATGATGCGCCAGGTAAGGAGCCCACCGTGAACCGTCGCCGCCTGATCGCCGTCCTCCTCCTGCTCGCCGCCCTGGCCGCCGTCTTCTCGCTGCGCCGGCGCGGCCCGCGGCCGACGCCGGTCGAGGTCGCCGCCGCCCGCGTCCAGCCGGTGTTCCGCTCCTACGTCACCGCGTCGGGCCAGGTCGTCGCCAGCCGCTACGCCGATCTCGGCAGCTCGGCGATGGGCCGCGTGGTCGAGCTGCGGGTGAAGGAGGGCGACCGCGTGCGCGCGGGCCAGGTACTGGCCCGGCTCGACGCGGTTCCCGCGAGGAGCGACGAAGCCGCGGCGGCCGCGGCGCTGCAGGCGCTCGGCGCCGACGTGGCGGCCGCCGAGGCGCGCGACGTCGAAGCGGAGAGCGCGGCCCGCCGCGCGGAGCAGCTCGCCCGCGACGGCTTGCTGTCGTTCTCGTAGCTCGACGCGGCACGCGCGGCGCGCGACGCGGCCCGCGTTCAGTTTCGTGCGCTGCGCGAGCGCGCCGCGCAGGCCGAGGCCCAGCGCCGGCGCGCGGCCGACGCGCTGTCGAAGACCGAGATCACCTCGCCGATGGACGGCACCGTCACCCGCCTCGCGGTGCGCGAGGGCGAGATGGTGGTGATCGGCGTCCAGAACCAGCCGGGCACGATCCTGATGACGGTCTCGGACCTGGCCACGCTCGACGCCGAGGTCAAGGTCGCCGAGGCCGACGTGCTGCGGCTGAAGGTGGGGCAGTCGGCGACCGTCACGCTCGAGGCGCTGCCCGGCCGCGAGATCCCGGCCCACGTGATCGAGGTCGGCGCCAGCGCGCTGCCGGTCGTCGGCCAGGGCGCGGCCGCCCGCGAGTTCCGCGTGCTGCTGCGGCTCGACGCCGCCGAAGCGGGCCTCAAGCCCGGCCTCACCTGCGACGCGAAGATCCTGGCCAGCGAACGCCAGGACGCGATCACGGTCCCGCTGCAGGCGGTGGTGCTGCGCGCGGGCGAGGACGGCGCCGAGCGCCCGGGCGTGTTCGTCGTCGAGAACGACGTCGCCCGCTTCCGCCCCGTCACCCCCGGCGTGATCGGCGGCCTCGACATCGAGGTCGAGGGGCTGGCCGCCGGCACCCGCCTGGTCGCCGGCCCGTTCACGGCCCTGCGCGAGATGAAGGACGGCGAGCCCCTGAAGGAGACCGCCGGCCCCTGACGACCGGAATCTCCCAGCCCGAGCCAAAGTGTCCTTTGTGGAAGGACAGTTTGTAGAGTATGTGTCCTTGACAGAAGGACACCGCGGAGGGCACCCTCGGGTCGCATGAGCCTGCACCCGGTCCTGCTCGAGAAGCTGAACAGCGCGCTGGAGCCCTCCGCGCCGGCGGCGTTCACGCGACGGGACGTGCGGCTGCCCGCGGTGGCCGGCAAGGTCCACGCGGTGATCGGGATGCGCCGCGCCGGCAAGACGACGTACCTGCGCCAGCTCGAGGCCGACCGGCGCGCCTCGCTGCCCGCGCACCGGGCCCTGTACTTGAGCCTGGACGACGACCGGCTGTCGGGGCTCGACCTGGGCCAGTTGGACCTGCTGTTGGAGGAGTACTACCGGCGATTCCCGGAGTTGCGGCAGCGCGAGACCACCCACCTGTACCTCGACGCGATCCAGCTCGTGGCGGGCTGGGAGCGATTCCTGCGCCGGGTCCTGGACACCGAGCGCATCGAGATCGTCGTCTCGGGGTCTTCGGCCCGGATGTTGTCCCGCGAGGTGCACACGTCGCTCCGCGGACGCGGCATCGCCACCGTGATCCGGCCGTTCGGCTTCCGGGAGTTCCTGCGCCATCGCGGCGAGGAGCCCGCCCGGCCCCCGGCCCGATGGACGCCGGCAGAGCGCTCCCGGGTGGAGAAGCGTTTCCGCGGCTGGCTGGTCGAGGGCGGCTTCCCGGAGGTGCAGGGCCTGTCCGCGCCGCTGCGGGTCGAGGTGTTGCAGGGCTACGTGGACACGGTCCTGTTCCGCGACGTCGTCGAGCGCCATGCCGTCACCCAGGTCGCTGCTCTCCGCTGGCTCGTGCGGCAGTGCCTGCGCAACCCCGCCGCGAGTTTCAGCGTGCACCGCTTCTACCAGGACCTTCGCGCCCAGGGTCACGCCGTGGCGAAGGACGCCGTGCATGCCCTGCTGGGCCACCTTCTCGACTCGTTCCTGGTCTCGGCGGTGGCTCTCGCGACGGAGTCCGAGCGCCAGCGCAACTCGAACCCCCGCAAGCTCTATCCCCTCGATCCCGGCCTGATCCAGGCGTTCGACACGAGTGGTCGCTCGAACCTCGGGCACGCCCTGGAGACAGTCGTGTACAACGAGCTCGAGCGACGCGGAGCCGACGTGAGCTACGTGAAGACCTCGTCGGGTCTCGAGGTCGACTTTCTCGCGCGGTACCCCGCGGGCCCGCAGGAGCTGATCCAGGTCTGCGCCGACCTTCAGTCGGCGGACACGCTGACCCGCGAGTTGCGGGCCCTCGCGGCCGCGGCCGTCGAGCACCCGCGGGCGCGCCAGCGCCTGCTCGTGCTCCACCGCAGTCCGGCCGCCACGGCGCCCCGGCGCGTGGAGATCCAGCCGGCCCACGAGTGGCTTCTCTCCGGAAGCTGAAGCGGCATCTCCAGACTTGAGCCGGGGGGCGAGCCCTGGCATCGGCCTTGCTCTAACCCCCCTCGCGGGCTCGTGTCCCGCAAAGGAGGGGGGACGACATGTCCCACGATCTCGTCATCGGGATGGCCGGTTCGGGAGGGGACGGGATCGTCTCCGCCGGGGAGTCGCTGATCGCCGCCGCTGCCGGCGCGGGTTACGCGGCGATCATGACCAAGAGCTTCGGGTCGCAGATCCGCGGCGGCGAGTCGTCCTGCCGCGTGCGCATCTCCACGAAGCCCGTGCTCAACCCGGGCGGCACGCTCGACGTGGCGGTCGCGCTCAACTGGGACGACTTCCTCAAGTTCGGGGCCGAGCTGCCGGTCGGCGGCAACACCGTCGTCATCTACGACTCGAAGACCGGCGTGGCGCCCGACAATCTGCCGCTCGGCGCGGTCGTGCCCAGCGAGGTCCACCCGGTGCCGATCGACGCCCTGGCCCGGCAGACCGCGGGCACCGACAAGGCCAAGAACACGGTGATCCTGGGCCTGCTGGCGGGCTGGTTCGGCCTGGCGGCCGACGATCTCCTGGCCGGGATGCGCAAGAAATTCGCGAAGAAGGGTCCGGAACTGGTCGCGGCCAACGATAAGGCCTTCGAAGCCGGGCGGAACTACGCCGCCGAGCATCCCTTGCGCGAGCCGCGCTTCATGGAGCCGGCGCCCCCCGGCGAGCCGAAGCTGCTGACGGACGGCAACGACATGTGCGCCGCGGCGGCGATCTTCGCGGGTTGCCGCTTCTTCGGCGGCTACCCGATCACGCCCTCGACCGAGATCATGCAGTTCTTCACCCGCGAGGTGTGGCGCCACGGCGGCGCGGTGCTGCAGGCCGAAGACGAGATCGCCGGCATCGGCGCGGCGCTCGGCGCCAGCTTCGGCGGCGTCAAGGCGATGACCGCGACCTCGGGCCCGGGCATGTCGCTCAAGAGCGAGATCATGGGCCTCGCCACGATCTGCGAGCTGCCGCTCGTGATCGTCAACGTCCAGCGCGGCGGGCCCTCGACGGGCCTGCCGACCAAGTCCGAGCAGGCCGACCTGTTCCAGGCGGCGCTCTCGGCCCACGGCGACGTGCTGCGCCCGGTGCTGGCGCCGGTCTCGGTGCGCGACACGTTCGGCGTCACGGTCGAGGCCTTCAACATCGCCGAGCAGTACCAGACGCCCGTGATCATCCTGTCCGACCAGGAGATCGCCCAGCGCAAGGAGTCGTGCGACCCGATCGACACCCGCGCCTTCAAGCTCGTCGACCGCCTGCAGCCGAGCGCCGCGGACCTCGAGAAGTACGTGCGCTTCCGCTTCACCGAGTCGGGCATCAGCCCGGTCTCCGCCCCGGGCCTGCCGGGCGGCAACTACCTCGGCTCCGGCATCGAGCACAACGAGCACGGCGACCCGACGGCCAGCGGCGGCATGCACGCGAAGATGAACGAGAAGCGGTTCCGCAAGCTGGACCCGCTCAAGCACCGCCGCGACCTGTTCGAGGTCCACGGCGACCCGCGCGCCCCGCTCGCGCTGATCGCCTGGGGCTCGGTGGCGGGCGTCTGCATCGAGGCGCTCGAGCGCGCCCGCCAGGAGGGCCTGCGCGCCCGCCTGCTGGTGCCGAAGCTCTTGTGGCCGATCGCCGAGGAGGTCTACCGCGACTTCTTCGCCGGCGTCCAGAGCGGCCTCGTCGTCGAGCAGTCGCACCAGGGCCAGCTCTACCGCCTGCTGCGCATGCAGCTCGACGTGCCGAAGGGCCTCCTGAGCTTCGCCCGCAGCGGCGCCAACCCGTTCCAGCCGGCCGAGGTGGTCGCGCGCCTGCGCGAGACGGCCCTCGCGACCCAGCGCCAGGGCGCCGAGACCCTGACCCCCGTGGAGTGACGCGATGAACTGCCAGCCGAAGGACTACAAGAGCGACCTCAAGCCGATCTGGTGCCCGGGCTGCGGCGACTTCGGGGTCGTCCAGGCGATCTACCGGGCGCTCGCCGCGGTCGGCCGCCCGCCGCACGAGATCGCGTTCGTCTCCGGGATCGGCTGCTCCAGCCGCATCCCCGGCTACACGACCGCGTACGGCTTCAACTCCGTGCACGGCCGCGCGCTGCCGATCGCCCAGGGCCTCAAGATCGCCAACCCCGACCTGCTGGTGCTGTGCGCCGGCGGCGACGGCGACGGCTTCTCGATCGGCGGCGGCCACGTCGCCCACGCGATCCGCCGCAACCTGGACCTCACCTACATCGTGATGGACAACCAGATCTACGGGCTGACCAAGGGCCAGCTCTCGCCGACCTCGAAGCTGGGCCTGAAGACGGTGACCTCGGACCTCGGCTCGCTGGAGACCCCCGTCAACCCGCTGCTGTACGTGCTCTCGTACGGCGCGCCGTTCGTCGCCCAGGGCACGCCGGCCGACATGGCGGGTCTCGCGGCGGTGATCGAGGAGGCGATCCGCTACCCCGGATTCTCGTTCGTCAACGTGCAGTCGCCGTGCGTGACGTTCGGCGAGGACGACTGGCAGCTCAAGCAGCACAAGGCGGTGATGAAGTCGGTCGCGGACCTCGGCCACGACGCCTCCGACGTGATCGCGGCGATGCGGCTGGCCCAGGCGTACGGCAGCGAGCTGTACACGGGCGTGCTCTACCGCGCCCCGCAGCCGCCGGCGACCTACGACGCGCTGGTCCGCGAGCGCCAGGCGGAGCAGCAGAAGAAGGCGCTGCCGCGCGAGCGCATCCTCGAGCTGTTCGCGGCGAAGAAGAAGGAGACGGCGGCATGAGCGTGCAGGGCCTCGACTACGGCAAGCTGACCCTCAGGGACGCGCTCGACCTCGCGGTCCTGATCGAGGAGGAGGCGAAGGAGCGCTACACCGAGTTCGCCGACCAGATGCAGCTCCACCACAACGCCGAGGCGGAGTCGTTCTTCCGCTTCATGGCGGTCAACGAGGAGAAGCACCGGGCCGAGCTGGCGGGCCGCCGCGCGCGCCTGTTCGGGGACCAGCCGGCGACCGTCTCGTCCACGATGATCTTCGACGTCGAGGCGCCCGAGTACGACGAGGCGCGCGCGTTCATGACCGCGCGCCACGCGATGGAGGCCGCGCTGCGCTGCGAGTGCAAGGCCCACGACTTCTTCGTGGGCGTGCTCGGCCACATCTAGGACCCGGCGGTGCGCGAGCTGTTCGACGAGCTGCGCGAGGAGGAGGTCCACCACCAGGCCCTCGTCAGGCGCGAGATCGAGCGCCTGCCGCCGGACTCCGGGTTCAAGCCCGACGACTTCGCGGACGAGCCGGTCGCCCAGTAGGAGCGGCAGCCGGCCGCGTTAGAATCCGCGCACATCCAAATGATGAAGTGCGCGGTGCAACCCGAGGATCGCTCGGGAAGCGTGCAGCCTGCTTGATGCCCGTTCCGGCGGGCGACGAGCTGTCTCCCGTCCGCGCGGCCATCGAGGCGGGGCTCTACCTTCAGGCCTGGGACCTGGCCCGCGCACGGGGCCGGCTCGAGACCTGGGCGGGCGCCGAGGCTCGCGTGCTCGCGGGGCGTCTCGCGATGGCGCTGGGCGCTCCGCGCCTCGGCCTCTCGCTGCACGTGCGGGCTCATCGCGAAAGCCCGGACCATGCCGAGGCGCTCTACTACCGAGCCCGCGCCGAACTGGCCCTGCGCGGCCCATACGGCGCGTGGCGCTTCATGCGCCAGCGACAGCTCGTGCCCGGCGCGCCGCCCGACGTGCGAGCAGATTGGGCGGCGCTGCTCGCCTCCGTTGCCGCCGGGTTCCGCGACTTCGACGTCGCCGAGCGCCGGCTGGCCGAGGCCGAGGCGCTGTCGCCCTCTCGCCCGTGGATCGCCGTCGAGCGCACAGCGCTGCTCGAGGCCCAGGATCGCTTCGACGAAGCGCTGGAGCTGGTCACTTCGATGCTCTCGGCAAGCCCCGGCTATCGCCCCGGCATCGTCGCCTCGGCGCGGCTGCTCGAAAGGCTCGGCCGCTTCGAGGATGCCGTCGCATTGCTCCAGCGCGCCGATGCGCAGTTGGAAAGCGCGAGCGTCTCGGGTCAGCTCGCCCAGATCCTGCTGGACTTGGAGCGGCCCGAGGAAGCGCTCGCGGCCCTCGATCGCTTCGAGCTCCTCTCGCCCCTGCTCGAGCCCGGCGGCCGCCGCTGGCTGGCGGCGCAGCGCTCCGACGCGAGGTACCTGCTGGGAGACCTGGCGACGGCGCGCCACGAGGCCGAAGCGGTCGCCACACCCTTCTACTCCGCGATCGCCGACAGGCTTGCCGATCCAGCGGCAGCCCGGACACGGACCCTGCTCCCGGTGCCGTTCCTCCAGCAGCAGCACCTCACGTGTTCGCCGACGGCGCTCGCCTCGCTCACGACCTTCTGGCGCAAACCCGTCAGCCCGGTCGCGCTGGCCACCCAGATCGCGTACGACGGCACGCCCGGCTGGCGCGAGCGAGAGTGGGCGCGATCCGCGGGCTGGCACGAGCGCGAGTTCCGCTTGACGGCAGAAGCCGCCACCGGACTGATCGAGCGGGGCGTGCCGTTCACGCTGGTCACGCAGCACGCGAGCTCGGCCCACGCCCAGGCGGTCGCCGGATGCGACCGGCTGCGCGGCACGCTGCTGATCCGCGATCCCTCGGGGCCGCGCCTGCAGGAGGTCCTGCTCGAGCCGTTGCTGGAGCAGCAGGCCGCCCACGGACCTCGCTGCCTTGCACTGTGGCCCGCCACCGAGGAGCCGCTGCCCGGGCTGCCCGACGCCGACGAGTTCGACGCGGCGCACGAACTCGAGCTCGCCCTGCAGCGACACGACCGCGACGCGGCGCAGGCCGTGCGCGACGCACTCGCGGCGCGGGCTCCGGACCATCGCCTCCGGCTGCACATGGACGCCCGACTCGCCGCCTACGACGACGACCCGGTTGCGGCGCTGCCAGCTTACGAGGCACTCGTCGAGCGCTACCCGGATTGCGAGCTCTTCGCGCTGCGCCGTATCGACCTGCTGCTGCACCTCGGCCGCCGTTGCGAGGCGATTGCGGCACTCGAGCCCTGGGCTCGCAACCGGCACGCGGACCCGGTCTTCGCGGTCCGCCTGGCCGAGGCGCTGCTCCAGGACGCCCGCTCGGAGCGGGAGGCGATCCGCCTGCTGGACCGTGCCCTGCGCCTGCGTGCCGATCAGGCGACCGCGCTGTCGGTGCTCGCGGACGCGGTCGCGGCGCGGGGCCGCAGCGAGGAGGCCTTCGAGCTTCGCAGGTTGGCGGCCTGCGCCGACGGCTACGACGAGGTGCGAGTCGCCCGCTACGTGGCGACCGCCCAGTCGCTCGGCCGGACCGCCGAAGCCGTGGCCTTCCTCCGCGAGCGAGTGGAGCGACTGGGCCGACTCTCGTCGGCGCCCGCTCGCACCCTGAGCCGCGGCCTCGAGGACCTGGGACTCGTCGAGCCGGCGCTGGAGGTCCTCGAGTCTTCGCTGGCGCTCCACCCCGCCGACGGAGACCTGCTCCTCCATGCCGCCGAGACCCATGCCCGGTACGGCAGGGCCGAGCGGGCTTCCGCGCTGCTCGCCGCCGCCGCGGGCCGCGCCCGCGAGTCCGACCGGCGACGGACCGAGGCTCGACTGGCGCGGTGGACCGGCGACCTGACCGGCAGCGCCGCGGCCTGGCGGGCCGTGGCCGAGACCGAGCCGCTGGCCATGGACGCACACTTGGCGCTGGCCGGCCTGATCTCGCAACTCGAAGACCGCACCGCGGCGGTGCGGTACCTGCGGGATGCCGCTGCACGGGTGCCGACGCACGTCGGTCTCGAGCGGTTGCTGGCGGAGTGGCTGCGAGACGATCCTGCGGCGGCGGAGCCGCACCTGCGTGCGGCCCTCGAACGGCATCCGACGGACGCCTGGCTGCACCGCGAGCTGGCCCTGGTCCTGGCGGACCAGGGGAGATTCGACGAAGCTCGGGACGCGGCGGCGCGCGGCGCGGAGCTCGAGCCCGGCCTGCCATCGACGCTCGGCGTTCAGGGCCTGGTGCTGGCCCGCGAGGGCCGCGGCAGAGAAGCCGTCCCCGCCTTTCGCGAGGCGATCGAGCGTGCGATCGACTACGGCGCGGCAGTCGACGGCTTGCTCGATGCCGTGCCCGACGCGTCCGCCCGGCGCGAAGCGCTCCGTTTCGTCGCCAGCGAGCTGATCCGGCAGCGCTCCACGGACAGCCTGTTCGTGTACCAGCGGCGTTCGCAGGGCGTCCTGGAGCCAGCCGAGGTGCTGGCCGCACTCGAGGCGGTGCGCGCGGCCCACCCCGACCTCTGGCAGCCGCTGTCGGCACTCGCCGACGCGCACCTGGCCCAGGGCGACCCGGAGCAGGCGGCGAGCCTTCTCGACGCCGCGCTGCAGGGCTTCCCGCTGGTGGGCCCCCTGTGGCTCGATCGTGCGCGCGTCGCGGGTCGACAGGGGCGCGCCGAGGAGGAGATCGAGCTGCTCGGCAGGGCGGTCGCCGTGGCGCCGGGCTGGCCGCTGCCGCTTCGCCAGCTCGGCGAGACACTGGTCCGGCACGGTCGCTTCGAAGAAGCCGTGGAGGTCCTGCGCCGGGCGCTCGCACTCGATCCCGCCGACGCCCGGGCGACCGGGCGGCTCGCGGAGGCGCTCCGCGCGGCCGGCCAGGTGGGGCCGGCTCGCGTGGCCCTCGAGCGCGCGGTGAGGCTCGCGCCCGCGTACCACTGGGCGTGGCAGACGCTGCGGGAACTCGCCGGCGAGGAGGCCGCGCTGGCCCTCGCCCGCCGCATCGCCGAGGAGCGGCCCCACGAGCAGGCCGCGCTGCTCGCGCTCGCGCGCGCCCTGCCGCCGACCGCCCTCGAGGAGGCGCTTGCCGTGCTCGACCGGGCGCTGGGCCTCGACCCGCGCAGCGTCGACGCCCACGACCTCCGGGCCACCCTCCTGAGCGACGCGGGACGCACGCAGCAGGCGCTGGAGGCCTGCGCTCCAACCGTGTTCGGCGAAGCGCCGCCTTGCGAGCTGAGAGGCCGCCGGGCCTGGATCCTCGACGGTGCGGGCCGTCGGCGCGAGGCGATCGAGGTGATGACGGCGGTCCTCGCCGACTATCCGGATTACCTCTGGGGTGCCGGTTGCCTGACGGAGTGGACCGCCGAGCACGGGTCGGTCGCCGAGGCCGAAGCGGCGGCTTCGGCCTGGGTGCGGATCGCGCCTGACGACGCGGCCGCGTGGACGGCCCGAGGCGCGGCTCGGCAGCGCGCGGGTGACGTGGAGGGCTCGCTCTCCGACCTGCGCACGGCCCTCGCGATCGACCCGGCTCTGCGCGAGGCGGGATCCCGGCAGTTCGAGGTGCTCCTGACGACCGGCCGGTTGGACGAGGCACAGGCATCGCTCGGGCTCCAGGATGCCCACCTGACCGCCGAGCAGCGGGTGTGTCGCGGCGTGCGCCTGCTGGCGGCGCGCGGAGAACGCGACGAGGCCGTGAACCGCCTCGCCGCGCACCTGCGCGAGGGAAACGCCCCGGGGCCGGCGCTGGCGTCGGCCGTGGCGGCCCTCGTGCAGGCGTTCGACGCCGAAGCAGCGGTCGCGGTGGTGGCCGGCTCCGTCGAGTCGATCCACCCCGAAGCCGCGGGGATCGCCGTGGGCGTGGTCGTCGGGTCCGCGGGCTCCATCGCGGGCGAACGCGTGTTGCGCGCGGTGGAGAGCCGCCCGGAGGTCGCGACCAGCGTGTGTCGCTCATGGCTGGAGGAGTCCAGCGATGCGCGCGAAGACCGGGCCGCCGCCCGGCGCCTCCGCGAGCTGGCCCCAACCGACGCCGCCGCGCTCGCGCTCGCCGCGCGCGCTCACGTCGAGGATGCTCCGGATGTCCGACTCGCGTTCTACGACGAGATCCTTTCCCTCGACCCGACGCACGTGGAGGCGCGCGATCTGCGGGCGGTCATGCTGAGCAAGCTGGGCCGAGCCGCGGAGGCGCGCGCGGCCTGTCGGCAGGTCGCGGGCGAGGACGAGGTCCCGGTCGCGCTTCGCGCACGCCTGGCGTGGCTCGAGTCCGTCGCGGGCCGATTCGGCGAAGCGCGGCGGATGATGCGGGCCGTCGTTGCCGACCACCCCCATCACCGCTGGGCGTGGGAGCGGTTGCTCGACTGGGGCTTCGAGCACGACTCCGCAGGGCGCAGCTACCTCGCGGATGCCGAGGGTTACGCCCAGGCCTTTCCCGGCGAGCCCGTCGCGCTCGGGTTCCTGGGCGATGCCCGCCGGCGCACCGGGCAGCTGCGCGAGGCGGAGACGGCCCTGCGGCGGGCGATCGAGCTGGACGCGGGCTTCACCTGGGGGCGGCGGGCGCTGGCGGACCTGCTGGTCGCCCAACAGCGGCTGCCGGAGGCGGACTCCGTGCTGGCCCAGGGCGGCGCCAGAGCCGCTCTCCTGGGTGCGCGGCTGCAGGTGGCCTTTTCGCTTCGGGACCTGGCTCGTGCGCGCGGTCTCTTCGTCGACCTGCTGTCGACGGGCGACGCCAGCGACGAGGACCTGCGCAAGGCCCGCGACCAGTTCGTGGCCGCCCGGGCCGAGCGGGAGCTCCGTGAGGCCTTCGAGACTGCACTCGCTGCGCCCGATCCGCCGCTCCTCGCAGCGGCGGGTCTCGCGCAGTGGCTGTCTTCGCAGCGCGACTGGCGCGCCTGCGAAGAGCTGCTCGGCCGGCTCCAGGCTCCGAGGCTGCGCAACGCAGTTCTCGAGGCGTACGTGCGTGGCCTGCGCGACGCGAAGGAGCAGCGTCGTCTCAAGCGCCTCGTCCGGGACCGGAGGGAGATCCTGCAAGGCGACGACACGGTGTGGGCCGTGGTCGGCGCGGCCCTGTGGAGGTTCGATGCGCGGGCTTCGGTCGACTGGATGGCCGACTGGCCGCGTCGCACGACGACGCCCTGGGCGCTGCACGTGCTGGTGCCCAGCCTGCGGCGGTTGGGCCGGCTGGAGGAGGCCTTGCGAGCGAGCAGGCACGCCTTGCAGTTGCCTCCCGACAACTGCACCGATTGCCACCGCGCCTGGCTCGCCGTCGAAGCGGCGCTGTGCGGCGACCCCCACGAAGCCGCAGCGCTGTGCGAGGGGCTCCAGCTCCCGGAGGACAGTCAGGACTTCTATCGTGCCCTGGCGACACTCGCTCAAGCCGCACTGATTGCCCGTCGCGAGGGACGAGTGGGCTTCGGCGCGGCCCGCAAGAAGGTCCTTGAAGCTGATGCCCTGGCTGGCCGTGACAACGTCGACTATGGGCCCCTTCGCCGGCGCGCGGTCGCCGTCGTCGCTGCGGCCCGGGGCGGTCTGCTGGGGCGCCTGTGGCGGCTCGTGGCCTAGCCTTCCGGGTCCTGTCGCGGGCGCAGCACGAACCAGGGGGCGGCCCGCGCGACGAGCTCGTAGCGGGCCGCGATGTGCGCGTCGAGCGTCCCCGCGCCCTCGCGGGCGCTGAGGTTCGGCTCCGGCCACCACGGCGCGGCGAACAGCACCGCTGCGCACGGGCGCGCGCGCTCGAGCTCCGCGACCATCTGCGCCTGCACGTCCGCGCGGGTCACGACGCCGGGGTCGAACTGGGTGCGCCGCGTCGCCGCGTCGCGGTCGGCGTGGTAGTGGAAGCCGGCGTCGTTGAAGATCAGGCGGCGGTGCTGGACGTTGCCCACGAAGACGCGCCCGCCCGCCGGGCACAGCGCGTGGACCGCGGCGACCGCCGCGTCGCGCGCCGGGGACGGCGGCGCGCCGGCGGTGCGCAGGTGGAAGGCGGGCGGGGCCGGGGGGCGCTCGAAGCCCGGCCACTGCCCGCGCCAGGGGAACAGCACCGCGGCGGTGGCCAGGGCCGCCAGCAGCCGGCTGCCGACGGCGCCTCGCGCCGCGCGATCCAGCGCGGCCGCGGCCAGCGCCAGCGCCGGCGGCGCGCTCAGCACGCAGTGCACGTCGTCGGAGCGCCCCAGCATGTGCGGCACCAGCGCGACGCCCACGATCGCGAGGGTCCACCCCGCCGCCGGCAGCCCGCGGCGCACGCCGGCGGCCAGCGCCAGCGCGGGGCCTGCCAGGGCGAGCGCGAACGCGGCGCCGCCGGCGCCCGCGAGCGCCCCGGGCAGCGGGAACGGCAGCGGCGGGGCCGCGACCGGGGCGACGATCGGCGGCAGCGGGAGCGCGCGCGCGGGCTCGACGTGCACGATCTGCTCGACGACCAGGTCGTTCACCACCTGCCACGGCCCGGCCAGCGCCAGCACCGGGACCCACACGGGCAGCAGCACGGCGAGCGCGCCCGCCGCCAGCGCGCGCGCCTCCGCGGCCTCCAGCCGCACGCGGTCGCGGCCGAACCAGAGGGCGGCCGCCGCGGCCGCGCAGGCGTAGACGAAGAGGTCGTGGCGGAAGACGCCGATCGCGCCCGCCGCCAGCCCCGCGAGGGCCGCCGCGCGCGGGCCGCGCGCACCGCTCGCCACCCGCAGCGCGAGGACCAGGGCGGCGCCTAGCGCGGCCACCCACGCGAGCGAAGCCGAGCCGAGCGGCCCCAGCGCCAGCAGCACGAGGCCGGCGCCGAGCGGCCGGAAGCGGCCCCCCGAGGCCAGTCCCGCCAGCCGGCCGCACAGCAGCGCCACCGCCCACTGCAGCGCCGCGGCCAGCGCGTGCAGGGTGGCGACGGAGGTGCCGGCGAGCGCCCAGGCCGCGGCCAGCAGGGCGAAGGCACCCGGCGGGTAGTTGGCGTAGAAGTCGCGGTACGGCACCGCGCCCCGCGACAGCGCACGGGCGCCGCTGAGCAGCAGGCCCTCGTCGTAGACCGTGGCCGCGTCGGTCGCGCTCGACAGCCCGTGCAGCGCGGCCAGGCTGCCGAGCGCGGCGCCGGCGATCAGCAGCAGGCCCAGCCCGTCGAGCGCGCGGGCGAGCGGTGCCGAGCGGGTCACTCCTCGCCGAGCGCGAGGCGGACCAGGCGGTCGAGCAGCTCGCCGAACGGGATGCCGGCCGCCCGTGCCGCCTTGGGCAGCAGGCTGTTGACGGTCATGCCGGGCAGGGTGTTGACCTCCAGCACCACCGGGCCGCGCCCGGGCGCGAGGATCAGGTCGGTGCGCGACAGGCCGCGACAGTCGAGCGCGCGGTGGGCGCGCAGGCTGACGTCCTGCACGGCGTCGCGCTCCGCGTCGGTCAGCTCCGCGGGGCAGATCTCCTCGCACAGCGCCGGGTCGTACTTGGCCTTGAAGTCGAAGAACGCCCGCTTCGGAACGATCTCGACCGCCGGCAGCGCCTGCAGCCGGCGGCCGCCGACGACGCCGACAGTCAGCTCCCGGCCCCGCACCCGCTCCTCGACCACGACCCGCTCGTCGAAGCCGAACGCGAGGTCGATCCCGGCATCGACCGCCGCCGCGTCGTCGGCGAGGCTCATGCCGACGCTCGAGCCCTGGCGCGAGGGCTTGACCACGGCGGGCGCCAGCGCGCGGGCCCGCTCGCGCGCCGCGGCCTCGTCAAGGGCGCCGCGCTCGACGACCACGCCGCGCGGGATCGGGATGCCCTCGGCGGCGAACATCTTCCGCGCCATCGCCTTGTCCATCGCCAGAGCGGAGGCCAGCACGCCGGAGCCGACGTAGGGGATGCCGAGCAGCTCGAGCAGGCCCTGGATCGTGCCGTCCTCCCCGTACGCGCCGTGCAGCGCGATGAAGGCGACGTCGATCGGTCGCCGCCCGTCGGCCGCGAGTTGCAGCGCGTCGGTCGCGGGCGCGGCCGCGGCCGCGGCATCCCGGACCTGGCGCTGGAACGCCTCGGGCAGCTCGCGGTTGTGGGCGGCGAGCTCCTCGTGCGCGGCGCGGTGGGCCAGCAGCCCCAGCGCCTTCTCGCGCAGCGCCGCGTCGAGCTTCGGGTGTCCGGCCATCAGCGCGAGGGTGTCGAACAGCACCACGTCGTAGCGCTCGCGCGGCAGGTGCTCGGCGATCATCCGGCCGGAGGCCAGCGAGATCTCGCGCTCGGAAGACGCGCCGCCCAGGAAGACGCCGACCCGCACGCGACCGCTCACGCCACTCTCCTCGTCATGGAGCGCGATGATACGAAGGATCGAGTGGGGATGGCGGAGAGGGGGGGATTCGAACCCCCGGTGCAGGTTAACCCCGCACAACAGGTTAGCAACCTGGCCCGTTCGGCCACTCCGGCACCTCTCCGCGGGTGGCGTGGCGCCCAGAATAGCACGCTGCTCCGCGCGTCCACGCGCCCCCTGGCCGCAACCCGTGCTCCCGTTGCGCCCTCGGCTACAATCCCGGCCCAAGGTTCAGGGGAAATGGCGTCCCGCGCTCGCGCCGGCAACGTCGGCCGCTCCGTGCCCCGACTCGAGGGCCCGGAGAAGGTGGAGGGCCGCGCCCGCTACGTCGACGACCTGCGCTTCCCCGGCATGCTGCACGGGCGCACCATCCGCGCCCCGCACCCCTGCGGCCGGCTGCGCGCGGTGCGGCTCGGCCCCGGCGGGCTACCCCTCGGCCTGGTCGTCGTCGGGCCCCGCGACATCCCGGGCGACAACGTGATCGCCACCATCGAGGACGACCAGCCGGCGCTGGCCTGGGGCGAGATCCGCCACGCCGAAGAACCGGTGCTGCTGCTCGCCCACGCCGACCGCGAGGCGCTGTGGGCGATCCCGGCCGAGGTCGACATGATCCCCGGCACGCCGGTGTTCGACCCGCTCGCCTCGCCGCGCGTCTTCAAGCAGATCCGGATCGCGAAAGGCGACGCCGCGGCGGCGCTGCGCAAGGCGCCGGTGGTGGTCGAAGGCGAGTACCGCACCGGCGCCCAGGAGCACGTCTACATCGAGCCGCAGGGCGTGATCGCGGTGCCGGAGAACGGCGGCATCACGATCCACGGCTCGCTGCAGTGCCCCTACTACGTGCACAAGGCGCTGTGCCGGCTGCTGCGGCTGCCGCCCGACAAGGTGCGCGTGATCCAGGTGGAGACCGGCGGCGGCTTCGGCGGCAAGGAGGACTACCCCTCCGTGATCGCCGGCCACGCGGCGCTGCTGGCGCAGAAGGCGCGGCGGCCGGTCAAGATGGTCTACGACCGCGGCGAGGACATGCGGGCGACGACCAAGCGCCACCCCTCGATCGTGCGCCTGCGCAGCGGCTTCTCCCGCGACGGCACGCTGCTGGCGCTGGAGGCCGAGGTGGTCATGGACGGCGGCGCCTACGTGACGCTGTCGCCCGTCGTGCTCTCGCGCGGCGTGCTGCACGCCTCCGGCCCCTACCGCTGCCCGGCGGTCGCCATCGAGGGCCGGGCGGTGATGACCAACACGCCGCCCAACGGCGCCTTCCGCGGCTTCGGCGCGCCGCAGACGCTGTTCGCGATCGAGGCCCACATGGACCGCTGCGCGCAGCAGCTCGGGATCGACCCCGTCAAGCTGCGCGAGAAGAACGCGTTCCGCCCCGGCGACGTGACGGCCACCGGACAGAAGCTGCCGAAGGACACCGCGGCGCTGCCGGTGCTGCGCGAGGCCGTGCGCCGCTCCGACTACCACCGCAAGCGCAAGGCGTGGGCGGGCACCGGCCGCGGCATCGGCCTCTCGCTCTTCTTCCACGGCTCGGGTTTCACCGGCGCCGGCGAGGTGCGGCTGGCCTCGAAGGCCTCGCTGGAGCTGACGCCGAAAGGCGTGCGGATCCTGGTCGCCTCGACCGAGATCGGCCAGGGCACCCGCACGATGCTGGCGCAGATCGTCGCCGACACCCTGGGCTGGCCGCTGTCCGCCGTCGAGGTGGCCCCCGCCGACACCGGCCTCGTGCCCGACTCCGGCCCCACCGTCGCCTCCCGCACCTGCATGATCGTGGGCGGCATCCTGCAGAAGGCGGCCCGCGAGCTGAAGCGCAAGCTGGGCCGCGCGAAGCCCGCGCAGTACCTCGCCCGCCACGGCGCGCTGGTCGTCACCGGGCAGTACGAGAAGCCGGCCGAGATCCAGTGGGACGAAGAGCGCTACCGCGGCGACGCCTACGGCACCTACGGCTGGGGCTGCGACGTCGTCGAGCTCGAGGTCGACCCGGTCACCCGCGAGGTGCGGCCGCTGAAGCTGACCGCCGTGCAGGAGATCGGCA
>JAANMW010002421.1_pt1 | contig 16893 bp, 15 predicted proteins | sample 7279671 | NCBI WGS metagenome assembly JAANMW01 (sample SAMN14094541, study PRJNA606508) | bioreactor metagenome | isolation source: A lab-scale SPAN reactor treating ammonium-rich wastewater day 247 | place: Ireland: Galway | collected 2017-09-19
ATTAAGGTTTGGCTTGCGGAGCGACTACGAGGCTCGGCTTCTAACCAGTCGATCCAGTCGGGCGCCCAGCAGACCGGGCGCCGCTGATCTTCGGCGTTATGTGCCATTCCCCAGCCCGTCTTCTTGTGGCACCCTTAACATCGATTCGGAGGTTCGCTAATGTCAACGGCCAAGGAAGACCTGACGCGGCTGATTCAGCAGCAGCCTGAGGACAGCTCTCGCGAGGAGATTATTCGTGAGTTGGCATTCCACGCCATGGTTGAACGTGGCTTGTCGGATGCCGACGCGAAGCGGTGGATTTCCAACGAAGAAATGGGCCGGCGCATTCGCTCGTGGCAACCCTAACGTGGACCCTTGAGGCCGAGCGCTGGCTGCAGGATATCTACGAGTACATAGCGGCAGATAACCCGCAGGCGGCGGCCCGCACGCTTCAGGGCATTTTTGATCGCGCACAGCTACTTCGGGACTTCCCGGAAATGGGGCACCGCTACTGGGCCTCTGCAAGAAATGTTCGCATTCTCTTGTATGGCCACTACCGCATCACGTACCTCATCGCTGATAACGGCAACATCGAGATTCTCGGGGTTTTCCATGGCGCCCTTGATCTCACCCGATATGAACTCTGAACGACACATAACTGGTCGCTCCACCGGTCGCATGGCGCGCCTGTCACGCGGCCTGCAATCGCAACCCGTGCGCCAGCCGCGATGCGCCGGTGAACTCAAACGTTAGCGGTCATGGTGAGCAGATCCTGGAAATACGCTACTTTGGTGCTGCTCGCTCTGCTCGTCGCAAGCAATGCGGTCCTGCTCTACAACATCATCGATGTCGCGATAACCAGAAGTTATGAGCAGCAATCGGCAGAGGAATGGCGGCAGCAGGCCTCGCAACTGGAAGTGATCGCAAATCATTTCGTGGCAGGGAAATCTCTCGACGATGTCGGACCGTTCTTGTTCTCAACGGCATCAAAGGACGACACCTTCCACAAGCCGGAAGAACACTTGTGGTGGGTTGGCAACGTCGCTCTTATGATGAAGGACGACACCACTGTGGAAGCGCTGACACTGGGACCCTATGACCGCTAACTATGCGCTCCAACGGTCGCCTGACGCGTCTGTCACGCGGCGTGCAAGGGCAACCCGCGCGCCAGCCGTTGGCGACGGGTGGCTCACTCATTAGGCACCTCAAACCCGTCGCATTGCCGCACATACAGCCATGTCCAAACGCGCTGCCGAACTTGCCGCCACGCTCATTCGCAACTTCAATGAAGTCCCGCTGACTCGCCTCCTGCGCGAACCGCACTACGACGCTCAGGGATCACGTCTGTCGCCTGGCACTGCTGCGCGGAAGCTTGGTGCATCCTTTGACATCCTTGAGCCCGGGAAACGTGGTTGTCCCTATCACCTCCATCATGCCCAGGAAGAGATGTTCATCATCCTCGAAGGCAATGCAACTCTACGGGTCGCCGGAGAGAGGCTTCCGGTGAAGGCGGGAGATGTCATCTTCATTCCGCCTGGGCCCGAGTATCCTCATCAGATCATCAATACGTCTGACGCACCCCTCAAGTACCTGTCCATCAGCACGATGGAGGCGCCTGAGATTTGCGAGTACCCGGACTCGGGCAAGTTCCTGGCACAGGCCAGCCGCAAGTCATCCGCGCCTTTTGAAGTCCTTGATCGGCGGGGCAGCAATCTCGACTACTGGGACGGTGAGCCGTGACGCCTGACCGCTCGCTCAACCGGGGGCCATGCGTGGCATGCCGCAAGGCGCCGGTTAGCTCAATCGTCAGGCGGCACAGACCTGGCGAATAACGGAACTTTCGAAAGTTGCGGAAACGGGCGCCAACGTTAGCGTTGGCGCATGAAGGTGAGCGAAGTACTTCGGCTGCTCCTCGACGATGGCTGGTAGCTCGTAGCAGCACGCGGCAGCCACCGCCAGTTCAAGCACCGGATCAAGTCAGGTCGGGTCACAGTCCCGGGCTAACCCGGTGACGATTTGGCGCCCGGGACTCTGAACAGTATCCTCAAGCAGTCCGGCCTGAAGAAACCAGGGTGATTTATGCGCTATGCGATCGTGATTGAGGCGGCAGGCACCAATTTCTCGGCCTACATTCCGGACCTGCCCGGCTGCGTTGCAACCGGGGCCACCGTCGAATCTACCGAGGATGCCATACGTCAGGCAATCGCATTTCACCTCGATGGGCTTCGGGAGGACGGCATCCCGATTCCTCCGCCGCTGAGCCGGGTTGACTACGTCGAGGTTGCCGCCTGACCGTCGTATATGGAGTCTCCCCGCGAGTCGGGCGGGTGATCGAATTGATGGCAGAGCCCGTGTGAGTCCCTCGGGGGATGCAATCGGGCGTCGTGGCCGCCGCAGATGTGAAGCACCTCGCTCCGGGCGAGGCCGGCAGGTGCTATGCTCCGCGCCGTGAACAGGTCTATCACCCGTCGGATAGCCTCCCAGGCCGGTCGCCTGCTCCTCATCCTGTCCCTCGCCTTTCCGCCGGCCGGCTGGGCCGGGACGCAGGCCGTACAGGGTATGGCCGCGCGCGGCCATGATCATGCCCACAGCGTGACGCCTGCCGCTGACGGCGCCGGCCGCGCGAGTCAGGACTGTTGCACGCCTGATGGGTCAGGGGCCTGCTGCCCGGACGAAACGGAGTCCTGCGGGACTGCCTGCGCCGCGTCCTGCGGTGCGCGGGTGCCGGCCGGCGTGACCGCCCTGAACCCGCAAACGGCCGCATTGCCGGCTGCCGACCCCCAGCGCGCCCGCGCCGTGCGTGGGGCACTTCCGCCCCTTCTCCCGCCCGATCTCCGACCGCCGATTTCCTGCTGACCGCCTGACCGTCCCGGTCTCACGACCGGTCGTTCCTGCTGTGAGGTGGAAATCGCCATGTCCGTTTGTCGTAGTGTCTTCAGTGGCCGCTTCGTATCCCGTGCGCTGATCCTGGCCACGGTGGCCGCGCTCGTGCTGCCTGCCGCCTGCACCAGCGACCCGCCGCCGCCGGCAGGAAGCGCCGATGACGCGCGCCAGCCGCTCTACTGGTACGACCCGATGCGCCCCGAGGTGCACTTCAACGCCCCGGGCCGTTCGCCATTCATGGACATGGCGCTGGTGCCCATGTACGCGGATCAGGCGGCCGCCACGGCGGGCATCGCCGTTTCCGCGGAAGTGGCGCAGACGCTGGGTGTACGCACCGGGCTCGTGGTGCGCGATACGGTGCAGCCCGTGCTCGGGACAACGGCTGAGGCACGCGTTGCCGGCGACCGGCGCTGGATGCTGTACAGCCGTGCGCCCGGGTGGATCGAGGGGCTGCATGTCCATGCCGTCGGTGAGACGGTGCGTGCGGGCCAGGTGGTGGCCGAGATCTACAGCCCCGAGCTTGCCCAGGCCCAGGAGGAGCTGCTGCTCTCGCCCGCGGCGGCGGCGGCCGCTACCGAGCGACTGCGCCGGCTGGGCATCGCCGACGAGGACATCGAGGCCGTCCGGGCGGCCGGCAAAGCCCGGCGGGCGCTGCCGCTGCGCGCCCCGGTGTCGGGAGCCGTGCTGGTGCTGGCCGTGCACCCCGGCGCCCGGGTGACGCCGGACCAGGCGCTCCTGGAAATCGGCCCGGACAACACGCTCTGGCTCGAGGCACGCCTCTTTCCGGGACAGTCGGAGTGGCTGGGCAGGCCGGTCGAGGCCCGCTTCCGCCGGCCCGGCCAGCCGGGCTTCGAGTGGCAGGGAGGGCCGGGTTACCTGTACCCGGAGGCGGATCCGGTCAGCCAGACCCAGCGCATGCGCTTCGTGCTTGCCGAGTCCACCCGGCGACTGCCGCCCGGCGTCTGGCTGGAGGCCGAGCTGCGCGGTCCGGCGCGTGAGCAGGTGCTGCTGGTGCCGGTCGAGGCGGTGATCCGTACCGGTGACGGTGACCGCGTGATCACGACCCTGCCCGGCGGGCGCTTCGGTACGGCCGGGGTCCGGCTGGGTGCGCGCTACGGCGAGCGTTTCGAGATTCTCGCGGGACTGTCCGAGGGCGACAGGGTGGTGATCTCCGGCCAGTTCCTGCTCGACTCGGAGACGGAGCTGCAGGGTGGCCTCAGGCGCCTGTCCACCGCCGGACCGGCACCGGCGGACGACGCCCGCGCACCGGAGTCCGGCCATGTTCATTGAGCGCATCATTCGCGTCTGCCTGGCGCGCCGGGGCCTGGTGGTGGCAGCGTCGCTGCTGCTGGCCGTGGCCGGCCTGCACAGCCTGCGCACGCTGCCCCTGGACGCGATCCCGGACCTCTCCGACACCCAGGTGATCATCCGCAGCACCTGGGCCGGGCAGACGCCGCAGGCGATCGAGGACCAGGTCACCTACCCGATCACGACGCGCATGCTGTCGGTGCCGGGCGCCCGCACCGTGCGCGGCTTCTCGATGTCTGGCGACTCCTTCGTGTACGTGCTCTTCGAGGACGGTACCGACCTGTACTGGGCCCGCTCCCGCGTTCTGGAGTACCTCTCGCAGGTCAGCAGCGAGCTCCCGGACGGCGTCGAACCGCAGCTCGGCCCCGACGCGACCGGTGTCGGCTGGGTATACCAGTACGCGCTGGTCGACCGCGGCGGGGGGCATGACCTGGCGCAGCTGCGCTCCCTGCAGGACTGGTTCCTGCGCTTCGAGCTGCAGCAGGTGCCGGGAGTGTCCGAGGTGGCAACGGTCGGCGGCTTCGTGCGCCAGTACGAGGCGATCGTGGATCCGCTGCGCCTGCAGGCGTATGGCATCCCCTTCGACCGGCTGGTGACGGCGCTGCGCGAGGCGAACCGGGAATCCAGCGGCGGCCTCATCGAGATTGCCGAGGCGGAGTACGCCGTGCGGGGCATCGGCTTCATCCGTTCGCTGGAGGCGCTCGGCGCCGTGCCCACCGGCGTGCTTGCCGATGGCCAGCCGGTGCTGCTGCGCGATGTTGCAACGCTGCGCTTCGGCCCCGAGCCGCGCCGCGGGATCACCGACCTGAACGGCGAGGGCGAGGCGGTCGGCGGCATCGTGGTGATGCGTCACGGCGGCAATGCAAAGGCCGTGATCGACGCGGTCAAGGCCCGCCTCGAAACGCTCCGGAGCGGCCTGCCGGAGGGCGTGGAGATCGTGACCGTCTACGACCGCTCGGCGCTGATCCAGCGGGCCGTCGGCAATCTGTCGCGGAAGCTCATCGAGGAGCTGATCATCGTGGTGCTGGTCTGCGCCGTGTTCCTGTGGCATTTCCGGTCGGCGCTGGTGGCTGCCGTGATGCTGCCGCTGGGCGTGCTTGCCGCGCTTGCCCTCATGCGCTGGCAGGGGTTGAACGCCAACATCATGTCGCTGGGGGGTATCGCCATCGCGATCGGCGCGATGGTCGACGCGGCCGTGGTGATGATCGAGAACGCGCACAAGCACCTGGAGGCGTGGAGCCGGGATCATGCCGGTGTGCCCGCCACCGGCGAGAACCGCTGGAGGATCATTGGCGAGGCCGCCGTCGAGGTGGCGCCGGCCCTGTTCTTCTCGCTGCTCATCATTGCGCTGTCGTTCATGCCCGTGCTGCTGCTCGAAGCGCAGGAAGGGCGCATGTTTGCTCCGCTGGCCTGGACGAAGACCTGGGCCATGGTCAGTGCGGCGGTGCTGTCGATCACGCTGGTGCCGGTCCTGATGGGCTACTGGATCCGCGGCCGCTTCCGTGACGAGAGCGAACAGCGCCTCAGCCGGACCCTGATGAACGGCTACCGGCCGGCGCTCACGCTGGCGCTGCGGAATCCGCGCATCGTGCTGGCCGGTGCCCTGCTCCTGCTGCTGGCATCGGCCTGGCCCTGGCAGCGGCTCGGCACCGAGTTCATGCCGGAACTGGAGGAGGGCGACCTGCTGTACATGCCGACGACGCTGCCTTCACTGTCGCCCGCCGGGGCGCAGGCCCTGGTGCAGCGCGCCGGCCGGCTGATCCGGACGGTTCCCGAGGTGGACACGGTGTTCGGCAAGATCGGCCGGGCCGATACGGCCACCGATCCCGCACCGCTGACCATGGTGGAGACGGTCATCCGCTTCAGGCCGGAGAGCGAGTGGCGACCCGGACTGACCCGTCAGGCGCTGATGGCCGAGCTGGATGAGCGGGTGAGGCTGCCCGGTGTCGCCAACGCCTGGGTGCCACCGATCCTGAACCGGATCAACATGCAGGTCAGCGGCATCCGCACGCCGCTGGCCGTCCGGGTGACCGGGCCGGACCTTGCAGGTCTTGGCCGTGAAGCCGTGCGCATCGCCTCGCTGCTGCAGACCCTGCCGGGCACCCGCTCGGCTTTCGCGGAGCGCACCGCCAGCGCCCGCTACATCGAGATCGAGCCCGACCGCGCCGCACTGGCCCGCGCCGGCCTGTCCATGGCGCAACTCCAGGAACTGCTCGCCATCGCGATCGGCGGTGGGCCGGTCAGTCGCGCCTTCGAGGGCCGTGAGCGCTACCCGATGAGCATCCGCCTGCCGCAGGCCTGGCGGGACAGCCCGGAGCGCCTGGCCGAGCTGCCGGTTCATTCGCCCTCCGGTGCCCAGGTGCCCCTGGGCGCGCTGGCACGCATCGCGATCGTCGACGGCCCGCCGATGATCCGCAGCGAGAACGCGCGCCTGGCCGCTTTCGTGTTCGTCGACCTGGAGGAAGGTGCAGACCTCGGGGCCTACGTGGCGCGGGCCGACGAGCGCATGGCGGCAGAGCGGGCACTCCCGGCCGGCTACACCCACGCCTGGACCGGCAGCTACGAGTCGCTGCAGCGGGCCGAAGCGCGGCTGTGGATTGCGGTGCCGCTGACGCTCGCCATCGTGTTCCTGCTGCTCTACTTCGCTTTCGGGCGCTTTGCCGAGGCCGCCATCGTGCTGCTCTCGGTGCCGCTGGCGCTGGTCGGCGGGGTGTGGCTGGTCTGGGCGCTCGACTACAGCTTTTCGGTGGCGGTGGCGGTGGGCTTCATCGCGCTCGCGGGCCTCGCGGTGGAGTTCGGCGTGATCATGCTGATCTACCTCGACGCGGCCGTGCGCCGCTATCGCGACCGGGGAGAGCTGACAGTCGCGAACCTGGAGGCGGCCCTGACCGAGGGCGCGCTGCGCCGCGTGCGACCAAAGGCCATGACCGTCACCACGATCATCGCCGGGCTGATCCCGATCATGCTGGCCGAGGGTGCCGGTGCCGCGACCATGCAGCGCATTGCGGCCCCGATGCTGGGCGGCATGCTGAGCGCCCCGTTGCTGTCCCTGCTGGTGATCCCGGCGCTTTACCGGCTGTGGCTCGGCCGGCAGCTCACGGGTGGCTCGCCGCTGCCGGGCGCCGACGGGAACGGGGGTGTGTCATGAAGACGCTGTTGCCGGCCTGCCTGCTGCCGCTGGCGCTGGGCGGCTGCGTCCTGACGCCGTCGGACCCGCCACCGCGGGACACGGTCGCGGCAGCGGTGCGCACGGGCCTCAGTGCGCCGCTCGGGCCCGCCACGGCGCCCGGGCAGCAGGTGGACGAGGCGCGCCGGCAGCGCCTCGCCGAACTGCTCGCGCGGCCGCTCGATGCATCGGCCGCGATCGAGGTGGCGGCGCTTGCCGACCACGAGATCCTCGCGCTGCTTGCCGGGCTGGATGCCGATCGCGCAGCCACCGCCCAGGCGGGCCTGCTGCCCAACCCCCTGCTGCGGCTGATGGTGCTGCGGCCCGAATCCGGCAGCGGTGGCGACACCATGCTGGACTACGGCCTGATGCAGGACCTGGTCGAGACCCTCACCCGCGGGCGGCGGCTGGCGATCGCCGAGGCTGCCGAACGGGCTCAGGTCTACCGGACCGCAGAGACGGTCCTGCTGCGGCTGTGGGCCGCCGAGGCGGCCTGGGTAGGGGGCGTGGCCGCGCGCGAGCGCAGCGATCTGTGGGCGCGACGCGGCGCCCTCGCCGGCGAACGCGCCGCTCTGGCGGATGCCCTGGCCGGGCGCGGCGTGACGGATCAGGGTCGCGCCACCGAGCAGCGGGCGCGCGCCGCCGCACTGCTGCAGGCGGCCCGCCAGTCCGCGGACGACGCGCAGGTGGCCAGGGCCCGTCTTGCCGAGGCGCTGGGCCTCGACTCGGCGCAGCGCGTCGGCCTGCCCGCGACGCTGCCCATGCCGACCTGGGCCATGGAATCGCCGGAGGAGCTGCGTGCGGCCGCGCGGCGGCTGCGCCTTACGGTGCTCGAGGCCCAGGCCACCGCGCTGCGCGACCGGGAAACGCTGGCCCTGGTCGAACGCTGGCGCTACCTGCCGCGGCTCGGTATCGGGCTGGCCGGCGAGCGGCAGGCCGACGGCATGGATGCCTTCGGCGTCGAGATTGCCGCCACGCTGCCGCTCTTCGACCAGGGCCAGGCGCGCCTGGCCGGTGCCCGGGCCGCGCAGGCCGCGAGCGCGGCGCAGCTCGAGGCGCGCCAGAACCGGGTGCAGGCCGGGGTCGAGCGGGCCCTTGCGGAATGGCAGCGGGAGCAGCAGCGCGACCGCCTGCTGGCGAGCGAGGTGGAGCCTGCGCTCGCCCGGGTGCTGGCGCTGCGCGAGCAGAGCTACCGCGACGGGCTGGCCGACCGCTTCGCGGTGCTCGATGCCGCCGATGCGCTGCTGGAGCTCGCCCTCGACCGGCTCGCGGCCCGCGAATCCCTGTGGCTGGCCCGCATCGAGCTGGCGCGCCAGACCGGCAGCGCCGCGCCCGCCGCAGAACCGGCCGTCAGCGCTGTTCGCACACCAGCAGCTGCCGCGCCGTGATCGAGCCGATCAGCAGCAGCTTCTGCCAGGTAACGCCGACGCTGCCGGCCGAAATCTGCTCGCCGTCGTTCACGTAGATGGCATCCACGGCGGGCTTGCCCGCGTTGCCCGGGATCACGCGCAGCACCTGGGTCGGGGCGGGCGAGCCGCTGATGAAGTGCCGGATCAGCTTCAGCGTGTTGGCGTGGCCGGCTACCGTGAGGCTGCCGTCCGGGGCCACGTCGATGTTGTCGGGCGAGGTGGGCAGCGGGATGCGGGCCGTCTCCCGCACCGAGCCGTCGGCCGGATCGCGGCTGAAGACCCGCAGTCGCTGGCCGGAGGTCTCGGCCACATAGACCGTGGTCCCGTCCCGGGACACGTTGATGCCGCCGCCGGAGGCGATGTCATCCGCCACCACCCGCGCCTCGCGGCCGTCAAAGAAGGTCAGCGGTGAGGCGCCGATGCCAAACTGCTGCAGCGCTGCCGCCAGGCCGCCCGACGGTGCTTTGTCGTTGGCCACGTAGAACGCCGCCGGGCCGACCGCGGCCAGGTCGTTGGGGGAGTTGAAGAGGGGGCTCGTGACGGTCTGGCGGTGCCTGAAGCTGCCCGGCGCCACCTCGTCGAAGATCTCGACCCGCTCGGGCTCCGCACCCCGGTTGACGGGATGGTTGATCACGAACAGGCTGCGCCGTCCTTCGGCATCGACATACAGGCTGAGGCCGTGGGGCCGCAGGTGCTCCGGCTTGTCGAGCAGGGCTTCGACGGGTCTCAGGGGCCGCGTGTTCAGGTCGAGCTGCAGGATCGTGCCCTGCGCACCTTCGCCCCGCACGAGGGCCTGACGGTCGAGGTACGACAGATAGACGAGTCCCCGCCCGTGATCCACGGTCAGGTCCTCGGCGCTGGCCTCGAGCGGCAGGGACTCGCAGCTGCCGGCAAACCCGGGCTCGAGCGTGCCGAACGCGCCGCCGCGCCAGAGCAGGTAGCCGGTACCGATGGCGCTCACCAGCACCAGCAGGCCAGCCAGCTTCAGCAGGGTTTTGAGCAGGCGCATGGTCGACGGTTCCTTGGCGCAGCAGGGACGGGGAGGGCGATAGTCATACTAACGGAGGTCGCCGCCCAGGACTTTGTGCGGGCCAATCACCAGATGGATAAGGCGCCGCCGGCTCTTGTATCGCCATCCGATACTGCGACTATGGCGGGCGGCTAACCGGCCCGCTGGGAGTCCCCATGTCCACGAGCACCGCTGCCAGTCCTCCCGAGGAGCCCGGTATCCGGATCGGCCCCCTGCAGATGCGCCTGGACGTCAGGCACCGTCACGTCTACACGCTGTTCTTCGTCTCCTTCTTCAGCATCGCCATGATGAACTCCGTGGGCATCATGCAGGCCTACCTCTTTAACGAGATGCTGGGCATCCCGGCCAACGAGCAGGGGTCGCTGACCGGCACCCTGCTGGTCGTGCAGGAACTGGTGGTCATCCTGCTGGTGGGGATGGCCGGTGCGGTGTCGGACCGTATCGGTCGACCGCCGGTCTTTGCGACCGGCTTCCTGCTGCTGGCGCTGGGCTACTGCCTGTACCCGCTCGCCAGTGGCGACCTGGAAGCCATCCGCTGGGAACTGGTGTTCTTCCGCCTGTTCATCGCCTCCGGCGTGGCCTGCGTCAGCGTGATGCTGGCCTCGGTGGCCAATGACTACACCGTAGACCGGACGCGGGCCAAGATGATTGCCGGGGTTTTCATCTTCAACGGCGTGGGTATTGCCACGCTGCCGCGCTTCATCGGCGGGCTGCCCCAGAAGTTCATCGAGATGGGCATCGACCCGGTCTGGGCAGGGCGCTATACCTACTGGTTCCTGGCCAGCATCTGCGTGACGCTGGCCGTGGTGCTGTTCATCGGCCTGAAGCGCGGCGCACCGGCGCAGACCACGAAGCGCGAGCCGCTGCTGGCCACCCTGAAGGTGGGACTGGCCGCCGCGCGCCTGCCCCGGGTGGCAGTCGGTTACGCGGCCGCCTTCGTCTCCCGGGCGGACCTCGCGGTGGTCAGCCAGTTCCTTACCCTGTGGCTCGTCCGCGAGGGCATCGACCAGGGGCTGACGCCCGCGGAGGCGACCGTCAAGGCCGTCACCTTCTATATCGTGATCCAGGCCTTTGCGCTGCCCTGGGCCGTGGTCTTCGGCATCTTGCTCGACCGCATCGACCGCCTGAAGGGCCTGGCCGTGGGCATGTCGGTGGCCTTCGTGGGCTACGCGTCGCTGGGGGTGCTGGAGAATCCGCTGGGCTTTGGCATGTATATCGCGGCGGCCTTCGTCGGCGCCGGCGAGATGGCCGCCAATATCTCCGCCACCTCGCTGATCGGCAAGGAAGCGCCGGACCGGGGCCGCGGCGCGGTGCTGGGCCTCTTCACCCTGTTCGGCGCGGTGGGAATCATGGTGGTGGGCCTGGTCGGTGGCTGGCTCTTTGATAACTGGAAACCGGTGGGTCCGTTCCTGTACATGGCGGCCAGCAATGCGCTGCTGGTCGTGATTGCCCTCGTGACCTATGTCGTGACCCGGAACCGGCCGGCTCCGGTCCTCGGCTGAGCGCCGCACGGCGGTCGGCTCCGGGCTTGCGCCCGGCGCGGCGCCCGGAGATCATTCCGCTTCATTCGCAACCTGTCGCCAAGGAAGTTCCCCATGCAGACCACGCGCCGCGAATTCGTCTCGTCTTTTGCCACCGTTGGTCCCCTGGGGGCCGCCTCCCTGGCCCTGATGCAGGCGGGTTCCGCCATCGCCGGGGGCCACGAGGGCAAGGGCGGCGCCAGCCGCTACGGCAAGGGCCCGGCGCTCGAAGGTCCCTACCTCGACCTGCGCACCGGCGCCGGCAACAAGCTCGCCTACGCCCGCATCCAGGGCGACCTCGACGCCAGCAGGCAGAAGTACTTCTGGTTCAAGGGCTATTGCTCGGGCGTTCGCCCCGGCAAGAAGATCGATGACCTGTGCGGCGCGGAGGGCTTTGGCACGATCCGCCTGATCACCTTGCCGGATGGCAGTATCCAGCGCCTGTGCCGCGAGATCATCCTGTACACCGACCTGCGCAGCGGTGAAGTCCTGGAGGAGTGGCAGAACCCCTATCTCAACGAGCGGGTGAAGGTGGTCCACGTGGACAACGACCCCTTCAATTACAGGATCGAGGACTTCTTCCCGCTGCCGCCGACCTTTGGTGGCCTGAACAAGGAAGCGCCCCCGCCGCGCATCCCCTTCATCCTGCCCTGGTACCAGCACGGCGACTGGCTGGACATGGAGATCCACATCCACCTGGCCTACCCGAGCGCGCTCCAGCCGGACAAGTGGCCGCGGGAGTCGGCGGGCCCCATCGCCCAGGTGTCGGAGTTCTTCGCCCACCATGTCCGCGCCGCCGACATGCAGAACCCCAAGCTCACCACGGTGGACTACCGCGGCACCTGGAACCGCACCACGCCCTGGCTGCCCTGGATGCTGATGGGCCAGATGCCGGGCCTCGTCAGCTACAACTGCTTCATGGGCACCACGCCCGACCTCGAGCAGGTGCTGCACCGTTCGGTGCTCGACTACGCGGAGAAGAACTACAAGAAGTACTTCAACGCCCCCACCGAAGACACGGGGCAGCGCAGCCTCTCCAGCCTCGAGCACTACGCCGAGCGCATGAAGCCCCAGCCCGCGAAGTAGGCGGGACGTCAACCCGGATCGCAGAAGCTCGAGACACAGGGCCGCCGGTGGCAACGCCGGCGGCCTTTGTATTGCTGACTGCCGCGGCCGGAGCGGCGGCGCGGGGCGGGAGGGGTACTGGCCCGGTGCCGCGCCGTTAGGTGGACGGACGGCCAATCCTGCCGGTCCCAGGCTTTCGGCTCCCCGCCTGCATCGCCACAATGACCCCCGGTCCTGGCAGGGTTTTATCTCATGGCGGACAGATTCGGCGACCGTCTGATGTACATCGGCGGGCAGTTCGTGCCCGGCAGCGATGGCCGGTGGATCGAGTCGGTCAATCCGGGCACCGAGGAAGTGCACGGCCGGGTGCCGGTGGCCACGGTTGCCGACGTGGATGCGGCGGTTTGCGCCGCGGAAGGCGCCCAGCCGGGCTGGGCCGCGCTGCCCGTGTGGGAACGACGGGACCGGCTGCGCGCCCTGGGCACCGCCATGCGGGCCCGGGCGGACGAGATCCTGCCCCTGGAGGCGGCCGACACCGGGAACACCATCAACAGCCTCTCCCGCGACGTGGAGGTGGCCGCGAACTACCTGGATTTCTTTTCCGGCCTTGGCTCCGAGATGAAGGGCGAGAGCGTGCCCGCCTCGAAGGATGGCCTGCATTTTTCCATCCGCGAGCCCTACGGCGTGGTGGCGCGGATCGTGCCGTTCAACCACCCCTTCCTGTTCGCTGCCGCCCATCTTGCGGCCCCGCTGATGGCGGGCAACAGCGTGATCCTGAAGACCCCGGAAACCAGTCCGCTGTCCGGCACGCTGATGGGCGAGATCTGCCGGGAGGTGCTGCCGCCGGGCGTCGTCAACATCCTGCACGGCCCGGGCCTGCCCACCGGCGATGCGCTGGTCCGGCATCCGCGCATCTGGCGCATCGGTTTCACCGGTTCCGTGCAGACGGGCCTCGCCATCCAGCGCTCGGCGGCCGAGGTGGCCGTAAAGCACATCTCGCTGGAGCTCGGTGGCAAGAACGCCATGATCGTCTGTCCGGATGCCGATCCCGCCACGGTGGCGCCGGCAGCCGTGGCCGGCATGAACTTCGCCTGGGCGGGCCAGTCCTGCGGTTCCAACAGCCGGCTGCTGGTGCATGAATCCCTGTACGACGAGGTCGTGCAGCGCGTGCAGGCCCTGGTCGCGGCGATCCGCGTCGGCGATGCGCTCGATCCGGCGTCACGCATGGGTCCGGTCAACTCCGCGGCACACTATCGCCGGGTGCTGTCCTTTGTCGAATCGGCCCGCGAGGACGGGGCGACCCTGCTTGCCGGCGGAGAGCGCCCGGCCGGTGATGCCTTCCGGCGCGGCTACTGGCTGAAGCCGACGGTCTACGGTGACGTCACCGTGCACATGCGTATCGCACGGGAGGAGATTTTTGGCCCGATCCTGTCCATACTCCGCTGGCGCACGCCGGACGAGGCCATCGCAATTGCGAATGCGACCGAATACGGACTGGCCTCCAGCGTGTGGACGCGCGACCTGCATACGGCGATGACCTTTGCCCGTGCCCTGCGGACCGGCTTTGTGTGGATCAATACCACCGCAAGGCACTTCGTGGGCGTGCCCTTCGGGGGCTGGAAGAACAGCGGGCTCGGCCGTGAGGAGTGTCTCGAGGAACTGTTGAGCTATACGCAGAACAAGGCCATCCATGTCTTCACCTCCCCCGGGCGCTGATGCGCCACCCGGCCTGCAGGCCGCACGGAAATTCCTGTTCGTCGAGCTTGCCGAGGGCATCAGCCGCACCAACTTCGGCACCCTGCTCTATGGGGCCTTCACCGCCATCGGCCTGCTGGCCTTCATCGGCGTCGGCACGCCCTACGTGCTCAACGTCTATCTGCAGGTTCCCCAGGGCGAACAGGGCCAGGTCTCGGGCGACCTTGCCGCCTGGACGGAGGTGGCGCTGCTGCTCGTCTTCGGGCCGGCCGGCATCCTCGCGGACCGCATCGGTCGCCGGCAGGTTTTCGCCGTCGGCTTCGTCTTCATGGGCATCGCCTATGCGCTCTATCCCTTCGCGGATTCCGTCGCCGAGCTGACCGGTTACCGTATTGTCTACGCCGTCGGCATTGGCCTTGCGACCGCCATGCTCCAGACGGTGCTCGCCGACTATCCGGCCAACGTGTCCCGCGGCAAGGCGACCGCCCTCGTCGGCACCCTGAACGGGCTCGGGGTGATCGTGCTCACCGTGGGGCTCGGTGGCCTGATGCGGAGCTTCAGCCAGCGGGGCTTTTCGCCCGAGATGGCCGGCTACATCACCCACGCCATCGTGGCGGGACTGTGCTTCATCTCGGCCGTGGTGGTGGCTGCCGGGCTGAAGAAGGGGACGGTGGTCAGCCGGGAGGAGCGGCTGCCGCTGCCCCAGCTGGTGCGCAACGGCTTTGCCGCGGCCCGCAATCCGCGCATCGCGCTGGCCTACGCCTGCGCCTTCATCGCCCGCGGCGACCTCGTGGTCGTCGGCACCTTCGTCAATCTGTGGGGTACCAACGCCGGGATCGCGGCGGGGATGGATCCGGGGGCCGCGTCGGCCCAGGGTCGCCTGCTGTTTGCGGCGGCCACCATTGCCGGTCTCTTCTGGCTGCCCGTCATGGGCTTCATCCTGGACAAGGTGAACCGCGTGACCGGCACCATCATCTGCATGAGCCTCGCCGCGGCCGGTTTTCTGGGCACCGATCTGGTGGACGACCCCCTCGAGCGCTCATCGCTGATCTTCTTCGTGCTGCTCGGCATCGGCCAGATCAGCGCCTTTGCCGCGGCGGCCACCCTGATCGGCCAGGAAGCACCGAAGGAGTCCCGGGGTGCGGTGGTTGGCCTGTTCAACATCTCGGGTGCGGTGGGGATCCTGTTCTGCACCGCCGTCGGTGGCCGCATCTACGATGCCATTGGCCCCCATGCCGTCTTCGAGATGGTGGGTGGCATTACGCTGCTCACCGTGATCTTCGGTCTCTGGGTGCGCTGGAAGGCGCCGGGGCCGATGACCACGGGCGGCGGCTTCATGGCCCACTGAGGCCCCCCGGGAGTCGCCATGCCCGAGTTCGGTCTGGTGATGGAGCCCTCGCCGGGCCACACGGCGCCCCTGGCGGCCGAGATCGAGGCGCTGGGCTTCGACGTGCTGCTCTGCCCGGATACCCAGTGCCTGGCCCCCGATCCCTACGGGCAGCTGAGCCTGGCGGCGGCTGCCACCCGGCGGCTGCGGGTCGGCACCGGGGTGACCAACCCCTATACGCGGGATGCGGCCGTGACGGCGGGCGCCATGGCCACGTTGCAGGCCGAATCCGGCGGCCGGGCCCTGTGCGGCATCGGGCGCGGCGACTCGTCGGCCGCCCACATCGGGAGGCGCAGCGCCACCACGGCGGAACTGCGCCGCTACGTGGAGCAGGTGCAGGGCTATGTCCGGGGGGAGGTCGTCGCGCGGGGAGAGGGCCAGTCGACGATGCGCTGGCTCGCCGACTGGCAGCTCGCTCCGGTCCCGGTGGACGTGGCGTGCACGGGCCCGGCGACGATCCGCATGGCAGCCGACGTGGCGGACCGCGTCAGTTTCGCCGTGGGCAGTGCGCCGGAGCGCCTCGACTGGGCGCTCGGCACGCTGAATGCGAGGCTCAGGGAGACCGGCCGCGACCGTCGCACGCTGAAGGTCGGGGCCTATATCAACCTGGTGTGTGATGCGGACGAGTCACGGGCGCTCGAACTCGGCCGGATGATTGCCGGCATGGTGGCGCACTTTGCCGGCATGAAGGATGCCCCCGTGGAACACCTGCCGCCCCGCCTGAAGGCGCTCGCCATCGAACTGAAGACCGGCTATGACATGGCCCGCCATGCCCAGGGCGAGGGCAGCCACCTCACCCGGCTGGACGACGAATTCGTGGACTGGTTTTCGATCTGCGGCCCGCCCGCGAAATGCCGGCAACGCCTCGGCGCGCTGCTGGAGCGCGGCCTGGACCATGTCTACCTGCTCGGCGGATCCCCCGTGGCTTCGCCTCACGGCGCGCGGCAGGCCGCCCTGGTTGCCCAGAGCCGGCTGTTTGCCACGGCCGTGATGCCGACGCTGCGCGGCTGAGCGCGCCCTTCAGGCGGTCACTTCGAAGCCGGCCGCGCCGATGGCCGCCGACAGGGCTGCCGGCGCAATCCGGGCCGGGTCGTGCTCCACGACCACGGTGCCGGTGTTGCGGTCGGCCGTGGCCGAGAGCACGCCACCGAGGCCGGTCAGGGCGTTCTTGATGCTGCGCTCGCAGCCCCCGCAGGTCATGCCCTGCACGTGGAATTCGGTCTTCATCGGTCGTCGAGCTCCCTGTGTCCGTGATTCCGGCGCCAGCCGGTGCCGGTGGCCTGCCAGTGTGCCATCAACCGGCGCCCGGACCCAAGGTGCGCGCTTTGCGCGGCAGCACTGCCAGGTCCGGACCGGGACCCAGAACCGCGGTGGGGCGTCGGCCGGTGAATCCGGTTCCACTACGCCGGAGTACCGGCGTGAGCGTTGGAACCGGACACACCGTCCGCCGC
>JAANMW010002422.1_pt1 | contig 16887 bp, 12 predicted proteins | sample 7279671 | NCBI WGS metagenome assembly JAANMW01 (sample SAMN14094541, study PRJNA606508) | bioreactor metagenome | isolation source: A lab-scale SPAN reactor treating ammonium-rich wastewater day 247 | place: Ireland: Galway | collected 2017-09-19
GACCAAAGGCCGGAACATAACGCAACGGCGTGTCAAACAGCCGGTAATCCGCCTGGGATTCATTCACCCGCCAAACCGGCATGCCCATCGGACTGCCGAGCGCCCGTTCACAGCTTGAGCAATCGCCGCCACCTTCGGAATGACCATCGCCGCTTGCATCGGCTCCGCTTCCCGCCCCGGGCGGACAGTCGCAGTCCTCGCATGGTGGCGCAATCGTCGTCCATTGCGGGGGGCAGTCACTGTAGCCAATGGTCGCGACTGCCAAAGCAAGGGTGGAGATGGCGGTTCTGGTTTTCATAATCTGGCGAGGGTTGAGTCGCTGGTCCACGAGCACGGGCACTCGCCAATCGGCAACGATGAATGGATGAAGATGGGTTTCATCACGGATTACCATTCCGCCTTTGATCACCCGCAGCACTTACGGCCAAAACAGTCGTTCCCCCAACCCTGGCGGGCGCCAGACGGAAATGGAACAATGCCCTTATCGCGCCCTGTCCGTCTAATGTCAACCATGAGTTATTCACAATCGGCCACGGCTGGCCGTGACCAGCTTGGGCGGCTCGAACCGCCGGGTGGCGCTCCTCGACATTCCGCCGGTGTTTGTTCCGTTGGCCGCGTGAGCTTTGTTCCTGGGTTCAATGCCCTGCCGCAGGCCGCCCTGGTGCGTAAAGGGGTCACCCATTAAGGCGATGGGACACCCAATAGCGTGAGCGGTTCTTGATACTGTCATATTCAGTTTCCCTTCACCTTTCTCACTCACCGCGCCAGATACAGCAGGTGGTTCAGATGGCCCGGCGTGCTCAGCCGCAATCGCTCCGCACTCCATCTCATCGCGGTTGCTTCCAATCCAGTCACGGCAGGTTGGTAGTAAGCACCAGCGCGGTGCCCTGTCCAGGCTGGCTTCGGATTTCCAACTCCGCGCCCATTTTCGCCGCCCGGGCGCGCAGGTTCCGGAGTCCGTTCCCGGAGGGGGCCTTCGCGGGATCGAAGCCGGCCCCGTTATCCTGAATGGTGAGCCGCCACTGTTTGCCCGATTCTTCGATCTGGACATCCACCGCCGTGGCGTGCGCATGCCGGGCCACGTTGGTGAGGGCTTCCTTGAAAAAGAGAAACAGGTTCTGCCGGAAATCGAATGGCAGTTTTCGCGTGAGCGCCGCGCCTTCGCACTGAAGGCGATATTCCACTCCACGCAGAATCGTTGCGGCAAAATCCTTGGTCCGCAACACCAGGTCCTGCACGCTGTCAAAGGCCGGATTGATGAGCCAGATGATGTCGCGAATCGAGTTGGCGGTTTGATTGGCGATCCGATGGATTTCCTCCAGGTCTTGTCGCTCCTCGGCGCCGACCTTGCCGTGCTTGGCCAGCATCCGGCTCAACAGCGTGATGCTCCACAGGCTCGAGCCGATGTCATCGTGTAGATCGCCGGCAATTCTCACGCGCAACCGTTCGAGTTCACGGCGGCGCGCCTGCCGCGACCGGTACAGGCTAACGAAAATGACCGCCACCGCGGCGATTACCGCCAGCCGAAACCAAACGGTTTCCCACCAGAAGGGCATGACCGTGATGGCCACACTTGCCCCGGTTTCGTTCCAAACGCCATCGTTGTTGCAGGCCATGACGCGAAACACGTAATCGCCGGGCGGTACTTTCGGGTAACGGGCCGCGCGGCTCACGCTCGCCTCGCTCCAGTCACGGTCAAAGTTCTCCAACTGATACCGAAAACTGACCTTGCCCGGCGCCGTCAGACTCAAGGCGGTGAATTCAAAGCGCAAACTGTCCTTCCCCGGCGCCACGCGCACCCCCTCGTCAAACGGCACGCTCACATTTTCGACCAACACCGACTCCAGCATGACCGGCGGCGGCTGTTGGTTCCACGGCTGTCCGCGGCGGTCCACGACCACCAGACCTCTGGTGGTGGCAAACCAAACCCCGCCCCCGCCCGCCGCCGAGCGTAGCGATTGAACTTGTGGCAGACACTGGATGCCGGGGAGACCGTCCTCGCGGCCATAGTGAACCACCGTGACGAACCGGGTGCGGCCGCTTGCATACGCCGCGAGTTGTGCTTTGTTGACGCGATAGATTCGGTTGACTGACCCGACCCAGAGATTGCCCTCCGGATCGCTCTGCAATTGCAGGACGGCCTCCTCCGGCAAACCGCTGTTACTGGCAAACGCCGTCACTATTCCGTCTTTGACCCGGCACAGTCCCCTCGCGGTGCCGATCCAGACCGAACCGTCCGGGTCGGCGTGGAGCGTGCGAATCTGCGCGCTCAACAATCCCGCCGCTTCGGTGTATGCGGTGAACCGGCCCTCCTTGAGTTGAAATAACCCGTCGCCGGTCGTGCCAATCCAGAGCTGGCCTTGCGCGTCCCGTTCGAGCGCGCCGGCGTAGTTGCCGTGGAATCCCCATGGCGTATTGAAGCGGGTTACCACTGAATCTTTGAAGTGGTTCAACCCGCCGTTGCGGGTGCCGAGCCACACGCCGCCGTCCTTCTCCGCGCGCAGCACCTCAATGGCGCTGTCTGACAATCCATCCCGTTCGCTGAATTGCCGCAGGCCCCCGTCCGCCCACTGAAACAGGCCGTCTCTCAGCGTCCCGATCCATAGTTCCCCCGAGGCGGTGCGTTGTGCGGTTTGAACCACGACTCCGTCGGGCAACGGCAGCGATTCAAGCAGAACAAACCCGTCGCCCGAACGACCGTGGAGTTCCTTGTTGCCCGCCAGCAACTGCAATTCACCTTGCGACGTCTCAAAAAAACAAGAAGGCTGATTGGTCGCGACCAAATCCGGCAGCGGAAACAAATGCAATTGCCGACGCTTGAGCCGATGCAACCCATCGCCGGCCGTGCCGATCCACACATTCCCTTCGCGGTCTTCGCCCAGCGCGGTCACCGCGAGTTGCCCCTGCCAGACGCGTTCCGGGAGCATTGACTTCGCCCGATTGTCCAGCCGCAGAATTTCTCCCTGGCCCGTGCCAAACCAAATCTCGCCATCCTCGCGTTCGACCAAGGAAAGCACCGTCTGCGGCCACACAGGGAGCGTTTGATCCGATGCCGCCGTGTCCAGCACCAGGCTGCGGTACAATCCGGCGTCTCCACCCATCCAAAGCCGACCCTCACGATCCGCGTGCAGGAAGCGGACGCGCCGGAATGTCGCCGCTGGCCAGGGCGTTTCCAACGTGACCAGCAGGTCCTGGTTGAACCGGCTCAACCCCTTCTCCGTTGCGAACAACAACGGTTCACCGCCCGGCTGGCAGATGGCGTTCACGCGGTCATCCGGCAACCCGTCCGTCTTGTAATATGTTGTAAGACTCCCCGCCAGCCGCCGGCTCAATCCCGAATCCGTCCCTATCCACAAGGCGCCCGCCGGATCCTCCGCCAGGCACAGGACGGTGTCGGAGGCGAGACCGTCGCTGCTCGTTAGTGAAGTGAATTGCCCATTGTGATACCGAGCCAGGCCGCCTTCCTCCGTGCCCACCCACAGCGCGCCGCGCGAATCTTCAAACAGACAAAGAATGCGATTGCTCCGCAGGCCCAGGCTGTCGCCCACGCGAAAAGTGGTGAACCGCACGCCGTCGAAACGGGCCAGTCCGTTCGCGGTGCCCACCCACAGGTAACCGTCCTTGGTTTGAACGATGGCAGTGACCGAGTTCTGTGGCAAACCTCCATCCGCTTGCCACGAGTCCAACACCCAGTCAGCGCTTGGCGCCGAACGCTGTGCTCCCATCGCCGGAGGCACCGCGCACAGCAAAACGCCGAGCAGGATTCCCAACCCGACAGCGCGGCGACCAGACGAACGACGAACCAAGCGATCGAGCATGGCCGTTATTACGCGCGGCCAGAGCGGCCAAAGACAAGGCGAAACTAAGACTCCGACATTGCCTGCGCGCGAAACCTCGTGAGAATTTCCCTGACAGCCCGGCCCCCACAGGCTATACGTTGATGCGGTTGCCGATTTGTCCGGTGGTGTAATGGTAGCACAAGGGTCTTTGGAGCCCTTTGTCATGGTTCGAATCCATGCCGGACAGCCACGGCAAATTGAGTGGTCGGGTTGACGATTCACGCGTCGCAACAGACAACGACGCCCTCGCCGTGGAGGCCGTGAATCGTGGGGCGAACATTGACCGTTGCTGAACCGACAAGAAAATCATGAATCCACCCGCTACTTCCACCGCATCCACCACGCCCCGCCTCGGTCTGGCCGTTGCCAGCCTGGTGCTCGGAATCCTTGCCCTGCTTTCGAGTGTCCTCCTCGTCGGCGCCGTGTTTGGCCTCATCGGGCTTATCCTCGGCATCGCGCATTTCCTGCGTCGCCAGGGACGCAACGGCATGGCCTGGGCCGGGGTGATCCTTTCCGTGCTCGGCATCGTAGCCAGCATCGCGCTGGCGGTGGCCTATGTGCCGATCGCCAAGAAGGTCATGGAAGAACTGCGCAGTGGCGATTGGGGACCGGGCCAGACTGAATTCGCCGAATGGCAGGGAGTTCTCGCACCGGATTTCTCCGTCACCACGCTGGATGGTCAACGGATTCAACTCAGCGAATTGAAGGGCAAACGCGTGGTGCTGGATTTCTGGGCCACGTGGTGTCCGCCGTGCGTCATGGAGATTCCGCATTTCATCAAACTGCGCGCCGAGAATCCGGCGGACGAACTGGTCCTCGTGGGCATCAGTTCCGAGGACGAGAACACGCTCAAGTCGTTCGTGAAGAAGAAGGGCATCAATTATCCCATCGCCTCGGCGGACGATCTGCCCGCGCCGTACAGTGACGTGACTTCCATACCGACCACGTTCTTCATTGACCGCAACGGCGTCATCCAAAACGTGCTGATTGGCTACCATGATTTCGACGTTCTGAAGTCGCAGGCGCTGGCGGAAGACTTCGCGGGCGAGGTCTTGACCACGCCGCGGTCCGTGGAGGCGACACCCACGGAGGACGAACCGTAACGTTGAAGTAGAGATTTCACCCGCCACACAAAACGCCATCAGAATGGCGGCTCGTTCAGATTTGTAGCAGCGAACGTGAGTTCGCTCTGACTTTCAAAACGTTTCAGCAAATTCACGCCCCGGAGCGCCGCCTTGCACCGGCTTGGTGAGTGAAACCAGTAAACGAATTCCCCAAAGCCTTTCGCGCTTTGCCCCCCGAACCGTAGCCGCCGACGTGAGTCGGCTCTGACTTCTCCCCGGATTCAGATGGAGCGGACTCACGTCCGTTGCTGCGCTGTTCAAGGGGAGATTTCTCCCAAATGGAATCTCGCGCTTTGAACCTCTGAACTGGCGAAGCGTCCGTCCCGCGCGGAGAGCGGCGCTGAAGCCGCACGCACTCCAGACGCTGCGCGACATCGCAGCGTCAACGAACCGCGCGCAGCGTTTGGAGAGTGCGGTGGGTGAGGGGTGAAGGCACACTCTGCTTTCGCGTGGCAATGTTGCGGCCCACCCAAAGCGGTGTCAGCCCCGTTCCCCGCCAGCCACCGCACTCCAAGACCTCGCGGCGTTCTAAGCGGTTTAGCGAGAAGCAAACAACTGTATCCCGTCTCGCTGTGAAGCCTTGCACGCCGTGGCCTCAAGGATACACTGCCCCAGGTTGGTGTTCGTTGCACCAGTCCCTCGCAACCCATCAGTCGTGCGCGAGGATTGAGAAAGCACGAAATGTCACGACATCGAGTATTTTTTTGGCTGATTGCTGCGCTGGCCGCGCTGCTTGCGGTCTGCACGAGGGGGCACTTTATCGAACTCTGGAATAACACCGGCGGCGACATTGTCATCACCGTTGATGACGAAAAGTTTCAGATTCGAGGTGGCGCCGTGGTTGAGATACGGTGGTTGAATGAACGACAGCGTATCGAGGCAGAGGAAGGTAAAGCAAATAAGCAGACTTTTGCCTTTAAGCATCCAACTCCATTGGAGGATTATGTTGAACGGACAACGACAAAGACCCTCATCAAGATGCAGCTCAACGCAGATGGTTTCATCCATGCGTTGCTTCCCGATGCCAGAGGAATCGTGAAAAGGGTTACTCAGCCGCCGCCGGAATTTCCTCTTAAGCCAAACGCCGCCAGCCAAAGTGGACCATGAAAAATGGGCTTCTTTGTCTTCTTCACTTATGAAAGCCACCCACCTCACCCGCCGTCAATTCACCCGCTCGCTGCTCGCCACCGCCGCAATCGTCGGCGTGGCGCCGGCATTCGTTCGCGGACAGAACCTCAACGCCAAACTCAACCTCGCCATCATTGCCACCGGTGGTCGCGGCGGCGGCAATCTCCAGGCCGTCGCCTCGGAAAACATCGTCGCGCTCTGCGACGTTAACGCCAGAAGCCTCGACGCAGCCGCGAAGAAGTTTCCGCAGGCGCGCAAGTTTACCGATTTCCGGAGAGTGTTCGATCACGCCAAGGAGTTTGATGGCGTGGTTGTGAGCACCTGCGAACACACGCACGCGTTTGCCACGATGCCCGCGCTCGAACTCGGCAAGCATGTCTATTGCGAGAAACCGCTCACGCACAACATCTGGGAGGCGCGGAAGATTCGCGAGGCGGCGGCCCAGGCCAAGGTCGTCACGCAGATGGGCGTTCAGATTCATGCGACGGAGAATTACCGGCAGGTCGTCGAATTGGTGCAGAGCGGCATCATCGGGCCGGTGCATGAGGCCCATGTGTGGGTGGGGCGGGCGTGGGGTCTGCAAAGCGAGGCGGACGCAAAGAAATACAAGGACATCGTGTTCGCGACGGAACGACCAACGGAAACCCATCCCGTGCCGGAGGGATTGGATTGGGATCTCTGGCTGGGCCCGGCGCCGTTCCGTCCGTTCAACAACGTCTATTTCCCCGGACCGAAGTGGTATCGCTGGTGGGATTTTGGCAGCGGCACGATGAGTGACCTGGGCAGCCATTGGAACGATCTCGCTTTCTGGGCGCTCAAGCTGCAAGCGCCACTCACCATCGAAGCGAGCGGTCCGCCGCCGCATCCGGAAATTGCGCCCGCCTCCATGAGCGCCACCTACGAATATGGCGCACGGGGGGACATGCCGCCCGTGAAACTCACCTGGCATCAAGGTGAAAACAAACCGGACATTTGGATAAGCGGCGACATTCCCCAGTGGGACAGCGGTTGTCTGTTCATCGGTCGCAAAGGCATGATTCTTTCCGATTACTTCAAGCACGTGCTATTGCCAGAGAAGGAGTTTGCGGGATTTGAACGACCATCACCCACGATCCCGCGGGTGTCCGGTCATCACGAGGAATGGCTGCACGCCTGCAAGACCGGCAAATCATGCAGCGCCAATTTCGACTACTCCGGCTGGCTGACCGAAGCCAATCACCTGGGCAACGTGGCTTATCGCGTCGGCAAGAAGCTGGTTTGGGATGCGCAGCAAATGAAAGCGACCAACGCGCCCGAGGCCGACAAGTTTATCCGCAGACCCTATCGGGAAGGTTGGCAGTTGTAGGACGCTCACCGTCGCGCCATGGAAACGAATCTCCCGGAAGATTGGGCCTTCTTGCCGGTCAGGCATTCAGGCCCGTTCGCCTCAACCGGATAAATCAGGTTATCTCTCTTTCCTCGGGATTGGGCGATCCTGCAGCGAACCAATCAGGCCGTTTGTCCGTCTCAAGCATCGCCGGATGCCGAATTCTGTCTTGCGAAAAGGAAGGCGGTGTTGAGTTCGTCCTGCGATACTTCCGGTGCCAGAGAAGTCTCGTAACCGGTCCGCCAAACCAAAGCGCGACCGGGAAGGGTTTCGAGTAACTTCATGACTTCAGCCGCGGTGCCAAAAACAAACTCCGCCCGGCGCAATTCCACCGGCAACTTCAGGAACAGGCCCGTGGACATCCATCGGCCCGACCGTCCCAACACAAACTCATCGCCTCCATTTTTCCGGAAAGTAAACAACCAGCGGAACGCTCAAGCCAGAGTCGGACGGCCAGCGTTTGCTGCGCGGCATGCCGCTGCCGTGATCGCCGTAGTAAAAGACAATCGTGTCCGCCGCCACTGCTGGAGGGGTACAGGCCGGAGATGATCGCCGTGCGTGCCGGCGCGCAGACCGGCGCGGTGGACCAGACGCGCGTGAACAACATTCCCTTTGCGGCGAGTGCGTCCACGTTCGGCGTGCGCGCGTTGGCGTCGCCGTAACAGCCCATTTCCGGCCCGTGATCCTCGCTGGTCAGCCACAGAATGTTTGGTTTCTCCGCGGCCACGGCCACGTTGAGCGCGGCCAGGCCGACGGCAAAGTTGGCAAAAAATGTCAGCATTCGCATGGTTCGCAGTGGTTGTCCGCAATTGGTTTCATTCCGGAATGGGATCCCCGCGCCTCACAATTTTGCCTTCCCAAACCGCTTCGTCCGTTGCCTTGTCGTAGGTCAACACACGATGCGCACTGCCGGGTGCGGGCGGTGCGTCGGGCTTCGGCAACCAACGGCGATGCTCCGCGATGACGGCGGCGTGCTCGGGTTTTCCTGCGAGGTTAGTCCACTCGTTCGGATCGGTTAGGTGATCGTAAAGTTCTTCGCTGCCGTCCGCGTAACAGATGTAACGCCAGCGTGCGCTGCGGACACTGTGGTTGCCTTGGTTGTGCGAGGTGATCGCCGGACGCTCACATGGGGCGGCGGCATTCTTGAGTTGCGGCACAAGGCTGACGCCTTCGAGATCCGTGCGTGGCTGCAGGTCGCAAAGTTCGATCAACGTCGGATAAATATCGAGCAACTCTGCGGGCCGCGTACAGCGTCCGCCTTGCGTCACGCCAGGGCCAGCGAAGATGAGCGGCACGCGCGTGGAGCGTTCCCAAAGCGTGTTTTTACCGGTGATGCCCTTCTCGCCGAGATGCCAGCCGTGATCGCCCCAGACCACCACGATGGTGTTGGTCGCGAGGCCGGTTTCATCGAGCGTGTCGAGAAGGCGGCCCACTTGCGCGTCCACGAAACTCGTGCAGGCGAGATACGAACGCACGAGGTTGCGCCATTGATTGTTTTCCTGAACCCATTTCAACCGCGGCTCCGGCAATTCCCAATGCAGATACCAGGAAAAGCGCGGCGTGTCGGCGCGGTCGTCGGATTTGATCTTTGGCAACACGCGGTCGTCGTCTGGATACAAATCGAACCACGGCTGCGTGGCGTAACACGGGACGTGCGGCAGGAAGAATCCGGCGGCGATGAAGAACGGCTGGTCCTTGGGCGCGGCCTTGAGTTGTTCGATGGTCCAGCTCGCGACCTGATAATCGCCCTTGTCCTCGTCGCGATGCGGAAACACGCCCCAGTCCATTAGCGGATGGTTGCCCATGGGCGTCGGGCCAATGAGTTTTTTCTCCGGCTTCGCGCCAATGCCGCCGGCCGGACCCCAAACGTCGAATTCCACCTTCTGCCTTTCCGGCCCACCGACGCCGCCGTGATAAATCTTCCCGCTCGTGAACGTGCGATAGCCGTGCGCCTTGAAATGTTGCGGCAACGTCACGCGTTCCCTCCACGCTGCCAGATTGCGAAACCACGGCGACAATCCGTAAATGCCGGTCGTGGTCGGGCGCAGTCCGAGCATCAGGCTGGTGCGCGAAGGATTGCAGAGCGGACTTTGCACGTGCGCGTTCAGGAAGGTGGTACCGCGCGCGGCGAGACGATCAAGGTTCGGCGTCTTTGCCAACGGATGTCCGTCCAGGTGACCAATCCAATCGTTCTGATCGTCAATGGCGATGAAAAGGACGTTGGGGTTAGGGGCGGCGCCTAGCTGAGTTCCCCAAGCGCAAACCCACCACAGCAGCAGAAGTCGGAGAAGGACTTGCATGACAAATCGGGCGCAGTCTGGCAGGGACAACGAAGGGTGACAAGCAGTTGCCATTGTGGGGTATTAATCTGGGCGTTATCTGCCATTGACAAAAAGCGCCGGCTGCTGCACAAGCTGGGTCGCCAGCATTCTAATGAAGTTGCCGAGAGTCCAGCCCGTGCTCATTGCCAACCGTAAATCATGCGAAAGTCGAATCCCAATCTTCGTTGCCGCGCCTTCCGGCGGCAATTGACCGGCAATCGCGCCTTCACCCTCATCGAATTGCTGGTGGTCATTGCCATCATCGCCATCCTGGCGGCCATGCTGTTGCCGACCCTTGCTGGGGCGAAGGAGAAAACCAAGCGCACCGTGTGTCGTAGCAACCTCAAGCAGATGGGGCTCGGTTCGATGATGTATGCGGCGGACAATTCCGGCGGCTGGCTCTCGGGCACGCCCACCGACGGCAGCGATGACCTGACCTGGCTGTATCCCGATTACATTTCGGGTGCGCTGGCGCGTTCGGTGTTTGTCTGCCCATCCACCGACAACTTTATCAGTACCAACCGGGGACCGAATTACACCGGGCGGATGGTCTTGTTTGATTTGACACGACAGGCGGAATACAAACGCGCGCGAAGTTCCCGTTCGGCCGACGCGGACCTGCGCGGCGTCAGTTATGAAATCAACGCGTTCATGAACTGGACCACCCGCAAGACCGAGCGCACTGTCAGTCGCTGGGTGCATCAATACAACACCTTCGGTCTGCGCGGCATGGTGTTTGGCCCCTCGGACATCTACCTGATGTTCGACGGCGACCGCAAAGGGCCGGGCGCCAGAAACAATTATCCCGACCCCAATGACAATCACGGCGCACACGGAGTGAACATGCAGATGTGCGACGGCTCGGTGAAATGGGTCAAGGGTGGCCGGCACTATCTCCTTGCCTACGAAATCTCGCAAGACGAAGGCCGAGCCGAGCAGTAGCGGCGGCGGCGTTTTTCCCCGGGGACTGCGCGATACTGAAACTCGCCGAAGTCCTGACCGTGGTGTGGTTCAACGGCGCCGCACCACCAACACCGGACAAGGCGCGTGGCGCACCACAAGTTCCGCGGTGCTGCCCATGACCCAGCGCTCCAGTCCCTTCTTCCCTTGCGTAGCCATGATGATCAGGTCTGCTTTCATACGTCCGGCCACGCGAACAATGGCATCGCGCGGAACGCCCGCCGCAATCTTGGTGGCCACTGGTACCGCCCCGCAGACCCTGGTCTTGACCAGCGCGGCGAGATCCTCGCGCGCTTGCTTGAGCGCTTCCACCTCGAGTCCCCGGGCAAAAGCCGACAACCGGCGGGGCGGCGGAAGCGAAAGCACCGCGTGAAACACCGTCAGGTCGGCGTCAAACAGGCCGGCAAATTCCACGGCGTAGCGCAACGCCTCGCGCGAAGCGGGCGAAAAATCCACCGGCGCCAGTATCCGCCCGATGCGCGTCGGTGCCGCGGCGTGTTCGCGCAATGTAAGCACGCTGCAGGGCGCGTGCCGCACGACCTGTTCCGCGGTGCTGCCGAGCAACAGCCTTTGCACGCCGGAGTAACCGTGGGTGGAAAGCACGATGAGGTCGGACTGCCGTTGTTGCGCGGTCACGATGATTTCCGGGGCGGCCTTACCGCGCCGGACCCGCGTAGTCACGCGAACGCCGGACGGGACTTCCGTTTGTGCCAGTTCCCGCAGCATGGTTTCCGCTCTCCGGGCGAGTTCCGTGTCCCCGCGGGTCCGGTGTGGCCGTTCCAGCATTGAATCCGTCGGCAGCGGTTCCAGGACAAACAAGAGTTCCAAGGCGGCATCGAATTCTTGCGCCAAGGCGGCCGCGTATTGCGTCGCGCGGCGCGAACGCAGCGAGAAATCCACGGGCACGAGAATCGTATTGAATTCGAGCGCCGGTCGCGAGGTGGTTCGTGTCGCAGTGGGGCGAGTTTTGGTTTTCATGCTCAACACGGTGATACTTGGCTTACCGCACCACGAGTACCGGACATGCGGCGTGCCGCAACACCCGCTCGGCCGTGCTGCCCAGAATAAACCGCTGAAGGCCGGTGTGCCCGTGCGTGGCGATGACAATCAGATCGGCCCGTTCACTGCGGGCCGTCCGGGTAATCTCCTGCCAGGGCCGGCCCACCCGCACGACTTCCGTGGTCTTGACGCCGGTGGGCGCCAGCCGCGCCGCGAATTCCGCCAGCAACTTTCGTCCGCGTGCCAGCACAATATCCTGCAAACCCGTCGCCGCGTATGCCACGCGCGTCGGGACGTTGATGTGTTCCACCACGTGCAGCAGGACCAGTGACGCGCCCGACTTCCGGGCAAGGGCGGCCGCGTAAGGGACCAGCTTCCTGGAGGGCGCGGAGAAATCCACCGGCACCAGGATGCGGTTCATCGGGAGCGCGGGCTGGCTATCCGGCTGCTTTGATTTGGTTTTCATGGGCGGTCCGGTGGGGACACGACGGGTGGATGTAACGATTGCGTTTCGCTTGATTCAAGCGGCATCCACGTCGTGCCCTCATGTCCCCGGAGCGTAGGCCGGAGCTGGCGTTCTCGACAACACTGAAAAGCAATGGCGCAGAAGCTAGAGATGATCGCGGAGAAATTCTGCAGCTTGGTGAACCCCAAGCTTGCGCCCAAGTGACACTGGGCTTAGATGTTGTCATGCACCGCCAACCGGGAATCCTCCGGCGTTCCGCATTTCTCCGCGAAATGTTGGCGGTGCTTTGCCTGGCACTCGCCACCCACGCGGCCACCCCGAGCTTGCCAGACGCCCGTGCCCTGCTGCTCGCGGGCAAATACGAGGAGTGCCTGCGTGCCTGTGAAAAGGGCGACACGGACGATTACCGCGCCGAGGGCTGGCAGCTTATCCGCGCGGAGGCGCTGCTCGCGCAGGGGCTTTATCCGGAGGCGGAAGCCGCCATCAGTCAGGGAATCGCGCGCGCTCCCAACAGCATCCGCTTGCGCGTGCGTGGTTATGATACCGCCAATGCCGCGGGCAATCCCGGGCGTGCCCGGTTGCGCCTCAGGGAGATCAACGACCTCGTCGTGGCCCGGCCCTGGGCGTATCGCGACGCGCCGGACCTCGTGGCGGTGGGCCGCGCCGCGTTGCTGATGGGCGCCGATCCCAAGACCGTGCTCGAACGGTTTTTTGGCGCCGCGCAGAAAGCGGACCCGGCCTTGCGGGACATTCCCCTTGCCACCGGCCAACTGGCGCTGGATAAGAATGATTACGCCCTCGCGGCCAGGACCTTCACTGAGGCGTTGAAGAAGTTCCCCAACGATCCAGAGTTTCTGCATGGGCTGGCGCGGGCTTATGAACCGAGCGCGCGCGTCCGGATGCTGGAGCTTTCGGAAACGGCATTGAAGCACAATGAAAACCACGTCCCCAGCATGTTGCTGCTCGCGGATCATCTGGTGGCCGCCGAGGCCTACGCGGAGGCGGACAAGATGTTGAACCGCGCGTTGCGGGTGAACCCGTGGCATCCGGAAGCGTGGGCGTATCGGGCGGTGCTGGCGCATTTGCGCAACGATGCCCCCGGCGAACAAGAAGCGCGCCGGAAGGCGTTGCGGTATTGGCCCACCAATCCGCGCGTGGATCATCTGATCGGTTTGAAGCTTTCGCAAAAATACCGCTTTGCTGAAGGGTCGGCTTTTCAGCGACAGGCGCTGGCCTTCGATCCGGATTTTCTGGCGGCGCAAAGACAGCTTGCCGAGGACCTGCTGCGCCTCGGTGATGCGGTTGAAGGCTGGAAGTTGGTGGACACGGTGCATCGTCAGGACGCTTACGACGTGACAGCCTACAATCTCGTCACGCTCCAAGGCACGATGCGGAAGTTCGCCACCCTCACGAACGACCACTTCATCTTGCGAATGAGCGCGCGGGAGGCGGAGCTTTACGGTGACCGTGCGCTGGCCTTGCTGCAACGCGCGCGCGACCAGTTGACGGAGAAATACGGCGTTGCGCTTGAGCGGCCAACCACGGTCGAAATCTTCCCTGAACAAAAGGACTTCGCCGTGCGCACGTTCGGCATGCCGCACAATCCCGGCTTCCTCGGAGTGTGCTTCGGCCACGTCGTCACGGCCAACAGCCCGGCGTCGCAGGGCGGCAATCCTTCAAATTGGGAAGCGGTGCTGTGGCACGAATTCTGTCATGTGATCACCCTGCAAATGACGAAAAACAAAATGCCACGCTGGTTGAGCGAGGGCATTTCCGTGTATGAGGAACTTCAGGCAAATCCGGCGTGGGGCCAGAGGATGAATCCGCGTTACCGTGAAATGGTTTTGGAGGGCGACCTCACGCCCGTGAGCGAACTGAGCAGCGTCTTTATGACAGCCAAGAGCGATCTGCATGTGCAGTTCGCCTATTATCAATCCGCGCTGGTGGTGGAGTATTTGGTCGGCAAATTTGGTTTCGAGCAGCTCAAAGCCATCTTGCGCGACTTGGGCGAGGGCGCGGATATCAACGATGCGATTCAAAAACACACCGCGCCGATGAAGCAGATTGAGAAGGAATTTGCCGCGTTCGCGAAAGCGAAAGCCGAGGCCCTGGGACCGGGACTGGATTGGGAGAAACGGAATTCGGAAAGAGGCTTGTTGAGTCGCCTGGGCTTGCGGCGGGCAACACCTTCAATCAGCGATACGGAGCGTGAGCGGAATCCACAACCTTCATTTCCGGTGGCCGAAGCTCCGACCAATAATCTCCACGAAGCCTCGCCTCCGTCGCCTCTGCTGCCCGTCGCCTCGGCGCCACCCGCGCCTTCCGCGGGTTCCTCCTCCAAGCCGAATTACTGGACGCTCCTCGAACAAGCCGCCAAGGCTATGTCGGAGCAAAACTGGGCTGCCGCCAAGGCGCCTCTGCAAACCCTCGTTGCTCATTACCCCGACCAATCCGGCCCGAACAACGCCTACGTCCTGCTGGCGAACGTGCATCGGGGCTTGAAGGAAACCGCCGAGGAACGCGCCGCCTTGGAGCAATGGGCCGCGCGCGAAGCTGACGCGCTGGAAGCCTATCTCCGCCTCATGGAACTCGCCGAAGCGGCTCAAGATTGGCCGGCCGTTTCCCGAAATGCGGAGAGATTCCTGGCTGTCAATCCGCTGCTGCCTCAGCCGTACCGGTTTCTAAGCCGCGCCAGCGAGGAACTCGGGCAAACCCAGCCGGCCATTGTCGCCTTTCAAAAACTCCTGCTGCTGGACCCCGCTGATCCCGCCGAGGTGCATTACCGACTGGCCCGGCTGTTGCACGCGACAGACGCTCCAGCCGCCAAGCGTCAAGTCCTGCAGGCCCTGGAAGAAGCGCCGCGTTTTCGGGAAGCCCATCGCCTGTTGCTGGAATTGGCGCAGGCCGATTCATCATCCTCCAACGCTCCTGCGAACCCATGAGCAAGCACAGTAAATGGATACTGACTCTGGCGTTGATTGCCGCCACGGCCGTCATCGTCCTTGCACAACGCGGCTGGAGGAATTTTGGCTCGGGCGACCGGGGTAACACGCCAATGTGGTCGAATGAGCCGGGCTTCGAGAATGATGTGTTCACCTTCGTACGCGTGATTTATTCCTCGGGCTGGGGACGCGGGCGGGGTGGGGGCGGCTGGCGCACGGACTATCCGGATGCGGATTTGAATTTCTCTTATCGGCTCCAGCAGTTGACCGCGCTCAAGGTGGACCCGAATGGCCGGACGCTGGAACTCACCGACCCCGAATTGTTCAACTATCCGTTCATCTACATGGTGGAGCCGGGCCGGCTGCGATTCGACGACGAGGAGGTGAAGTCGCTACGGCGGTATCTGTTGAATGGCGGCTTTATGATGGTGGATGACTTTTGGGGCGAGGCGGAATACGCCAATTTCTACCTGGAAATCAAACGCGTCTTTCCGGAACGGGAACCGGTGGACCTGCCGTTGGAGCACCCGATTTTTCAGTGCGTGTTTCCTCTGACCGAAAAACCGCAACTGCCCAGCATGCATCATGTGCAGCGGTATCGCGGCACGCCCTACGAGAGCTACGAGCGCCCGGACGCTCAAGGCGCCAACTATCGCGCCATCTTTGACGACAAAGGCCGCATGATGGTGATCATTTGTCACAACACCGATCTCGGCGACGGCTGGGAACGCGAAGGCGAAGACGAATACTACTTCCGCGAATACGCTGAAAAGAAAGCCTACCCGATGGGCATCAACATTATTTTTTACGCGCTGACGCATTGAAAAGCATGGAGTTTGCCCGCCATCACCAAAGTCTCGTAGCCGCCGACGTGAGGAGGCGGATTTTCGTGCCTATGAACCCGTCCGCCTCCTTACGTCGGCGGCTACAATTTAACTAAGGAATCCCTTGTCATCATCCACCACTCCCCAAATCACCGAAGAACAAACCGTCGAGCAAATCAAAGCCGGCCGCACGCGCATCCAAAATGAGTTGTCCAAAGTCATCGTCGGCCAGAAAGATGTCATTGAGCAATTGCTGATCGCGCTGTTCGCGGGCGGACATTGTTTGATTACCGGCGCGCCCGGTCTCGCCAAGACGCTGCTCGTGAAATCCATCGCGCAGATTTTTCATCTCAAGTTTCAGCGCGTCCAGTTCACGCCCGATCTCATGCCTGCCGACATCACCGGAACGGAAATTTTGCAAGACACCGGCGGCGAACGGAAACTGGCCTTCGTCCCCGGCCCAGTGTTCGCCAATATGATTCTCGCCGACGAAATCAATCGCACGCCGCCCAAGACCCAGGCCGCGCTGCTCGAAGCGATGCAGGAACATCAAGTCACCGCTGCCGGCGTGCGTCACGCGCTGCCCGAACCGTTCTTCGTCCTCGCCACGCAAAATCCCATCGAGATGGAAGGCACGTATCCGCTGCCCGAAGCGCAACTGGATCGTTTCATGTTCAACGTGGTGATTGATTACCTGCCCGAGGACGACGAAGTCGAAGTGGTGAAACAAACCACCGGCGGCAAACCCGCTGCCATCGAACCGCTGTTCACCGGCGAAGACGTGCTGCGCTTTCATGACATCGTGCGCAAAGTGCCCATCGCGCAGGATTTGATTCGCTACGCGGTGCGACTGGCCGCCGCTTCGCGCCCCAAGCAACCGAACGCGCCGGATTTCGTCAACGAATGGATCAGTTGGGG
>JAANMW010002427.1_pt1 | contig 16867 bp, 9 predicted proteins | sample 7279671 | NCBI WGS metagenome assembly JAANMW01 (sample SAMN14094541, study PRJNA606508) | bioreactor metagenome | isolation source: A lab-scale SPAN reactor treating ammonium-rich wastewater day 247 | place: Ireland: Galway | collected 2017-09-19
GCGCGGGCACGTCCTCGCGCCCGTGATCGACGGCGAAGAACACGCCGGCGCGGTTGAGGCCGAGATCGCGCAGGCCGCGATCGTCGAGGCTCAAGAGCTCGGCCAGCGCGCGCTTGCGGGCGCGCTGCTCGCGCAATGCCCCGAATACGCGGGCGATCGCGCGGCCGACCGCGCCCAACAGCCTGGCAAAGGACTGGCTGCGCAGCGCGCGCGCATTCAGCAGGTAGTGATCGAAATCGATGCGGCCGTCTGCGGTCCGCTGGATCGCGGGCGTGGCGGCGTCGAGGCCGATCGCGGCGAGAGAGCGGGAGTCGGAGCGGGGGAGGGCGGGGATGAGAGACATGGCCGGTTTCCTTGATTTAGCTGAGCGGAATTCAACGTCTTGCCTGTCAGGCCCCAGCGCTGAATTTCCATCATTTCGCAGGAAAACGTAGTGACCGCCGTCACAGGCGACAAACGATCGCTTCTCGGGGTATAGATGAGCGAGGTTCAACCATGGCCGATCTCCCGCCGCTCGACGCCTTGCGCGTCTTCGAAGCCGCCGCGAGGCGCCTTTCCTTCGCCGCCGCGGCGGAGGAGCTGCACCTGACCGCCTCGGCGGTGAGCCACCGCATCAAGGCGCTCGAGGCGCAGTTGGGCCTCGTGCTGTTCGAGCGCCTGACGCGCAAGGTTCGGCTCACGCCGGCCGGCCGCGCCTATGCCGTGGCGGTGGCCGACGCGATCGCGATCCTGCGCGAGGCCACGCGGCGCCTCGCCAGCGAGGCGAACCGGCCGCTCACCGCGAGCGTCACGCCGCTGTTCGGCGCGCGCTGGCTGCTGCCGCGTCTCGCGCGATTCGAGGCGGCGCATCCCGGCATCACGGTGCGCATCACCAGCACGACGCGGTTTGCCGATTTCACGACCGACGGCATCGACTGCGCGGTGCGCTTCGGAAAGGGCGTCTGGCCGGGCCTCACGGCGCACCGGCTCATGTCGATGGACTATGTTCCGGTGTGCGCGCCGTCGCTCGTGCGCCAGGGGCGAATCAAGGTCCCGGGCGATCTCGCGCGCCACACGCTGATCCACTCCGAGCCTACATCGGAGGCGTGGCGCATGTGGCTCGTCGCGGCGGGCGCCACGGGCGTGGACCCCGATTCCGGGCAGGTGCTCTCCGACACGACGGCGGCCATTCAAGCGGCGATGGACGGCATCGGCGTCGCGATCTCCGACCGCAAGTTCATCGCGCGAGAGCTGAAGCAGCGCCGGCTGGTCACGCCGTTCGACTTCGACATGCCCTCGGGCGGCGCGTTTTACTTCGTCTATCCCGCCGGCCGCGCCGACGACCGGCGCATCGCATCGTTCCGTGATTGGGTGCTGTCGGAACTGGCGCGCGATCCCGCCTAGCGCTTCGGCGGCAGCAGGATCAGGCAGGTGACCGAGCCGCGCGCGTAGAGCGTGCCGTCGGCGCCCTTCAACTCCGCGTCGGCCACGGCGATTCGGTTGCCGGCCCGCACGACGCGGCCCTCGCAACGCAGAGTCCCGACCGCGTCGGTGATGCCCTTGATCATATCGACCGAGAGATTGACCGTCGTATAGCCGGTGCCGGCCGGCAATTTCGTGTGCACGGCGCAGCTTGCCGCTGCTAGCCGAGACGCCGCTCGACGGCCTGCGTGGCCATCGTCTCGAAGCCGATGACTTCGACCGTCTCGCCGTGAGCGATCCGACGCGCGAGCTACTGCGCTGGATGGCCACCGGCGACGCATTCCGCCACGCTGAGGGCGAAGCCCGCTGGAAGGCCTTCCACGGCGTGTGCAACTCGGACTTCAAGTTCGACCCCGATAAGAAATCACCCAGCGATGCCGCATTCGTACTCCGCGAGGGCAGCGGCAAGTGGACCACCGTCTGGGATCGATTCAAAGAGGCGCCGAAGCTCTATCCAGCCGTTGCCCAACTGCTGCGAGAGGTGCCGGGCCAGCTCAGGCTCGACTTCAACCGAGAGCGCTGTCCTCGCGCCAACGATGAGGCAGAACAGGCGCTTCGGGCGGGACTCGAGGGACTGGTCCACAAACCACACCAGGTGGCAATTGACGATGTTCAGGACCTCGAAGCGGTCCACGGAAAACGGCGCGGGTGGGTCTGGGCCGAGCTCGGCGAGAGCCCGCTCGCCGGCGCCCTCGCACCCCTCGCACAGCTCGCGTCGGCTGCCGCAACGACAGTCGGTGGCGCCACCGTAGACGCCGTGGTTACAGCCTATGTGGAGAGCGGTTGGCGCTGTGACCGTGCGGCCCTTGAAGCCCTCGCCTCGGTGAAACAGCCCGCCGACGTGGCACTCATCCAGAGAGTGGTGCGAGCGCTCTATCTGCCGTGGCTCGATGCTTCCGCACGTCACTTTCAGAGCCTCGTAGACAATGCCGAGGACGCAGTCCGCACGAGGGTGACGGGCAGCCAACACGAGAAGAACTCCTGCATCGTCTTTGTCGATGGCCTCCGCTACGACGTCGCGGGGATGCTCGCCGAGCGCCTCGAGGCCAGGGGCCTGCGCGCACGCCTGAACCACCGTCTCGCGCCGCTCCCGACAGTGACGTCAACCGCCAAGCCGTTCGCGACTCTGTCGCACGACACGCTCGAAGGCAGCGAGGACATCGTCGATTTCAACCCCCGTTTCAAGAACAGCGCGCAAACGGCCAACGCACAGCGACTGCGGGACGACATGGCGGGCCGAGGCATCGATCTGCTCGGCGAGGACATCCGCTCCCCGAAGCAGGGCACCACGGGAGGCTGGCTCGAAACGGGCAAGCTCGACGAACTGGGCCACAAGCTCGGCGCGCGGCTCGCCACACAGATCGACACTGAGCTCGAGATCCTGGTCGACCAGATCACCGGACTCATCGAGGCCGGCTGGACGCGCATCCGCATCGTGACAGATCACGGCTGGCTACTCGTGCCGGGTGGTCTACCGCCTGTCGAGGTACCCAAGCACCTCACGGCAACGAAGTGGACGCGTGCGGCCACGGTGAAGGGCGATGCCAAGCTCGAGGTGCCCGTCTATCCCTGGTACTGGAACCCGCACGTCCGCATCGCCTCGCCGCCCGGTGTCGGCAGCTTCGTCAAGAACACCGAGTACTCGCACGGCGGCATCAGCCCGCAGGAGTGCATCGTTCCCGAGCTGATCGTCGAGCGCGGGAGCGGCGGTACGACGGCGACCATCACGGCGATCTCGTGGCGCGGCATGCGCTGCCGCGTGTCCGTAACCACGAACGATCCTTCCGTGCTCGTCGACCTGCGCACCAACTGGAAGCAGGCGACCACCAGTATCGTGGCGTCGCCCAAGGAGGTCGGCCCTGCTGGCGAAGCAAGTCTCGCGGTCGCCGACGACGCTCACGAAGGCCACGCCGCCACGGTCGTCGTCGTGGATGACGCGGGCAACGTGCTCGACCGCAAGACGACCACTGTCGGAGAAACATCATGACCATGATCCTCGACCATCTCGATAACCTCGCCGCTGCGGTCTTCGATGGGTACCTCGTTCGCAAGGACCTCGTCCGCAAGTACGCACGCCAATACCCGGTGCCGACCTACGTGGTCGAGTTCCTCCTCGGTCGCTACTGCGCGAGCACGGATGAGAAGGAGATCGCCGAGGGGCTCCAGATCGTCGAGAAGCAGCTCCGCGACCGCACGGTGCGCACGGGCGAGGAGGAGCTGTTCAAGGCGCGTGCAAAGGAGAGCGGCAGCGTCAAGCTCATCGACATCGTCAAGGCACGCCTCGACGCGAAGAACGACCGTTTCCTCGCTGAGCTGCCAAGCCTCACCCTGCGTGACGTGCTCATCAACGACCGGCTTGTGAAGGAGAACGAGCGCATGCTGACCGACGGCTTTTACGCCGAGGTCACGCTCGCCTATGACGGCATCGCTGCGCAGGAACAGGGTGGCCGCCCGTTCTCGATTGCATCGATGCGACCCATCCAGATGTCCAGATCGGACGTGCTCGATGTGCTCGCCAGGGCACGGCACTCCTTTACAACACGGGAGTGGATTGACCTACTCATTCGCTCGATCGGCCTTGAGCCTGAATCGTTTTCGGAGCGTGCGAAGCGCGTCGCCATCCTGCGCATGGTCCCGTTCGTCGAGCGCAACTACAACCTCGTGGAGCTCGGCCCGCGCGGTACCGGTAAGAGCCATCTGTTCCAGCAGATCTCGCCCTACGCACATCTCATTTCGGGCGGTAAGGCAACGGTCGCCAAGATGTTCGTGAACAACGCAAGTGGGCAACGCGGTCTCGTGTGCCAGTACGATGTCGTCTGCTTCGATGAGGTGAGTGGCGTCTCCTTCGACCAGAAGGATGGCGTCAACATCATGAAGGGCTACATGGCCTCGGGGCAGTTCAGCCGAGGCAAGGAGAACATCCGTGCCGAGGGTGGCATCGTGATGCTCGGCAACTTTGACGTCGATGTCGAGCAGCAACAGCGTATCGCGCACCTGCTGAGTCCGCTGCCGCCCGAGATGCGTAACGACACAGCGTTCATGGACCGGCTGCATGCGTTCGTACCCGGTTGGGACTTTCCGAAATTAAACCCGAACGATCACTTCACCGACCACTTCGGTCTCGTGAGTGACTTCCTGAGCGAGTGTTGGAGCAAGCTGCGGTCGGAAAGCCGGATTTCGGTCCTGCAGGGGCGTGTCCACCTCGGCGGTGCGCTCTCGGGACGCGACATCGAGGCGGTAAACAAAACGATAAGTGGACTGACCAAGCTGCTCTTTCCTGATCCCGGAGCAACTGTACCAGATGAAGATCTGGAGTGGATCGTGCGCATCGCACTCGAGTCACGCAGGCGTGTGAAGGAACAGCAGAAGCGCTGTTTCAAGAGCGAGTTTCGCAACACACACTTCAGCTATATCGTCGGCCCGGAGGGTGTGGAGCAGTTCGTCTCGACGCCTGAGCTACACAGCGATGAGGCCATCGAGAGCGATCCGCTTCCACCCGGCCAGGTCTGGGCGGTGAGTCCTGCCAGCCTCGACGCAGGACCAGGCCTCTATCGCCTCGAAGTCGCCAGTGGGCCTGGGTCTGGAGTGAAGATGCTGAACCAGCCAACACCGCCCGCCTTTCGCGAAAGCGTGAAGGTTGGTGAGCAGAATCTTTACACGCGGGGCAAAGAACTTGTCGGCGATCGCAATCCGCGCGAGCACGAATTCTCCATTCAGATGCGTGCGTTTGACGCCGACAAGTCCGGTGCTGGACTTGGTGTTCCGGTGCTCGTGGCGCTCTGCGGTGCGCTCCTTGGGCGCAACACGCGAGGTGGGACCATTGTCGTCGGTGCGCTGAATCTCGGCGGCTCCATCGAGATGATCCCGAACGCTGTTCGGATCGCGGAGCTCGCGGTCGACAAGCAGGCGCAAACACTGCTCATGCCGGTTGCCGCGCGCCGCCAGCTCAACGACCTCCCCGACGAGTTGTGGACCAGGATCAACGTAGAGTTCTACAAGGACGCATCCGACGCTGTCTTCAAGTCACTGGTGGAGTGAGGAGCCAATGGCACTTCATCAAGTCGGCGCACGAACCTCCGGCGACATACCTCAGCGCCTGTTCTTCCGACGGTAGGCCTACTTCACCCAAACTCGCCGGTCGAGCGTGTTATCCTCGGGGCACAACGACGCCGATGGGATCGATTACGTTGTCGTTTTCTACCGAGCGCCTGGGTCCAACGCGGATGGCTGGCAGGTGTATGCCGACTACTTCCGGCTCAGCTACTACGTCGACAACCACAATGCGTAAATGCGTACAGTGCCGACGCGGTGATCGATCCGTCGTTCCTCGGCGCGAAGGCTTCGCTGTTCCAAAGCTCTTACAAGGCCTACGATCACTTGTCGGAGATGGAGCGCATCCCGTTCCGGCTTCATCTCACATCCAACCGGCGATGGTTCGTGGCGGCACGATGCACCGTTGGACCAGGGCGACACTTGCGAGCAGGTGAAAGGTTGTGGTCGATCATACGATACATCCGCTTTCACGACAGACGGCAGCCCCGGCTGAAGCAGCGCAGACTCCGCCACTACAAGCGGGCGGTACCCTCGCAAAGAGTGCACAATACGTAAGTATCCGAATTCACGAGAATTTCACCCCTCTATTTCCTCCGGAACCCCGGGTCCCGGTTGACCGATGCCTTTGCACGGTGCAGGGAAGCTGGAGTTGCGGGAAGGATCGTATCCCAGGGACCCAACCATGAGCACAGGCACTGGCATCGAGTTCGAACAACCGGGCCGTAAGTCGCGCGGTATCCTGCGCTCTCTCTGGCAACTTGCGCAGCCGCCCGCCTTCACACCGTGTGTCCCCCGCTTCCCCGCACAACGTTTTCGCGAGGCTACAGGCCGCGGCATCATGCCCTTGATTGACGTCTATCTTCCGGAGAATCCGGGTCCGCACCCGTCCGTCCTGATCATCCACGGCGGCGGCTTCGTGATCGGCTCACGCGGCATGAAACCTGTTCGCTACCTGGCAACACGTCTGTGCGAAGCTGGCTTTGCCGCAGCGGCACTCGATTATCGGTTGATCTTCCGTGGTGGCCGATTGGACGAATCCCTCGCCGATGTGAAGGCAGCGGCGAAATGGTGGACCGATCGAACCGGTCATTTCAACCTCGATCCGAAACAGGTGTCACTCGCCGGTTTCAGTGCCGGAGCAACCCTGGCACTCCTGCACGCAGCAGACGCCACCGCCGACCAGTACCATCGTTTGATCAGCTTCTTCGGAGTCTACGATTTCGCCTACCTGAACGGCCGGCTTGCATCCCTGATGCGGCGGTTGCTGCTGCGCTCTTCGGATCGCCATGTCTGGCAGGCGCGTTCTCCACTCGCGAACTGCGAGTTCCCCACGCCAACACTTCTCATCCATGGCACCGCTGATACGTTGGTCCCCGTCGAACACGCTCGACGTCTCCAGGCACGGCGGGAACAGCTCGGTCTCCCAACGCGCCTCTGCGAGTATCCCGGCACACAACACGGCTTTCTGAACGATGCGACACTCCCGGAAACGCCCGCTGCGGCCGATGCAGCCATCGCGTTTCTGAGAGGCTGAGGGTTCAATCACGGCCGCCCTGGAGCTAACCAGCCGGATATGGAACTTCTCGACGAATTGGCAGCCGAACACATCCTGATCGAACAAATGTTGGGTTCGCTGCGCACCTATGTCGCTCAACGTTGCCGTGGCGAAGCACCTCGAGCCGACGCCGACCGCTTTATTACTTTCTTTCGCGTTTACGCTGGCGCCTTCCACCACGAGCGCGAGGAGCAGGTGCTCTTTCCTGCACTCATCGAAGAGGCGGGGCTGCCGGCCGATCGCGGTCCGGTCACTGCCATCCTGACGCAGCATCGCGATATGGAACGTATCATCACGGCGCTCGGCACATTGCTCACCGGCGAGCTCGACCGTGAGGAGGATCGTCACAAGGCACTCGAACTGGCAGACGCCTACTACGGCGCGCTCACCGTTCACATCGACGCCGAGAACTCCGTTATGTTTCCGGAAAGCGAACACCGGCTGCAGCGCAGCGGTGTTTTCGATTTGCCAACCCGCCCTCTGACTCCCGAGGAGGAAGCCGCGCGACAAGATGGTGAAGAGCTGGTGGCCCTCTATCCGCCCACTGCCGATCCTTCCGTCATCCGTGGCGAGGGCTGCGTCATCTGCCCGTCCTTCGGCGCCGGTTGTGATGGCGTCGAACGGGAATGGTGGAGCGATCTGGAATGGGAGGAATTCCCGGATCGTCTGTGAATCAACGTAAGACAAGCAGGACAGATCCGGTTCGTCCGGCCCCATCCTGCCGCCCGTCATTCCCACTCACCACAAACGACAAGCTGTACTTCCCGCCAGAACTCTGCAAACTGCTCTTTCCAGGAAGGAGCGTTGCATGACCACTCCCAACACGTCGAATGGCAATCCACCGATCGATCATGCCGCTCTTCGAGCGCGCTATCGCGAAGAGCGGGACAAACGCCTGCGTTCAGACGGCAATGATCAGTACATCGAACCCAAAGGCCGATTCGCCTATCTGCTCGACGACCCGTACACACAGCGGGTGGACCGGGAGCCGTGCTTCGACGAAGTCACCGTTGCATTCATTGGCGGTGGTTTCGCCGGTCTGGTCACGGGTGCGCGCCTCAAACGTGGCGGAATAAAGGACTTTCGCATCATCGAGGCGGGCGGTGACGTCGGCGGCGCCTGGTACTGGAACCGTTATCCGGGAGCCATGTGCGACACCGCGGCCATGGTCTACCTGCCACTCCTCGAAGAAACCGGTTACATGCCGAGCAAGAAGTACGTGTTTGCTCCCGAGATTTTCGCGCACGCCCAACGCATCGCACAGAAATTCGATCTCTACGAAAACGCCCTCTTCTCCACTTCGGTCATGCGGCTCGAATGGGATGAATCGGCCTCACGATGGATCATCCATACCGACCGGGGCGACAAAATCCGCGCCCGGTTCGTCGCCATGGGCACCGGCCCACTGCACCGGCCAAAACTGCCCGGTATCCCGGGAATCGAAACGTTCACCGGACACAGCTTCCATACGAGCCGGTGGGACTACGCTTACACAGGCGGCGATCCGGCCGGTTCCCCGATGGACAAGCTGCATGACAAACGGGTCGGCATCATCGGCACCGGCGCCACGGCAGTGCAGTGTATCCCGCCGCTCGGCCTTTCTTCCAGAGAACTGTACGTGTTTCAGCGCACACCGTCATCGATCGACGTGCGCAACAACCACGACATCGATCCGGCCTGGTTCGCGACCCTCGAACCGGGATGGGAGCAAAAGTGGCTGATGAATTTCGCCACATTGCAGACGGGCGGTTTTGCAGACGAGGATCTCGTCAAAGACGGTTGGACCGATATCGCGATCCGGGTACGCGACCGCATCTTTGCCGAAGCGGCATCGTCAGGAACTCTCGACCTTGAAACCATGCAACGCGCTTTCGACGACAGCGACGACGAGAAGATGAATGAGATCCGTGCCCGGGTCGATTCAATCGTCAAGGATCGCAAGACCGCCGAGGCCCTGAAGCCCTGGTACCGCCAGCTCTGCAAACGCCCCTGTTTCCATGACGAGTACCTGCAAACCTACAACCTGCCGAACGTCCACCTCGTGGATACCGATGGCAAGGGAGTGGAGCGTATCGACGAAACAGGTGTCTGGGTGGCTGGAACACACTACGAGTTGGATTGTCTGATCTATGCCTCAGGCTTCGAGGTAGGCACCAGCTACGCAAGACGTTCGGGATTCGAGACGGTCGGACGCAACGGGCGAACACTTTCCGACCACTGGAACGACGGTATGCGGAGTCTGCACGGAATTCATGTCCATGGCTTTCCGAACCTGTTCATCGTTGGTCTCGGCCATGGCGCCAACCTCATCTCCAACATCACACACAACTTCGTCGAGGCGGGCACGACGATTACAAAAATCCTGTCCCATGCCATGGAAAATGGCGCCGATGAGGTGGAAGTCACCGAGGCCGCCGAGGAGAAATGGGTGGAGTTGCTCGAGAGCATGCCACTTCGTTTTCTCGGCAATCCCGACTGCACGCCCGGATATTACAATAATGAAGGCAAACCGATGGGCCGCCGGGAGAAGCTCAACGTGAGTGGCTACCCCGAAGGACCCGTCGCCTTCTTCCAGTACATCGACGCATGGCGAAACTCGGGGCAATTCGAAGGACTGGAGTTCCGTAAGACCAGGACCGGCTGAACCCACAGGAACGGACCGGCGGCACCTCGCCTTAGGGGAACTCAGGAGAGGATGCTACAGGCTCGCGACAGAGGAAGCTGCCATGACCAGTGAGGGGAAATTTCCGTTCTGTCTCGAAAGCCCGTCCGGCCTGCTGCTGCAGATCAACGAGAACGGCTCGATCCACCGATTCGACCACGGAGATATCCTTCTCAATTCCTTCCTAGGCAATGAACTCGAAGGCGGTCCTGCAAATCTGTATCTACGCAGGCACACCGATTCGATCGAACCGGTGCCTCTCCTGGGCCCACGCAGTCCGGGTGTGGCATCGTTCGAAACAGACCGTTTCACCATGCAGGGAGAATGGAACGGTATCGCCTTTACACTCCTCCTCGTTCTCGACGACACAGCTCCGCTATGGCGTTGGCTCGTCAGCCTGCGCAATCTGACGGATCAGCCCATCACGGTCGATCTCATCCATGCACAGGACCTTTCCCTGGCACACTACGATGCCGTCCGCACGAACGAGTATTATGTCAGCCAGTACGTCGACTACACGCCGCTGGTTCATCCGCGCTGTGGCCGCGTGTTGGCAGTTCGCCAGAATCTGGCCGTAGGGGGTCGCAATCCATGGGCACTGCTCGGTTCATTGCGCCAAGGGGTGAGCTTTGCCACCGACGCTCTGCAACTGCACGGGATCGCTGCCCGGGCGGGACACCCGCTCGCTGGGTTGCGCGTGACGGGACTGCCGGGAGTTCGCCGGCAACACGAACATTCGATGGCAGTGATCCAGGGGGAGCTGCTGCAAATCCTTCCGGGAGACGAGACGACCGGGGGATTTTTCGGCTGGTTCGAACAGCACCATGCGGGCGTCTCCTCGCCCGCTGACCTGCAGTCCGCTGACCGGGCTCTGGACCTTCCCGCACCCGGCAAAAAAGCTGCCGTCCGGATCTCGAATGCTTCGCCGACTCTTTTCAGCGCCCGCCCGGAACTGCATAGCCAGGAATTGTCCGGCGAAGATCTGGCACATCTGTTCGGTTCCGAGTGGAGACACATCGAACGCGACGATGAGGGGCAGGTCCTGTCGTTTTTCGCCGGCGCACACAGCCATGTGGTGACGGCCGCAAAGGAAAGGATGGTCCTGCGCCCGCACGGACATCTGCTGCGCAGCGGCAATCACCTCACCCCTGACGAGACCTCTCTCACCTCGACCGTCTGGATGGACGGCGTGTTCCACTCGATGGTCACGCAGGGACACGTCAACATCAATCGTTTTCTGTCGACGGTACGTGGTTATCTCGGACTGCAACGCTCCTCGGGCCAGCGTATCTTCATCGAACTCGACGACGGCTTTCACCTGCTGGGCCTGCCATCCGCATTCGAGATGACGCCAAATGGTTGCCGCTGGATCTACAAATACACGGGCGGCCTCCTCGAAGTCTGCGCCTGGGCCCCCGTGGACCGGCACGAGTTGAATCTGTCGATTCGAATCCTCGAGGGCGAAGCCCGCCGTTTTCTCGTCTCGCACCACATCGCCCTCAACGGAGATGATGGGGTACAGGCGGAACCGGTTTCGTTCCGGCAAGATGCACAAGGCGTCGAGATCCGCCCTGGTATCGAGTCTGACGTATCGCGCCGTTTTCCGCACGGATCCTTTCGCATCGACGGCGGCACCGATACACCCCTCGAAAAAATCACCGGTGATGAGGCGTTGTTTCTCGATGGCAGATCACGCCGCCTGCCTTACGTCTGCATCGAGTTCGACAGAACGAAGAACGCCTTCCTGCGCATCACCGGGCACCTCGTCGAGAGCACACCGGCACGCGTTTCGCCCGCAATCCCAGCATTCGATGCGCAACAGGACCTGACCCGGGCTGAACCCTTCTGGCAGGGAGTGACGGGTCCTCTGCAACTGCACTCCTCCGGCGGGACGGATACCAGCGACGCGGAGCGCTTGCAGGAGCTTTTGCCCTGGCTGAGCCACAACGCACTCGTGCACTATCTCGCTCCCCGTGGACTGGAACAGTTCTCGGGCGGCGGCTGGGGAACCCGCGACGTCTGCCAGGGTCCGGTCGAAATGCTGCTGGCGCTCGGGCGGTGGGAACCGCTGCGTGATCTGCTGCTGCGTGTTTTCCACCAGCAGAACCACGATGGCGACTGGCCGCAGTGGTTCATGTTTTTCGATCGAGAACGCAACATCCGCCCGGGCGATTCTCACGGCGACATCATCTTCTGGCCGCTGCTGGCACTGGCCCAGTACATCGAAGCATCCGAAGACAGAACGATTCTGGACGTGGTGGTGCCGTACTTTCATCCGGAGGGGGATGCGAAGGCGGATACGGCAACGGTCTGGGAGCATGTGCAAAGAGCACTCGGCAAAATCGGCGAGCGTGTCATACCGGGAACCCATCTGGCGGCATACGGACACGGCGACTGGAACGACTCCCTCCAGCCCGCCGATCCCACGCTTTCGGAACGTCTGTGCAGCGCGTGGACGGTTACCCTGCATCATCAGATGCTGACCACACTGGCGGGAGCACTGCGCCGGATCGGGCGAAACCGGCAGGCGGAAGCGCTCGACGGGCCGGCACGGGAGGTCCTGCAGGATTTCCACCGCCTCCTGATCGTCGATGGAACGATCCCCGGGTACGTCAAGTTCGCGGAGGACGGAAGCACCGAGGCATGGCTCCATCCACGCGACACGACACGGGGCATCACGTACAGCCTGCTGCCGATGATCCACGCAATCAGCAACGACCTCCTCACCGAAGAGCAGGCCGCAGCACACGTGCGCATTCTACACAAGTCGCTTCTGGGTGCAGACGGAGCGCGGCTGTTCGACCGCCCGTTTCCCTATCACGGCGGCGTGCAGCGTTTCTTCCAGCGTGCCGAGACGAGCACGTTCTTCGGCAGAGAGATCGGTATCATGTACACGCACGCACACCTTCGTTACGCGGAAGCAATGGCCCACTACGGCGACGCCGAGGCCTTCGGGCTGGCCCTGCGACAGGCGAATCCGATCGATCTCCGCAAGACCGTGCCCTCGTCGCGACCGAGACAGGCGAATTGTTATCATTCGAGCTCCGATGCGGATTTTGCCGATCGCTACGAAGCCTCGGCACAATACGACAAGGTACGGAGCGGGGAAGTGGCATTCGAGGGTGGCTGGCGTGTCTACTCGAGCGGCGCGGGAATCGCGCTGCGCCTGGTCCATGAATGTCTGCTGGGAATCCGCCGGCGCCGCTCAGCGCTCGTCATCGATCCGGTGATCCCTCGCAGTTTCGACGGATTGCAGGCGGACATCGAACTCAGCGGAAGAAGGGTTCGTGTCCACTATCACAGACACATCAGAGGGTACGGGCCAAAAACCATCCTTCTGAACGGCGATCCGCTGCCCTTCACGCGCGAGACCAATCCCTACAGGACGGCTGGCGTTCGCCTGGCGATGCCGGATCTCACCAGCCGGCTGAAACCAACCGGCAATCTCCTGCGAATCGAATTGGAGTAAAACCCAAGAGATCCCAGTGCGGTCGAAAATGACGGCTCTGTGGATCGGCCAGCAGGGTAGGTGCTTGCAACTCTCACCGATCGGCGCATCAACTATGGGCAAGGGAATCCCTCAACCGGACCGCACACAATCGGAGAAAGACATCATGGATAAACCCCTGACTTCCAGAGAACTGGAATTGATCCACGCCTGGTGGAGCGCGTGCAACTACCTTTCCCTCGGCATGATCTATCTGCGCGACAATCCACTCCTGCAGGAACCTCTGAATCCAGAGCATGTGAAGCATCGCCTGCTCGGACATTGGGGGGCGAGTCCCGCGCTCTCGTTCGTCTGGGTGCATCTCAACCGGCTGATCCGTTTGCACGATCTCGACATGGTCTTCGTGACCGGACCCGGTCATGGAGCACCAGGCGTTCTTGGACCGGCCTATCTCGAAGGCACGTATTCCGAGATCTATCCGGACAAAAGCGAAGACGCGTCCGGAATGCAGAAGTTCTTCAAACAGTTCTCCTTTCCGGGGCACATCGGAAGCCACGTTACACCCGAAACTCCCGGCTCGATCCACGAAGGCGGGGAGCTTGGCTACAGCCTCTCTCATGCCTACGGCATGGCGTTCGACAATCCCGATCTGATCGTCGCCTGTGTCGTGGGTGACGGTGAGGCCGAGACGGGTCCACTGGCAACCGCCTGGCATTCGAACAAGTTCCTCAATCCGATCCGCGATGGGGCAGTCCTACCGATCCTCAGCCTCAACGGGTACAAGATCGCCAATCCGACGATCCTCGCGCGTATCAGCCACGAAGAGTTGGAGTCCCTGTTCAGGGGATATGGATACACGCCGTATTTCGTCGAAGGCGACGATCCTGCCCAGATGCATCAGAAGATGGCGGCCACATTGGAAGCTGCCCTGGCCGACATCCGAAACCATCAGTCACGGGCCCGGCAGGACGGCAATGCCACCCGGCCACGCTGGCCGATGATCGTGCTGCGCTCCCCAAAGGGGTGGACCGGCCCGAAGGAAATCAAGGGACACAAACTGGAAGGTTCGTGGCGCGCACATCAGGTACCGATCCCCGATGTGCGCGAAAACCCGGAGAGCCTGAAGCTCCTCGAAGACTGGATGCGCAGCTACCAGCCCGAGAAACTCTTCGATGCGAACGGACGACTCATTCCCGAGCTGCGCGCTCTGGCGCCGGCGGGGACACGGCGGATGAGCGCCAACCCGCATGCCAATGGCGGACTGCTGCGACGCGAATTGAAGATGCCCGACTTTCGTAATTATGCCGTCGCTGTACCGGCACGGGGCAGTGTCAAGTGCGAGAACACCCGGCCACTGGGCGAGTTTTTGCGCGACGTGATGAAGAACAACATGACGAACTTCCGGGTCTTCGGCCCCGATGAGACCGCGTCGAACCGGCTGCAGGCGATCTACGAGGCGAGCAAGAAGACCTGGATGGCCGAGTTTCTGCCAGACGATGCTGACGGCGGAGAGCTTTCGCCAGACGGCCGCGTCATGGAGATGCTCTCCGAGCACACGCTGCTGGGATGGCTCGAAGGCTACGTGCTCTCGGGACGGCACGGGTTTTTCCACACCTACGAGGCGTTTGCACACGTCATCGACTCGATGTTCAACCAACACGCAAAGTGGCTGGACATCAGTAAGAACCTCGTGCCCTGGCGCGCCTCGGTGGCATCCGAAAACATCCTGCTGTCGTCGACCGTGTGGCGACAGGATCACAACGGCTTCTCACACCAGGATCCTGGCTTCATCGATCTGGTGACCAACAAAGATCCGTCGGTGACGCGTATCTATCTACCACCCGACGCCAACACGCTGCTGGTGGTCGCCGATCAGTGCCTGCGCAGCACCGACTGCATCAACGTGATCGTCGCCGACAAGCAAAAGCACCTGCAGTTCACCACGATCGACGAAGCGATCATCCACTGCGCCAAGGGGCTCGGCATCTGGCCCCGCGCAAGTACCGATGCCGGGGTGGAGCCTGACGTCGTTCTGGCATCGTGCGGCGACGTCTCGACGATGGAAGCATTGGCCGCAGCAGCCATCCTGCGCGAACGTGTGCCGGATCTGAAGCTGCGTTTCATCAATGTGGTCGATCTGTTCCGTCTCCAGCCTGCCTCGGAACATCCGCACGGCTCGACCGAACGGGATTTCGACGGCCTCTTCACGACCGACAAACCGATCATCTTCAATTTCCACGGCTATCCCTGGCTCATCCACAAACTGTCGTACCGCTTTCGCGGCCACGACAACCTGCATGTGCGCGGCTACAAGGAGAAGGGCAACATCAACACACCCCTGGAACTGGCCATGTTGAACGAGACGTCGCGCTTCCACCTGGTCATCGACGTCATCAACCGCGTCCCCAAATTGCAAATACGCGCTGCACATCTCAAGGAGGAGATGAAGAACGCCATCATCGACAATCTGCGCTACGCCCATGAGAACGGCACAGATCGGCCGGAAGTGGCAGAATGGACCTGGCCTTATTAGTCCAACCGGCGCTTTCTACCGGCGGAAAATTCCGGCTCCGTCTGGCGAGAAACGCTCCAGGAGAAAACGTTCCTGGGGTTTTTCAGAGGCCGTTTTTGGAATCTCCTGAACCACCTGCAGATACGACGGCACAAAGTTCGCCTCCAGGCCCTTCTCGCACACCGCAAAGACACTGGCCGCATCGAAGGCCTCCGCGTCTACGGGCACGATGGCCGCAACGACGTCACTCTCGCCAGGTGCCCCAGAGGCGGCTGGTACGCCATAGACGAACACATCATCGACCTGCGGGTGTTCTGCGATCACCTTCTCGACAAAGCCCGGATTGACGAAGTCGCCGTTGTGGCGAATGCCGCCTCCCTTGCGGAAGTCGAAGTAGAACCAACCGTCGGCGTCCTGGTGACACATATCACCGCTGCGCAGCCAGCCACCCGCCGTCTTCTTCTTTGAGGCTTCCTCGTTCTTGTAGTACTCGACTTCGGCTCGCTCGCCGGTGGCTGGACGGCAGATGAGTTCGCCTATCATGCCCGGAGGGCACTCATTGCCGTCTTCATCGACGATCTTCATCTCCAGGCCCGGTGGCGGCTTGCCGAAACTGCCGACCGGACCGACTCCCGGCGGATTGATCGCCAGTCCGCCTTCGACCGCTCCGTAACACTCGAGAATCTTCACGTTGAAGCGTTCCTCAAACGCCTTCCACAGAGCGGCCGGCATGCCAGCGCTCAACACCATGCGTACGGGATTATCCCCATCGTTGGGCTTGCGCGGTTCGCTGTAGATCGCCGTGGCCATTCCTCCGAGAAGATTGAACACGGTGCAGCCATGCTCGCGTAGCACATCCCACAGGCGCGACTTGGTGAATCGCCGGCTGAAAACGGCACGCAGCTTCATCGACAACGAGGGTGCCAGCGTGATGAGCTGAGCGTTGCCGTGCGTCAGGGACAAGCCGTTGTAGGGTCGATCGCCTGGCTGAAAACCGACGAGGTACCCGATCATACTGGAGCCCACGTAACGGCCGTTGGAGCAGACGACGCCCTTCGGATCACCCGTGGTCCCCGAGGTGTAGATGATCTCGAACGGATCTCCCGGCATGTCGACGCGCGGATCGATAAAGATTTCAGGTCGATCGAACAGTGGCGCCAGCGGCCCCGCGCCGGC
>JAANMW010002428.1_pt1 | contig 16865 bp, 15 predicted proteins | sample 7279671 | NCBI WGS metagenome assembly JAANMW01 (sample SAMN14094541, study PRJNA606508) | bioreactor metagenome | isolation source: A lab-scale SPAN reactor treating ammonium-rich wastewater day 247 | place: Ireland: Galway | collected 2017-09-19
TCCGGCAATTGCAACGCCCATTCCAGCAGCTTGCCGGGCGCCGTCGACACCACCACGGTGATGCACAGGCCCTGTTCAGCCATACACCTTCTCTGCGCGCTTGACGAACGCATCCACCATGCTCGCGGCAATGCGGTCAAACACCGGCCCCACCAGAGTGGCCAGGGGCGCACTGTCAAAGCCGTAGTTCAGTTGCAGTTCCACACGCGATGCACGCTGGCTCCCGTCGCCCACGCGGTGGAAATGCCAGTCCCCGTCGAGCCGCGAAAATGGCCCCTTCACCAGCTGCATCTGCACCCGGCGCCCGGGCTCATGCAGATTGCGCGTGACGAACGTCTGGCGGATGCCGCTGAGCGAAATACCGATCTCCGCCAGCATGCCCTCGCCGTCCTGTTCCAGCACCTGGGCGCGGTCGCACCAGGGCAGAAACTGGGGGTACTGCGCCACCCCTGTGACCAGATCGAACATCTCTTCGGGGCTGTACCAGATCAGTACGGACTTGTTGACGGTTTTCATGAAAAGCTGCGATGCACTGGCAATGGGCGCCAAGAACTGCCCGGATGGCTGGACGAAACTAGAATGGCTGTTGCGCGATGGCTGCAATTGTAGGGAGGGCTTCAATCTCCCGGCTGACATCGCATTGATTCCAGATGGCCAAGAAACCCGAAACATCCTCTCGCATTGCCGACAATAAAAAAGCGGCCTACAACTATTTCTTTGAAGAACGCCATGAGGCGGGCATGGTGCTGCAAGGCTGGGAAGTGAAAGCACTGCGCGAAGGCAAGGTGCAGTTGACCGACGGCTATGTGGTGATCCGCGAAGGTGAGATTTACCTGATCGGCTGCCAGATCAACCCACTCAAGACAGCCTCCACCCACGTCAACCCCGAAGCCGCACGCACCAAAAAGTTGCTCCTGCATAAAGAGCAAATCAAGCACCTGATCGTCAAGGTCGAGCAAAAAGGCTACACCCTGGTGCCCCTGAATCTGCACTGGAAAGATGGCCGGGTGAAGTGCGAAATCGCGCTGGCCAAAGGCAAAGCCGAGCACGACAAACGCAACACCATCAAAGACCGTGAAGGCAAGCGTGAAGTCGAGCGCGTCATGAAGAGCAAACACCGCTGACGAAGTGCCTGGCCCATGTCGGCGTTTTGCCTGACAGCGTGCCGGGGCGATAAGTCCTAAACTGATCCTCTTTTCTTTAGGAGCCTGGCATGAAAAACATCCTGATTGCATCCCTGTTCACCACCGCCCTGCTGGCCGGATGCGCGGGTGGCTCTTCATCATCGGCAAAAATGACGCCAGACATGCCTACCCGCAGCAGCGATGGCATGCTGATTGGACCGAACGGGCATACCCTGTACACCTTTGCCAAGGACACCACCAACGCCGGAACTTCAGCCTGCTACGCCCAGTGCGCACAAAACTGGCCACCCCTGGCCGCAGCGCCTGCCGCCAAAGCTACTGGCGACTACAGCATCATCACCCGCACCGATGGGACCCGCCAGTGGGCGTTCAAGGGCCAGCCGCTGTACTACTTTGTCAAAGACGCCAAACCCGGCGACAAGGTGGGTGACGGCGTCTTGAACGGTGCGTGGAAGATCATCAAGCCCTGATCAAAACGACCGCGCCCATTGGGCGACAAGCATAAAAAAGCGATGCCCAGCATCGCTTTTTTGTTTCAGCACAGGCCGTTATTGCAAATGCGCCAGCGGATGCGCATGCGTTGGCCACGGGCTGATGAAGAACGGTGCCACCATCTCCGGCGTGACATCCTCGATACGCCCTGGCTGCCACTGCGGCGCATGGTCTTTGTCCACGGCCAGCGCGCGGATACCTTCCAGCGTTTCGCTCTGGCCGGGGCGCAGATAAAAACAATGGCGGACCAAATCGCGTTCCATGCGCAAATCGTCGGCCAGACCCATATTGCGAGCGCGGCGGATTTGCTCCAGCACCACATGCTGCATCAGCGGCGAGCGCTTGCGCAGCGTGGCCGCCGTGGTGCGTGCCCAATCGCTGTCGGCCGCCTCCAGCGCGGCCACAATGGCACCCACGCTGTCCAAAGAAAAATATCGGTCAATTTCAGCTTTAGACATTACTGGCTCTGCGCTACCAGCTATCAATTTTAAAGAAACAAAGTCTTTGACCGCGGCGCCGTCAGCAAACGACTCGCTGCCCAGCAGCTGCCACAACGGCTCCTGCTGATCGAGGTCGATGCGCCGATCGGCAAGGCCACAGGCAATGGCCTGCTCCGCACCAATCGTCTCGCCCGTCAAGGCCAGCCACTCGCCCACATGCCCCGGGCAGCGCGACAGAAAATAGCCACCGCCGACATCTGGGAACAGGCCGATGGCCGTCTCTGGCATCGCCATCTTGGTACGCTCGGTAACGATGCGCAGTGCAGCACCCTGGCTGATCCCCATGCCCCCGCCCATGACGATGCCGTCCATGAAAGCGATATAGGGCTTGCTGTAGTTGTGGATCAGATGGTTGAGCGCGTATTCCTCGGTGAAGAAGTCCTCAATCTCAGGATTACCTGTGCTGCCCGCCCGGTGCAAAAAGCGGATATCGCCACCGGCGCAGAAGGCGCCAAACGCACCCTCCTTGTTGCTACCCCGGATGGCCACGGCCAGCACGCGCGGATCGTGCTGCCAATCCAGCAATACCGCCATCAGGTCACGCACCATTCCCAGCGAAAGGGCATTCAGGGCCTTGGGGCGATTGAGCGTTATGCAGCCCACCTGGCCACGCACCTGCGCAAGCACCTCACCGGTCATCTCCGTCATTTCTGTTCCTTCCATCCCAAAATTTCATTAAAAACCAACGCACCAATCACCAACGCCCCCCCGGTCAACACGGCAGGCCCCGGGCGCTCTCCAGCGCCCAGCCAGGCTAGCACAATGCCAAAAATCACCTCGAGCAGGCCCAGCAGTGCCATCTCGGGCGCCTTGAGTACGCGCCCGCAGCGCACCACCAGCAAACAGGGAATAGCCAGTTGCACCAGACCCAGAAAGGCCAGCAGCCAAAGATCATGCGAGGATGCTGCAAAGGGCCAAGCCAGTGGTGCCGTGGCCAGAGTGGACAGCACCGCCCCCACCAGCACGGCCGGCATCAGATCCACCGCGTGTCCTCGGCGCTGGGCATGTTGCACCACCGTCCAGTTAACGGCAGCGGCCAGCGGCACGCACAGGGCAACCAGAGTGCCCACCAGGGGCACATCGCGCACCTGGGTGCCAAACATCCAGGCAATGCCCAGCCCGGCCACCACAATGGCGCCCCAGGTGCGAGGGGCAATGCGGTGACCAATGAAAACACGTGCGACCAGCGCAGTAAGCAAGGGCCCCGAAGCCATGGTGACGAGTACGTTGGACACCGGCATCAGCGTGATCCCCACCATGAAGGCGGTGAACATCACGCTCCAGCACAGGCCCGAGAGCCACAGTGCCCGACCCCCATGGCGCAGCGGTGCAAAGGCGGTGCGCCCCTGCAGTGCAGGCAGCAGGATGAGCAACGAGATCAGCGTGAAAACGCTGCGCCAGAACGTCACCTCGAAACTGCGCGCATGCTCTAACTGGCGCGTCACCACGCCGGCAATCGACCACATAAAGGTGGCCGCCACCATCACCCAGACCGCACGCGCATGCGTGAGGACCGCAGGGGCCGATGCTCGCAGCGGCGCCTGTGCGGTATCAATCACGGCTGGCGCGCTTACGGTCACTTTCTTTCAGGTGCCGCTTGCGCAGACGAATCGACTTGGGCGTGATTTCCACCAGCTCGTCGTCCTCGACGAACTCCACGCCGTATTCGAGAGACAAATCGATGGGCGGCGTGATCTTGATCGCGTCTTCCTTGCCGGACACACGGAAGTTGGTCAACTGCTTGGTGCGTGTGGCGTTCACGATCAGGTCGTTGTCGCGGCTGTGAATGCCGATGATCATGCCTTCGTACACGGGGTCATTCGCTTTCACGAACATGCGGCCACGGTCATCAAGCTTGCCCAGGGCGTAGGTGAAGATTTCACCATCGTCCATGGAGATCAGCACACCGTTCTTACGGCCGCCGATGTCGCCCTTGTGGGGCTCGTAGCTGTCGAAGATGTTGGAGATCAGGCCCGAACCACGCGTCAGGTTCATGAATTCGTTGGTGAACCCGATCAGGCCACGGGCCGGGATGCGGTATTCCAGGCGCACGCGGCCGCGGCCGTCCGGCTCCATGTTCACCAGCTCGCCTTTGCGCTCGCCCAAAGCCTGCATCACGCCGCCCTGGTGGGTTTCTTCGATATCGGCCGTCACCAGCTCGATAGGCTCGCACTTTTCGCCGTTGATTTCACGGAACACGACGCGCGGCTTGGACACGGCCAGCTCGTAGCCTTCGCGGCGCATTTCTTCGAGCAAGATGGTCAAGTGCAACTCGCCGCGGCCCATGACTTCAAAAATACCGTCTTCGTCGGTTTCCTTGACGCGCAGCGCCACGTTGGAGCGCAGCTCGCGCTGCAGGCGGTCCCAGATCTGGCGGCTGGTCACGAACTTGCCTTCACGGCCTGCCAGCGGGCTGGTGTTCACGCAGAAGTTCATGGTCAGGGTCGGCTCATCGACCTTGAGCATCGGCAGCGGCGACGGGTTGAGCGGATCGGTAAGGGTCACGCCAATGCCCAAGTCGGCAATACCGTTGACGAGCACGATTTCGCCCGGGCCGGCTTCCGTCACCTGCACACGGTCCAGCCCCTGGAAGGTCAGCACCTGGTTGATGCGGCCCTTGTAGGATTTACCGTCCAGGCCTTCCATGACCAGCACGTCGGTGTTGGGCTTGATGGTGCCCTGGCTCACGCGGCCCACGCCAATGCGGCCCACGAAGGTCGAGAAGTCGAGCGCGGAAATCTGCACTTGCAGCGGCGCATTCGGATCACCCTTTTGGGTGGGCACATGCTTCAAAACGGTGTTGAACAGGGCCGACATGTCGGGGCCCCATTGCTCGCCGGGCGCACCTTCTTCCAGCGACGACCAGCCGTTGATGCCCGAGGCATAGACCACGGGGAAGTCCAACTGTTCATCGGTGGCACCGAGCTTGTCGAACAGATCGAAAGCGGCGTTAACCACAAAATCGGGGCGCGCACCGGGCTTGTCCACCTTGTTGACCACGACGATGGGCTTGAGGCCCAGGGCAAGCGCCTTCTTGGTCACGAAGCGCGTTTGTGGCATGGGGCCTTCTTGCGCGTCGATCAGCAGCACCACGCCGTCGACCATGGACAGGGCCCGCTCCACCTCGCCGCCGAAGTCGGCGTGGCCGGGCGTGTCCAGGATGTTGATGTGGGTGCCTTCCCAGCTCACGGCGCAGTTCTTGGCCAGGATGGTGATGCCGCGCTCGCGCTCAATGGCGTTGTTGTCCATCACCGTGTCAACGACCTTTTCGTGCTCGGCGAAGGTGCCGGACTGGCGCAGCAACTGGTCGACCATGGTGGTTTTGCCATGGTCCACGTGGGCGATGATGGCGATGTTGCGGATTTGTTTGCTCATAGTTTTTCCAATGTGCCGCTGGCTTTTAAACGCGGCGTGTTTTCAAGGATTTGTTGAATTTCCAGCGGACTCAGGAGCCTGTCGGGCACCAGCTCCCCCCCGGCGATATGACCCACACCCAGCAGGGCGTGGGGCTGTTGGCCGAACACTGCCACAGCGGGCGTGTCGGGCCAGGGACCACGGCGGCGCAGGCCCGAGAGAAAGCGCCCGGCATTCTCGCTGTCGAGTGTGATGCGCTCATGGTGCACCAGCAAGGACTCGGGCAGCTCCAGGCAGGCCAGGCGCTCGTCTTCATCCATGGCTTCGAGTTGCGCCAGCGTGATGCAACGCTCCACACCAATGCCCCCCGTATCGATGCGCCGCAAGAAGACCAAGTGCGCGCCACAACCCAGCGCGGCACCAATGTCTTCACCCAGCGTGCGAATATAGGTACCCTTGCTGCAAGTAACTATTATTTTAATAGCTGCTTGCGCTTTCTCAGTGTGCGTTAGAGCCAGATTTAATGCATGAATTACCACTGGACGCGGTGCACGCTCGACTTCTACGCCTGCGCGTGCGTATTCGTAGAGGGCTTTGCCATCCTTCTTCAGCGCGCTGTACATGGGCGGCACCTGCACGATGTTACCGGTGAACTGCTGCTGCACTGCAGCCAAGCGCTCGGGGGTGATCTGGCTGGGCTCCACAGCTTGCTGCTGCAACACTTCGCCCTCGGCGTCACCGGTGGTCGTGGTCATGCCCAGCAGGGCGATAGCTTCGTAGGTCTTGGCGGCCTCCAGCTGCAACTGGCTAAACTTGGTGGCAGCGCCAAAGCACAGGGGCAGCACGCCACTGGCCAGCGGATCGAGCGTACCGGTGTGGCCCGCTTTTTCGGCGCGCAGCAGCCATTTGGCCTTTTGCAAGGCCTGGTTGCTGGTCATGCCCAGCGGTTTATCGATCAACAGCACCCCGTGCACAGGGCGCCGGACGACCCTCGTGCGCGGCGCGTTCATGGCTATTCGTCCGCTTCTTTGGCTCGGGAAGAGATCGCCTTGGCGATCAAGGCGTTCATGTCGGCGGCACGCTCTTGCGTGCGGTCAAACACGAAGTGCAGGGTCGGCACCGTGTGGATGTGCAGCCGCTTGAACAAGCCGCTGCGCAGAAAGCCCGCCGCTTGGCTCAAAGCCTCCTGCGTCTGCTGCGGGTCTCCGGTCAGCAGGCTGTAATAGACCTTGGCGTGAGCGTAATCGGGAGTCACCTCCACGCCCTGCAACGTCACCATGCCCACGCGCGGGTCTTTCAACTCGCGCGCGATCAGCTCCGTCAGATCACGCTGGATCTGATCGGCCACCTTGAAGGCGCGGTTAGGGGTAGCAGATTTCTTTGCAGCCATATCAATTCCCCCTCTGAGTCGCTGCACGCCTTCCCCCTGCAGGGGGACGACGCCCATGGCCTGGCAAAGCCAGTTCCATGGCGCCCGCTGGCATGGCTTGCTCCGCAGCCTTCGGAGAGGCTGTGTGCAATGCCTCGCTGACGAGGCGCTGGCTGAAGGGAATGCGAGAACTTTGCATCAAAGCGTCCGGGCGATTTCCTTGATGTCGAAGAACTCCAGCTGATCACCTTCTTTGATGTCGTTGTAGTTCTTGAGCTTGATACCGCACTCGAAGCCTTCCTTGACTTCCTTGACATCGTCCTTGAGGCGCTTGACCGAATCGACTTCGCCTGTGTAGACCACGACGTTGTCGCGCAGCAAACGGAACTTGGCATTGCGATGGACCATACCGGACGTGATGTACGAACCGGCAATCGTGCCGATTTTTGTCGCCACGAACACCGTACGAATCTCGGCCGTACCGATGACTTCTTCGCGCTGCTCGGGAGCCAGCATGCCGGACATCGCCACCTTCAGGTCATCCACCGCGTCGTAGATGATGCCGTAGTAGTGCAGATCGACATCATTGGCTTCGGCATGCTTGCGCGCACCGGCGTCGGCACGCACGTTGAAGCCGATGACGATGGCCTTCGACGCAATTGCCAGGTTGATGTCGGACTCGCTGATACCACCCACACCGGTGTAAACCAGCTGCACCTTGACCTCGTCGGTCGAGAGTTTGAGCAGCGACTGCGACAGCGCTTCCTGCGAACCCTGTACGTCGGCCTTGACGATGATAGGCAGCATCTTCACTTCGCCTGCCGTCATGTCCGAGAACATGTTCTCCAGCTTGGCCGCCTGCATCTTGGCCAGCTTGGTATTGCGGAACTTGCCCGCACGGTAGGTCGCGATTTCACGGGCACGGCGCTCGTCCGTCAGCACCATGAATTCGTCGCCGGCTTGCGGCACTTCGGTCAGACCCTGGATTTCAACCGGAATCGAAGGACCAGCCGTCTTGGCTGGCTTGCCGTTCTCGTCCAGCATGGCGCGCACGCGGCCAAAGGTCTGGCCTGCCAACACCACGTCGCCCACCTTCAGCGTGCCGGACTGCACCAGGATCGTGGCCACTGGGCCGCGTCCCTTGTCGAGGCGCGCTTCAATCACAAGACCCTTGGCCAGCGAATCCACCGGCGCTTTGAGTTCGAGCACCTCGGCCTGCAACAGCACCTGCTCCAGCAGGGTGTCGATACCCATGCCGGTCTTGGAAGACACGGGCACGAAGGGTGAATCACCGCCGTATTCTTCAGGCACCACCTCTTCGACCACCAGCTCTTGCTTGACACGGTCGGGGTTGGCATCGGGCTTGTCGGACTTGGTGATGGCCACCACGATAGGAACACCGGCCGCCTTGGCGTGCTTGATGGCTTCCTTGGTCTGGGGCATGACACCGTCGTCGGCCGCAACCACCAGAATCACGATGTCGGTAGCCTGCGCACCGCGGGCACGCATGGCGGTAAACGCCTCGTGACCGGGGGTATCGAGGAAGGACACCATACCGCGCGGTGTTTCCACATGGTAAGCGCCGATGTGCTGCGTAATGCCGCCGGCTTCACCTGTCGCCACCTTAGTGCGCCGGATGTAGTCGAGCAGCGAGGTCTTGCCGTGGTCCACGTGGCCCATGACGGTGACCACGGGAGCACGCGGCAGCAACTCGACATCTTTGTGTTCGGCCTCGTCCTGGGTGAAGGCTTCCGGATCGTCCAGTGCCGCCACAACCGCCTTGTGGCCCATTTCTTCCACCACAATCATGGCGGTATCCTGGTCCAGCGGCTGGTTCATGGTGACCATCTGGCCCATCTTCATCAACGCCTTGATCACCTCGGACGCCTTGATCGCCATCTTATGCGCCAGTTCGGCCACGGTGATGGTCTCAGGCACGTGCACCTCGAGGATGCGCATCTCGGTCGGTGCGGCGTGCGTATGCTGGCCGGAGCGGTCACCGCGATCGTTGCCACGTCGGCCACCGCCTCCGCGTGCGCCGCTGCGCCATGCACCAGCGGCTGGACCACGCCCACCCGAGGTATCGCCACGGGTAGGAATACCCTTTTTCTTGGCCGCATCGCCGGCCCAGCTGGAGGATAGCTTGGCCGACTTGACTTCTTTGCCAGCGCCCGCAGCAGGTGCAGCACCAGCGGGACCGCGCGGAGCGGTGCCTGGCGTGCCTGCGGGTTTGTGCAGGGTGCCCTTCTTGGCATCCGCACCCACAGCACGCACTGCGGGCTTGGGTTCTTCGGGCTTTTTGGCCACCAGCACCTTGGCAGGTGTCGACATCATCGAACGGATGGCGGCGGCTTCTTCCAGCGCCTTGCGACGGCGCTCATCCAGATCGCTGGCGCGGGCGTTTTCTTCCTCGGCACGGGCACGAGACTCGGCCTCGGCCTTTTCACGCGCCTCGGTCTGCGCAGCCACGCGTGCAGCGGCTTCGGCGGCTTGCTCGCGGGTGGCCTCCTGCTTCACGGCAGAGGCCTGGGCTTTCTTGTCGGCTTCTTGGGCTGCGTAGGCGGCTGCACGCTCGGCGGCTTCGCGTTCACGCTGCTCACGCGCTTCGCGTTCGCGGCGCTTTTCAACCAATTCAACTTCCTGGCGGCTGATCAACTCTGCCTGGCGGCGCGCCTCTTCTTCACGACGCACCAATTCAGGGTTGGGGGCCTGGGCTGGTGCAGGCGCGGCGGCCTGCTCTTCAGCCACTGCGGCCGATTCGCTGGCGGGCGCTTCAGCGCTCTCGTCTCGCTTGACGAAGGTGCGTTTTTTGCGCACCTCCACCTGGATGGTGCGCGCCTTGCCGGTGGCATCCGCCTGCTTGATCTCGCTGGTGGACTTGGTCACCAGCGTGATCTTCTTGCGGTCTCCCTGGGCCACACCATGGCTGGCCTGCAGGTGCGCCAGAAGCTTTTGCTTATCTGACTCGGTCAGGACATCGGAAGAAGCGGTCTTGACGACCCCTGCTGACTTGAGTTGTTCAAGCAGGACTTCCGGGGTTTTCTTGAGTTCGGTTGCAAACTCGACGACGGTATTACTGGACATATGTGGTTCGTGCCTCCCTGACCTTTACTCTTGCCCCGCGAACCAGTGTTCGCGCGCCTTCATGATCAAGGCCTTGGCTTCTTCTTCAGACTGTCCGGTCAGTTCGGTCAGTTCATCAATGGCCAAATCGGCCAGATCGTCACGTGTATGTACGCCGCCTTCGGCGAGTTTGGCGACCAATTCCGGGGTCACGCCTTCCAGGTCACGCAGGTCCTGGGAAACGTTCTCCACGCTGTCTTCGCGGGCGATTTCCATCGTCAGCAGCACATCCTTGGCACGAGCGCGCAGTTCATTGACGGTTTCCTCGTCAAAACTCTCGATCTCCAGCATTTCCTGCAAAGGCACGTAGGCCACTTCTTCCAGGCTGTTGAAACCTTCTTCGATGAGAATGTCGGCAATTTCCTGGTCCACATCGAGCTTTTCCATGAACAGACGGCGGGCCGTATCGGTCTCGTCAGCCTGCTTCTGGGCCGATTCGGCGGCGTCCATGATGTTGATTTTCCAACCGGTGAGGTCGGATGCCAGGCGCACGTTCTGGCCGCCGCGGCCGATGGCGATGGCGAGGTTTTCTTCGTCCACCACCACGTCCATGGCGTGTTTTTCTTCGTCCACCACGATGGACTGCACGTTGGCCGGGGCCAGCGCGCCGATGACGAACTGGGCAGGGTCTTCGGACCACAGCACGATGTCCACACGCTCGCCAGCCAACTCGTTGGTCACTGCGTTAACACGGGTGCCGCGCACACCGACACAGGTGCCGATGGGGTCTACGCGGCGGTCATGCGACAGAACCGCAATTTTGGCGCGGCTGCCGGGGTCGCGGGCGCAGCTCTTGATTTCCAGCAGACCTTGCTCGATTTCGGGGACTTCATGGCGAAACAATTCCACCATGAACTCGGGCGCCGAGCGCGAAAGGATGATGGGTGCGCCGCGCAGCGTCAGATCCACCTCCATGATCATGGCGCGCACACGGTCGCCGCTGCGCAGGTTTTCCTTCGGAATCATTTCGCTGCGGCGCAGACGGCCTTCGACACGGCCGGATTCAACGATCAGGTCGCCCTTGTCCATGCGTTTGACGGTGCCGGTGAAAATCTTTTCGCCGCGCGACATGAAGTCGTTGAGCAGCATCTCGCGTTCGGCATCGCGAATTTTTTGCAGAATGACCTGCTTGGCCGCCATGGCGCCAATGCGCCCGATGGGCACCGATTCAATGCCTTCTTCGATGTACTCACCCACCTCGACATCTGGTACGCGCTCGCGGGCGTCCATGAGCATTTCTTCGGCTTCCGGGTTCTGCAGACCCGCATCATCAGGCACCACCAGCCAGCGACGGAAGGTTTCGTAGTTGCCGCTGTCACGGTCCACCGCAACGCGGATATCGACTTCGCCTGAGTACAGTTTTTTCGTCGCCTGGGCCAGGGCGGCCTCAACGGCACCCAGAACCACATCGCGCTCGACACTCTTCTCGCGCGAAATGGCTTCAACCAACATCAACAATTCGCGATTCATGCAACGACTCTCCTGTTTCTATCACCCCGGAATCTCCGCTCTGCGGCAGTCCCGGCAACCATCCATCCAGCGACGCAACCCGGAATTCACCCAGGTTTCGCCCCCCGACCCTTGAAATCGACAATGGGCGCCAGCCGCGCATCGCGCAACTCGTCCAGCGTAAAACCCAGTACCTGCAACGGGGCTGGCGCGCGCTTTGCGCTGACCTTCTGGCCCGGCTTGATCGGCGGCTCATCACTCCAGATGATTTGCCAGCCACCCGCCTCGGCACGCGAAAGCGTGCCGCGAAATTTCTTGCGCAGGGGGCTGACCTGCCCTGCTGCTGCCGCCCCCATGGGCGCCTTGAGCACAATGTCGATCACCGATCCTGCAAAGCGCTGAAAATCCTGCTCATGGCGCAAAGGCCGATCAATACCGGGCGAGGACACCTCCAGCCGCGCGTACTCCACCGCATCCACCTCCAGTGCAAACTGCAGCTGGCGCGTGACCTTTTCGCAGTCTTCCACGGTGATGAACTGTTCTGGCAAAGGCTCCTCACCCTCCACAGGCGCCGCCCATGGCAGATCAATAGTGATGCGCAGCAAGCCACCCGGGCAACGCTCGATCTCGACCAGGTCATAGCCCAGGCCAGCGACAATTTGCTCGACGATTTGCTGCAGTGCCACGTTGTTTGATTCAGTCCCGGAAAAACAAAAAACCCGATAACCCCCTGAGGCCTCGAGCTCCAAAAGCAAACGGCCAAAAAAAACGGGCGGTTGGTACCCGCCCGTTTGGTCGTGAGGGGCGTATTGTAGCCTGTAACGCCTTGATTTGCAAAGCGGCACTCACTCTTTTGATCGTCCTGCACGCCACCCGCTGCAGGCGCTTTAATTTATGACAAAAACCGGGCTGCGCGCTTTACCATCAATCGCCTGCAGCTATCAAAATAATAGTTCACAGTGCGCACTGTCAACCATGGGCTGCAAGCACGCGCTCAAACACCGCCTGGGCTTGGGCGTCTGCTTGCAAGCTCCCAGAACCGGCCTGCAGGCTCTCCAGCAGCCTCGCCAGCACGGCCGCCTGGGGTAACAAGGGCCCGAGAAAGCGCGCGGTCTGGCCGTCGGCAATCAGCAAGGTGGGGAAGGTTTCCACATCCAGATCACCGGCCACATCGGCCTCATCCTCAATATCGATCCAGACAAAGCGTGCAGAGGGATGCTCATGGGCCAGGCGATCGAACAAGGCGCGGTAGTCGCGGCAAGTGCCACACCATTGCGCGCACAGGCACACCACCCACCATGGGCTGGCCGAAGCCAAGGGGGCGGGGGCGGGCGTCGCAGCCGGGCTTTCCATCAACACTACTCCTTCGGGTTGGACTGGCACCGATGGTACCCACACCCGGATCGCCCGCGAGAATCACGCGCGCAGCTGCCCCATTAAGAGCCAGGCAGTTCTCGCTTTGTCCGAGACGCCCGTGGGCGTTTGGGCTTTGCGTGAAGTGGTACACCGGGTACGCTTGGAAGTCGGGCCACCCACATTTCAGAGACATAACAGCCATCAGCGCGCACAACACATGCACCAAGGAGAACTTCCATGAACAAGGTTTACGCCTGCATTGACGGCCTGGACACCACCACCGCGGTGGTCGACTGGGCCGCCTGGTCGGCCTTGCGGCTGCAAGTACCGCTGGAATTGCTGCACGTACTGGAGCGCCCGCCCCAGATGCCCCATGTGGGTGACTACAGTGGCGCCATTGGCCTGGGGGCGCAAGAGGTGCTGTTGCAGCAACTGAGCGCCCTGGACGAACAACGCGGCAAAGTAGCCCAGGAGGCGGGCGAACAGATGCTGGCCAAAGCCCGCGAACATGCCGCTGCAGCCGGGGTCCAGCAACTGGACGCGCGCTTGCGCCATGGCGAGCTGGTCGATACGGTGCTGGAGTTCGAACCCGACGCCCGGCTGTTCGTGCTGGGTGCGCATTACCGGGCCAGCTCGCGTGCCCGCATCCACCTCGACCACCATGTCGAGCGCGTGATACGGGCCGTGCGGCGACCGGTGCTGGTGGCAACCACCGGGCAATTCAGTGCACCCGAACGGTTTGTGGTGGCCTATGACGGCAGCGCCACAGCCAACACAACGGTAGAAATGGTGGCGCGCAGCCCGCTGCTCAAGGGCCTGCCTGCGCTCGTCGCCATGGTGGGCGCAGACACTGCGCAGGCGCAGGAGCAACTTGCTGCTGCAGCCGAACAACTGCGCGCAGCCGGATTCGCGGTGCAAACGCAATTGCTGCCCGGCGAACCTGAGCAAGCTCTGCCCGATCTGCTCGCCAGCCAGGGCGCAGCCCTGCTGGTCATGGGCGCTTATGGCCATTCGCGCATTCGCCACTTGATTGTGGGTAGCACCACGACCACGCTGCTGCGGTTGTCGCAAGTGCCTGTATTGATTTTGCGATAACTCTGTTTTTGATAGCTGCTTGCGCTTATACAGCAAGCGACAGAGCCTATTTAGACCAATACTTTCCCCAGCTTCAGTGTCCCGACTACCGGCACACTAGACCAGTGCCACCAGAGAGATCTGCCACCAGATTGCTCAGAAATTTTTCTGCCATCGTTTCGCAGAATGCATGAATCTGCGTGCCGTGACTTAACAGCGGCACGCAGGACTGGCGCAATGCACCATTAGAAGTAAAGGCTCTACCCTTCCGACAACGATCAGTTCAGCGGGTGTTTTTTGCCATTCTTGTATTCAAACAAGCTGATCGATGGGTTCTTCAGCTCACCATTGGGCTCAAAGCTGATCATGGTCGTGACACCTTTGAAGTTGGTTTCCGGCAACTTGGCGGCATAGACCTTGGGATCCCACGAGCCAGCGCGCTTCATGGCGTCCACCAGAACAAACGTTGCGTCATAGGTGTACGGGCTGTATAGCTGAAAACCGTTGGGGTACTTCGCGTCGTACCGCTTTTTCCAAGCTTCTCCGCCAGCCATCTTCGCCAATGAAGCACCGCCTTCGGCGCAAACCACGTTGTCAAGGGTCTTTGCGCCAGCAGAGAGCTTGATAAGCCCAGCCGTGCAGATACCGTCGCCACCCAGAAATTTAATATTGCTCATGCCGAGTTGCTCCATCTGGCGCAACATAGGGCCTGCTTGGGGATCCAGACCACCGTAGAAGATCGCGTCGGGGTTCTTGGACTTGATTGATGTCAGGATGGCCATGAAATCGGTGGCTCTGTCGGTCGTGAACTGTTCGGCAACCACCTCCATGCCTTTTGCCAGCGCTGTTTTCTTAAACACGTCAGAGACACCTTGGCCGTAGGCAGTGCGGTCGTCAATGATGGCGACTTTCTTCAGCCTCAATACATCTGCCGCATAAACAGCCATACCGGCGCCTAGTGCGTTGTCGCTGGCAATAACGCGGAATGTGGTTTTGTAGCCTGGATTGGTCAGGCCGGGGTTGGTGGCCGAGCCCGTGATATTGGGAATACCGCAGTCGTTGTACACCTTGGATGCAGGAATGGCGGTGCCAGAATTCAGGTGGCCAATCACTCCCGCCACCTTAAGGTCACACATTTTTTGTGCGACTGACGTAGCTTGTTTTGGGTCGCCCGCATCATCCTCAGACACGATTTCAAACTTCACTTTTTTGTTGCCTATGACCACGTTTTGCGCGTTCAAGTCATCGATGGCCATGCGCACACTATTTTCAGTGTCTTTGCCGTACTGCGAACTAGCGCCAGACAGTGCCGCCACGTGGCCGATTTTGACGACTGCGTCCTGCGCACAAGCAACACCCGCCACCAAAGCAGGAAGTGCCACCGCGACCAATTTCAATTTCATCTGCATAGAAAACTCCGGTTGGGGAAAACACGCGCCAATTCAGGCACTGGCATCGAAGGCAAGAGACATGGAGGCGGCCTTCTTCTCGTGCGCAGGCCACCGCTGCGAGACCGTCTTGAGCTTGGTATAAAACCGCGCCGCATCCGGGCCGAAGAGATGCGACTCGCCGAACTTGGAGCGTCGCAAGCCGCCGAAGTTGAAGTAACCCACCGGCAATGGCACGGGGACGTTCACGCCGAGCATTCCCGTCTCAATTTCGGTCGTGAAGCGATGAGCGCTTCGCCCGTCGCTCGTGAAAATAACCGACCCGTTGCCATATTCATGCGCATTGGTGATGGCGATGGCTTCGTCAAGATCCGCGGCACGCATGACTCCACGCGCTGGGCCAAAGATCTCATACTTGTAAAAATCCATGTCAGCGGTGACATGGTCAAAGAGCGTCGGGCCGAGGTAATAGCCGCCGGGGTGGCCTGGTACAGAGAGGTTTCGGCCATCGATCAACATTTGTGCGCCGTCCTCCAGGCACTTCGCAATCGCTCCTTCAATAGCACGCTTCGACTCACCTGAAACGACCGCGCCAAAATCTGCCGTCTTGTCGTCGTAAGCGCCGACCTTGAGGGCATGGATTTTTGGAATAACGAGTTCCAGCAGGCGCTCTGCGGTTCCCTCACCGACCGGCAAGAGAAGGGACAGTGCCATGCACCGCTGGCTCGCAGAGCCATAAGCGGCCGACACAAATGAAGTAGCGGCGAACTCCATATTGGCATCGGGCATCACGACCATGATGTTCTTGCCCCCCGTAAACGCTGCTACCCGTTTATTAAAGGACGTCCCCCTCTGATAAACGTATTCGCCGACGAAAGTGGAGCCGACGAAGCTGATAGCGGGAATGCCAGGATGCTCGAGGATGCCATCCACAATTTCTTTATCACCCTGAACGATGTTGAAGACACCGTCTGGCAGGCCGGCCTCCTTCCAGAGCCGCGCGAAAATAAGCGCCGCGGTGGGCACTTTCTCCGATGGCTTCAAGACAATGCTATTGCCCACCGCCACCGCCATGGTGATCATCAATGCGGGCACCATGATCGGAAAATTGAACGGTGTGATGCAGCCCACGACGCCAACCGGCACACGCATCGAATACACGTCAATGTCGCCACCCACGTTGCTGGCGAACTCTCCCTTTGTGACGTGCGGGGCGTTTGCCGCAAATTCGATCGCTTCAATGGCGCGGCTGACCTCGCCTTTCGCATCGGCAATGGTCTTGCCGTGCTCCCGACCGATGGCATCTGCAATTTCCTCGGTATTTGCGATCATCAATTCGCGGAGCTTGAAGATCACGGCCTGCCTTGCAGCGTGGGACACCTGCCCCCAGGCTTTACCGGCCTGCGTAGCCACCGAAACGGCACGGTCCAGCGTCGCACGATCACCGTAGGCACATCGCGCGACCTCCTCCCCGGTAGAAGGGTTGTAGACGGGTCCGGTCCGCGTGCCGGAGCCAGCATCCAATTTGCCGGCGATGTAGTGTTGAACAAGGTTTGTCATAGTGTTGATGTGTCAAATGAGAGAAAAACCGCCCGAACTTTTGATGGACGGGCCG
>JAANMW010002430.1_pt1 | contig 16863 bp, 16 predicted proteins | sample 7279671 | NCBI WGS metagenome assembly JAANMW01 (sample SAMN14094541, study PRJNA606508) | bioreactor metagenome | isolation source: A lab-scale SPAN reactor treating ammonium-rich wastewater day 247 | place: Ireland: Galway | collected 2017-09-19
GGTGTCCGGGTTGTCGGTCGCGGGGCGCACCCGTGCATTCTAGCCGGGTGGCGCAGGTCCGTGACCGATGGCACGGTTGCTGCCTTGCCAACCTGTATCGCTACGCGATACGATGCTGCGTGATTCGCAGTTTCCGCCACCGCGGCCTGCAACGGTTCTTCGAGACCGGATCGAAGGCCGGAATTCAACCGAAGCACGCTGCGCGACTGCGTCTCCAGCTTGGCCGGCTCGACGCCGCCGGCGGCCCCGAGGACATGAACCTGCCAGGCTGGCGGCTGCACTCGCTGAAGGGCACGCTCGCCGGTCATTGGGCCGTTTGGGTGGACGAGAACTGGCGGCTGACATTTTGTTTCGTCGGCATGGATGCCGAGATCGTCGACTATCAGGATTGCCACTGAGGACTGGCACATGACGCGAATGCACAACCCGCCGCATCCCGGCGAGGTGCTGCAGGATACGGTGCTGCGCGAGGCTGGCGGCCTGACCGTGACGGCATTCGCCCGGCGCCTGGGTGTCTCGCGGGTCGCACTCTCGCGCGTGGTCAACGGTCGTGCGGCGGTGAGTGCGGAACTGGCGATCCGCCTGGCTGCTGCGCTTGGCGGCTCGGCGGAATCATGGCTTGCGATGCAGGCCGCTTTCGATCTCTGGCAGGCGCAGAAGAACCGCCGGCCAAGGATTCGTCGCCTGCCGGCCGCTGGCGCCGGGGAAGCGGTCTGACTCCTGATCTACGCCTTCCGCACCCTGCTGTCGCCGGCTGCACGGCAGACGTGGCGGGCAGGACGCGGTGGCCCCCGGGCCAGCCGGCCGCGGCCGGGACGTCGAAACCTGGCCAGTGCCTGTTGTTGGTCGGGGTGACAGGATTCGAACCTGCGACCTCTTGCTCCCGAAGCAAGCGCTCTACCAAGCTGAGCTACACCCCGAAATCCGGCGGTGCGCGGCGGGAAGGCGCACCGGGCCGGCGAGCCGCCGGCAAGGCGGGGCATTTTGCGGGAACGGCGTGGGCACGTCCAGTGTCCGGCGGCCCCGGGGAACGCCTCAGTAGCGGCGCTCGACGGCGAAGTCGGCGAGTTGCACCAGGGCGTCCTTGAAGGGCGAGCCGGGCACGCGGGCCAGCGCGGCCACCGCCTGGCGCGAGGCTTCCCGCGCTCGGGTGAAGGTGTAGGCGAGCGCGCCGGTGGTCTGGATGGCCTCGAGGATCATCGCCAGGTCCTCGATGCCGCCGTGCTCGATGGCGCGGCGGATGGCGAGCTGCTCGCGCGCCGAGCCACGCTGCAGGGCGTAGATCAGCGGCAGGGTCGGCTTGCCCTCGGCGAGGTCGGTGCCGATGTTCTTGCCGAGCTCGCTGGCATCGGCCTGGTAGTCGAGGGCGTCGTCGACCAGCTGGAAGGCGAGGCCGACCTGCTTGCCGTACTCCACCAGCGTTTCCTCGACGGCGAGGGTCTGGCCGGCGAGGATGGCGCCGATCTGCATGCCGGCCTCGAACAGCTTGCCGGTCTTGCGGTAGATCACCTGCAGGTAGCGGGCCTCGGTGGTCTCCGGGTCACGGCAGTTCATCAGCTGCATGACCTCGCCCTCGGCGATGGTGTTGGTGGCGTTGGCCAGCACATCCATGATGCGCATCTGCCCCACCTGCACCATCATCTGGAAGGCGCGCGAGTAGAGGAAATCACCGACCAGCACGCTCGCCTGGTTGCCGAACACGCTGTTGGCGGTTTCCTGGCCGCGGCGCAGGTCGGACTTGTCCACCACGTCGTCGTGGAGCAGGGTGGCCGTGTGGATGAACTCGATGATCGCCGCGCAGAGCACATGCTGCTGCCCGCTGTAGCCGCAGGCACGCGCGGCGAGCAGCACCAGCAGCGGACGCAGGCGCTTGCCGCCGCTGCCGATGATGTAGTGGGCCACGCTGTTGACCAGCGCCACGTCGCTGCTGAGCTGCGCCTGGATCTCGCGGTTGACCGCGTTCCAGTCCTCGCCGACCAGCTGGCGCACACTGTCGAGGTCGAACCGGGCCGGCTTGGCTTGGACGAGCTGCATCGGGGGGCAATAATGCGCCGGATGCAGTGCCCTGTAAAATTCGGCTTTCTCTTACTGGTCCTTGCCGGGCTGCCGTGGGCCGATGCTGCCCACGGCTTCGGCGCCGAGGGCCATCGCGTGGTCGGCGAGATCGCCGAGGCGCGGCTCTGCGCCGGCGCCCGCGCCTGGATCGCCCCGCTCCTCGACGGCAATTCGCTTGCCAACGCCGGCGTATGGGCGGACAGCATCCGCGATGACCCGGTCTGGCGCCACACCGGGGACTGGCATTTCATCAACGTTGCCGATGGCGAGTCGCTGGAGCGGGCCATGGCGCGCCCCGGCGGCAACGTGCTCAAGGCGCTGGCCAGCGCCAGGCGCGACCTCGCCGACACGCGCCTGCCGCGGGCGCGCCGTGCCGAGGCGCTGCGCTTCTTCGTGCATTTCACCGCCGACCTGCACCAGCCGCTGCATGTCGGCCTCGGGGTCGACCGCGGCGGCAACGACATCCCGGTCCGCTGGGGCAGGCGCGAGCTGTCCCTGCACGAGTTCTGGGATGCCAGTGCGCTGCTCCACGCGCAGGGCCTCGATCTCGCGGGCCTCGCCGCCTCGATCGGCGCCCTCGCCAGCGGCCAGGAAGCCGCCTGGCAGGCCAGCGGGCCGCAGGACTGGGCGCGCGAGTCGCTCGCGCTGCGGCCGCGGGTGTACGCGCTGCCTTCCGGCGGGGGGCGCCTGCGACTGGATCCGCAGTACGTGGCCACTGCCCGCAACCTCGTCAGCCTGCGGCTGGCCGAGGCCGGGGTGCGCCTCGCCGGGCAGCTCAACCAGCTGGGTTGCCCAGGGGCGGCGGCGGCCCATCCAAGCCGTTGAACCGGCAGGGCCGAATCATTAGAATGCCGGCTCTTTTCCGGTTCCTTCCGGGCCGGACCTGCGGAGAAGTTCAGGATGTACGCCGTATTTGTGACGGGTGGCAAGCAGTACCGCGCGAGCCCGGGTGACCAGCTCCAGGTGGAAAAGCTGCCGGCTGCCGAGGGCGACAGCGTCGAGTTCACCGACGTGCTGATGATCGGCGAAGGCCGCAACCTCAAGGTCGGCAAGCCGAAGGTGGCGGGCGGCAAGGTCAAGGCCAAGGTCCTGGCCCAGGGCCGCACCGACAAGGTGAGCGTCATCAAGTTCAAGCGCCGGACCACGTACAAGCGCATGGGTACGCACCGGCAGTCTTTCACGCTGGTGGAGATCACCGGCATCACCGGCGGGCCGAAGCAGGGCGACGGCGCCGCGGCGGAGTAAGGCCAGATGGCACATAAAAAGGCAGGCGGCAGCACCCGCAACGGCCGCGATTCGGAGTCCAAGCGCCTGGGCGTCAAGCTCTTCGGCGGCGAGGACGTGGTGGCGGGCAACATCATCATCCGGCAGCGTGGCACCCGCTACCATGCCGGTGCGAACGTCGGCATGGGCCGTGACCACACGCTGTTCGCCAAGGCCGCCGGCACCGTGGCCTTCCAGCGCAAGGGCCCGAAGAACCGCCTGTTCGTCAGCATCGTTCCCCAGCAGGGCTGAGGCAGCCCGCGCCGGCTACTGCGCGAACCCCGCTGCGGCGGGGTTCGTCGTTTCTGGATCCAGGCCAGCATGAAGTTCGTCGATGAAGCCACGGTTCGCGTGCAGGCCGGCAATGGCGGTGCTGGCTGCGTCAGCTTCCGTCGCGAAAAGAACATCCCCTGGGGCGGGCCCGACGGCGGCGATGGCGGCGACGGCGGCAGCGTCTGGCTGGTGGCCCGCGGCGGCATCAACACGCTGGCGGACTTCCGCGTCAACCGTCGCTACCGCGCCACCCATGGCGAGCCGGGTTCCGGAGCCAACTGCAGCGGCCGCAGCGGCGGTGACCTCGAGGTGCCGGTGCCGCCCGGCACCCGGGTGATCGAGGACGAGACCGGCGAGCTGCTCGGCGACCTGACGACCGACGGCCAGCGCCTGCTGGTGGCCGCGGGTGGCCACGGAGGCAAGGGCAACACGCGCTTCAAGAGCAGCGTGAACCGGGCGCCGCGACGCTCGACCCCGGGCACCGCCGGCGAGGCGCGGGCCCTGCGGCTGGAACTGACGCTGCTGGCCGACGTCGGCCTGCTCGGCAAGCCCAATGCGGGCAAGTCCACGCTGATCCGCGCGGTATCGGCGGCGCGACCCAAGGTGGCCGATTATCCCTTCACCACCCTGTACCCCAACCTCGGGGTCGTCTATGTCGGCGCGCTGCGCAGCTTCGTCATGGCGGACATCCCGGGGCTGATCGGTGGCGCGGCCGAGGGCGCCGGGCTGGGCACGCGCTTCCTCAAGCACCTGCAGCGCACCCGCCTGCTGCTGCACCTGGTGGATCTGGCGCCACCCCCGGGAACCACGCTGCCGGCGGATGATGCGCTGGAGATCGTGCGTGAGCTCGAGCGCTTCAATCCCGGGCTGGCCGCCAAGGAGCGCTGGCTGGTGCTGACCAAGACGGACCTGCTCGAGCCCGCCGAAGCGCAGCGGCGCGAGGCCGAGGTGGTGGCCGCCCTGGGCTGGACCGGCCCTGTGCATCGCATCAGCGCGTTGTCGGGGGAGGGTACCGCGCGGCTTACCGGCGAGGTGATGACGCGGCTGGAGGAAATCCTGCGGCCCCCGGAGGAAGAGGGCGAGGCAGCGCCAGGCTAGCCGGCCTTGGACGCCTTGAGGGCCTTGAGCGCCTTGTTCAGGCGGCTCTTGTGGCGGGCGGCCTTGTTGCGGTGGACGAGGCCCTTGCTGACCATGGTGTCGATGGCCGGAACCGCGGCCTGGCAGGCGGTCGTGGCAGCGGCGGCATCACCGGCCCCGGTAGCCTTGACGGCCTTCTTGATGGCGCTGCGCATGCGGGTGCGCAGGGCGACGTTGCGCTGGCGGTGCTTTTCCGCCTGGCGCGCCTTCTTCGCTGCTGACTTGATGTTCGCCAAGGGGCTGACCTGACTCGTCGGACGCCGGGCGTGGGCGCCGGCAAGGGCGCGTATTCTTTGGGTTTGGCCCACCCTTGTCAATACGCTGGTAGACTCCCCGGCCGATGCCTGGCCAGTCACCGCAGCCATCCACCCACGTCTCCGGGCGTCACCTGCTGAAGTCCACGACCACCGTCGGCGCCATGACGCTGCTGTCACGGCTGCTGGGCCTGGTGCGCGACATGGTCTACGCCCGCTACTTCGGCGCCGGCTACCTGATGGACGCCTTCTTCGTGGCGTTCAAGATTCCCAACATCTTCCGCCGCTGGTCCGCCGAGGGCGCGTTCTCGCAGGCCTTCGTCCCGGTTTTCGCCGACTACGACCAGAACCGCAGCCGCGAGGAGATCCGCGAGCTGGTGGACCGGGTCACGGGCACGCTGGGCGCGGCGCTGCTGGTGTTCACCGCCGTCGGCATCGTCGCTGCGCCGCTGCTGGTGCTGCTGTTCGCGCCGGGTTTCGCCGCGGCATCGGCCGAGGCCGGGCGATTCGAGCTGACCGTGGACATGCTGCGGCTGACGTTCCCGTACCTGTTCTTCATCTCGCTGTCGGCACTGGCCGGCGGCATCCTCAATACTTATCACCGCTTCGGCGTGCCGGCATTCTCCCCGGTGCTGCTCAACCTGGTGATGATCGGCTTCGCGGCCTTCGTGGCGCCCTACTACGCGCGCCCCGGCATGGCGCTGGCCGCGGGCGTGTTCGCCGCGGGCCTGGTGCAGCTGGGTTTCATGTTCCCCTTCCTGCGGCGCATCGGCATGGTGCCGCGGCCGCGCTGGGGCTGGTCGCACGAGGGCGTGCGCCGGATCATGAAGCTGATGGTGCCGGCGGTGTTCGGCTCCTCGGTGGCGCAGGTGAGCATCCTGCTCGATTCGCTCATTGCCTCGTTCCTGGTGACCGGCAGCATCAGCTGGCTGTACTACTCCGACCGCCTGATGGAGTTCCCGCTGGGCATCTTCGGCATCGCGCTGGCCACGGTGATCCTGCCCAACCTGTCGCGCCAGCACGCAAGCGCCTCGCGCGGCCAGTTCACCGCCACCCTGGAGTGGGCCGTCCGCGTGGTCATCCTCATCTCGGCACCCGCCTCGGTCGGGCTGGTGGTCCTCGCCGGACCGATGCTCGGCACCATTTTCTTCGGCGGTGAATTCACCGTCGCCGACGTGCGCATGGCCAGCCTCAGCCTCATGGCCTACGGTGGCGGCCTGGTGGCACTGACACTGGTCAAGGTGCTGGCGCCGGGCTACTTCGCCCGCCAGGACACCCGCACCCCGGTGCGTGTCGGGCTGATCTCCCTCGGCTGCAACATGGCCTTCAACATCGCGGTGGTGGTGCCTTGGGCGCTGGCCGGGATGCCGGCGCCGCATGCGGGCCTGGCGCTGTCCACCTCGCTCGCCGGGTTCCTCAACGCGGGCCTGCTCTGGCGCGGCCTGCGCCGCGATGGCGTGCTGCCGCCGGCCACGGGCCTGCCGCGCTTCCTGCTGCGGGTGGCGGTCGCCTGCGGCGTCATGGCCATGCTGCTGGTCACCATCACGCCGCCGCTGCCGCGCTGGCTCGAAGCGGCTGTCTGGGTGCGCGGCCTGTGGCTGGCCGGCGTCATCGTCGTGGCGGTGCTGGCCTACTTCGCCACGCTGCTCGCGGTGGGCCTGCGCCCCGGCGAGCTGCGGATGAAATCACCGGGCCCGACCGTATAATCCGGCTTTTCCGAGCCGCCATTCCCATGAGACTGATCCGCCGCCCCGCCGAGGAGGCCAGCCTGCTGTCGCCCGGCTGCGTGGCGACCATCGGCGCCTTCGACGGCGTGCACCTCGGCCACCAGCGCATCCTGGCGCGGGTGGTTGCCGAGGCGCGCCGCCGCGGGCTGGCGGCGCTGGCCTTCACCTTCGAGCCGACGCCGCGGGAGTACTTCAGCCCCGGGCGGCCGCCGGCGCGGCTGACGCGGCTGCGGGAGAAGGCGGCGCTGCTGGCGGGTCTGGGGCTCGACTGGATGTTCTGTCCGCCGTTCGATGCGCGCATGGAAGCGCTGGGGCCCGGGGAGTTCATCGAGCGCCTGCTGGCGCGCACGCTGCGCGTGCGGCACCTGGTGGTGGGCGACGATTTCCGCTTCGCCCGCGGGCGGGCTGGTACGCTGGCGGACCTCGAGGCCGCGGGCGGGCGCCTGGGCTTCGGCGTGGAGCAGGTGGGCAGCGTGGTCATCGACGGCACCCGCGTGTCGAGCACCGCGGTGCGCGAGGCGCTGGCCAGCGGCGACATGGACGAGGCGCGCCGGCTGCTCGGCCGCCACTACGCCATGACCGGCCGGGTGGTGCCGGGGCGGCGGCTGGGGCGCGAGCTCGGCATGCCCACCGCCAACCTCAATCTCTGCCGCCGGCAGAGCGCGCTGGCGGGCATCTTCGCGGTGCGCGTCGCCGGCCTGGGCGAGGGGCTGTTGCCCGGCGTGGCCAGCGTCGGCACGCGTCCCACCATCGACGGCATCGAGCCGCTGCTCGAGGTGCACGTGTTCGACTTCGACCGTGACATCTACGGGCGCTACATAGAAGTGCAGTTCGTCGCCCGCCTGCGCGACGAGCTGAAGTTTCCCGACCTGCCCACCCTGCAGCAGCAGATGCACCGGGACGCCGAGGCCGCCCGGCGCATACTGGCGGCAGCCTGATGGAGAGCGCGAGCGCGTGAGCGAGCAAGACTACAAGGCGACCCTGAACCTGCCGGAGACGGACTTCCCCATGAAGGCCGGCCTCGCGCAGCGCGAACCCGGCATGCTGGCGCAGTGGGAGGCCGACGACATCTACGGCCGCATCCGCCGCGCGGCTGCCGGCCGGCCGGTGTTCCTGCTGGTCGATGGCCCGCCGTACGCCAACGGCCAGATCCACCTCGGCCATGCCGTCAACAAGGTGCTGAAGGACATGGTGGTCAAGTCGAAGACCCTGTCCGGCTTCGATGCGCCCTACATCCCGGGCTGGGACTGCCATGGCCTGCCCATCGAGCTCGAGGTGGAGAAGAAGCATGGCAAGGTCGGCAGCAAGCTCGACGCGGCGCGGTTCCGCGAGGCCTGCCGCCAGTACGCCCGCGCCCAGGTGGACAGCCAGCGGCGCGATTTCCGCCGCCTCGGCGTGCTGGGCGACTGGGACCGGCCCTACCTGACGCTGGACCCGGCTTTCGAGGCCAACCAGGTGCGCGGCTTCGCCCGCATCATGGAGAAGGGCCACGTGCAGCGTGGCTACAAGCCGGTCCACTGGTGCCTGGACTGCGGCTCGGCCCTGGCGGAGGCCGAGGTCGAGTACCAGGACAAGACCTCCAGCGCCATCGACGTGCGCTTCGCGCTGCCGGAGCCCGAAGCCCTGCGGGCACGCCTGCAGGCGGCCGGCATCGCGGTTCCGGCCGCTGCGGTGGCGGTGAGCCTGCCCATCTGGACGACGACGCCGTGGACGCTGCCGGCCAACCAGGCCGTGGCAGTGGGGCCTGAACTCGAGTACCTGCCGGTGGAGGCCACCATCGGCGGGCAGACCGAGCGGCTGATCCTCGCCGCGGACCTGGCCGAGGCGGCCCTGCGACGCTACGGCGCCGCGGACAGCCGCAGCCTGGCGCGATTCCCGGGCGCGCTGCTGCCGGGCCTGCGCCTGCAGCATCCTTTCTATCCGCGCCAGGTGCCGGTCATCGCCGGCGACCATGTCACGCTGGAGGCCGGCACCGGTGCCGTGCACACCGCCCCGGGGCATGGCCTGGAGGATTTCGCCGCCGGCGTCGCCCACGGCCTGCCGCTGGAGAATCCCGTGGACGGCTCCGGCGTCTACCTGCCCGGCACCGGACTCTTCGCCGGGCAGCACATCTACAAGGCCAACGACGCCATCCTCGCGCTGCTGGCCGACAGCGGCCGGCTGCTGTGCGCCGCGAAGGTCACGCACAGCTATCCGCATTGCTGGCGCCACAAGTCGCCGCTGATCTTCCGCGCCACGCCACAGTGGTTCATCAGCCTCGACCAGAACGGGCTGCGCGGCCAGGCGCTGGCCGCCATCGCCACGGTGCAATGGCTGCCCGACTGGGGCCGCCAGCGCATCGAGAACATGGTGGCCGGGCGCCCGGACTGGTGCGTCTCGCGCCAGCGGGCCTGGGGCGTGCCGATCCCGCTGTTCGTCCATCGCGGCAGCGGTGAGCTGCACCCGCAGACGCCGGCGCTGCTCGAGGACGTGGCACGGCGCATGGATGCGCGCGGCATCGAGGCCTGGTTCGAGCTCGAGCCGCGCGAGCTGCTGGGCGATGCGGCCACCGACTACGAGAAGATCGCCGACACCATGGACGTGTGGATGGACTCCGGCATGGTGCACCATTGCCTGTCCCGGGCCCGTCCCGAGGTGGGCTTCCCGGCGGATCTCTACCTCGAGGGTTCCGACCAGCACCGCGGCTGGTTCCAGAGCTCGCTGCTGACCTCGGTCGCCATGCATGGCGTGGCGCCCTACCGCGGCGTCCTCACCCACGGGTTCACCGTGGACGAGAAGGGCCGCAAGATGTCGAAGTCGCTGGGCAACGGCATCGAGCCGCAGAAGGTCTGCGATACGCTGGGCGCCGACGTGCTGCGGCTCTGGGTCGCCGCCACCGACTACCGCGCCGAGATGAGCGGCTCGGCGGAGATCCTCAAGCGCATCTCCGAGTCCTACCGGCGCATGCGCAACACCGCGCGCTTCCTGCTCGGCAACCTCCATGGCTTCGACCCGGCCAGCGACCAGGTGGCCGGGGACGCGCTGGTGGACCTCGACCGCCAGGCGCTGGCGCGCGCGGCCGAGCTGCAGCGGGAGATCGTCGCCGCCTACGGCGCCTTCGAGTTCCACCGCGTCTACCAGCTGCTGCACAACTTCTGCGTGGTGGACCTCGGCGCCTTCTATCTCGACATCATCAAGGACCGGCTCTACACGACCCCGCGGCGCAGCGTCGCGCGCCGCTCGGCGCAGACGGCCATGTACCACATCGCCGAGGCCATGGTGCGCTGGCTGGCGCCGGTGCTGAGCTTCACGGCGGAGGAGATCTGGAAGGCGCTGCCGGGGCAGCGCGACATCACGGTGTTCACCAGCACCTGGCACGAGCTGCCGCAGGTTACGGCCTGCCGCGTCGACTGGCCGGCGGTGCTGCGGGTGCGCGAGACCGTGGCGCGCGCCCTGGAGGCGCTGCGTGTCGCCGGGCAGATCGGCTCGGGGCTCGATGCCCGCGTGGAAGTCTATGCCGACGGCGCGCTCGCCGAGAACCTGCGCCTGCTGGGCCCGGAGCTGCGCTTCGTCTTCATCACTTCCGCGGCCAGCATCCACCCGGCCGCCGGGCGGCCCGCCGCGGCGCTCGAGGGCGAGGGGTTCGCCGTGGCCGTGTCTGCCACCGGCGACGCCAAGTGCGTGCGCTGCTGGCACCGTCGCCCCGAGGTCGGCACGCTGGCCGCACATCCGCAGCTCTGCGGGCGCTGCGCCGGCAACCTGGAGGACCCGGGCGAGCACCGGGTATTTGCCTGATGGCGGAACGTATCTCCTGGGGCGGCTGGCTGCTGGTCTCGCTGGCGGTGATCGCCGCGGACCAGATCACCAAGATGCAGGTGACCGGGGCACTCGGGCTCTACGAGCGGGTGCCGGTGCTGCCGTTCTTCGACCTCGTGCGGCTGCACAACCCGGGGGCCGCCTTCAGCTTCCTCGCCGGCGCCTCGGGCTGGCAGAACTGGCTGTTCAGCGGCGTGGCGGCGGTGGTGAGCCTGGGGGTGTTCTGGTGGCTGACGCGCCTGCCGCCCCGGGGGCACAGCCTGCTGGCGCTGGGCCTGTCACTGCTGCTCGGTGGTGCCATCGGCAACCTGATCGACCGGCTGCTGCATGGCTACGTCGTGGATTTCATCCTGCTGTACTACCGCGACTGGTCCTACCCGGCCTTCAATCTCGCGGACTCGGCCATCACCTGCGGCGTGGTGCTGGTGCTGTTCGACGGGCTGGTGCTCGACCGCCGCCGCGGCAGCTAGCGCCAGCAGCGGTCGGTGACGGCCGCACCGGCATCGCCATCCTGCGCCTCGGCGCCGCGCAGGCCACGCTCGTTGATGCTGAGGATCCAGCATTCGCTGTCGTCGGCCTGCGGGCCGGCGGCCGCCACCGTGGCGGTGGCGGTATAGCCGACCGCGGCGCCGTCCTCGTCGATGCGGATGTCGAGCACGTAGTAGCCGCGCTCGGTGCCGGCGATGCCGAGCCCCAGCGGTGGGGCCGCCGCCATGGCGCCGGCGTCGGCATACTGGCCGTTCTGCACGTAGAACTTCTCCTGGGCGGCAGCCAGCCGGAGCAGGGCCGAGGTCGCATCCACGCGATTGGCGCGGCGCAGGTACTGCCGGTAGCCGCCGACGGCGAGCGAGGTGACGATGGCCATGATCGCCAGCGTGACCAGCAGCTCGATCAGGGAGAACCCGTGCGCGGCGCGCCGGCCACGCCTCACCGTGCCCGCTCCTGCGACCAGTAGCTGCGGGACGCCGCGCCGGACCCGGAAGCGGGCGGGAAGCAGCTCAGGCCGACGCAGCGCGTGGGCTTGCCGATGCCGTTGCCGGGGAACAGGAAGATGGAGCCGGGCGCGATGCCGGTCTGGCTCAGGGTGCGGAAGCGGTCCTCGATGGCGAGCGGCCCGTCCTCGCTGCTGCCGTCGAGGTTGGTGAGCGGGCGGCCGTTGCAGATGCCGACCTGGTACGCGCGGTTGATGCCGAGGCCGCCGGCGCAGGCGCTGACGCCCGCGCCGGGCGCGAACGAGGTGAAGAACAGGGTGTTGTCGAAGGTCACCGCCGGGGTGAGCACCTTCTCGCCCGGCTCCTGCTCGAGCCGCAGCCGCCAGCCGGCGGCATCGACCGGCACCTCGGCATCCGGGTCGTCGGTGATGTCCATGAGGTCGCCGATGCGGATGGGCTCCCCGTAGCTCGCGGTGTCGAGGGCCAGGTAGACGTTCGGGTCGCGCACCGAGAAGAACTGGTCGGCGGCGTCCGTGTCCAGCGGATGGCCGCGGTAGCCCGAGCCGAGGTTGATGGCGAGGAAGTTGCCGCGGATGCAGTCCACCAGCACCACGTCCGGCGTGGCATGGAAGCGGCGCACGTCGGCCGCGTCCGGACTGGCGAGGTCCGCGGCGCCGAGCGAGGCGAGCACGCCCGCGCTCACCAGGCTCGCGCGGTCCTGGCCATTGCGGATGTCGAAGCGCCAGAGCTGGCCGCCCATGTCGCCGACATAGAGACGGTCGGCAAGGCCGTCCCCGCTCAGGTCGATGACCCGGGGTGCGGCCGGGATCGAGTTGCGCATGGCGGGCAGGACGAGATCATGGCCCTGGCCGGAGGCGCCGGCGCTCCACAGCCGTTCGCCGCTCAGCAGGTCGATGAAGTACAGCGCATTGCCGACCTGGTCCTCGCGATAGCCGCGGTTGTCCTGGGCGTCGTCGTAGCCGCCGGACAGGATCACCGCTTCGTGCGTCGTGGTGCCGATGGTGATCTTCGCCACCTCGGGTGCCGCCCAGGTCTGGCCGAGGGCACCGAAGCCCGCGCTCTGGCGGTCGATCTGCCAGAGCAGGGCCGGGGCGTCGGGATTGGTCACGTCGAGGGCGAACACCGCGGTGCCGCCGCGTCCCATGCCGAAGACGAGGATGGCCTGCTCGCCGGCGCCGATACCGGGCTGCCCGTCGTCGTTGCGCAGGTGGAAGCGCAGCTCGCCGTCGAGCCCGTAGTGGCGCACCGGGGTGAGCGGATCGAGCAGCAGCGCGTTCTGCCGTGCCAGCTGCCGCCCGGGCAGGTAGGCCCAGCGCTCGATGCCGGTGGCGGCATCCACGGCGTGGAGGAAGCCGTCGTTGGTGGCGAGGTAGACCACCGTGCCCGGTGTGGCGGAACCCGTGCCGTAGGTGACGGTGACCGGGCGCACATGCAGCGGGTCACCCATCTGCAGGCGCGCTTCCGCGCGGTCGCCGTCGCCGTCGAGATCGGCGGCATCGGCGCCACGGATCCAGGCGATGAGCCCGTCGCGCTGGCCCGGGGCCACGCCGAGCAGGGCGGCGGTGAGGGCGCTGTTGCCCACCTCGACGCGGTTGGCGGCGGCGGCGAGATCGGCGCCGCTGATATCCGTGAAGACGCGGCGCGCGGCCGGTGCGGGCAGGCGGCTGGCGGCGCCGCCTTCCACGACGCGGTCGCCATCCGCCGCCGTCGACCAGACGCTGCGCGTACCGGGACGGAAGAAGCCGGTCGCCGCGTCCACGGCCGGCTGGCCGTCCTGGTCGACGAGGTTGTTGCCGGCGAAGCGGTACTTCTTCAGGTTGCCGGGCCAGTGCTCGTTGCCGGTGGGTTTGAACACCGAGACATAGACGTCGCGCTCGCTGGCGGCGCGGTTGAAGGCGTTCACCGGGATCGCCGGCGCGACGAAGGTCGCCGAGCGCTCGGCGATGCCGGAGATCACCGCGGACAGCGCGGTGGCGAGGCTGCCGGTGTCGTCGGCGACGTAGTAGCGGCCGCCACCGCGGCGTGCCGCGGACTCCAGCAGCGGCACGTCGAGTTCGAAGCCGATGGTATAGGTGACCACGTTCTGCATGCCGGGGATCGAGGGGGCGGCATCCGCGCGGTACAGATACTCGGCCAGGTCGTCGAGGCAGGCACCGTCGCCGGAGCCGTCGCAGCCGCCGAGCAGGGCAGTGAAGCCGGGCAGGCCGGCGACCTTGGCGAGCGTGCCATTGTCGTCGTTGGAGGGCTCGCCATCGGTGAGCAGGATGATGAAGTTCTTCTGGCACTCCGCCGTGACGGGCGAGAGATAGCTGGTGGCCGATGCGCTGCCGTTGAGGCGCGAGGCGGCCACGCTGCGCAGCGGGCCGACATTGCCGTAGTCGACGGGACCGCCGCGCAGGTAGTTGGTCGCCTCGTAGAGCGTTTCCGAGAGCGGCGTGCGCGTCGAGGCAGTCAGCGCGTCCACCGCGTCCTTCATCGCCTGGCGCGAGGTGCCGATGTCCGCCATGGCCTGGCTGACGGTGCCGCCCTCGCTGAAGTTGAACTGCATCAGGCCGACGTTGACGTCCTGGAGGTTGTCGAGCACCTCCTTGACCACCTGCTTGACGATCTGCAGGCGGGTGCGGGTCACGGTCGGCGGATTGTTCCGCCAGTTGAGCCAGTTGCCGTCGAAGACCGTGGCCTGGGCCGTCCAGCCGGGTTCGCTGGCCGCATCGGCGGCCCAGGGCCCGGCCGCGCCGTTGGCGGCGTAGGGATTGCCGGCGCCGCCGGAGCCGTCGATCCCGCGGTCGGCATGGCACTCCAGGTAGGTATTGGCGCCGCCGGCATCGAGCGGCTGCCAGAGCCGGGCATTGCCATCCCAGCCGAGCAGCTGGTCGCTGTACTGGCCGCGGCTGCGCAGTGCGGGTTGCGCGGCCGCGCAGTGGTTGGCCGACTTGAGCACCTCGACCGCGCCGTTGCAGGGCGGCGGTGCGCCGCTGGTGCCGAGGTAGAGCGAATCGCTGCGATAGCAGCCGGTGAACTGCTGGTCAGGGTCCCATTCGGCCTGGGTCTGCACCGCGGAGCTCATGCTGCCCGAATTGTCGAGGATGAAGAGGATGTTGGCGTTGCCGGCGGCGGGATTGCCTGCGGCCTGGCCGATGTACAGCTCGGTGTCGTCGGCGTGCAGGACGCCTGCCGGCAGCCACAGCGTGGCAGCGGCGAGGAGGGCGCTCGCGGCGCGGCGGATCCGGGCAGGCTTGCTCATTGCGTGGCATCCAGCACGATCCGCCGCACGATGCCGGAACGCGGATCGAAGTAGACGAAGATCGAGGTGCGCGGCCGGCTGGCGACCCGCCCGGCCTCGCGGCGCAGGACATCGAGGCTGACGTTGCCGGCTCCCGGCAGCACCTGGAACTGCGTGTGCGCGTCCACGCGCAGCAGCTCGGCCGCGCAACCCGCGCAGCGGCGCAGCGCCAGGCTGCCGCCGGTCGCGGCGGGCAGGCTGACCTCGGCGGGGTCGAGTTCGTAGGCCTGTTCGATGGCCTTCAGGCTGGCCTGCGCGCTGCCGGCGGCGGCCAGCGCCAGCAGCAGGGGCAGCACGCGCGTGGTCCACGGCGTCATTCTTCGTACTCCCGGTAGAAGCCCTGGGCGTGGATGGCTTCGGCATTGCGCTGGTCGGTGCGGCCGCGGGACTCGATGCGGTAGTGCAGCTGCGTGAAGCCGACGCTCGAGCCGACCGCGTCATGCGTCCTGCCGGCGGCGCACAGCCGCACTTCGTAGCGCCCCTTGAGTGCCGGCACTGCCACCGGGGCCTCCCAGGGCAGGGCTGCGGCGCTCCACGGGCGGGGGCTGGCCGGGCAGGGCGGCACGGCGTCGAGATCGATGGCGCTGGCCTCCACGCGGCGCAGGGTGGCGGCAATGCCGGAGTCGGCGAGCTGGAAGGCGTTCTCGCGGAACTGGGCGTTGCCGGCCATGACGAGATCCAGCGTCGCGGTGCGCATGGCGGAGATGGCGAGCACCGTCAGCACCATCAGCATCACCAGGCCGACGATCAGGGCGGCTCCCCGCTGCGATGCGTGAGCATGTGCTGTCGCGGGCCGCATCAGCGGGCCCCCACGTTGCGCAACAGGACGGTCTTCGTCACCTCGATGCGCTGGAACTGCGCCGGGTAGTCGGCATCGCCCGGGGTGATGAGGGGAGCATCGAGGTCCAGCGGCTGGTAGCTGCGCGCATCGCTGAAGGCGGGGCCCGGGGACTCCTCGGAGCGCACCAGCATCCAGAGACGGACGGCGACGATGCGCGCATCCTCCAGGTAACCGACGGCACCGGGCGTCACCGCCGGGCTGTCCGGGTCCACGTAGCGCTCCACGCTGCCATCGCCATTGGTGTCCAGGCCGAACTGCAGCTGCAGGTTCTCGACGCCGGTGATCATCTCCTGGTCCTCGATGATCCCGCCCTTGACCAGGGTGAGCCGCCGCAGCGAGGGGACGCCGGCGTCGAAGCTCGAGCTGTTGTCGACGTAGTAGGCGTGCACCTGCAGGTCGCGGGTTTCGCCGCCGCCGGCGAGGATGTCGGCGGGCACGACGCCGTCGTCGAACACCCGGGCCATCGCCAGGTTGCTGGCCACCTGCGGCTGCCCGGGGTCGGGGCTGGCGAGCATTTCCCCTGCATGGCGGATGACCAGCACGTCGCTGCCGGCGCGGGCCGTGCCATGCGGCCCGCAGCCGGGGATGTCGTAGCCGTCGTCGCTGGCGCTGATGGGGCGATCGAGCGCCAGCACCCAGGCGCGCGCATCGTTGCCGCCGCAGCTCACGGCGATGCCGGTGGCGTCGGGCGCGAAGGCGGTGTTGGTGCTCGGGCCCCAGAACCCGGCGAGGCGCAGGTCCGGCTCGATGGTCTCCAGCGCGAAGCGCGCGTTCTCCTGCAGGCGGGTCGCCACCTCGGCGGCCTTGTAGTTGCCCTTGCTCTGCAGGTACACCTCGAACGCGCCCCAGGTGAGGAACAGGCCGATGGCCATCGCCACCATCAGCTCGATCAGCGTCATGCCGCGGTCGTGATGCCGGCTGCTCATAGCTGCAGCGCCAGCGAGTAGGTGACCGGTGCCTCCTGCCCCGCCTCGGGCCAGGACAGCGTGATGGCGACCTGGCGCACCGGGGCGCCGGCCTGCTCCTCGATCACCGCGGTGGCGCCCGCCGGCAGCCGCCGGTGCAGGTCGCCCAGCCAGCGAAACCAGTCGTCCGCGGCGAGATCGTCCGCGCTGCAATCGCCACCGCCGTTGACGCAGCCGCGGTCGGCGCCCGGTCCGCTGCCGGCATAGCTGCCGCCCGGGTTGGCGCGGATGCGGTCGGCCATGTCGCCGGCCAGCGTGACCGCCGCCCCACGGTAGACCGAGGTGCGCCCGGCGCGCAGTCCCTCGATGTAGAGGCC
>JAANMW010002436.1_pt1 | contig 16829 bp, 17 predicted proteins | sample 7279671 | NCBI WGS metagenome assembly JAANMW01 (sample SAMN14094541, study PRJNA606508) | bioreactor metagenome | isolation source: A lab-scale SPAN reactor treating ammonium-rich wastewater day 247 | place: Ireland: Galway | collected 2017-09-19
GGCTCGCCTGAGGCAGCGTCTGGAGGATCTTGGAGGCAAGGTGCAGGGCGTTGACCAGCTTGTCCTTGGCGTAGCCGGGATGGATGGACACTCCCGTCACCTCGACCACGGCCCGGTTGGCTGAGAACGTCTCGTAGCAGAGCTCGCCCACCTCGCCTCCGTCCAGTGTGTAGGCCACCTCGGCCCCCAGCTTCTCCAGGGGCAGCTTGCCGGCCCCGCGCCCGATCTCCTCATCCGGGGTGAAGCACAAGCGCACCTCGCCGTGGGGGATCTCGGGATGGGTCAACAGATGACGCGCCAGGGTCATCAAGATGGCCACCCCGGCCTTGTCGTCGGCCCCGAGCAGGGTATCGCCGCTGGCGGTTACGAGATCGTGCCCCTTGCGGCTGGCGAGATAGGGCGAGTCTTCGGCCTGCAAGACCATCGAGGGGTCCTCGGGCAGCACGATGGGCAGCAGTCCGTTCTTGAAGCAGTTGTTGAAGAAGATGTCGGCAAAACTGGGTGCGATGACGCAGCGAAAGCCGTATTGGTCCAGCGCCCAGGGGGCGTGCTCGCGGCTGGAGCCGCAGCCAAAGTTCTTGCGCGCCAGCAGGATGGAGGCGCCCGCGTAGCGCGGCTGGTTCAGCACGAAGTCGGGGTTGGGTTTGCGGCTGGCCGGGTCTTGCCCCGGCTCGCCGTGGTCCAGGTAACGCCATTCGTCAAACAGGTTCACGCCAAAGCCGGTCTTCTTGATCGACTTCAAAAACTGCTTGGGGATGATGGCGTCGGTGTCGACGTTCTCGCGGTCCATGGGGGCGACGAGCCCCTTGTGCACGTTGAATTTCTGCATGTTGTGGTCTTCGTTTTACTTGGCAGCGCGTTCGATGGCGTGCCCGGCTTTGCCGATGTCCTGGCCCATGCCCTGGACGGTGTTGCAGCCGGCCAGCACGAAGGCGATCGACAGGACGATGAGGGTGGCGGTTTTTTTCATGGCGAAGTCCTTTCAGGCGAATTGGCGAATGTCAACGAAGTGGCCGTGCACGGCGGCGGCGGCGGCCATGGCGGGGCTGACCAGATGGGTGCGGCCGCCCGCGCCCTGGCGACCTTCGAAGTTGCGGTTGGAGGTAGAGGCGCAGCGCTCGCCGGGTTCGAGCCGGTCGGCGTTCATGGCCAGGCACATGCTGCAGCCGGGTTCGCGCCACTCAAAGCCAGCGGCGATAAAAATCTTGTCGAGGCCTTCGCGCTCAGCCTGCTCTTTCACCAGACCCGAGCCGGGCACGACCATGGCCAGCTTGACGTTGCTGGCGACTTTGCGGCCGATTTTCTTGACCACGGCAGCAGCTTCGCGCATGTCTTCGATGCGGCTGTTGGTGCACGAGCCGATGAACACCTTGTCGATGGTGATGTCGTTGATCGGCTTGCCGGGCTGCAGGCCCATGTAGGTCAGGGCGCGTTCGATGGCGCCACGCTTGTTGGCGTCCTTTTCCTTGTCGGGGTCGGGCACACGGGCGTCGATGCCCAGCACCATCTCGGGCGAAGTGCCCCAGGTCACTTGCGGCTGGATGTCGGCGGCGTCGAGCTTGACCACGGTGTCGAACACGGCGTCGGCGTCGGAGTGCAGCGTCTTCCAGTAATCAACAGCCTGCTCCCATTCCACGCCTGTGGGTGACAGGGGGCGGCCTTTGACATATTCAATCGTCTTGTCGTCCACGGCCACCAGGCCAGCGCGTGCGCCGGCTTCAATCGCCATGTTGCACACGGTCATGCGGCCTTCCATGCTCAAGGACCGGATGGCGCTGCCCGCAAACTCAATGGTGTAGCCCGTGCCGCCGGCGGTGCCAATCTTGCCGATGATGGCCAGCACCACATCCTTGGCCGTGATGCCGGGGGCCAGCTTGCCATCGACCTGCACCAGCATGTTCTTGGCCTTTTTGGCCAGCAGGGTTTGCGTGGCCATGACGTGCTCGACTTCGCTCGTGCCAATGCCGTGGGCCAGTGCGCCAAATGCGCCATGGGTGCTGGTGTGGCTGTCGCCGCAAACCACGGTCATGCCCGGCAGGGTGGCGCCGTTTTCAGGGCCGATCACGTGCACGATACCCTGGCGCTGGTGCATGAAGGGGAAAAATGCCGCAGGATGGATCTGCGCCATGTTGTCGTTCAGCGTGGTGATCTGCTCTTTGCTGATCGGGTCGGTGATGCCGTCATAGCCGTTTTCCCAGCCCGTGGTGGGTGTGTTGTGGTCGGCTGTGGCAACGATGGAGCTGGCGCGCCAGACCTTGCGACCGGTCTGGCGCAGGCCCTCAAAGGCCTGTGGGCTGGTCACTTCGTGCACCAAGTGGCGGTCGATATAAAGGATGGACGTGCCGTCTTCTTCGGTGTGGACGACGTGCTCGTCCCAGATCTTGTCGTACAGGGTGCGTCCCATGGTGCTTCTCTTTCAGGTGGGGTGGTACAGATTTTAATGAGGCGCCGCTGGCGTTGGCGTTGCAAGGTGTTCGGCCAGCAGGCGGGCGGTGACGGGCAGGGCGTCGAAGTCGCGGGCCACCAGGCGCAGCTCGCGCTGGGCCCAGGCGTCGCGCAAAGGCACGGCCTGCAAGCGGCCCACGCCGTGCATCAGCGCAAAGGCGCGGTCGGGCAGCAGGCCCACGCCCAGGCCGTTGTCGATCATGCGGCACATGGCATCCAGGCCCGTGACCTGGATGCGCTGGCGCAACGGCCGACCGGCCGTGGCAGCGGCGGCGCGCATGGCCAGGCTGATGCTGCTGCCCGCATGCAGGCCAATGATGTCCCAGTCCAGTACTTCTTCAAAAAAGAGAGCGTCTTGCGCCGACAGGGCGTGCCCTTGCGGCACAACAAGCACAAGGTTGTCGGTGCGGTAGGGGCGGCTTTGCAGGGCGCTGGCGCCATGGCTGCCGGTATTGCACAGGCCCAAGTCGGCGGCCCCCTCCTGCACGGCGTGCAGCACATCGGGGCTCAGGTGTTCCTGCAGGTCGATCTTGATCTGGCTGTGCGTGCGTGCAAAGGAGCCCAGGTCTTCGGGCAGAAACTGGAAGATGGCCGAAATGTTGGCATGCACGCGCACATGGCCGCGCACGCCTTCGGCGTATTCGCTCAGCTCACCCTGCATGCGTTCCAGCCCAAAAAGCACAGTACGGGCGTGGTGCAACAGGCTCTCGCCGGCCGGGGTCAGGGTGACGCCCCGGCTGTGGCGGTAGAGCAGGGCGGTGTCTAAAGCGGCTTCCAGGTCGGATAGGCGCTTGCTGATGGCCGAGGCGGCCAGAAACTCGCGCTCGGCCGCTCGGCCAATGCTGCCCAGCTCGCACACCGCCACAAACAATTGCAGCGATGTCAGATCGATACGGCGCGCAAAACTGCGCTCGGAGCTTTTCATGGGGGTGTATTTGGCTTCTCATTTCGAGAAGTTTTGGCTATTTTCCCCTACGTTTATGTATCTAGCCATCGTCAAACGCGATGTCCATCATCTTGCGGAGTGGGGTGTCGTGGCAAAGCGATGGCTGCTGCACTATCAAAAATAGAGCTGCTTGCGCTCATGTCTAGGCTTATTGAAGGACATTTATAGCCAGAACACCCGTAAATTAAGCGCAAGAAGCTCATTTATTGATAGCTGCTCCGCTTGCCTCACCTTATACGTTGAGCGTGCTGCCGTGTTCCGGCACGGTGGCGTGCCAGCGCAGTTCGTGTGCAATGCGCTGGCGCAGCATGTCGGCGGCCTGCATTTCGCCGTGCACCACAAAGACCTGCTGGGGCGCTTGTTCCATGCTGCGCAGCCAGGCCAGGGTCTGGTTGGCGTCGGCATGGGCGGATGCGCTGGTCAGTTGCACCACCTCGGCGTGTATCTCCACTTCCTGGCCGTAGATGCGGATGCTCTTTTCACCGCTGGCAATGCGGGCGCCGCGTGTGCCGGGTGCTTGGTGGCCGGTGATGATGACCATGTTGCGGCGCTCGCCAGCGTGCCGCGCCAGGTGGTGCAGCACGCGGCCGCCCGTGGCCATACCGCTGGCCGACAAAATCACCATGGGCCCATGGTGGTGCGCCAGGGCCTTGGATTCGTCGGTGGTCTGCACCATGGTGGCGCTGTGCGAGAGGGCGTGCACTTCTTTATCGGTCAGCCGGTGCTCGGCGGGGAAGCGCTCGAACAGCCCGGTGGTGCCGACGGCCATGGGGCTGTCCAGAAACACCGGCAGCGATTTGGGGAGGGTGCCTTCCACCTTGAGCCGATGGATGGCGTGCAGCACCGACTGCGCGCGGCCCACGGCAAACACGGGCACCACGGCGACGCCGCTGCGCGCGACCAGGCGCTGCAGGGCGGGACGCAGCTCTTGCAGCATGTCTTCGTGCGGGTGCTGGCGGTCGCCGTAGGTGGATTCGACCAGTACGGTATCGGCCTGGGGCGGCGCCTCGGGTGGGTTCATCAGCAGGTCGTCGGGGCGCCCGATGTCGCCCGAGAACAGGATGCGGCGCCCGCCCACTTCCAGCAGCACGCTGGCTGCGCCCAGGATGTGCCCGGCGTGGCTGAAGGTGACGCGCCAGCCCGGAATCGGTTCGAAGCTTTTATGAAAGGCGTGCGTGCGCAACTGCTTCAGGCAGTGCAGCGCGTCCTGGCGGGTGTAGAGCGGTAGCGCCGGGGCATGTTTGGACAGCTGGTGGCGGTTGAGGTAGGCGGCGTCTTCTTCCTGCAAATGGCCGCTGTCGGGCAGCAGGATGGCGCACAGGTCGCGCGTGCCGGGCGTGCAATGGACGGGCTTGGTGTAGCCGCCTTTGGCCAGCAGGGGCAGGTAGCCGCTGTGGTCCAGGTGCGCGTGCGTCAGCACCACCGCATCGATTTGGTGGGGCGTGACCGGCAGGGGCTGCCAGTTGCGCAGGCGCAGCAGCTTGTAGCCCTGGAACAGGCCGCAGTCGAGCAACATGCAGTGCCCTTTGTGCCGCACAAGGTATTTGGAGCCGGTAACGGTGCCTGTGCCCCCGAGGAAGGTGATGCTGACGGTCATGGTGATGGATCTCCTGAGGCCATGGTAACCCCGGGAGAGGTACTTCAACGCCTCGTTTTGGATATGAAAAAACCGCCTGGGCGGGGCGGCCACAGGCGGTTTTTTGCAGAAACAGCGGTCAGCTGAAGAAGCTCTTGAGCTTGTCCGTCCAGCTCTCGCCGCTGGGCGAGTGGCGTCCGCCGCCTTTTTTCAGCGAATCTTCCAGCTCGCGCAGCAGCTTGCGCTGGTGCTCGGTGAGCTTGACCGGGGTTTCTACGGCGATATGGCAGTACAGGTCGCCGGGATAGCTGGAGCGCACGCCTTTGATGCCCTTGCCGCGCAGGCGGAACTGCTTGCCGGCCTGGGTGCCTTCGGGAATGTCAATGGCGGCCTTGCCCGCGAGCGTGGGCACCTCGATCTCACCGCCCAATGCCGCCGTGATGAAGCTCACGGGCACCTGGCAGTGCAGGTCGTCGCCGTCGCGCTCGAAGATGTCGTGCTTCTTGATGCGGATCTCGATGTACAGGTCGCCGGGCGGCCCGCCATTGGTGCCAGGCTCGCCATTGCCGGTGCTGCGGATGCGCATGCCGTCGTCGATGCCGCCGGGAATCTTCACCTCCAGCGTCTTCTGCTTTTTCAGCTTGCCCTGGCCCTGGCAGGTGGTGCAGGGTTCGGGAATGATCTTGCCTGTCCCGCGGCAGTGCGGGCAGGTTTGTTGTACGCTGAAAAAGCCCTGGCGCATTTGCACCGTGCCTGCCCCTTGGCAGGTGCCGCAGGTCTTGGCGCTGGTGCCGGGTTTGGCACCGCTGCCATGGCAGGTTTCACAGGCGTCCCATGAGGGGATGCGGATTTGCGCGTCCTTGCCACGGGCGGCTTCTTCGAGCGTGACTTCCATGGCGTAGCTCAGGTCGCTGCCGCGGTAGACCCGGCCAGCGCCGCCGCGGCCGCGGCCGCCGCTCTGGCCGAACATGTCGCCAAAAATGTCGCCAAAGGCTTCGGCAAAACCGCCAAAACCCTCGGCTCCCGGCCCGCCCGGGCCGCGCATGTTGGGGTCGACCCCGGCATGGCCGTACTGGTCGTAGGCGGCGCGCTTTTGCGCATCAGACAGCATCTCGTAGGCTTCTTTGGCCTCTTTGAACTTGTCTTCCGCAGCCTTGCCCGCATCACCCTGGTTGCGGTCGGGGTGGTGCTTCATCGCCAGCTTGCGATAGGCCTTCTTGATCTCGTCCTCGGAAGCGTTCTTGGGAACGCCGAGGACTTCGTAAAAGTCTCTTTTAGACATGAGTAGATGTGCCCGGTTGGAACAGGAACGCCGCGCAGGCACCCTGGGCGGGGCCTGGCGCGGCGGCTTGGGTCAGCAACCGCTGCTCTTTAGCCCTTCTTGACTTCCTTGACCTCTGCGTCCACGACGTTGTCGTCGGCGGCGGCTGGGCCGGCCGAGGCGGTGCTGCCTGCGTCGGACGCACCGCCAGTGGCGGCCTGGGCAGCTTGCGCGTCAGCGTACATCTTCTCGCCCAGCTTCTGGCTGGCGGCCATCAGGGCCGTGGTCTTCTCGTCGATCGCGGCCTTGTCTTCGCCCTTGAGGGCCTCTTCCAGGGCCTTCACGGCGGCTTCAATGCTTTCTTTCTCGCCAGCATCGAGCTTGTCGCCATGCTCGGTCAGGCTCTTGGTCACGCTGTGAACGGCGGCCTCGCCCTGGTTGCGCGATTGCACCAGTTCGAGTTTCTTCTTGTCGTCGGCGGCGTTCAGCTCAGCATCCTTCACCATCTGCTGGATCTCCTCTTCCGAGATGCCCGAGTTGGCCTTGATGGTGATCTTGTTTTCCTTGCCGGTGGCCTTGTCCTTGGCGCCGACGTGCAGGATGCCGTTGGCGTCGATGTCGAACGACACTTCGATCTGCGGCGTGCCACGCGATGCGGGTGGAATGCCTTCGAGGTTGAACTCGCCCAGCAGCTTGTTGCCCGAGGCAATCTCGCGCTCGCCCTGGAACACCTTGATGGTCACGGCCGGCTGGTTGTCGTCGGCGGTCGAGAAGGTCTGTGCGAACTTCGTCGGGATGGTCGTGTTCTTGGTGATCATCTTGGTCATCACGCCGCCCAGGGTTTCAATGCCCAGGGAGAGTGGCGTCACGTCCAGCAGCAGCACGTCCTTGCGGTCGCCCGACAGCACCTGGCCCTGGATGGCCGCTCCAACAGCCACGGCTTCGTCGGGGTTCACGTCCTTGCGGGGTTCCTTGCCGAAGAATTCCTTGACCTTCTCCTGCACCTTGGGCATGCGGGTCATGCCGCCGACCAGGATGACGTCGTTGATGTCGGAGACGCTGATGCCTGCATCCTTGATGGCGGTGCGGCAAGGGGCGATGGTGCGTTCGATCAGCTCGTCCACCAGGCTCTCCAGCTTGGCGCGGGTGAGCTTGATGTTCAGGTGCTTGGGACCCGAGGCATCGGCCGTCACATAGGGCAGGTTGATGTCGGTCGAGGCCGAGTTCGACAGCTCGATCTTGGCCTTTTCAGCGGCTTCCTTCAGGCGCTGCAGGGCCAGCACGTCCTTGGACAGGTCTACGCCCTGGTCTTTCTTGAACTCGCCGATGATGTAGTCGATGATGCGCTGGTCGAAGTCTTCGCCGCCCAGGAAGGTGTCGCCGTTGGTGGACAGCACCTCAAACTGTTTCTCGCCATCGACGTCAGCAATTTCGATGATGGACACGTCGAACGTGCCGCCGCCCAGGTCATAGACGGCAATCTTGCGGTCGCCCTTTTCCTGCTTGTCCAGGCCAAAGGCCAGTGCGGCAGCGGTAGGCTCGTTGATGATGCGCTTGACATCCAGGCCGGCAATGCGGCCCGCGTCCTTGGTAGCCTGGCGCTGGGCGTCATTGAAGTAGGCCGGTACGGTGATGACGGCTTCGGTGATGGGTTCGCCCAGGTAGTCCTCGGCGGTCTTCTTCATCTTGCGCAGCACTTCGGCGCTGATCTGTGGCGGTGCGAGTTTTTGGCCGCGCACTTCGATCCAGGCGTCGCCGTTGTCTGCCTTGACGATGGTGTAAGGCATCAGGTCGATGTCCTTTTGCACTTCCTTTTCGTCAAACTTGCGGCCAATCAGGCGCTTGGAAGCGTAGATGGTGTTGCGCGGGTTGGTCACGGCCTGGCGCTTGGCCGAGGCACCGACCAGGATTTCGCCGTCTTCCTGGTAGGCAATGATGGACGGCGTGGTGCGCGCACCCTCGCTGTTTTCGATCACGCGCGTGGTGTTGCCTTCCATGATGGAAACGCAGCTGTTGGTCGTGCCCAGGTCGATACCGATGATTTTTCCCATGTTCTTCTCCGCGATGTCTTAAAGGTTTGGATAACTCGTAACTTGTGGATAACTTCCCCGGCTTCAAGCCGGGCAGGTGCATTTTTTATTGGGGCCCGGCGACCGTGACCAATGCCGGGCGCAGAATACGTTCGGCAATGGCATAGCCTTTTTGCAGCACGCTCACCACAGTGTTGGCCTCTTGGGCCGCAGGCACCACGCTGATCGCCTGGTGAAAGTGGGGGTCGAATTTTTCGCCTGTTGCAGGGCTGATCGGCAGGACCTTGTTGCGCTCCAGTGCCGCCAGCAACTGGCGCAGCGTGGCGCCCGAGCCTTCGAGCAGTTGTTCGGCCGTGGCGTTCTGGATGGCCAGTGCGGCTTCCAGGCTGTCGCAGACGGGCAGCAGGCCCTCTGCAAAACTCTCGACGCCGAATTTGCGCGCCTTGGAAACCTCGTCTTCGGCACGGCGGCGGGCGTTCTCCGCCTCGGCCTTGGCGCGCAGGAACTGGTCGGCCAGATCGGCACTTTTGGCTTTGAGATCGGCCAGCTCATTCTGCAGGCGGCTCATCTCGTCGGAGGCGTGGGCTGCCATTGCGGCTTCCATTTCTTCGGGGGCCAGGGTGCCGTTATCGGGAGCAGAAGGATTGTTTTCGGACATGTCGATGGTTCTGAAGCTGTGAAGGGTCAGTGATTGCCTGCCACATTTAGGGGCAGGGCCCTGTATTTCAAGGCGCAGGGCAGAAAAAGGCGCCGCATGCACCTTTTTCCATCCGCAGAAGGCTCTGCAGGAGGCCGCCAGTGTACCGAAGCGGCACATCGGGCTATAATGCCTGGCTTTGCCTTACCACACTGCTACAGACGCAGCGGGTGGTTCTAATCCAGAAGGAGTATGCATGCGTCATTACGAAATCATTCTGTTGATCCACCCGGATCAAAGCGAGCAGGTTCCTGCCATGCTCGAGCGCTACAAGGGCATGATCACCGCTGGCGGTGGCAAGGTGCACCGCGTGGAAGACTGGGGCCGCCGTCAACTGGCGTACCTGATCAACAAGTTGGCCAAGGCCCACTACCTGTGCGTGAACATCGAAGCCGACCAGGCCGTGATGGCTGAACTGGAGCATGCCTTCAAGTTCAACGACGCCGTGCTGCGCCACCTGACGGTTCAGAAGAAGAAGGCCGATACGGGTCCTTCCTCGATGATGAAGACCGTTGAGCGCGAAGAAGCCCGCAAGGTCAGCCAGGCCGAATACGCCGCTGCCAACGAGCGCTGAGCCCACGCTTTCAAGGGGAGTGGAGAACCACGTAGCGATCAAGGCATGCATCGCCGAGGCCCAGGCCCTGCGATTCACGCCTGCCGGTGTGCCCGCCATCGAACTGCGCCTTGAGCACAGTTCAAAGCAGCAAGAAGCCGGTCAGATGCGCGAGGTGAATGCGGTCATGAAAGCGGTGGCTTTTGGCGCCATGGCAGAGCGGTTAGCCCGCCAGCCTATCGGCAGCCTCTGGCGCTTTACCGGTTTTCTGGCCACGCCGCGTAACGGCAAGCATCCAGTGCTCCACGTCCAGGATATTCAACAAGATTAATTTTCGAGAGGTCCGCAATGGCCACGTTCAAGAAATTCAACAAAGACAAGCGCCCCAAGCGCAACACCCAATCGCTGCTGTTCAAGCGCAAGCGCTTTTGCCGCTTCACCGTCACGGGCGTCGAAGAAATCGACTACAAGGACGTTGATACCCTGCGCGATTTCATCGCCGAAAACGGCAAGATCATCCCCGCGCGCCTGACCGGCACGCGCGCCATCTTCCAGCGCCAGCTCAACACCGCCATCAAGCGTGCCCGCTTCCTGGCCCTGGTGCCGTACAGCGACCAGCACAAGATCTAAGGAGCACAACCCATGCAAATCATTCTGCTCGACAAGGTTGTGAACCTCGGTAACCTCGGCGATCTCGTCAAGGTCAAAGACGGTTACGCCCGCAACTTCCTGATCCCTTCGGGCCGTGCGCGCCGCGCCACCATCGCCGCCAAGGCCGAGTTCGAAGCCAAGCGCGCCGAACTGGAAAAAGCCGCTGCTGAAAAGCTGGCCGCTTCGCAGGCTGACGGTGAAAAGCTCGCCGGCAAGGTCTTCAAGCTGACGCAAAAGGCCGGTGTGGACGGTCGCCTGTTCGGTTCGGTCACCAACGGCGACATCGCCGAAGAGCTGAACAAGCAAGGCCACAAGGTGCTGAAGTCGCAGATTCGTCTGCCCAACGGCCCCATCAAGACCATTGGCGACAACACCGTGAGCGTGTCTCTGCACACCGATGTGGTGGTGGACGTGACCGTTTCGGTCTACGGCGAAACTGCCTGATCGCGTACTGCGCTTCTGCAAAAACCGCCTCCGGGCGGTTTTTGTTTTTCTGGTGCTGCACGCCGCTGGTCATGCACCCGCTGTGCACGCTTTGTCCAGTGCTTTTCCACAGGCTGCGCACAGACTTGTGCAATGACGCCAGCGACCGCCATTGATACGATCAAAGGCTTGCCCAAGGAACCCCATGTTTGATGTACCCCTGCCCGTGGACGACGGGTTCGTCCCCTATGACCGGCAGATCGCGCAACTGCGCGTGCCGCCGCACTCTATCGAGGCCGAATCGAGCGTGCTGGGTGGCCTGCTGCTCGACAACCATGCCTGGGATCGGGTGGGGGACTTGCTGGTCGAGAGCGACTTTTACCGGCACGAACACCAGATGATCTACACGGCCATTGCGGGGCTGGTCAATGCCAGCAAGCCGGCCGATGTGATTACTGTTTACGAGAAGCTGCAAGGCCTGGGCAAATCCGAGGAAATTGGCGGACTGGTCTATCTGAATTCTCTGGCGCAGTATGTTCCCAGTGCCAGCAACATCCGGCGCTACGCCGAGATCGTGCGCGAGCGCGCCATCCTGAGGAAGCTGGTCACTGCCAGCGATGAAATTGCCACCAACGCTTTCAACACCCAAGGTCGGCCTGTAGACAAAATCCTGGACGAGGCCGAGCAAAAAATCTTCAACATCGGTGAAGAAGGCTCGCGCATGAAGCAGGGCTTTCAGGGCATGGATACCCTGGTGGTCAACCTGCTCGACCGCGTGCAGGAGATGGCGGACAACCCCAACGACATCACCGGCGTACCCACCGGGTTTATTGACCTGGACCGCATGACCTCGGGCCTGCAGGCGGGCGACATGGTGGTGCTGGCAGCGCGCCCGTCCATGGGCAAGACGGCGTTTGCCGTGAACATTGCCGAGCATGTGGCGCTGAACGAGGGCCTTCCGGTCGCCATCTTCTCGATGGAAATGGGCGCCGCCCAACTGGCGGTGCGTATCGTGGGTTCCATCGGCCGTATCGAACAAGGCCATTTGCGCACCGGCAAGCTCACCGACGATGAATGGCCGCGACTTACCGAGGCCATCGAGCGTTTGCGCAATGTTTCGCTGCACATCGACGAAACCCCGGGCCTGACCCCCAGCGAATTGCGCGCCAACGCCCGGCGCCTGGCGCGCCAGTGCGGCAAGCTGGGCCTGATCGTGGTGGACTATTTGCAGCTGATGAGCGGCTCGGCGGGTTCACAGGGCGAGAACCGCGCGACCGAGCTGGGCGAAATCTCGCGTGGCCTCAAGATGCTGGCCAAAGAGTTGCAGTGCCCGGTGATTGCGCTTTCTCAGCTCAACCGCAGTGTCGAGACCCGCACCGACAAGCGCCCCATGATGAGCGACTTGCGTGAGTCGGGCGCCATCGAGCAGGATGCGGACATCATCATGTTCATCTATCGCGATGACTACTACAACAAGGACAGCAAAGAGCCCAATGTCGCGGAAATCATCATCGGCAAGCAGCGCAATGGCCCCACCGGGACGGTCAAGCTGTTTTTCCAGAAATCGCAGACGCGCTTCGAAAGCCTGGCGCTGGGGTCTGGCGACGACTTCTGACCTTGCCTGTTCGATGGGTATGGCGGTGGTGTCGGGTTTTTCCAAGACGGGGCCTGCCCCAGCATCCACACTGGCGGCTTTGCTTGAAAGGAGTTGAACCATGCGCTTGGGATACACGATTCTTTATGTGCCGGATGTGCGCGCTGCCCTGGCCTTTTATGGCAAGGCCTTTGGCCTGGCCACGCGCTTTGTGCACGAAAGCGGCGATTGGGGCGAGCTGGAGACTGGCAGCACCTCGCTCGCGTTCTGTTCGCACGGCCTGCTGGCGCAAATGGGCAAGACGGTGGCGCTGCCCGATGCCCGCAAGCCCTGCTTTGAAGTGGCGCTGGTCACCCCTGACGTGGCCGCTGCCTATGCGCAGGCGCTGGAACATGGCGCACAGTCCTTGCAAGCCCCGCAGGACATGCCCTGGGGCCAGACCGTGGCCTATGTGCAGGACCTCAACGGCTTCTGGGTGGAGCTGTGCACCCCTATGGGGTGAACGGCCCCAGATCGCCGTAACCTGATTGCAGCAGCAGCCCCAGGCGCTGCGGGTCGTGCTGCAACTGCCGGGGTGTGCAGCCCAGCCAGTGCCTGAACGCCAGGTTCATGTGGGGCTGGTCGGCCCAGTGGTGCAGGGCGGCCACTTCGGCCAGCGGCCAGTGGAGCTGCGCAGCCAGGCAGTGGGCCGTCTGGCGCACCCGTGCCAGGCTGCGCCAGAATGCAGGCGGGTGGGCGGTATGCCGGTGCAGCAGGCGTTCCAGCGTGCGCGGGCTCACGCCCAGGCTGCGGGCCGCCTGGGTGACGGAGGGTGCGTGCGCCAGTGCCTGCAGCGATTCTTCAACTCTGGCATCCAGCGTGCAGGTGTCGGCCAGCAGGGCCATGGCCTGCTGGCCATCGTCCAGGTCCAGCGCGTGCGTGCGCTGCAGCAGTGCTTCGGTGTCCACCTGGGTGCCGGGGGCCAGCCTGAAGCCGCACAGGCGCGCCCCGGCAGGCAGGGCGATGGTTTCGGCCTGTGGCGACAGGGCATATACATGCCATTGCACCGGGCCGCCGGGCAAGGCAATGCCCACCAGGTCCTGGCAGCCGTCGGGCGGGATCCAGGCCTGTTCTTGCACCTGTGCAGCACAGGTATGCTGCCAGGTGCCAAGCAGGGGTGGGATGATCGGTCTCAGGGCTTACAGCACTTCGCTTGCAAAGTCCGCCAGGCGTGAGCGTTCGCCGCGTGCCAGGGTGATGTGGCCGCTGTGCGGCCAGCCCTTGAAGCGGTCCACCGCAAAGGTCAGGCCGGACGATCCTTCGGTGAGGTAGGGTGTGTCGATCTGTGCCAGGTTGCCCATGCAGATGATCTTGGTGCCCGGGCCGGCGCGCGTGATCAGCGTTTTCATCTGCTTGGGTGTGAGGTTTTGCGCCTCGTCGATGATCACGTACTTGTTCATAAACGTGCGCCCGCGCATGAAGTTCATGCTCTTGATCTTGATGCGGCTGCGGATCAGCTCGTTGGTGGCAGCGCGCCCCCATTCACCGGCGTTGCCGCCATCGCCCTTGGCGAGAAATTCGAGGTTGTCGTCGAGCGCACCCATCCAGGGGCCCATCTTCTCCTCCTCGGTGCCGGGCAGGAAGCCGATGTCCTCGCCCACGCTGACAGTGGCGCGGGTCATGATGATCTCTGTGTAGCGGCGGTCGTCCAGCACCTGCGTGAGGCCTGCGGCCAGCGCCATCAGCGTCTTGCCGGTACCGGCCGTGCCGGCCAGGGTGACCAAATCGACCTCGGGGTCCATCAGCAGGTTGATGGCAAAGTTTTGCTCACGGTTGCGCGTGGTCACGCCCCAGACAGCGTTCTTGGCGTGTCCGTAGTCCTTGAGGGTCTTGAGTACCGCAGTCTTGTCGCGGATTTCGCTCACCCGGGCGTACAGGCTGGGCTCGCCCGGGGCTTCAAAGTAAACGAACTGGTTAATCATCAGATGCGGCACGATCGGACCGCTGATGCGGTAGTAGGTGTGCGCGCCACTCTGCCAGCTCTCCACCGACTTGCCATTGCGGCTCCAGAAGTCGGGTGGCAGCGGCAGCGAGCCGGAATACAGCAGATCACCGTCTTCCAGCACCTTATCGTTCTGGTAGTCCTCGGCCGGCAGGCCCAGGGCGCGTGCCTTGACGCGCATGTTGATGTCCTTGGACACCAACACCACTTCGCGCGGAGCGTGTAGTTTGCGCAGGGCCTCGACGACGCCCAGGATCTGGTTGTCGGCCTTGCCCTGGGGCAGGCTGGCAGGGAGCTGGTAGTCCAGCGTGGAGGTCTGGAAGAACAGGCTGCCACCGGCCGCGCGCTGGCCCGTGGAGTCGAGCTTGAGGCCCTTGCCCATGTCGGCGCCCTGCGCACCGGCCAGGGCGTCGAGGGAGCGGCTGACCTGGCGGCCGTTGCGCGCAACCTCGGTCATGCCTTTCTTGTGGGCATCCAACTCTTCGAGAACGATCATCGGCAGATAGATGTCGTGTTCCTCAAAGCGGAATAGGCTGGTCGGGTCGTGCAGCAGCACGTTGGTGTCCAGCACAAACAGCTTGGCCGGCCCTGTGCCGCGCGCCTTGCGGCTGCGTGCAGGAGGTGTGGCGGGGGCTTGCACCGGTGATGCGCTGGCAGCTGCGACCCGCGGTGCAGGTGCTGCTGGGGCCGGAGCGGTACGCCGTCCCCGGGTGGGGAGTGCCTCGGGCGCTGTCGAGGGTGGCGGTGCGGCGTCGGCCTTGCGCTGGGTGCTTTTGCGCTCGACGGGAGGCGTTGCAGCCGCTCTGCCGGGGGCGAGATAGGCTTCGGGAGCGAGAAGGGCGGCGCGCCTGGTGGGGGCGGGGGGCAGGGGCATGGTGCGGAAGGCCTCGGATCAGGTCGGTCTAGAAAGCAAAAAGCCGCCTGGATGCCAAGGCGGCTTGCGGGGAGTGGAGGGGCGTTGCGATGGGCAGCGGCATTGGGCCATTATGCATGGCACTGATGACACGACCGTGGCGCCCCTGCGGCACCCGTTCAGGCGGCCTTTTTCAGCGCATTGATGGACTTGACGGCCTTGAGGACTTCTTCGACATGGCCGGGCACCTTGAGGCCGCGCCACTCGAAAGCGACCAAGCCGTCAGGGCCGATGAGGAAGGTGCTACGCTCAATACCCTTGACCTTCTTGCCGTACATGATCTTGTTCTTGACCACGCCGAACATGTGGCACATCTTTTCTTCGGTGTCAGCGATGAGTTCAAAGGGCAGTTCCAGCTTTTCCTTGAATTCGTCGTGCGACTTCATGTTGTCGCGCGAAACGCCGAACAACGCCGCGCCAGCCTTGACGAAATCCTTGTACTTGTCGCGAAACTGCATGGCCTCGGTGGTACAACCGGGCGTGTTGTCCTTGGGGTAGAAGTACAGGATCAGGACCTGACCGTTGTGGGAGGTGTTGGAAACCTTGACACCGCTGGTCGCGTTGGCTTCGAATTCCGGGAGGGGTTTGTTGACAACGATCGCCATATGTCTTCTATCTCTCTGGGTGAGGTCGTTGAAAAACCGGTAGTGCGCGCATGTTCTTCTTATTGGGCTCTACCGGCTGCAACCTCGCATTTTAACCTGAAACAGGTGTTGTGGACTGGTAAGCAGGGGTATCAAGAATCAGTGCCGCCAGTACATGGCGTCCTTCGCCCGCAAGAATGTTGTAGGTGCGGCAGGCGGCGGCAGTGTCCATGGTCTCTACACCAATGCGCCGGGCCATCAGGGGCTGCAGCCAGGCAGGAGGCGCAAAGCGCAGTCGGCTGCCGCTGCCCAGCAACAGTACTTCGGCGTCGTGCAGGGCCAGTTCTGCAAAGTGTTCTGCGGCCAGGTCTTCAAAGCGCGCACAGGGCCAGGGCAGGCGCAGGCCGCGGGAGCTGATGAGGATGCTGGACTGGATTTTCTCCGGCCCCACGCTGATCCAGCCGGGGCCGTATCCAGTGATGCTTTGGGAGTCGAATCGGTCAGGCTGGAATTTCATGGCGGCGTTGGGCGGGCGGTAGGGCGCGCATGGTGCGCAAAGGGGCCGGGTGCCCTGAAGCGGGGCGTGGAACTGTGGTCAAATTATAGGTTTCGCCGCAGGGTGTGCCTGTGGCAGGCCTTTGCCACTGTTCCACGACCGCGCATGAAAACCGTACTCAAGTCCACCAAACTCAACAACGTTCTCTACGATGTGCGCGGCCCCATCGTGGACGCGGCCCGGCAGATGGAGGACGAGGGCCAGAAGATCATCAAGCTCAACATCGGCAACATGGCGCCGTTTGGTTTCGATCCGCCGGAAGAAGTGGTGCAGGACATGGCGCGCAACCTGCCCGATTCGGCGGGTTACTCCGACAGCAAGGGCATCTTCGCGGCGCGCAAGGCCGTCATGCACTACACGCAGCAGCAGGGCATCGCGGGCGTCACGCTCGACGACATCTACCTGGGCAATGGCGCGAGCGAGCTCATCGTCATGGCGACGAACGCGCTGCTCAACGACGGCGACGAGCTGCTGCTGCCCGCGCCCGACTACCCGCTGTGGACGGCGGCCACCAGCCTCTCGGGCGGCGTGCCGGTGCACTACGTGTGCGACGAGTCCAACGGCTGGATGCCCAGCCTGGAGGACATGCGCGCCAAGATCACGCCGCGCACGCGCGGCA
>JAANMW010002442.1_pt1 | contig 16781 bp, 16 predicted proteins | sample 7279671 | NCBI WGS metagenome assembly JAANMW01 (sample SAMN14094541, study PRJNA606508) | bioreactor metagenome | isolation source: A lab-scale SPAN reactor treating ammonium-rich wastewater day 247 | place: Ireland: Galway | collected 2017-09-19
TGATAGACTTTATATGCTTTTGCGATTGAATGGAATATACAGCAGTAATGATTTTACAGAGCTTCAATACAATCTTAACGCTTTGCTTCCAAACAAAAATCCAGACGAATACAGAAGCGTTTTTGACAATCTAATAATTGAAACAATCAAAGAAGCAAGAAATGTAACGGAAGTAAGTTCAGTTCTTGAGTACGACAAGTTTGCAATGAGAGGGTACGAAGATATTGATAGGCGACCTTTGAGATATTTCTTTGCAAGAGTTGAAAAATACATTTGCGATTGTACAGACAAAGAAATGGAAAGTTCAGTTCATTATATTTCAACAAAAACAGGACATAAGACAGGTTATCATATTGAACATATTTTGTCGAGAAATAAACAAAATCAAGATTATTTCCGAACCGAAGAAGAATTTGAGCTGAAAAGAAATAAACTCGGAGGATTGTTGCTTCTTTACAATATGGACAACATTATTTCAAACAACGAACAATATTACAACGGAAAAAGAAAAACCTATAACAATGGATTAGTTTGGGGAAGAACACTTATTGACACTTTCTACCATAAGACAAACTCAAGATTTGCTAACTTTAATTCTGATTTTAAAAACAAAACAGGATTAGAGTTTACTCCTATTGACAATTTTGATAATGATGCATTGGAATACCGAAGTAAACTACTCTATGAAATTGTAAAAGAAGTATGGGAAATCAAATAAAAACTGCTGGTAACAAGGTATTGCCAAAAGCGGGGCTGAACGGCTTCGATTGGACATTTGTGCAAGGTTCAACATTCGTTCTTCTATTGAACTTTTGTGCTGAAAATCCCCGCCTTCGGCAATACCCAAATCGTTATAGGGCATTTTAAAGACGACAACAAACTAGACAAAAAAAATGGAGATACTTTTAGTTCATATAATCTTAGGCGTTGGACTTTTTTTCTTAATCAATTGGATAGGCAAACATTCCTACTCGATTGGCTATATGGAAATTTCCATATTCGTTAAGACAGAAGAAGCTCCAGCTTTGAACTTTCTGATTAGAGTTCTTACTCCCATTGTCTACATTATTATCGTTTCGACAAGTTTATATTATTTCGGACTTGACAAATTTGTTTGGAATATTTATTTGGTTAACATTTACTACATACTATTCAGACTGATTTTCAATTTAGCTACTAATCGCGGACTTTTACTGAATTGGTATAGACAGTTTCTTTATTGGACAGCAATCGTAGTTATATCATACTTCACCTACGAAAAACTCATAAAAGTTAAAGCGAATATTTTGCCTGACTTCACAACTGTTGCAAATGAACTTTGGATAATTATCTTAATCTTTATTTTCCAAGTAGCAAACAACCTACGCTTTTCACAAGAAGCGACACAAAAACGAAAAGACAAATATTTAAAGAGCCGTTATCATTATTTCAAAAGGTTTTATGGACAGCTTATCAAGGACTTGACAAACAATGAAATACTCGAAAGCATTGTTTATGCAATAATTATCTATGAAGACTTTAATAGACCAAAAATTGCAAGACAAGTTGAAAATTTGAAATTCAAGCTAACAAAAAAGCCACATACATTAGGAGTTATGCAAGTTCGTTCTGACAAATTAATAAGTGACCTAGAAAGTGTAAAGTTAGGAACTGAAAAAATCGTAAACGCCTATAAAAAGTATCTTGAAAATCCGACAGAAAGCAGCAGTGACTATTTTGACTGGTATGCTAAAAATTATATAATCAATGACTATAACGTTGGAACAAGTTACAATGGAGAAGTTAATGAATTAGCAGACATAATTAAAAACACATTTTACAAAGACACGAATGACACCCTTGACCCAAACAAGAAAAACGCCCTATAACACGGGTTTTGCGTCAGGCGGGCTGACGTGCAAACTTGGAACTTTGTTCTTCTATTCAAGTTCAGTGCTGGTTGACAGTTTTGTGCTCCGAAACCCGCCCGAACGCAAAGCCCGAAACCGTTATGGGCAATTTTGCAGAGACACCATATAAACAAATTAAACCTAACAATATGACAGCTCAACAAAAAATAACACCTTGTCTTTGGGTAGAAAAAGACGCAAAAGAAGCAGCGAATTATTATTTGTCAATTTTTAGGGACGGAAAACTAAAAGACTATCGACAATTTACCAATCCACCAGAAATGGGAGGAGCAAACTTTGACACAGCAGTAATGGAAATTGCTGGTGTTGAATTTAGCATTTTAGCTGCCGGACCATTGTTTAAATTTAATGAAGCAGTTTCTTTTGTAATAAACACGAAAGACCAAGCTGAAACAGACTACTATTGGGAAGCATTAACATCAAACGGAGGAGAAGAAGGTGTTTGTGGTTGGTGCAAAGACAAATATGGACTATCGTGGCAGGTAGTTCCTGTTGAATATTTCTACCTTATTCACAGCGAAGACCCAATTGTAAGAGATAAAGCATTGACGAATACTTTTAAGATGAAAAAATTAATCCTATCAGAACTCAAATAAATTATGGCAAGTAAAATAAAGGTTACTGCTACCATAAATGCAGACACGAAGAAAGTTTGGGACTTCTACACGCAACCCAAACACATAACAAAATGGAACTTTGCCGACCCAAGTTGGCATTGCCCGACTGCAATAAACGATATGAATGTTGGTGGAAGATATGTGGCAAAAATGGAAGCAAAAGACGGAAGTTTTGGTTTTGACTTTGATGCCGTTTATACCGAAATAAACAAAGGAGAAAATTTTACATACGAGTTTGGCGGACGACTTGCAAAAGTTGATTTTAAAGATATAGACGGAAAAACAGAAGTAACCGTAACATTTGACCCTGAAACCGAAAATTCAATTGAATTACAAAGAAACGGTTGGCAGGCAATATTAGACAACTTTAAAAAATACACGGAATCGAACTGACAGCAAAAGAAAAACTGCCCATAACAGCGGTTTGGCGTAATGGCGGGTGCAGTGCTTCGTATGACAGTTTTGTGGAAGGTTCAAGTGCAGTTCTTCGATTGAACTTTTGTGCTAAAAATCCGCCACTACGCCAAGCCACAAACCGTTATATGCGATTTTAAGAACGACCCAACAGACAAGAACGAATGACAAAAATTAAAGCAAATAAAGTTCTATTTATCAAACTCGGACAAGGTGGACAGTTTGAAAAAGAGTGTATTGAACAGAACCAAACTTTGCGACTTGGATACAGAAAAGTTGACCATAAACTGTGTGTTGGCGGACATTGGGACAAAGTTCACGACTATTTCACAACCGAAGAGAATTCAAAAACATTTGTAGCGACAAGTCACTCAAACCAAATCAAACAGTTTTACGAAGAAGACCAAAAGACACTTTGGATTACATTTTACGCAAACAAACTTTGGTGGTGTTTTTCAAAACCTGAAATCACTTTACTTGCCGACAAGACAAAGACAAGACCTGTAATTGGAAAATGGTCAGACAAAGATATTGCAGGAAATGTTTTGCTTGGAAGTAACATAAGCGGTAAGTTGTTAAAAACACAAGGCTTTCGTGGGACAATTTGCAGTGTTCCAGAACAAAAATACGCACTTGCAAAAATCAACTGCGAACAAATGAAAGAAGTTGTTGACGTTGAACAAGCAATGTTTAATCTAAAATCGAAACTGACTTTTTTAATTCAGAATTTACAATGGAAAGACTTTGAAACTTTGGTTGACTTAATTTTCAGACAAGCAGGTTGGCAACGTGTTGGTGACAAAGGAAAAACGCAAAAGACTTTAGACCTTGAGCTATTCGCACCAGTGACTGGAGAAAGGGCAATTGTGCAAATTAAAGCACAATCAGACTTGCCACAGTTTTTAGGCTATCAAGACCAATTTGCAACAATGAATGACTACGACAAGTTTTTTTATGTAGTTCATACAGCAAAAAATAATTTGGCCAACTATCAAAACGACACAGAAACTAAACTCTACCTCGTTGACAAGGTAGCGGAATTGACAATATCGGCAGGACTTGTAGAATGGGTAATAAAAAAGACTTCGTAATGGCAGACGAAAGACAAACTACCGCTAACACGGGTTTTGCGTCAGGCGGGCTGATGTGCAAACTTGGAGCTTTGTGCTTCTATTAAACTTTAGTAATAAATTGAAACTTTGTTCTCCGAAACCCGCCCGAACGCAAAGCCCGAAAACGTTGTAAGCAATGGTAACAGGACACGGCACATACAGAGAGGCGGACGACAAAGACCGAAGCAAAGCGAATTGGGCGACACACGACCCGACACGCAGAGATTTAATTTTTGCCCCACCCGCATTTTTTTTGTTTTTCTGCCACCGCACAAGTGGCACATTTGGTTTTACCCGAAACACAAGCCAACACTTCGCAAAACCAAAAGAGCCAAATCTCCAACCGCACAAGGACATTAAGTATAAATATAAATTGGACAAGCAATGCATTTTTACTACATAGACGAAACAGGCTGCAACGGCAGAGACTTGACCCAAGCCCAACAACCAATATTTGTATCAGGCGGTATTATACTTCGTGACGAAGGTTGGAACAAAACTCACATAGACTATCAAGCAATAATATCAAGATATTTCAACGGTCAAGTACCTGCAAACTTTGAATTTCATACGCATGACTTGTTTTCTGCTAATGGAACTGGACATTTTCTAAATCACCCTCGTGAACAAAGAAACCAACTTATTAATGACATTCTTGAACTTGTTGCAGAACGAAAGCACCATTATTGCTACTTCGCTATTGACAAGGCTAAGTTAAACGCATACGATACAACACAGGTAAGAGAAAGAGAATATGTAGAGTTGAAAACTCCTTACCTAATTGCATACGATTACCTCATTACAGCGTACGAACAATACACAAAAGTCAAACTCGGACGAAGTGCAAGGGCATTAGTTATCCTTGACAAAAAGGACATTTTTAGTTCAGAGATTGAAGCAATTACACACTATCGCAGGTTTGCTGGTCCGACAGGGAAAAGAGTAAAATGGATTGTTGAATTTAGTTATCCAGTTGATTCAGAGAAAAACACTATGATTCAAATTTCTGATTTGTTGCTTTTTTTAACCCGAAAATATCTTGAAATTGAAAACGGTTACAGAAATGAATATTCGGCAGACTTGAAAAATATTTTCAGAGAGTTTTATAAAAAAGTGGACGACCGACTTATCTATAAACGCATACAGACAGAAGAAGGCAGAAATTCGGCTTATTACAATTCGTTTATTGAAGGTATTTGTTCAATGCCTAGTGCAAGATGGAAATCAAAAACCTATTAAAAAACATACCTTTACCACAAAGTAAAAGAATCGAAAAAGAGAGCAAATAAATGAACATAGCCCAGATAGAAAATAATTTACAGCAACTCGTAAAGACTTTTAAAAAAGAGAGTTTCATTTATGATTTGTTGTTAGCTTACGGACAACCGAAAGCAACCATAAAACGCATCAAAGACGGTGGACTTAATCTATCTAAAGTTGACGGAGAAATCGCTTGGAAAAAGAAATTGTTTTTTAAAGCAGTTAAAGGCGAAGACTTGCATGAACTCATTGCCGACCTAACCGCAGACAACAAAGCCATAAAACACGACCCTCGTTTTGTTGTAGTAACAGATTACAAAAACTTGTTGGCGGTTGACACCAAAACGCAAGACACGTTAGACATTGCTATCACTGACATTGCGAAACACTTTGATTTCTTTTTGCCTTGGGCGGGCATGGAGAAAGCACAGCACCAAAACGAAAATCCTGCTGACGTTAGAGCTGCCGAGAAAATGGCAAAACTCTATGACGACATCAAGAAAGATAATCCAATAAAAACACAAGACGAAGTTCATAATCTGAATGTGTTTCTTTCTCGTTTGTTGTTTTGCTTTTTTGCAGAAGACACAGGCATTTTAGATAAAGGACAATTTACATTGGGCGTTAGAAGCCACACCCAACAAGACGGAAGCGATTTAAATACTTACCTCGACAAGCTGTTTGAGGTAATGAACACAGAACAAACAAAGCGAAAGAATTTACCAAATTACCTAACTGCTTTTCCGTATGTAAACGGTGGACTTTTTAGAAACAAACACACCGCACCAAAATTTACTCGTAAAAGCAGACAGTCAGTAATTGACAGTGGCGAATTGGATTGGAGTGCTATCAATCCTGATATTTTTGGTTCAATGATTCAGGCGGTAATTACGCCTGAACATCGTGGCGGTTTGGGAATGCATTATACAAGTGTGCCCAACATTATGAAAGTAATTGAGCCGCTTTTTTTGAACGAACTCTACGAAGAATTTGAAGCAGCCAAAGGCAACAACAAAAAACTAAACACATTACTACACCGCATTTGGAACATTAAAATATTTGACCCTGCCTGCGGCAGCGGCAATTTTTTAATTATTGCTTACAAAGAATTGCGAAAGTTGGAGATGAAAATTTTCAAAGCAATGGGCAGTTTGGCTTTTAGCAATATTAGCTTGGGTAATTTTTACGGCATTGAGTTAGACGATTTTGCCCACGAAGTAGCCATACTTTCTTTGTGGTTGGCAGAACACCAAATGAACCAATTGTTTTTTAAGGAATTTGGACGCACCAAACCTGCTTTGCCATTAACCGAAACAGGAAATATTGTGCATGGTAATGCTTGTAGAGTTGATTGGAACAAAGTATGCCCGAAAAAGCAAGGCGATGAAGTTTATGTTTTAGGAAATCCTCCTTATTTAGGATATGCTTTACAATCAGCGGAGCAAAAGGAAGACATGGAAATTGTTTTCAAAAATGTGGAAGATTACAAAAAGCTTGATTTTATAGCTTGTTGGTTTTATTTAGGTAGCAAATACATTTTAAACTCCAATTCAAAATTTGCCTTTGTAACTACAAATTCAATCTGCCAAGGTGAACAGGTTTTAATTTTATGGCCAAATATATTTAGCAAAAAACTTGAAATTGGGTTTGCATACCAATCATTCAAATGGAGAAATAATGCAAAAGCTGTCGCAGGTGTTACTGTTGCAATTATTGGTATACAGAATGTTCAAAACAGTAACAAGAAATTATATAATGGCGATAAATACAGCGTTGTCAAATCAATTAATGCTTATTTGGTTGCAGGAAGTAATGTTATAGTTGGCATAAGAAGCAAACCACTTTCAAATTTGCCAACAATGATTAAAGGAAGTTCCCCGGGTGATGATGGAAATTTGCTTTTACAGAAAACTGAAGTTGACGAATTGATTGATAAATATCCACAGGCAAAGAAATTTATAAAAAAATATTTAGGTGCTGACGAATTTCTTTATGACAAGATGAGATACTGTATTTGGGTTGAGGACAAAGACCTAAAGCTTGCTAATTCAATTCCCCCGATAAAATCAAGATTTGATAAAGTAAAAGCATTTAGACTAAAAAGTAAAAAAGAAGCCACACAAAAGAAAGCATCAACACCACATGCTTTTGATGAAAAGAAATTTCAAGAAACAGATTCAATTATTATACCTCAAACAACGTCAGAACTAAGAGAATATATTCCTATTGGTTTTTTAAACTCTGATGTTGTTATTTCAAATGCTGCAAGGGTTATATACAATGCTAAACCTTGGCTTTTCGCAATCTTAACTTCAAAAATCCATAAAGCTTGGGTTGATGCAGTTGCAGGGCGGTTAGAAACTCGAATTCAATATTCAAATACCTTGTGCTATAATCCTTTTCCTTTCCCAGACATCGCTGAAAATCAAAAAAAGGAATTGGAGAAACACGTTTACAAAGTGTTGGAAGAAAGAGAACATCATTCCGAAAAAACTTTAGCACAGCTATACGACCCCGACAAAATGCCAGATGGTTTGCGTGAAGCACATCATCAACTTGACTTGGCAGTAGAACGCTGCTACCGAGCCAAACCATTTGAAACAGATGAAGAACGCTTGGAGTATTTATTCAAACTCTACGAGCAAATGATTGAAGACGAAAAAAGCAAAGGCACTTTGTTTGAAACTGAAGCTAAACCCAAAAAGAAAAAGAAATAAAATGGACAAAATAATCAGACTTTCAAAATGCATTGAACTGAATCAAAATATTCAGATTCCAGCACAACAATCGCTTTACAACACCCTTATTAATGAATTGAGAGTTGGTATAAGTGGTCATAACTTAGTGAACTCAACTTGGGAATTGCATAAAAATCAAAACACAGACCTCTATAAAAGTCTAACTACTGAACTAAATAGAGTAGCCTTTGGCATGCTTCAGCGTGGAAATAATTTACATGAAACAATTGAAGCGAGACACAAAATTATGATACCACTTGAATTTGCATACTTATCTGTAGATGATTATGATTGGCAAAATCAAGCAACCATAACTATTAACCTTAAAAGCATTGAACTAGTCCTATTAGAAAGTTTTGGTTCTGCAATATTGTTAAGGGTAAATCAAACAACCAATCAAACTTTTATAGTTGACCTTGAAAATAAGGACATTTCAATTACAGAATATACACAAAAGTAAATATGCCTGACATAGTAAAAATAGAATATCACCAAACAGGCGAGAGTGTAAAAAACACTGCTAATGGAATGCGACCAATGGCAGCCCGTGCGTATGAAGAACGCAAAAGTCAATACTTATTGATTAAAGCACCGCCAGCATCTGGTAAATCAAGAGCATTGATGTTTTTGGCTTTAGATAAAATTCGCAAACAAGGGTTGAAGAAAGTAATAGTTGCCGTTCCCGAAAGGTCAATTGCAGGTTCGTTTGCCAAAGCCGATTTGAAAAAGGAAAACAACTTTTTCGCCAATTGGGAACCCAATGACGATTACAACCTTTGCACCCCAGGCATGGACGGAAGCACAAGCAAAGTAAATGCTTTCAAAAAATTCATGGACAACAAAGAAGAAATTTTGATTTGCACCCATGCCACTCTTCGCTTTGCATTTGAAGAATTAGACGAAAGTAAATTCAATAATGTGCTTTTAGCAATAGATGAATTTCACCACGTTTCGGCAGACAACGACAGTCGTTTGGGTGAATTGCTTCGTAGCATTATGGAAAAGTCAACGGCTCATATTGTTGCTATGACAGGTTCATATTTCAGAGGCGACAGCGTTCCAGTTTTGTTACCATCAGATGAAGCCAAGTTTACCAAAGTAACTTACAACTATTACGAGCAATTAAACGGCTACAATTATTTAAAATCGTTGGGCATTGGCTACCATTTTTATCAAGGCAAATACACTTCTGCCATTCTCGAAATTTTAGATACTAATAAAAAAACGATACTGCATATTCCAAATGTAAATTCAGGCGAATCAACCAAGGACAAGCACAACGAAGTGGATACGATTTTGGATGCAATTGGCGAAGTAAAAAAAGTAGATAGCGACACAGGAATAATCCATTTAAAACGCCACAGCGACAAAAAAATAATTAAGGTTGCCGACTTGGTAAACGACAATCCGAAAGACCGTGAAAAAGTAATTACCTATTTGCGAAACATCAAAACTGTGGATGACATGGATTTGATAATTGCTTTGGGTATGGCAAAAGAAGGTTTCGATTGGCCATTTTGCGAACATGCTTTAACCGTAGGTTACAGAGGTTCGTTAACCGAAGTAATTCAAATTATTGGTCGTTGCACTCGTGACAGCAACAATAAAACCCATGCACAATTTACAAACTTGATTGCTCAACCCGATGCAGCAGATGATTTAGTGAAACTTTCGGTAAACAATATGCTGAAAGCAATTACCGCTTCACTATTGATGGAACAAGTGCTTGCACCAAATTTCAAATTCAAAACAAAACTTTCGGATGACGACAAAGCAGGTGCAGGAGAAGTAAAAATCAGAGGTTTTAAATTACCAAGTTCAAAACGAGTAAAAGATATTATTGAATCGGACTTAAACGATTTGAAAGCAACAATTTTACAGGATGATACCGTATTGAAAGCCATTCCGGGAAATCTTGACCCCGAAGTGATAAACAAAGTTTTGATTCCAAAAATTATTCAAATAAAATATCCTGAACTATCAGCCGAAGAAGTTGAAGAAGTTCGTCAGCATGTAGTGGTTGATTCTATTATGAAAAGCGGAGAATTAAAAGAAGTTGGCGATAAACGATTTATCCGAATGGCAGACAAGTTTGTAAATATTGACGATTTGCATATTGATTTAATTGACCGCATCAATCCATTCCAAAAAGCATTTGAAATAATTTCAAAAGATGTTACAACGAAAGTTTTGAAAGTGATTCAAGATGTAATTGCATCAACTAGAATTCAAATGACTTTAGATGAAGCATTGCTTTTATATCCTGATAAAGTAAAGGCTTTTATGGACAAAGAAAAAAGAGAACCAAGTGTAACATCATCTGACCCATTGGAAAAAAGAATGGCAGAAGCCATCATTTATTTAAAAGATTTAAAACGCAAAAAACAAAGTGGACAAGGATAAAAAGCTACAAGAATTATTGGACAACGACCCTTTAGGTTTGTTGAACGTAAAGCCTTCGACTTCTCCAGCAAGGAATGAAGATGAAAGGCTTGTGGCTTCTTTCCAAGAAATAAACGAGTTTTTTGAACAGAACAAACGAGAACCAAAAGCCGACAATGGTATTCAGGAACATCAATTGTATTCACGTTTAAACTCCATTCGAGTAAACGCCACAAAATCGGAAATGCTGAAAGCCCACGACATTCACGGACTTTTAAGCATTGAACCAAAAGAACCAGTTTCAATTGACGACATTATGGACAATGACCCTTTGGGATTATTAGATGATGAAACCGAAGGTTTGTTTGAATTGAAAAACATAAAACAAACCGACAAAAGCAGAGCAGAAACCGATTTTGTCGCAAGACGAAAACCTTGCAAAGACTTTGGCAAATACGAACAGGTTTTTAAAGCCATTCAAAAAGACCTAAAAGAAGGAAAACGAAAACTGATTGAATTTAAACTTGGCAACCTTAGACAAGGTGCATACTACGTTCATAACGGAATTTTATTTTTTGTAGAGAAAATTGAAATCACAAAAAAGGAACATTACAAACCTGACGGAACAAGAGTAAGAGAAGACGGACGGACAAGATGTATTTTCGAGAACGGAACAGAATCAAATATGCTGAAACGTTCTATTGAAAAATTGCTTTACGCCAACGGACAAGTTGTAACAGAAAACGCAGACCAAACAAACGAAGACTTTACTAATAAATTCAACAACATCACAGACGAGGATGAAGAAGCAGGATTTATTTACATTCTTAAATCAAAGTCTGACAAGAAAGAGATAAAAGAGATTCAAAACCTTTTTAAAATTGGTTTTTCCAAGACAACAGTTGAGGACAGAGTGAAAAATGCTTTTCAAGAGCCTACCTATCTAATGGCAGACGTGAGAATTGTAATGGCTTACAAATGCTACAACATGAACCCACAGAAATTGGAACAACTTCTTCATAATTTCTTTGGTAATTCTTGCTTAAACATTGACGTGTTCGACAAAGACGGAAATCGACACACACCGAGAGAGTGGTTTATTGCTCCTTTAGCAATTATAGAACAAGCAATTCATTACATTATTTCGGGCGACATTATTTATTACAAATACGATTCAACAAACGAAGAAATAATAGAAAGATGATAAGCCAACACACAGGTGTAAGCACATTTGCAAGCCGCACAAGCCAACGCACAGACCAAAGCTTTGTCAAAGAGCTTGCAAAGCCAACGCAGGACAAAATTGTTTTTAAAAATTTCCCGACCCTTCAAAAAAAATAAAAAACGCAACGCAAAGCCGACAGACAATGACGCATAAACGCAACAATATCAATGGTTTATCGACACAGACGACAGAACACCAGCTGCCAACAGCGGTTTTGCGTAATGGCGGGTTCAGTGGTAAATTGAAGTGTAGTTTTTCAATCAACCTTTTGTGTCGGTTGACAGTTTATCGCTCCGAAATCCCGCACTTCTTAAAGCCGCAAACCGTTGTGCCTCATTGTAAAAATATCCGACAATCAACAAATTGGCATCCGACAATAAAAAGCAACAATATTTTGAATATTTACAACCTAAATGAAAAGTAATAAAGAAATAGTAGCGGAATTTATCAACGCTACAAATCAAAAAGATTGGGACAGAGTTTTGACCTTAGTTCACAATGACTTCGTAAGATATAGCTCATCAGAACCAAAGGAAATAAAAACAAATGTTGGATTAGTTAAATTTCATCAGACAGAATTAGATACGTTTCCTGACTTACAAGAGACAATAATTTTCGCAATAGAAGAAGGTGACTTAGTTGCCGCGAGAATAAATTTTTCCGGGACACAGTTAGGGAAGCTTATAAACTTTGCCCCGACAGGTAAAAGATTAACAGCAGATTTCAATTGCTTCTTTCGTGTGACAGAAGGAAAAATTAAAGAAAGTTGGGTTGAATATGATAACTTGAACGGACTTATTCAACTTGGACATTACAAATTAGATGATGATAATGTGTAACAAAAATAACAGCGAACCGCTGACACGGGTTTTTGCGCTTGTCTGCCTATGGCAGATCAGGCGGGGTGACCCCGCTGAGACGGGGCAGGCTGTGCAAACTAGAATATTTGCGCTTCTAATGAACATTAATAATAAAACGAAGCTTTGTGTTCCGAAATCACCAACACGCAAACCGTTGGCTGCAAGCTTAAATGACAGACTGCTTCACAAAAATAATATTAACTACATAACAAATTTTTAATTTGACATAAAAGGCAGAAGCTTATGAAATCAGTAGTTCACAAATATCCAATTATTTCATTTTTCACATTATCTGTTCTGATATCTTGGGCTGGTTGGGTTCCTTACGCTGCTTCAAAAGTAGGATTGTTGAATCTAAATATTCCTTCGGAAATTATTTGGCTTGCAGAATTTGGACCATCACTTTCTGCAATAATTATTACTGCATTAATTTATGGAAGGACCGGCACTACAAGTTTATTAAAGCGTCTTCTGATGTGGAAGACAAGTATTAAATGGTATTTCTTTGCCATTCTTGTAACCCCAATCTTAATTTTTACATCAATTGGAATTGATGTTTTATTTTTCAAAGCAACCTACGACTTTTCACTGTTAAGTCAATGGGACATCAATTTCATTAATCGAACAGCAGCTTTTACACCCTCAATGGGAATTATTACTCAATTAGTTTCCTTTATGAAAACAAGTCCTTTTGCAACCGGACTTGTCTTTTTAGTATTAGCTCTGACCAATGGCGGACTATCGGAAGAGGTGGGCTGGCGAGGATTTGCGTTAAGTAAATTTCAAAGCAAACCTTACAATTTTTTAGTTTCAAGTTTGTTCGTTGCTTGTTTGTGGGCGCTTTGGCATACAGGAACACTATTTTGGCAAACAGTGTTTACATCAGCTTTTTCAGAGGGAATTTCATTTGCATCGACGTATCTTTTTCAATATCTGTTGCTCGTAATTCCTTTGTCAGTGCTATATACGATTTTATACAATGGAACAAATGGAAGCATTCTTCTTTCAATAATATTACACGCTTTTTATAATATTTCAATTTCAATATTTGCAACAGCTCTATCGAATTTCCCAATGATAATTTTAGTTGTTTTACTTTGGATATTTGCAATTCTATTGACAATTATTTTATGGAAAAACAGTAAATACAATAAGTCATATTTCAATGAAAATAATAAAGCCAGCACCTAACACGGGGTTGGCAAGAGTGGCGGTTCATTACTCCGCAGCAAATTTGAGGTTAATCAAAGTTTGGTTCTCCTCATTAACATTTGTGCTAAAAATTCCCGCCTTCGCAAAGCCGTAAAACATTGGCGGTCAGGCTTAAAGACAACAAAACAGCATATAGCAGGCAACCAAAATGATAATAGAAACTAAGAATTTAGAACTACTTTCTTGTGATGCTGAAATTTTGAAAGCAGCGATTCAAGGAGATGAAATGCTGGCGAAGAAAATCAGTAAGGCTATTCAAGACAATTGGACAGAATTTGGTGTTGGTGCATTGCAGTATTCACTTGACAAACTAACAGAAAGCGAAGAAGAACAAAATTGGTGGACTTATTTTCCCATTCACAAGCAGGACAACAAGCTTATCGGCAGTGGTGGTTATAAAGGCAAACCGACAGTTGATGGAATTGTTGAAATCGGATATGAAATTGCACCCGAATACCGAAATCGCGGACTTGCGACTGAAATGGCAAAAGGACTAATTGAAAATGCGTTTAAAGACAAGAGGGTAAAATTAATTGTTGCCCACACTCTTGCACAGGACAATGCTTCAACAAAAGTCTTGCAGAAATGCGGATTTAAAAAAGTCGGGGAAATTAACAACTCAAACGATGGACGAATTTGGAAATGGGAACTGAAAAGACAAAGATAGAACAAAGGGTAAAATGAATAAGAAGTCCGTTTTAATATTGATTGGACAAAAAGGAAGTGGCAAGTCCTTCATTGGAACCCTTTTTGAAAAAAACTTTGGGATAAAATTTATTCGTGTAGAAAACTGGGCAAAGAGAATTAAGAAAGAAAGAGCCGTTGACAATGAAGAATATTTGAAGCAAGTATTTGAAGAGATTGAAAAGGGCATTCGGAATTGTTTAAACGAAACAAATAAACTCGTTTTTGAATCAACAGGATTAACCAAATATTTTGACAGAATGATTCAGAACTTAAATCAGGATTTTAAGGTGACTACTATTGGAGTTTATGCAGACGGCACAACTTGCCTGGAGAGAGTAAAATCCAGAGACCAGGATATTCACATCAATGTTTCTGACAATGAAGTCTTGATGATAAATGACAAAGTTAGAGAAAGAAATTTTGAAACTGACTTTTCAATAATTAATGAAAACAAATTAGAAAAAGAGCTAATCAATGAAATTGCTAAAATTGTTCGGACGATTGGAATGTAATGCTGGAATAAAGATCTTAACCGCCAACAAGGCATTTCCAAAAGCAGTGCTGAACAGCTTCGATTGAATCTTTTGTAAATAATATCCTCACCTGCGTATAGCTTTAAGAAGTTATCACTCAATTCACCGATCCTCATATCTCTTCTGTAATTTGCTGGAGAGATTTTCAGTTGAAGGTCGATTAACCGGCAGCTTATATAAACCAACAAACAGGATTTGTATTTAGGATAATTTTAAATTACTTTTTTAAGTGTAATAAAGAGAAGGTTTTCCCGCAATAAATTTACTTATTAAAATAATAATTTATATTATTGCAGGAAATAATAAGTTAGCGGTCAGCTTAAAACGACAGACAATATGATTTCAGAAAAGACAGTAGAATTGAATTTGACAACAGAGTTAGTAAACTATTTATACGTTATGACTCGTGTAAGACCATACATATTAGCTCCTTCGCAAGCACAAGAAGGGACTTTAGGGTTTGACACAGCTATTGGCTTTCCTGGGACAGGACGACCATATTTGATACAATACAAAAGAGCTGAATTCAGAGTAAGAAGAAATGAATATTTATATCATTTAAATCACACTGCTCGACAAGACCAATACTTGAGACTTTATGTACTAGAACGAATGGGCTGGGACGTGTTTTATGCTCTGCCATTGTTTCACACACCGCTACAAGTAATAAATAATAGACGACATCTAATTCCAATGACTTTATACCTTAGACCGAGTTGGATGATTCCTGTTGGCGGTGTAGTTGCAATGGTCGGGCATCACGAGGTAAGACACAACTTAACAACTGGTGTGACAACAATACATTCAGACGAAGGAAATGAAATAGAAAACAAGTTTGACTTCTTTGATTTCGCAAGAATTCTGAACAATGACAAAGAGTTTTCAAACGAAAAACTAAATTCATTCTTTAAGGACTTTAATCAAGTATTTGCAAACGAACAGACATTTGAATTCGAAAATATTAAACTGGAACCACAAGACAAGGAAGACAACACAGCATTCAATGGACTTTCATCAATTATACTGTAACAACCTTGGAAAAAGAAAGCCTACTGCTAACACGGGTTTTGCATTAGTGGGCGGACAGTGCGAATAGAAACATTTGAGCAATTAATAAACGTTGGTGCCAGCAGACAGTTTTCGGTTTCAAATGCCCACCAACGCAAAGCCCGAAAACGTTAGCGGTCAGTTGCGGACGACAATACAACAGACAAAAACAAATTGATATTTTTTGACAATGAATATAGGCGAAGAATTAGTTAGCGACTACTTACAATACATTAAACGTTGCGAGTTTGTTCAGAAAAATTTATACACGGAAGACGTGCAAGGGGAAATTGACGTAGTTGGAATTAACCTAAAAACAAGAACTGTTTATATCTGCGAAGTTGCTATTCATTTGGTAACAGGTTTGCAATACGTTCACAACAAACAACCAAACAACGTCAATAAACTGACAGACAAGTTTTCTAAAGACATTGAATACGCAAGAAAGTATTTTCCGACAAAAGACGGTTACAAACATCAATTTATGCTTTGGTCGCCTATTGTCAAAGACAAATCAAACAAAGCAAAGCACAATCAACTAAGTGATGTAATTGCAGTTCAACAAGAAATCAAGAAGAAATATAAAGAAGACATTGAAGCGGTAATTAACGAAGAGTTTTTAAACAGACTTGCTGAACTAAAACAATATGCAATCAAAGAAACAAAAGAGATAAAATCCGCAGTTGTGCGATTTTATCAAATTGAAGATAAAACAAACAAATACATAAACAGTAAAACATACAAAAATCAAAAGGCGAAAAAACCGAACCGCTAACACGGGTTT